>Ga0315282_10000274_pt1 | contig 102806 bp, 91 predicted proteins | sample YL17G07_20_MG_FD_203693 | JGI IMG/M metagenome (GOLD analysis project Ga0315282, IMG submission 203693) | Sediment microbial communities from Yellowstone Lake, YNP, Wyoming, USA - YL17G07_20 | ecosystem: Environmental > Aquatic > Freshwater > Lake > Sediment | place: USA: Wyoming | collected...
TCGCCAGGATCGAGCAATTTGTCAGTCAATACAACCGCGCTCCACACCCCTTTGTCTGGACAGCGACAGCTGATTCAATCCTCCAAAAGGTCAAAAGACTTTGTCAACGTATTTCCGAGACGGGACATTAGCCCCTTCAAATAATAATCCCCCCTTGTTTAATCCGAAAGGAAGGGGGACAGGCGGACGGGTTACTTCTTAACCTATTCGGATTCCTATAACAGCCTATGCACGGTCATCCCCTCGATGGACTCATTTTATCCCAGCATCGCATCGGGAATCGGGTCCCAGGCAAGCCGTCGTTCTTCATAAGGAGCGTCTTCCACATGGCTTTCTTTCCCCAGTATCATCGTTTTCCGGCTATTGCCATAAACCGGCCAGTCCCCCAGGGTTTCACAGGCTGGATGGCCGGTACAGGCGAAGGCTATCCAGGCATCCTGCATATTCATCGCCAGTCTATCCGCCGCCGGCCCCGAACCGTGGAATTCTTTGACATAATTGCCGAATACGAAACCGACATCAAGCCCATGGCAGGCGCCCAGACCGGGCACCGGCGACTCCCAGGTAAACAGGTAATTATAGGCAGGGACTCCGTGACGGCACTGTGCCTCGACAAGCCGGACAGCCGGCATCCTGAACTGAAGGTCGGTCTCAATATCCCAGAGGATATCAGCAGGGCCGATAGCGGCACCCCTCTTGACTCGCGCGTCACGATATACCCTGATAAAGTCCTGAATGTTTTCCCGGGGTAAGAATTCCTGCAAGCGATTTACCATTCCGGCCTCATCCAGCGCCATCGCGTTCGGTACCATCATCTCGAAAAGCCTGGCTTCATCCAGCGTGGACCCAGCCATAATAATTACATTTCCGATAGCGCCGCGTCGGGCGGCTTCGAGGGGGAGTACCGGCAGAATATCTCCGTCAACCACCGGTTCCATGAGCGACCCTTTATTCAGAGACCAGATAGAACCGGAGGTCATTTTAAAATACACGGAAATTAACTGTTCCGGGGAGCAGGCACGCAGGGCACTGATGTCGTCGGGTTTGAGACCAAGAGTCTCCAGAAACCTCCCGGCGGTCTTTATGGCAAAGTCTAACGGCCTCGCCGTACTGGCGCCGCTCTGGAGAATGGCTCTCCTGAATAGCCCCCGCGCTTTAGGCATTGCCAGCAATGTCCCGACGCTCATGCCCCCGGCTGATTCGCCGAAGACGGTAACATTGGCGGGGTCGCCGCCGAAGGAGGCGATATTGTCCTGCACCCACCTGAGAGCGGCCACCTGGTCCAGCATTCCTTCGTTGCCAGTCGAGGGGATTTTACCACCCGTCACTTCCGTCAAGCGCAGGAAACCAAGCGGGCCAAGCCGGTAATTGATAGTAACAAACACCAAATTCCCGTGTTTCGCCAGGGATTTTCCATCAGACATGGGGCTCGAACCCGACCCCATGATAAAGCCGCCCCCGTGAATCCATACCATTACCGGCCGGCGGGTATTATCAAGTCCAGGAGTCCAGACATTCAAAAAAAGACAGTCTTCACCCTTGGGTTCTTCTACAACCTTCCCCCCGTTCATCATGCCTCCCGGCATCGGGGCCTGCATAGAAATCTGGCCGAAGGTAAGGGCCGGGCGCACTCCTTTCCAGGGTTTCACCAGTGCGGGAGGCAGCCAGCGCCGGTCTCCGACCGGGGGAGCCGCATACGGGATTCCCCTGAACATATACAGGTCATCCTCGAAGCTACCCTGGAGCCTGCCTGATTCCGTTTTAACAATAGTCTTCTCATTTTGACTCATGTATCACTCCTTGATTTAGTTACATCATTTCACCCGATGTAGAAAATCCACCACGCTTTATCCTACATCCCTAGTATCTATTAGTGAGTTCGATTTTACCCTCACCCTTACCTCTCCCATCTAGGGAGAGGAGCTTAATTTCCGTTTACTCCTCTTCCTGTAGCAATCTCTGCGCCGTAATCGCAGCAATAGCGCCGTCCCCCACCGCCGTGACCACCTGCCGGGGCGAGCCGCTCCTGATATCGCCGGCGGCGAATATATAAGGCACCTCGGTTGCCATTTTCTCGTTAACGATTACCTGCCCCTGCTTGTCCAGCGGCACGATGCCCTCCAGGTAGCCGGTATTCGGCTCCAGGCCGATATGCACCAGGACACCGCCCACTTTCAGTGTCTCTTTCTTATTGTCCGCCGCCAGCTTGATACCCTCAACCTTATCCGTCCCGGTGATAGCTTCTACCATCATGCCGCAGTGGACTTCTATCTTCGGGTTAGCGGCAACTCTATCCTGAAGGACAGCGGTGGCAGTGAGCCCGGGCATAGCTTCGATGAGAATCACCTTCGAAGCGATTTTCGCCATGTAAAGAGCCTCGGTAACGCCGGCATCCCCGCCGCCGCACACCGCCACTACTTTACCGGCATAGTGGCCGCCATCGCAGAAAGCGCATTCGAAGACGCCTTTGCCCGCCAGTTCCTCCTCGCCGGGGACACCCAGCTTTTTATTTTTAGACCCCCCGGAGATAATGATGACATTGGTGGTAAAACCCTGCCCGCGGGAGCAGCCTACATACCGCGTGCTGGAAAAAAGCTCGATGCCGGTTACCTCGGCGGTCTCTATTTGAAGGCCGTACTTCGTGGCCTGGCTCACCATTTGAGAAGCCAGTTGCGCACCGGAGATGCCATCGGTGAAGCCTGGGTAGTTCTCAATCAATTCAATATTCCTGATATAGCCCCCGGCGGTATCCTTATCGAGAAGGAGCGTCCGCCGGTTGGCACGGCTCAAATAAAGCCCGGCCGTCAGCCCCGCCGGCCCGCCGCCGATGATGACGACATCCCAGTCAAACATGCTGAAACTCCTTTAAATAAAAGATGCAGAAATAATCAATAACAGGATAACAGACGGGTATTTAACGGTCAATGTCCTAGAGTTTCTCATATACTTGCTGAAGTTTTTTACCTCACCCCTGCCCCTCTCCAGCCTGATTTATCTTATTAAATCTGAGGTCTTATTGGCTGGAGAGGGGATTGTAAGTGAGAGGGGCTAGCGCCCCTCTCCGCAGGCTACTTCCCTATTTAAGAAAAATTCTGGATAAAAGAAGCAATGAGGATATGCTCCGATAAGGAGTTCATGGACAATATTAAGTTATCGGACGTATACTGACAGGACTTATGCTCTCCTTAAAGTAATCCAGAAGCTAGAGAGCACCGACAAGGTCGTCCATACCCAGAGAGACCAGGGTCTTCTTCTCGGGAAGTCCCGTCTTATCGTCCCAGCCGCGCAGCTGATAGTATTCCTTCAACATCCCTTTAAATTTATCGCGGTCGAGCATATTTCCGGTCATATCCACGGGTCTGGCGCCGGGGCCCGGCACAATTATTTTATCGCCGTGAATGCCGAATACAAACGGTTCGGTAAAGTTGAACTCCGGCGGGAAATCATCCTGAGGGACACGGTGACCCTCACGCACCCTGATGAATCTCTGCATATTGAAGATGCGCTCCGCAAAAGGTCCGAGTTCCCCGGCCGGGATTCCGGTCACCGCACTAAAGATTTTTCCTTCCAGGTCGGGGTCGCCTACGCCATCGGGAGTGCTGAAAGAATAGGTAATCGGCCAAACGTAGTCGCACAATCCCAGGCTGTCCCTGAGGTAAGTCCGGTTCTGTATATTCCTGGCCGCCATAGCTTTACCTTCGTAGGTTGTCTGGTCGGCGGCAGCCTCGCTGCCCCAGAAAAGTCGGGCTATCTTCAGATATGATTCCGGGGTAACAGGAGATGATTTCGGGTCGGCCTGGTTCATACTCCACGGCATACGGGCGTAGCCCATTTCGTGGACGGTGATGGGATGCATCCTGTTTTCGAAAGGATAGAGCAGCGCGTGGGCCAGGTAAGCCCGGGGCGGGACGCCGTCATGAGAGCCGATGGGAGCTATATTATGGGTGAACTTAGCGCGCGCCTTTTCCGACACCTTATCGCGGACCCTCACCATACCCTCGGCCAGTATATCCCCGAACCCTTCCCGGTGAGCGATAGAGTACAGCAGTTTTTCCAGGAACTCCCGGGTGCCTATTCTGGATAGCGGCAGGCCGGTTTCAGCCTCGGTAAGGGCGCCGGACCGGTAACAGGCGTAAAGCCAATCAACCATACTCTGGAGTTCGAAGGTATCAATAGAATAGTCGTTAGCCAGGGTAGGAGCATCGAACAAAGTTTTGATAGGTTCATCTTCATGGCCAAAAATCCACGGCAGGTAATACTCCATGGCCTGGCAGCCGCGGAGTCCTTCTAATTTGGGGTCATTGCCGAAACGGTAGATGTACTTGGAGCAATACAGTCCGCATTGATAACAGTGCCTTTGCCCCAATGGCTCCAGGACATGGCCATGATTGGTCATACCTAACCTGGGGGTGACGGCCAGGCTGACAGTCTTTTTAATCTGAAGGGTGTAGCGGTTAAGCTCCTTGAGTCGGACAGGGTCGGCTACGGTGGGACTTCCCGTGCCTCTGACGGCGATAGCCTTGAGTTTCTTGGAGGCTATAACCGCGCCGAAACCGGCGGTAACGGAGGCAAGCTGGGAGCCGAAAAGAACCGCCGTCCTGACCAGGTTTTCGCCGGCGATGCCGGTGGTGGCAAAGCGTATTTTATCGCCGTGGGCCTGCTGGAGCATTTCTTCTACCTCGTAAGCGCCTTTGCCCCACAGTGTCGAAGCGTCCCGAATCTCAGCCTCGCCGTTATTTATCAACAGATACACAGGCCTGGAAGCGCGTCCATCGATGACGATGCCGTCCCATCCCGCTTTCTTCAATTCCGCAGGGAAAAATCCTCCCATGCTACCGTAGCAGTATCCTTCCGGGTAAGCCATGGGAGACTTGCCGGAAACGGACATTCTGGCGGCTCCCTGAGCGCCGGTGGCCAGAAGCGGCCCGGTCATAAAAATGAGCCGATTCCCCGGGTCAAAGGCTTTAACATCGGGAGTCACTTTTTCCCAGTAGAGCCGGGAAGCGAGACCGCGCCCTCCCAGGTATTTCTCAGAGTACAGCTGTGTTTGAATCTCGCTTATTTTAGAACTGCTCAGGTCTACATGAAGAATCTTGCCCATCCAACCGTTCATATCAATACCTCCTTCGTTTTACGACTATAGTTTATCAGGGGCAGCCCTGTGTTGCCAAGTTGCGGGGGGTGAGGTTGTTTGTTATTGTCATTCTGAGGAGTTCCAGCGAAGCCAGGCGACTTAGAATCCGTTTATCCTATGGACGGATTCTTCATCACGATTGCATCGGGACTCAGAATAACAGTTCAACAATGATAAACACTCTCGCTTAGTTTTTTAGATTGCTATTTTTTTCTGGAGGAACCCTTAGGGTAAGCTTTTCCGTCACGCAACTCGATGTAGCCCACCTCAGCAAGCTCTTCCAGCATTAACTGCACAATGACGTTGTAAAGCGGGGGATGAATTTCATCTCTCTCGAAATCGGTAAATTTTTTCAAAATTTCATCCACAGTCATGCCAGGATTCTTCTTGACTTTTTCCAGTATGCTCATCTCCCTTTTGTAATAAGGGAGGGTATAGCCGCCGCTGGCAAGGTCAACCGCCTCGACGGAGAAATAGGCAGAGGTGCGGCAGTCCGCGCAGCCAAAGCCTGAGCCTGCTACAAGGCCAGCCGGACGCTGTGTAGTAACGACGACCGCCGATTTGCCACCCGAGCCTGCCGGCGCCTCTTTCAATGGTCTGAAGCCGATGCCGTCATATACCTTCATCGAAGGGTCTTTGGCATCCAGTCCGGCGTATTTAAAGAGAATGCGTTCGTAAGGGTGTCCGGCGGCAAAGAAGGTATGCCATATAGTCGGCACCATGGTAAGGAGAACGCCCGGGCAGATTCTACCTTCGATTCTCTCGCCATCGTAAGTGAACTCCTCACCAATTTTATAATCGAAGTGGCAGGGGAATTTTTCGACGTCGTTCATAAATCCAATCAGCTTACCTCTAACTTTGAACATATAAGACCTCCCTTGTTAATAATATCATCCCGACGGAAGTCGGGAGCCAGACCCCTTTTCTCCCCACCCCGAGATCCTTCGCTTCGCTCAGGATGACAAGAAGCATTTTCTTACTGCTTGGGTATGACACCAAGCTGCTGCGCCAGGCGTATGTTGGTGACGTTCCAGAATTCCACCCACCTATCGCCAATAATTTTAATTATCATAGCAACGGTAATATCAATCTTCTTACCGGTCGGGGGGATGCCCATGTACTCGCCCTGGTGGGTCGCTTTCCAGTTCACCAGCACGGCAACTTTATCTCCCTCGGCAACCATGTCGTTAATGGTAATACTAATATCGGGGAAGGCAGCGAAAAACGTGTGTGCGTATTGTTTAAGTTGCTCCAGCGATACATCCCCGGTGGGGAGGTGCTCGACGTATTCGGGGGCAAGAAGTTCGAAAAAAGCGTCCATGTCTCTGCGGTTCCAGAGCTTAACGACGTGGCGTACCAGCGCCTTATTCTCTTTGATTGACATGTTATTTTCCCCCCATCTACTTGTTCGAGGGAATAACGCCAAGCTGCTGCATCATGCGCAGACCATCGAGGGTGCCCCACCATTCCGCCAATTTACCGTTGGCGATTCTTATAATACAGGTGTTTCTCATTTCAATCCTGTTACCGGTTGGGGGGATGCCCATATACTCACCTTTATGTGTCCCTCTCGAGGTCATTAGAACGGCTACCTTGTCTCCCTCGGCGACCATATCCTCTATAGTAATGTGAATATCAGGGAAGGCAGTGAAAAATTCAGGGATGCCCTGTTTAAGCTGCTTCATGGATATATCGCCGGTGGGAAAGTGCTCAACATATCCGGGGGCAAGAAACTCAAAAAATGCGTCCATATCTTTTAGAGTAGAGAGTTTATAGGCGCGGCGGACAAGCGCTTTATTCTCTTTAATTGACATTTGAGTTCCTCCTATGCTTATTCAGGTAATCGTGAGTATAGTGTTCTTTATTACCATTGTCAAAGAAATGGTCGTTCAGTCCGTTGCCGGCATGCCCGGCATTTTCCCGTCCACCAGAGGGACGACGCATATCAGGCGGAATATGTCTTTACCGATGCCGAGGAAGCTGTGCTGCTCGTCGGGGAGTACTATAGCGGCGTCGCCCTCCATGAGCGGGGTTTCTCTACCGGCGCTTCTCAATACGCCCTTGCCCGAAAGCACGAAGATTTCATGCTCCCAGGGGTGAGAGTGCAGGGGGGTAGCACTGCCCGTCTGTATCTCGAAGACGCGCATGACGAAGGTCGGCGCTTTTTCCGCGAGTCCAGCCACGACACGCATTGTCACCCCCGGCGCCGCCATGATGCCCTTTACCTGCCGGTAGTTCTGTATTTTCATCGTATCTCCTTAAAGCAAAAGATAATTACCTGCCAATTATCACTAAAGAAATTATTTAAATTATACCTTTAGCCCCAAAAGCATCTTCCCTCTGATTTTAAGCATATTCCACCTGCCCACCTTGCGGGACAACTGCTTCATATTGACGGTATCCTTGTCTTTCGGAGGCACCTTTTCCGGCTCCTTTTTCCGCAGCTTATTGGCACCGGCCGGACAGAGCACGACACAGTTACCGCAGCCGATGCAGCGGTCGAGATTTACCTCGGCGATGCCATCGACCATGATACGGGCACCGAGTTGGCACTTTTCAACGCACACCTCACATCCGTTGCACAGTCCGCGGTCGACCTCTACAAAGTAGTTCGTGATATACATCTCCACCGGCCGGGGGTGCTTGTTCAGCATCGTCAGGAGCACACAGCAATCCCCACAGCAACAGCAGATGGCGTCCGGGCGCTGTGAGTTTTCTGGCTGGAGCACCAGCCCGGCCTGTTGGGCTTTCACCAGAATACCGAAGGCTTCCTCTTTAGTAATGTAGCGGCCGATACCCATTTCGACATGCCTTTTGGCATGGTCAGGACCAATCATCAAACACGCCTCAACGAGGTCGGTCTTATGGCAGCCGTCACCGAGAATTCCGGCGGTCTGGCGGCAGATACAGTTAGCCACGGCTATCTGCCCCCTGGCGTTTTCGATAAGCTTTCTCACGCTGTCGTAGTCACTGACCCGGTATTTCTCAGGCAGGGGAATGCTTTCTTCGACGGGAATGGTACGCAAAGGGAGAGCGCCTCCGGTGCCGGGCCTGGCTTTAGAACGCCTTTCGGCCTGATACTGATGATAGTCGGTAAGCAATTCTTTAGAGAGCCGGTTAATCTGAAAATTGAAGATGCCACCCATGGCAAACTCGGCGTTGCAGTAATGCGTTTCGTCGTAGCCTTCTTCGACGGTCAGAATCGTTCCCTCATGCATCATCCGGTCTAAAAGCCGACGCAGCTCTTCGATGGATACCCCGCTTTTCCTAACACGACGATAAATGCGTTCCAGAGGTTCCGGCTTCATGGAAAGCTGCATAGCCAACCTGGCCTCTTCCGGAGTAAAGAAGCGCTTCAACAAACTGATGTCCAGTCCGGACTCAACTTCAGGAAAGCCGCCCGGCAATCTATCCAGATATCTCTGAAGGTCGCGATAAACCTGGCTTTCAGTACTCATTTCATCCTCCTAAAATAATGTTATTCTCGGGCTTGACCCGAGAATCCAGACCCCTCCTTATCCCCCCGACTGGATTCCAGCTGGAGTTTACCCCGATTTCATCGGGGCTGGAATGACAATATGAGAACTCTTAAACCAACTCTCGTATCAAGTGAAGAAAATTTTACCCAGCAGGGTTTCCTTTACAGAGATAGCGCCTTCCGGGCATAATTCCTGACAGCAAAAACAGCGGATACAACGATTATAGTTATGAGCGGGCGGACGGAACTCGTCACCTCCAACCCAGTCTACCGCTTTGGGAGTTACGGGGCAATGGCGGACACAGGTGCCGCAACTGGTGCACAATGCTTTATCGATAGCCGGCCTGGGGCTGGTGCGGTTTTTAATAAATGTCCGTACACGCCCGCTCGTTGCGGGCACAGGAGGCTTACGGACTACATCAAAGTCCTTACAGACAAAGTTTTCTACATTCTCTCCAACGACCTCAATATTCTCATAGTGGTAGGTACCGAGCCCGGCCCTCTCACCCGGCGCGGATGTCGGTACGAAGGCAGGATTCAGGTCGATGATTTTACAGGCGATGGCATCTAAAGCGATAGGGTCGCTGGAAAGCAGCAGGACACCAAGTTTCCTGGGTTTACCACCCCGCGGCCCGTTACCCTCCATAGCCATAACAGCATCCATGATATAAAGTCGCGGTCTTATCAACGTATTCAAATCGACAAGCATGGTGGCAAAATCGTAAGGGTCAGGTGTCTTGGCATGCTGCTGGTTTTTCAAGAACCCGGGAATACATCCGAACTGATTTTTGACAGCTCCGGTCATTCTCGTCAGGCCGTGCGTTTTCAACTTCGGGAGGCTGACCAGACCATCGGCATCCAGGACGCCATTGGCGATGACAAAACGTTTGATTAAAAGCGCTTCTTTATGAATTACCGCCCTGCCCCTGGTAAAATCGGCCAGCTTTATCCCCAGTTCATCGGCTACGTGTTTCAAACCGGATATTCTCATATTCAAATTAGAGCCGCCGAAAGCCGGAGAATCGCCGCAGGTCACGCCGGCGCCGGCTTCTAACAGGATCTTCCCTACCGCTCGTAACACCGAAGGATGGGTGCACACGCATTTATCGGGACTGGCGCCGATAAGCACATTGGGCTTGATGACGATTTTTTCGCCGGGATTTACGAAATGAGAAATCCCGCCGATAAGGTCAAGACCTGCCCTGACTGCGCAGTATACATCAGCGTCGTCATAGGTATCACAGGTTATCAGCGCTACCTTTGCTTTCTTTATCATTTTCTATCGAGGTCGTTTAGCGACCGCTCATGGTGAGCTTGTCGAACCAAGGTGACGTAATTAACTCTGCCCTTCGACAGGCTCAGGGTGAGCGGAAAATTAACATTTTTAGAATTGCTAAACGACCTCATCTTTCATCACTTGCCGGTAACGGGGTGTTTAAAACTATAGGGCAGATGAAATCCTGATGGATAGGGATGGAAAGCCGTGGGCGGAGCATCGGCTTTTATGGTGGGGTGCTCATCCATATTACCCAGCAGGGGTGTCTTGAGCCAGCCGTCTTCATAGGGCGTCCAGAAGGTATCGTTCCAGTGAAATTTCTTGAAATACCATTTCCCGTTCTCTTTAATGTACTCGTTTTCATAATAGCCGTGCAGCCAGTAGTTCCTCATCAGCCCGTTCCATGGCCTGGCCTCAAGGTCGAAACAGTTCCACCGGGCTTTGGCGGTCTTACCATCCGGGGCGACCTCGACCACTCCCTGGAGCTGCATGATACAGACGATGCCGCCACCCATCGACCCGCCGGACTGAGGACGCGGCCGGCTGGCACCCCCACCCATCCACTCTATAAACATCGTTTTCACACCCTTCTTACCTCTAAACAGGCCGTGGTCGGTTATCTCTATAGATTCAGTATTATCTTCCGAAAACAGGTCGACGATGTCATTGAGTCTTTGCTGCTCAAAGTAGTAACCGTATTTTCTCTGGAGATTCTCTATCTCCTGGATATCCTCCATGAGCGTTACCCGCTTTTCCAGTTCTTGAAGGTCATTCATTTTCAGCCTCCATTTTTTCAGATACGGGCTCTGTCATTGCGAGACCCCTATAAAATCGGGGCGAAGCAATCTCCTTCATCGTTATAAATTTTTGTTTAGGGATTGCCGCGTCGCCCCGACCTGTCGGGGCTCCTCGCAATGACAAATTATTTTATCCCGCCACATATTTATCACATTACTGATATCTATTTACCGGTGATGGGATGCGTGTAATGATACGGGGGCCGCCACCGGGAAGGATAAGGATGGTAGTTGGTGGACGGCGCATCCGGCGGCACTTCTTTACTCGGGCCGTTCTGACCGATGACCGGCGTCTTCAACCAGCCGTCTTCATAAGGAGTGCGGAATATCAGGCTGTAATATAGCTTTTTAAACAACCATTTGCCATTTTCCTTGACATACTCGTTCTCGTATATGCCGTGAGTCCAGGTCTGCCTGAGCTCTCCGTAGTGGATGGAAACTGCGGGCAAAGCTTCCATCGCCCAGCCGTACCACCGCCCGGAAGCCGTCCTGCCATCCGGGTTGACCGTTACGACACCCTGCACGTTCATCTGGAGAGACAGCATACCAGGCCGGGGCGACTCGGCGCCCATTAACTCCAGATAAAACTTTTTCACGCCTTTTTTACCCTTGTAGACGCCTAAATCGGCCACCTCTACCGACTCGGCATTATCGGAAAACAGGTCGACAATCTCTTGCCAGTCGGCATAGTCGCGGTAATAGCCGTAAATTCTCTGGAGTTTTTCAATGGCCTTGATATCCTCCAATTTCTGGATTCTGGATTGCAATTCCTCTAATGTAGCCATTTAAGCCTCCTTCCCTTTTTTATTCTTCTAAGGCTTTAGGTTGTTTGAGTTCAGGACTGTGAATATAACCTTTTTAGAATATTACACTTACTTATCATTGTCAAAGACAACGAAATTGTTAGATTTGTCATCCTCGGGCTTCAGCCTGAAGGTTTGACCTGATAATTCAGACCCCTCCACGAGATTCTTCGCTACGCTCAGAATGACAGTATGGGAGTTAGGGATTCAGGCCACCACTCCTCCCCGAGATTCTTTGTCCTTCTGCCGAAGGACTCAGAATGACAATAATAAACAATCTCATAACAACAGCAGCAGGACGTTGAGGAGACGGCCTTCCTGCTCCAGGATTGGACAAGCTGGTCGATAGTCACCTATAATATTAGACAGCAATGTTCTCCGCACTGGGCAGGATTACAAATAAATATAAGTTTGCTATCTTAGCAGGCTGGATAATCCTGGCTGCCGTACTAGCGATTATAGCCCCAAAACTCTCCCAGGTAGGCGTAACCGACCAGAGTCAGTTCCTGCCTCAAAATACTGAGTCTGCCTTTGCCCGCGACCTGCTGAATACCAAGTTCGGTACAGCTTCCCAATCATCATCAAGCAGTGCGCTCATCGTTGTCTATAACGAAAAGGGACTTAGCCAGCAGGACATGGACCAGGCAAAAAGTCTGCATAACTGGCTTATCTCTGGCAGTGCGCCAAAGGTTGTCAGCCGTGTTACCTCAGTCTTCGATAGCGAGGCACTCCGCTCTTCCCTGGTAAGCAAAGACAACTCGGCTATGATGATTAAGGTAGACATGTCAGTAACGGCTCTCGATGATGCCGCCAAGGAAGCAATCAAGGAAATTAGGGCGCAGTTCAAACAATACCCGGGGAGCGCTTTTTATCTCACCGGTAACGCCGGCCTGCTTTATGACCTGTTTGACTCAGTCCAGCGGTCTATCGACCAGACCACTATGATAACAGTTGTTCTGGTGATTATCCTGCTGCTCATTGTCTATCGCTCGCCAATTGCGTCCCTCGTGCCCCTGGTAACCATAGGATTCAGCTTTCTGGTAGCGCGGGGAATCATCGGCTTTCTAGCTCAGGCTGGGGTCAGCGTTTCCACAATCACCGATGCCTATATGGTGGTTACTATTTTCGGTGTCGGCACCGATTACTGCCTCTTTATCGTCTCCCGTTTTCGGGAAGAGCTATCCCAGGGCGACCAGGCGAATACCATAGAATTCACCATGAGACGTATCGGGCCTATCATCGTCGCCAGTGCCACTACCGTTATCATCGCTTTCCTTTGTCTCGGCATATCACGCTTCGGTATGACCAGGACGGTCGGCTGGGCGCTCGCCATTGGCATTGCGGTCACACTCGCCTCCGGATTAACACTGGTACCCGCCCTGATGTCAATATTCGGTCGCTACCTTTTCTGGCCGGCCAAGAAGGAACCGGCACACAAACAGAGAAGATTCGGCTGGTTCAAAATAGGGCAATGGGTAGCCAGGCATCCCGTGGTGACCGCCGTGCCGATTATCATAGTCCTGGCCCTCCCTTACTTATCCCTGCGCACTATTAACCTGTCGGCCAACGCATTATCCCAGATATCACAGAATGTAGAGTCGGCTTACGGTCTAAATGTCATCAGGAACCATTTCCCGATGGGCGAACTGTCACCGCTCTATCTAATGATACAATCTCAGAATAGCTTGCTAACGCCGGACTCAATGAAGGGCGTCGAAGACGTGGGCAAGTCGTTGAATAGCGTTGACGGTATCGCCAGAGTCGATTATTTTTCCGCGCCGAGCGGCCAGCTTATCGAGCTTGGAGCCACAGTGCACAGTCTCGGCGATACGCTGAGCGGCACCAGCATTCCCGATATCAGCAAATTTGCTTCGCTGCAATCAATATCCGATGATTTACAGAACCTGGCTGTGCGTTATCCCGGAGTCACTAAAAGTACAAGTTTTACCCGTTCGATAACCGACCTGACACAGCTTTCTACAGTATTGAATCAAGTACGCACCGGACCATTGACCAACCTGTCTAAAATTCTTCCCGAAACCCAGAAGACGCTCTATGACCTCGGTGACGCTTTGACAACCCTGGGCAATGAGTTCGAGCTTAATGGGAATAGTCCTTTTGTAAAGTGGCTGCAGGCCACCTATTTCTCTGTCGATGGAACGACTTCCAGAATCAACCTGATAATCAAGACCGACCCTTACTCAGACGCCGCCTCACAGACCGTAGTACAGGTCAGGGAAGCCACAACCACCGCGATAGATGCCTCTAACCTGAAGGGGACAACTCATTATGTCGGCGGCGAATCGGCCATCCACATGGATATGCTGGATACCAGTGACACCGATTTTATCCGCGTCCTGATTATTACCTCAATCGGTATTTTTGCGGTGATTGTCATACTGCTACGCAGCCTGCTGGCGCCACTCTATATGGTGGCGACGGTACTGTTTAACTTTGGCGCCACGCTGGGCATTACGTCCTGGCTTTTCCTGGGCGTATTGAAAGGGGAGAACCTTACCTATATGTTGCCTGTGTTCGTCTTCGTGATGCTGGCAGCGGTCGGCGCGGACTATAACATCTTTCTGGTGTCCCGGATTAGAGAAGAGGCCGAGCAGAAATCAATCAAAGAAGCGGTGCAACATGCCGTGGCCAACACCGGCGGTGTTATCACTTCCTGCGGGATTATTCTGGCAGGTACCTTCGCCACCCTGGCGAGTTCACCTTTACCCATGGTGTTCCAGATTGGTGCGCCGATTGCCATCGGTGTGCTGATTGATACCTTCCTGGTGCGGGCGCTGCTGGTGCCATCGCTGGCGGCACTGGCAGGACGCTGGAGCTGGTGGCCGTCACAGCTTTTCCAGAGGCTCAAACAGGGCTAGCCAGACGTCTTTTAATCAGGGAGTGGCAAGTTCGAGACCGGCACGCCCTGCCTTGTGTACTTTCGTTGTGAAGTACGCTTCTGTTGAAGCCGGCGGTTTTGACAGTGATAAATTCACATTTAATTTTAGTAGAGGCTCGGGGGGAGGCATTTTAAGCGTGTCAGCGCCATCCTTAAATACATATAATATCATCACATAAGCCGGTAGTGCTCTGCCGGATTTTGGAGTTGGCGAATACTGAGCACTCCCAAAAATGGTCCATTTTCCCATTGCTGTTGCTTTTACTGTTGCTTTCAACTCAATCCTATCACCTTTAACCATATCTCCGGCCCACATCAGGTCTCCACTGACCAGACTCAGAGCATCCGGCAACTGGATGTCGATACGCGCTCCGGGCGCATCGATCATTGCTGTGGCGGTGAGAGTAAGTTCAGCAGTTTTACCTAATGGCGGAGGATGCGGAAGAGATAAGTCCAAAGAGATGACCACATCTTCGCTGGTTGGAACTGGGACAGCGTACTGAATGCCATTACTTTCCCCTGGCAGGTCAGCCTGACGACTACTAAAGAAACCCCTGTCGCTTAAAATAAGAGTATAAATTTTATCAGTTCGTGAATTTCCGTATTCTAAACTGGACGAAGGAGGGAAAGACGTTTTTGCAGTAATCTCACAAGTACCTTTTTTCACCGCTTTGATAGTTGCTCGTAGTTCCATCTTGATGCCCTTTTCAAGAATCCCCTGCCACTGCAAGGCACCTTCAACAAGTTCGAACGTATCCGGGATTTCTATATTGGCCGAAGCATCCGCCGTATCCCACATACTTCTTTCTGGCATCCAGTAAGTGTAGATAACCTGTATTGGTTTATCGAGAATAGGAGAATCGGAGAGTGTTAATTTCCCCTCAACGGCAGGAGCCGTGGAACCTTGCGGCGGAATCCATGGTAATAGCTCAATTACTATCGGAGCTACTTGTTTCCACTTTCTATTGTCTCCAATAAGTTGAAATTCCCCGGTAATCCTTACTTTTCCAAATAGTGACCTCGGCGCGCCACTACTGGCTACATATAGCTGCTCTCTGATTTCTTCAATATTCCGTCGAATATCCTCCTGATTTACCTTTACGCTGGGTTCTCCGACAATATTAATCCATTCCCCCTTTGATTTCACAACACGGTCATACTCATAGTCTTCAGCTATACCAAACCATTCCCAGCCGGAAAAAAGATATCCGTCGAAGGTAACAATCTTGCCATTGTACTTATCCAGGTTAGAGAAAATCTGAGCAATAGATACTTGTTGCGACTCTATTTTGCTTATTTTTGCCGTGTTTTCAGGCTTGACTCCGTCCGGCTCGGCTGTATTTGAGGGCGGTATCATTTCGCATCCCATTAGTAGGGATAGAGCTATAAGCACTGAAATGACCAATAATATACATCTACCCATTCTAAAGATAGTTAATACTCAACCAGTTCTTTTGTCAAGGTAGTCAATTAAAAACCAGTTCAAAATCCCTGTTTTCGTCTACAGCACAACATTACCTGTAATATGGAGCAAGAAATCACTAGACTAGAGCGAAGGTCTTAGAAAAGGTTTTAGTTATACCTTTTGATACGCCCGCCCTGCCTTAATCCTATTATTTATCATCGCCAGAAAGGCTTCGACTATCCCGGGGTCAAGCTGGATGCGTGACTGTCGTTTTATTTCATCAAGCGCTATCCGGGGGTCGACAGCCTTGCGATACGGGCGGTCAGACGTCATAGCATCGTACATATCAGCTACAGCCAGAATCCTGGCTCCAACAGGTATTTGCTGGCCAACCATGCCATCAGGATAGCCCTTCCCATCATACCGCTCGTGATGATGCCTGACCATCGTTAGAATTTCCCCGTCATCAATCACGGACCTCAATATACTCTCGCCAATGATGCTATGTGATGCCATGTGCGAATATTCATCATCGGAAAGCTCACCCTGTTTCTTCAATACCGATTTTCTAATGCCTATCTTACCTATATCGTGGAGCAGGCCGGCCAACCTAATCTTTTCGACCCGATGTCCGGGTATATCGAGCTCCAGGGCCAGCGATACCGCCGTCCCCGCTACTCGTCCAGAATGGCCGCTAATGTATTCGTCCCTGGCTTCGAGAGCGGTCACCAGGGATGTTATGGAATCCAGAACAGGTGTAAGGAGCTTTCTCATTTATCTCTTAACTCTGTCCTCAACCGTATTGCCGTCATGTCCTTCATGAGTCAGGAATATATTTTTTTCTTTTTAAGCTTTATCCACCACAGTATATAACCCCGTAGTGTGGCTGTAATGGTTGCTCGCTACCAAACTTACGTGGTGTTTATCCTCAATTTAACGCTTTGTTCAGTGCCAATACTTCGGGTTTTGTTTAGTTTTGGTTGACTCTCTCTGTAAAACTGTCATTGCGAGGAGCCCTTCCGCAGAAGGACGACGTGGCAATCTCAATCAATAAATTAAACCTGAGATAGAGATTGCTTCGCCTCCTGCCTTCGCCGAAGCGGCTCCGCGCAGGCAGGTCCGCTTTTAGCGGAATGGGCTCGCAATGACAATGGGATGTTTGTTCTTAAGTATTATTAATAACCATGATACTATTCCCTTTGACATTAAAAACAAACCATGAGTAGAATAATAGCAGACCCAAATTAACGTCAGTGAAAGGAGTAAACAATGGCTGGAGGATACATGGGGAAGATTCTGTTTGTGAATCTTTCTACCGGAGAAATTAAAGAGGAGACGCCTGAAGAACGCCTTTACCGAGACTATATCGGTGGCTACGGCATCGGGGCCAGGCTTCTTTATAGTCGCCAGAAAGGTGGAGTCGACGCATTAGGCCCTGAGAACACCCTCGGCCTGATTACCGGTCCGCTCACGGGTACTCCCGCAGTGGTGGGGACCAGGTATACCGCGGTAGCGAAGTCGCCCCTCACCGGCGGGTGGGGGGATGCCAATTCGGGAGGGGATTTCGGCGCTCACCTCAAGTTCGCCGGCTACGATGCCGTTTTCTTCTACGGAATAGCGGACAGGCCGGTCTATCTATTTATCGATAGCGGCAAAGCCGAACTCAAAGATGCAGGCCACCTCTGGGGTAAGGATACCTATGAAACCGAGGACGCTATAAGAGCCGAATACGGTAAAGATACCTACGCCGCTTGTATCGGACCGTCCGGCGAGAAGCTTTCCCTGATTTCCTGCATTGTCACCAAGAAAGGCGCTGCCGCCGGACGCTCCGGCTTAGGCGCGGTGATGGGCTCCAAGAAACTCAAGGCGGTGGTGGTGAGAGGGAACATGGAAATTCCCATGGCAGATAAGGCCAAAGCCGAACAAATCAGGAAAGAGCATACTGCCGACCTTCTGAAGGTCGTTCCGGGAATGCCATCGATGACCCAGGATATGCGGAAATACGGCACTTCATCCATGGCGGACCGCTCGGCGCTCAGTGGCGACAGCCCGGTCAAGAACTGGGGTGGTATCGGGGTAAAGGAGATGCACGACGTAGCCGGTCTCAAAGGCGATGCCGCTATAGCCAACAAGGATAAAAGTGAAAACTGCTATCGCTGTCCTATTGCCTGTCAGGCCCTTTTGAAAGCGGGGACAGGTGAATATAAGTACCCGGCGGGCACTCGCAGGGTCGAATATGAAACCCAGGCCTCTTTCGGGTCGATGTGCCTCAATAGCAATACGGAGGCGCTCAATATGGCGAACCACCTTTGTAACAGCTATGGACTGGACACCATCTCCGCCGGTACTGTTATTGCCTTCGCCATGGAATGCTATGAAAACGGGCTCATCACCAAAAAGGACACGGACGGGATTGAACTCACCTGGGGTAACCACCGGGCCATGATAGCCATGACCGAAAAGATGGCCAGGAGGGAGGGCTTCGGTGATATTCTGGCCGACGGAGTCAGGGCAGCCGCCAAGAAGATAGGAAGGAAAGCCGTGAAGTACGCGGTTCATATCGGCGGGCAGGAGCTGGGGATGCACGACCCGAAGCTCACGGGCATGTGGGAGTTTGGCGCCGCGCGTTACCAGATGGATGCCACCCCCGGCCGTCACACCGCCGGGTTCGGACCGAGCAGCTTTAACCAGCATATCACCAATGCCGCCGGACTTTGCCTGTTCGGTTCTTTCGGACCGCCGGGCGGCCGGAACTTCACGCTGGAAATGATGAACGCCGTAACCGGCTGGAGGCTTACGGAGGCCGATTTACTTAAGTGCGGAGAAAGGATTGCCGTAATGCGGCATGTTTTTAACCTCCGCGAAGGCATAAATCCTCTCAAATGGAAGGTGCATCCGAGGATAATCGGCGAGCCCCCGCAGAAAGAGGGACCGCTGGCCGGTGTGACCGCCGACCTGGAGCATCAGATATACTGGTGTCTCGGCGCTCTGGACTGGAACAAGGATACCACCAAACCGAGCCGAAATAAACTCATGGAACTGGGCCTGACAGATATAGCAGAGGAGCTCTGGCCGCCGGGGTCAATGCCCAGATTCGGACCTCCTTAATACGGTATAAGAGTCCTTAATTATGTTAGAGGACTATCGCGCCAAGCGAAACTTTGCTTTAACCCAAGAACCAGAGGGAGAGGTCTGCGAGACCGGGCAGAGACGCTTTGTAGTGCAGGAGCATCATGCCAGAAATCTGCACTACGACCTCCGCTTAGAGATTGATGGCGTGCTGCGCAGCTGGGCAGTACCCAAGGGACCACCACGCATTGATGGCGTGCGCCGTCTGGCGGTGCAGGTGGAGGACCATCCGATAGACTACATTGACTTTGAAGGCATTATTCCGGAGGGCCAGTACGGTGCCGGTACAGTCAGTACCTGGGACCGGGGCACTTATACTCTGGAAAAACTTAACCCTAGTGAACTCTCTTTCATACTACATGGTAAAAAGCTGCGCGGTCGCTATGCACTGGTACGCCTGGAGAACCGCCCACAGGACTGGTTGATTATTAAACTAAAGGGAAACTGAATTTATATCTGGAGGACTGGTAAGATGTACGAAAAAATACTCGTTCCGCTTGATGGTTCGCAGCTGGCTGAAGTAGCTCTACCATACGCTGAGGAGATGGCCGGAAAATTGGGTTCCGAAGTGTTCCTGTTATATGTCAGTGTATTTCCCGAGTACCCGGACCCGCATATGGCCAAGTTTTACCTCGAGAAAGTGGTTGAGACCACCAAGCAAGGTGCCGCAAGGTGGATAAAAAAGCCCGCGGGACAAGCCATCGTGGTAAAGTCGGCGATTCTCGTTGGTAACCCTGGAGAGCAAATTGTGGGCTACGCCGACAAAGAGGGCATCGGGCTGATTGTAATCGCAACCCATGGCCAGTCCGGCATTAAGCGCTGGGCCCTGGGGAGCGTGGCTGACAGGGTATTAAGGGCTACCACCAAGCCAGTGGCACTTATCAGAGCGAAGGGTGCTCATCCCGATGTGCGTGAGAAGGGCATACTAAACACGGCACTCGTCCCGCTGGATGGGTCAAAAGAAGGCGAGGCGGTGATTCCTTATATTGAAGAACTTGCCTCCAGACTGAAGGCGAAGGTCATACTTCTTCAGGTACTGGCAACGGGATACCAGAACCCCAATGTCGAGGGATTTACCAACTACGTTGTCTTCTCGGAACAGCAGATGGAATCGGCCAAGACATACGCCAGGGACTATCTTAATAAAGTGGGCGCTCTGCTGAAGGAAAAGGGGGTAACTGTAGCCACCGAGGTGAGACTTTCTACAGACATAAAGTCTATTAACGCCGCCGAAGAAATTATTGATTTTTCTAATAAAGCCAACGTTGATGTCGTGGCTATGTCAACGCATGGGCGGTCTGGCTTCGGCCGCTGGGTATTCGGCAGTGTTGCTGATAGAGTGCTGCACGAAGGAAATACTCCTCTCCTGTTGGTGAGGGAAACTGCCGACAATAAATAGTCAACGGGAATCAGGTTAACGACATGGCAGACGTGGAAAACGCCCGCAGGGTATAGTGATTGTAGACTTAACCGGGTGACTTTCATGAAAACAAGCGATTTCGACTATACTCTTCCCCCCGAGCTTATCGCCCAGAGCCCCATCGAACCGAGAGACCATTCACGGCTCATGGTGCTTAACCGGAGGGAAGGTTCCATAGAGCACCGGCGGTTCTTTGAGATTGCCGAGTACTTGCATGAAGGCGATGTGATGGTTTTCAATGACAGCCGGGTTATTCCGGCCCGACTGAAGGGTAGAAGGGCAGGCAGTGGCGGCAGGGTGGAGATTTTATTGCTGCGGAGACTTGAGGCTAATGTCTGGGAAGCGCTGGTCAGGCCGGCACGCCGACTTCAAATCGGGGCAAAAGTCGAGATAACCCCTGACGCTTTATCTGATGACGAACCAGCTACAGGGATTCTGGCCGAAATTACCGGGACAGGCAATGGCGGCATCAGGATAATACGTTTTTCTGACGAAACGCGATTGCTATCAGCCGGCAAGATACCGTTGCCACCTTATATTCATACGCCGCTGGCAAATCCGGAGAGATACCAGACGGTCTATGCCCGGGTGGCTGGCAGCGTGGCTGCGCCGACAGCCGGTCTGCACTTCACGCCGGAGCTACTTGACAAAATCGAGCGTAAAGGGGTGCGCTATCTTTTTACGACTTTGCACGTGGGGCTGGATACGTTCCGGCCGGTTACCGAGGACAATCCGCTGGAGCATATTATTTACCAAGAATACGGTATTATGGGGAGTGAAGTCGCTGAAGAGCTGTCCCGGGCGAGGCGGGAGGGACGCCGGATAATATGTGTCGGCACCACCACGGTGAGGATGGTTGAGCAGGCGGCGTATACCAGTCAATATCCGGGGATGGAGGCTTTTGAAGGCTGGGTGGACCTGTTCATATTACCCGGTCATAAGTTCCATATGGTTGATGCGCTGGTAACCAACTTTCACCTGCCGAAGTCGACCCTGTTAATGCTGGTGACTGCCTTCGGCGGCAGAGAGCTTATCGAAAAAGCTTATCGGGAAGCGATAGCACAGCAGTATCGTTTTTATAGTTTCGGCGATGCGATGCTGGTGTTATAACACGAAAATAGCTTCTCTTCGTTTTCCAAACCAGCCAAATTCACTGCACAAGTTACACCAATATGGTCCATATTCTCGGAAGGGTACACTTTGACATCGAGAATCTCGATGACCCTTACCTTTTCTTTGAACGTGGCATTGCAGGCATTTTCCAGATGCAATCTCGATAAAGCTTCTCTTGTTTTTTCCAGGGATTGTGCATCTCTGGTTATTTTTTGCAGCGAGGCCTCCAGTTCCTCTTTTCTTCGCTGTGCCTTGAGCAGCCATACATGAATATCCTCTGTCAAACATACGATTGCTGCGTTAATAAAAAGGGTCTAAATTTCTGCTTTCAGTGTGAGGACTTCTCATGTCTGAAACTGGCGCCTATCAGTGATATGGCCGAGGTGCGGAGGCATAATATCAAGATATACAACCCACTCATGCTGAGAAAGCCTGGCTTGGACGAATATATTCGAAAGAGCAGGGAACTAGTGATAAAATGGGCCAAGGGTAAGACACCAATTCCAGGAGGTGATGTTCAAGTATAGGAAGACAACTTTCCGAATTTCTGTCTCCTTTCGGGGACAGGATAATATATATATAAGTATATCAACACCTACCAAGCAATACCAGCAGAACCTACGGTTGACAATGCGAGAAATGTAGAATATATTATACTGAATCAATAAAGTGAATGTTATAAATGAACGCACTTAAGAACACGGGTAATTCTATCCATATTCATGGAACATGGTGGGGAAAACCTAAATTTAAATGAATTAAGGAGGTGATTATAAGCAAGAATTAGTATAATAGGTACAACCAAATACTTAGGAGGAGGATAAAGGTGAAAAAATTACTTTTTATCTCGTTAACTGTCATACTGGTAATTGGCCTGGTATTTGTCGGTTGTGCTAAAGAGGAAGCCCCTGCACCAGCAGCACCGGCGCCAGCAAAACCGGCACCAGCAGCCCCGACGCCAGCAGCACCGGCGCCAGCAGCACCGGCACCAGCAGCACCAGCACCAGCACCAGCAAAACCCACGGCCCCACCTACACCTCAAGGGCCAACCGGTACATTGCGTGCCGCCACTCCTTCCTGGATAGAAACTCTTGACCCAAACCTCCAAACGACCTTTGAATACGCGATATATGAACACCTGATAGGCATTGACACGGAGGGTAACTTCATTCCCGAACTGGCCGAAAGCTGGTCGCTAAGCAACGATGGATTGGTCTATACTTTTAAGATACGAAAAGGCGTGAAATTCCACAATGGCGACCCGCTCACTTCCGCCGACGTCAAATTCAGCCTGGAGCGCATCATGCGGACCGGCTCAATGTCACCATGGAAAGGCCAGTATAGCGCCACCATCGATCGCATCGAGACCCCGGACGACTACACGGTATTGGTTTACGACAAATTCGTCGACTATATGTTCTATACCGGTCTCTGGGGGTGCCCTATCTTGCCGAAGAAGTATATCGAGGAGAATGGAGACAAATATTTCAACGAGCATCCCATAGGGACAGCACCGTGGAAGTTCGTCAGGCTGACCCCGGGCGTAAGTATCGAATTTGAGGCGGTAAAGAACCACTGGCGCATCACGCCGTCTTTCGCAAAGCTGATAGTTACGCTTGTGCCGGAAGCGAGTACCGCCTTAGCCGCGCTCAGGCACGGGGAGACTGATGTCGTCGCTGTCAACATGGATGATGCCCTTAAGGTGCGGAATGAAGGCTATGAATTGAGAATCCTGGGACGCCCTATCTCGCCAGTAATATGTTTCACTAATACGTGGGCTTATAAAGGGCCGCTATCGGATTTACGGGTTCGCAAGGCTCTTTCGCTCGCCATAAATCGCCGCCAGATTGCGGATACCTTCTTCAACGGGTTAGCCGAACCGGGAGGCGTACTCTGGACGGCCCCAACGAGCTGGGGGTATGACCCGTCCTGGAAAGCTGACCCCTACGATCCTACTACAGCCAAGGCGCTGCTGGCGGAAGCCGGATACCCGAACAGCTTCGAGAACCCGGAAATTACTATCTACTCTCACATGGCTACCAGCTGGCTTCCCGATTTAACGCTGATCATATCGGGCTTCTGGGAGGCCATCGGCGTCAAGACTAAAGTGGTGCCTATAGACATGGGGCAACTGAGGGGGATGATGTATGTTCAAGCCCCTGCCTTAACAGGGGCTACTTGTATCTGGCCTATGCCGACAATGCAGGTCAGTATCCCGTTCCTTAAAAGCGCCATTCATTCGCAAGGCAACTGGCAGCTGCTGCATGATGCAACATGGGATGCCCTCTGGGCGAGCATCAGCAAGGAACCGAATCCGGACAAGCAGATAGCGCTTTTCCGACAGACCGTAAATTATATGCTCGAACAGCATGTGGTACCTGGTATTGTGAACTTATATTCCTATTTTGCTGTAAGCGATAAAATCGGCGATTGGACATTACGCTTCCAGTATGATATATGGGGCAATTTTGCAGGTATCAAACAAAAATAGGTAAAGAAATCTGTTAGCAGTTTTGACTGCCCGGTTTTGTGTAGAACATACCGGTGACGCGCTGCCGGAAACGCGAGAGTGATAATGATGGTACCGGCAAACGGGAAACACCATTCCAGGCGCTGGATGTGGCAACGGCTGGGATGATTCGTTTGGCCGTAGCCAGTGTCTGACTGGAACCGGTACCATCATGTTCATGCTCGTAGCCCGAGGGCAGAGCTATCTGGCACTTTGACTATACCTATACAGCCCGGTCCAGGGAAATGCTTTGCAATGCGGTCTGTACAATTAGTAACGTGCAAGTAGCTCTGATATATGAGCATGACTGAATATACGGATGACTACCACTGGCAGCAGACCCATCCTGCCGGCAAAGGTGGGGGCTTGCCCCTGGCTACTGACGCAGGTATCAGCCAAAACGAAAAAATATAAGAATATGCGAGCGATAACCCAGTGCGTTAAAGAGTACGGGGTATATACGTAGCTGTAGGTAAAGGACAGGATGGTACGTTTTATAATAATGCGGATAATTCAGACGATAATAACCCTCATCGTTATCTCGATAGTGGTTTTTGCTCTGGCCCGAGCTAGCGGAGACCCTGTGATGCTGATAGCACCTCCCATGGCCACGCTGGAAGACATGGAAGTGATAAGACAGCACCTGGGCCTGGATAAGTCAATGCCCGAACAGTACTGGGTTTTCCTGAAAAATCTGAGCCATGGCGACCTCGGGGAATCAATACGTAACAGGCAAGCTGTTAGCAGACTGATCGGAGAAAGGTTGCCTAATACAGTAACACTGGGCTTATCGGCGATTGTCTTGGGAATAATAATATCACTCATCCTGGGTGTTACGGCAGCGTGCAAGTTCGGCACATGGGTAGATGGCGGGGTGAAGTTACTGGCTATTCTTGGTCAGGCTTTACCGAGTTTCTGGTTAGCCATTGTGGCTATCTCCATCTTCGCCGTTTGGCTAGGCTGGTTGCCCACCAGTGGCACGGGGAGTCCCGCCCACTACATCCTGCCGGTCTTGACTCTTTCCTTTTTCATGTTACCAATATTGATGCGGTTGATACGGTCCAGCATGTTGGAAGTCCTTGATAGCGAGTACGTCAAGCTAGCCCGGATAAAGGGTCTTTCGGAGACGTTGGTAGTCTGGAAGCATGCGTTGAGAAACGCAATAATACCCCTGCTGACTGCGGCTGGCATCACATTTGGCACGATTGTTACCGGCGCTGTAGTAATCGAGACTGTTTTCGCCTGGCCGGGTATTGGACGGCTGATGGCTGAGGCAGTGATAGGACGCGATTTTCCGGTGATACAGGGTGCGGTACTGCTGGTGGCTGTCGTAGTTCTTTTGGTAAACCTGCTGGTGGACATTGCGTACGCGTACGTTGATCCGCGTATCAGATATTAGCATTTGTATTGGACGAGGTATGGAAAGAGTTAGGTTCGGAACTAAGGTAACACAGAATTGGAAAGTCTGGCGTAAGTTGCCCGTTATCCCGGTTACCATCTTGGTCCTCCTCATATTTGTCGCCATATTCGCAAATGTAATCACGCCGTATCCGCCTAATGAGATGTCACTTACGGACAGACTCACGCCGCCATTCTTCATGAGCGGAGGGAGCCTGGCTCATCTTCTGGGAACAGACAATCTCGGTCGGGACATCCTCAGTCGCATGTTCTTCGGCGCCAGGATTTCTCTAAGCGTCGCGATACTGGTTATTGCGATTAGCAGCGTTATCGGGACGATTTTAGGAATGGTAGCAGGTTATCTGGGAGGGCGCTTCGATGCCGTGCTGATGAGGGTAACGGACGCAGCTCTCGCCTTTCCGGCGCTCTTGATTGCACTGCTACTTGGCGTCGCCCTCGGGCCGAGTTTTGGTACCGTCGTCCTGGCACTGTCGGCACTTGGCTGGGCTCCTTACGCACGTATGATGCGGGGAGAGGTCATTAAACTTCGTGGGGAGGACTTCGTAGCGCAGGCGCGGATTATTGGCAGTTCGCCAGCTAGAATATTAATAAAGCATATCTTTCCTAATGTGGTCAACACACTGGTAGTGTTGATGACGATGAGTTTAGGGCTTGTGATTTTGATAGAGGCTTCTTTAAGCTTCCTCGGGGCTGGGATTCCACCCCCTACGCCATCATGGGGGTCAATGGTATCCGATGGTAGGAATCTCTTCGCTCAAGCTTGGTGGATCTCTTTATTCCCCAGCCTGGCTATTGGCCTTGTGGTACTGTCCGGGAACTTCCTGGGTGATTGGATTCGCGATAAAATGGATCCAAAATTGAGACAGTTATGAACAGACGAACAGGTAGAAGGCATATAAGGCTGGATTAAGGAGCAACTAAGATTGAGTAGAACCTTAAAAGTATCTCCTAGGTATAACACCTTTTACTAATTTAATTGTGTGGAGATATTAAAGGCGCTGTAATACTTCTAATCGATGAAAAGCTTCACCCAATTTGTAATTTTGTCCCTTGGCTGCCGTCGTGGTAAATTCCATTAGCAACTCGACGAAAGCGGGTTCTACTGGGTCGCCTATCTGACTCTTGTGACAACTGAGGGCAGCCATCTTGATATCAAAGGTTTTACTGATGTCACAGCGGTAATTAGGTTCTTCAGCCTGCCATAGTAACACCTCTTTCACCTTGTGAAGCTTAAGACCTTGCTCCAACAGGTCAGGGTAAGTGTTAGGTGCCAGGGCATAGGGCCAAACGGCGTCCATAACGACCCGACCGACGATGCGGTGATCCCGGTTCGAAAGGTAGCGTTGGTAAGGGTCGCAAGTAGCTACTATTTCCGGACGATACGCAAGTATCAATCGTAAAATCTCTTTTCTGAATTCAGGTGTATCCTCCAGACCCAGGTCAGGATGGCGCAAGAAGATTACCTCTCTTACTCCCAACAATTTGGCAGCGGCAAGTTGTTCCCGCTCCCGGATTCTTGCCAGTTGCTCCGGCTTCATATTGGGGTCGCTGCTGCCTTTATCACCGTTGGTACACACCACATAGACAACGTCCTTTCCTTCACTCGTCAAGAAGGCCACGGTTCCCCCAAGACCCATGTCATTATCCAACGGATGCGGGGCTATTGCCATCATATAGACTGCCTTTTTCTTCATAGTTTACCTCCTCATATGAGATATCGTGTTCTCAATTCTACCCTACTAGATAGCATGACACAATCAACACAGAGGAGACGAGCAGTCAACACCCGTTATCATTATCGAATGGGTTTAAGACCATCACGAAATTTGGGCAACTATGTCACCCTTCTCAGTCATCGCAGTCAAGTAGGAAAACTCACCCGCTTCAAGAAATTAAATACCTCTTGATTGAATAAGGTTCTCATTTCCATGCAAAACATATGTGACCCTCCCTCAACTTTGACAAGTATGGCACCTGGTATATTTCGAGCTATTACTTTAGATGAGATCGGTTTAATAATTCTATCTTCTGTTCCCACTATTACCAGAGTCGGGGCCTTAATCAATGGTAACCTATCCAACGTATTATGGCTATTGCATGCTTCTCTTTGTCCCTTGAGACCCACCTTTGCTGAAACCCCCATAAAACTGGCCTGAATCATAGCTAGAATGCCAAAAACGAACTGATTAAATGGCTTGTTTGCAGCCAGTTTTACCATACCAGCTGCCATTTTTTGAGGAGACAAATGCAACAATTCAGCCTGTTCTGCAGTATCACCGCTGCTCTCATCCTTACAGGCGTAGGTGCAGGCCAGCACTAGCTTTGATACTCTCTCCGGATAGTTAATGACCAACTCCTGAGCAATCATTCCTCCCATAGACGCACCTATTATATGGGCTTTTTTAATTTCCAAGTAATCCATCAACTTAACTGTATCATCAGCCATCATTCTGGTAGAATAAGGTCCTTCAGGTTTGTCAGACTTCCCAACTCCCCGGTTGTCAAAGGTAACTACCTTGAAATGCTTTCTGAAGAAAGGTATCTGGGACGCCCATCCGCTTCGATCTGCGCTAAAGCCCATTATCATTACCAGGGGGTCACCATGTCCTTCAATTTTGTAATTGATCTTGATTCCATTAGCTGTGGCTACAGGCATGCTCCAACTCCTTCTTTTCTTTCCAGTAGACGTTTTTGTAATTTGATTTTCAGTTTAAATCCAACCCATAAGATTGTCAATAACCTAAAAATATTTGTGTTTTCGAGTATACCTAAATATACCCACCAAGATCCCTTAGGAAATATATTTCACATATACTCATTTTGTTATATATGTTATAAATCGTTGGGCGTGCGGAGTGTTCTCATAACAATTGAGAGGGGGTAGGGCTGGCGAAAGGGTACAGGTAACAAAGCAAGCTAATGTGTTGTATAATGTGAAGCATGGAAATAAAAAATAGAGAGGTGAGAGGCCGATGGCAATTAAGGAAGAGTTAACGGGGATTGTGGGGGTCAAGAACGTTTTTGACAATGCCGAAAGACTTAAGCCATATTCTAAGGATAACAGTTTGAGCCCACCAAGTATGCCCAGCTATGTGGCTAAGCCAAAAAATGCAGAACAGGTTCAAAAGGTCATCAAACTAGCTAATGAAAAGAAATTACCGGTCGTGCCCTGTAGCTCTGGTATCCACTTCCATGGGGATACCATTCCAGTTCAAGGTGGAATTATTTTAGATTTGAGCGGGATGAACAGGATTTTAGCTATCGATGAACGCAACAGAATGGCCAGGATAGAGGCTGGCGTCACCTGGGAGCAATTGCAGCCTGAATTGGAAAAGCATGATATGATGGCCTTAGCCCCATTGCTGCCACACCACCTGAAGTCAGCACTAACAAGTCATCTGGAGAGAGAGCCTGTTCTCATCCCCAAATTCGAGTATACCGATACCCTGATGACGGTGGAGGTGGTTTTGCCTGACGGGGAATTGTTCAAAACTGGCTCAGCATGTGTCCCCGGGTTCCCGGATAAAAGCTTTTCAGATGGCGTTAATCCTTCAGGTCCGGGCAATATCATGTGGGCGCGGCTATTGCAGGGTGCCCAGGGGACCCTGGGGGTAGTAACCTGGGGACAGTTCAAGATTGAGTACAGGCCGAAGGTAAATAAAACCTTTTTCATTCCATTTAATAACATCAAGGATGCCGTTGAGGTTGTCTACAAGGTTCAGCGACGCATGGTAGGGGAGGAGTGTCTGATATTGAATAACTTCAACCTGGCAGCTATCCTGGCAAAGCAATGGCCTGAAGATTTTGAAGTCCTGAGAGCAACACTGCCGCCGTGGATGTTAATCCTGGTGCTGGGTGGTGGTAAAAGGTTCCCTGAGGAGAAGATAGAGTATGAGGAAGGTGCCCTGAGAGAAGTAGCCACCGAGTTATCTATTCCAGACCTGCCTACCTCAGTGCCCGGTGTACCAGGTGTGGAAAAGGAGATAACCGATATGCTGCGTAGTGCCTGGCCCAAGGAAAGGACTTACTGGAAGTTTGCCTATAAGGGTTCCTGCCAGGACCTTTTCTTCCACACGGTCCTCAACAAAGCGCTGACATTCACTGAGGCTATTGGTGAGGTAGCCGCTAAACACGATTATCCTTTGCGCGACATTGGTTTCTACGTTCAGCCGGTAGTCTACGGCGGTGCTTGCCATTTCGAATGCAACTTCTATTATGCTCCTGACAATGCCGAAGAGGTGAGCAAGATTAAGAATTTGTATGCCGATGCTGCCGAGGCAGCGCTGAACAGGGGCGGATTTTTTTCGCGACCTTACGGAGTAGTAGCCGATATGGTCTATGACCGGACGGCCAGCTATACTGCGGAATTGAAGAAGGTCAAGAAGGTGATGGACCCCAATAATATTATGTCCCCGGGTAGACTATGCCTCTAAAATTAAAACAGTCCAAGGAGGAAAAATGATATCGGTTGAAGAGTACAGACGCCAGGCAAAGATGTGCATGAGGTGTACATTTTGTAAGTTTATCGACCTTAACTGGGTAACAAGTTTGCGGTTTTCGCGGCAATGCCCCATAGATGCCAGATATGCGTTTAATCTTTACTCTCCCCACGGTTTGCTCCATTCTGCCCTGGCTGAACTGGATGGAGAGCTGGAATTCGGGCCCAATCTTGTGGATGCATTGTTTAAATGTACCAATTGCGGCGCCTGTGATGCCAGGTGCAAACGGAATCTGGATATTGAGGTGCTCCAGGTTATCGAAAATCTGAAGGCAAGGTGTGTCGAGCAGGGCAAGGGCCCGATGCCCGAGCATAAGGTTATGGCGGACAATATACGTAAAACCAGGAATGAATACGGTAAGCCCCATGAAGACCGCTTCAAGTGGCTAACCAAAGAAATCAAGCCGGCACAGAAGGCGGACATTGTTTATTTTGTTGGTTGTAACTCAGCTTATCAGCAGCCGGAGTTGGCCCGGGCTACGGCAAAGCTTCTCAGCCTGACCGGGACTCAATTCATGCTCCTGGTAGATGAATGGTGCAGTGGTAATTATGTGCTTGCCACCGGCCAGGTGGAACTGGCCAGGGAGTTAGCCGAGCATAATGTAAAAGCTATCCAGGAATCGGGAGCTAAGACTGTAATTACCGGTAGCGCTGAATGCTATAAAAGCCTTAAGGTAGATTTCCCCAAGCTTCTGGGAAAGTCGACGGAGGATATGCCCTACACTACCCTTCACATCACGGAGTATATCGACCAGTTGATGAAGAATGGCAAGCTAAATTTCAAGAAGAGCGTCCCCATGAAGGTAACCTACCATGACCCGTGTAACCTGGGCAGGCTCAGCGAGCCCTGGCAGGAGTGGGTACCTAATTATGTGCGTGTAATTCCTATAGGTAAGGTTTGGAGACGGGGAGACAGGGGGATTTATAATCCGCCGAGGGATATCCTTAAAGGCATCCCCGGTATTGAACTCGTGGAAATGGAGAGGTCCCGGAGTAACGCCTGGTGTGCCGGGAACTGTGGCGGGGTAGCCGTGGCATTTCCCGACTTCGCCCTATGGACAGCCGGGGAGAGAATTGAAGAGGCGCAGGCAACTGGTGCCGAGGCGATAGTAACCTGTAGTCCTGATGCCAAGGAGCTTCTGGCCAAGGCAGCCGGAGCCAAAAAGACAAAAATGGCAGTCTACGACATTTCTGAAATAATACTAAAAGCAATCTAATGTAACGGGAGGTAGTTATGGCTTTACTTAAAGAGGCTTATCAGGCATTAGAATCTATTGTGGGGTCGGAGTGGGTTAGTGATGACCCGGCGGTGGTTGAAGCCGACCATGTGGCTGGTGGTGCTCATGCTGCCGGAGCCATAAAAAGGCCGGCCTGCAGTATCCAGCCGGAAACCGCCGAAGAAGTTCAGGGGATAATCAGGATATGCAACAGGTATATGATACCCTTTTCCGCTACCACAACCAATCCCCCGCCCGGATTAGAGAGAGAAGGCGTTGTCTTCATTGACCTGAAGAGGATGAGAAAGCTCGAGATAGATGAGGAGAACCTGTATGCTACCGTTGAACCCGGAGTGTCCTTCGCGGCTCTTCAGGGTGAGCTATTTAAAAGGGGACTGGTGACCTTTGTCCCGATGTGCGGGGGTAATGTTTCGGTGCTGGCCAATTCCCTCAATGTCGGCGAGGGAGCGATATCATACAGGTATGGCGACCGGGGTTATCGGCGGGTATTGGCTGCCGAGTGGGTGACTGCTGAAGGCGAAATATTGAGGTTGGGTTCACGGGCAGCCCAAAAGGACTTTTTCTGGGGAGAAGGACCGGGGCCGGACCTTCGTGGTTTGATGGCGAGTGCCAACCTGGAGAGTCCGATGACCAAGGGAATTTGTACCAAGTTAGGCATCAGGGTATTTCCTTTCGTCAGTGAGAAGCTGGTACCTACGGGGGATGCTCCCATGACAACACTCGTTCTACCGCCAAACAGGTTTAAGTTCTACAACTTCGTCTTCCCCACTAAAAAGACAGCCATCGACGCTATATATGAAATAGGGAAATGTGAAATAGGCCTGTTCGTTATGACGGTCCCGCCATGGTTTTTTGCTATGGCTAGAGCCAGGGGTAGCGCTGAAGTGCTAACCGGAGCAGCCGGCTTCTGGGAATATTGGGATAATCACGAAGCACCACTTATCCGTGAAAACCCGGAACAAACAAGCTGCCGGATGTTGCTCTACGGTATCGGCTCCGACAAGCGCCTGGCTTATGAGGAGAAGGTATTACTGGATATCTGCAAGGAGTATGGTGCCACCTTTGCACGCGCCAGCAGACGGGCTCAGGATGAGACCCATTTTATGTCTGCCGATGCAATTGTTTCTAATCTGGCCGGGGGAAGGTTCACTTCCGTAATACTATTCGAATCTCTGGACCATGCTTACAAGAGTGCTGGTATCGTTAATACTAATACCAGAAAGCACGTGCCTCCGGTGTTGGACGATTATGGAACCACGAACTGGTTCCTTCCCTTTGAAATGTGTCACATATGCAAGCTGGAGTGTCTTCGCTTTGCCTCAGTAGAGGATGCCGGTGAGCTTGCTTTACTGATGCAAGATTGCCATAAGGATTTTGTCGACGTCGGCGCCTTCCCGGTAAGACCCGAGTCTGAACTTTATGGACCCAAGTGGGAAAACTACCCGGAAAAGACCAGAAAGTTTAAGCGGCTCCTGGACCCGAATAATCTTGCTCCCCCACTGGAGTGAGAAGGGACCGGGCCTTAAAATTAGGTGACAGAATGACGATGAGGTACCAAGGCCGGGTATCAGTGCTGATACTCGGCTTCCTCATTGTGTTCACACATAATGAGAGTGCCGAAAAAGTGGTTCAGGATACTTCCTGCTGAGGTTAGAGGTGTTCCTCCAGCCTCGAAAGTTCTCGAGAAATGGATGATTTAATGAATTGATTAAGACTATTTCGGCAGTCTCATAATGGACAAATGTGCATGAAAATCGGATAGTATAGGTTTGGGTATAACACATTGCGGAATGAGGTGTATCCCATCTTAGGACCAGAAACGATGCGACTTTTTCAAGTAGAACTGAAGATTTCAAGATAAACTTGTATGTTTCCAAATTCTCGTGAAATAATCATTACGAGAGATTCGATGCTGGTGTTATGACACGACACTTTCCGGGGCTCCGTGCTTGTTATTCGTGCCTGACTAATAGCAGCGGTGTATTGCCCCCCAGCAGAACCTTCTGGGCGATGCTCCCAACCGTCCAACATGGAACGCCGGTCCTCCCATGAGTGGACATAGCTACCAGGTCAACTGCCAGCTCATCGGCAAGGTCAATAATTTCGTCGGCCGGAGAGCCGACTTGAATCCTGTAATCCGCAGCGATACCCTGCTTTTCCAGTTCGGCGCATTGGGCCTGCAGGTAGGATTCAGCGTGTGTCTTATCATTATTGCCCTCTTGCACAACCTGCAAAAGGGTTAACTCCATTTCGAGCCGCAAAGCAAGCCGGCTAATATAAGGAAGCACAGCCTGGCTGGAGCTTGAGCCGTCCAGCGGCACCAGGGCATTCCTGAGAAGTCGCTTCTGGCGTATATCCGGACGGTTTTTCTTACCTCTGATAAGCATAACCGGCAAATTTGTGGGAGCCCTGACGACTTTATCAGCGACACTTCCCACGGCCCAGCGTCCGATACCGGACCGACCGTGAGTAGCCATGACAATCATTTTGTGGCCCGATGAACTCGCAAAATCCACGATTGATTCAGCCGGATTGCCGACGCAAGTTGTGGCGTAAACATTAACCTCTTTACTGCTGGGTATCACCAGATATTTCTTGGCATGGTACTGGGTAACGTGAGCTATTTTCTGGAGGTAGTTCATATTAACCGTGTCCGGAAACTCAAGCACCGATAGTAAAATAATGTCGCTACCGGTCCTCGCACCTAATTCCTCGGCGTATGGTAAAGCTACCTCAGCTAATTTAGAGCCGTCCAGCGGGACCACCATTCTCTCATCTGGAGGCCTTTCACCAAAATTCTCTGTAGGCATATCGGTTGACCTATATATTTGGCTATGACACGGGGTTATGCTGTTGCTTCCAGTATCTCTATAGAATTATATTCGCAGAACAGTAATAACTGTCTTGTATATAAACATTTAATTAAGCTGGGTGTATTCCCTCAAAAGCGGAAAAGGGCAACGACACGGAGTGTTTCATCATACTGGCTATTTTTTATGTTTTCACTTATAATTCGCATATAATAATGTGTTTTGATATTGTTTAATGCGTTAATTAGAAGAAGCAGCACAAGTATTAAAACAGGAGGATATTAAAGATGGCAGCGACAAAATACGGAAATTATGTCAAGAGCGTACCTATAAAAGATTACGAGGAGGGCGGTTTCCGGCAAGGGACCGAACTGACCAAGGAATGGCTGGAATTTGATGTTAATATCAAATACGGGGCTTACTGGACAGCCGGCAGAATAGGCAAGGAACCCTATGTGCCACATGTGCATGATTTCGACCAGGTCCTGCTCTTTGCCGGGAGTGACATGGATGACATCGGAGAACTGGGAGCAGAAATCGAGTTCTGTCTGGGGGAGGAAATGGAAACGCACATGATTACCACGACCACCGCCGTGGCGATTCCCAAGGGCATGCCGCATTTCCCGGCAACAGTCAACAGGCTGGACAAGCGCTTTCTCTTCATGGAGATATCAATCGCTGCGGAATACAAGGAAACGCTGATAAAAACCGACAAGAAACCAGGCCCTGTAGCCGGTTGGAGGTCAGCCACAAGGAAATATATTATGCCGCTGGCTTTCATGCGGAAAGGGGCCTGGAATTATGGACCGCTAAACAGAGATGACGGCGGCGGCTATATAGCATTTGTGCGCACCAAGGAAATAGCAGGTTTCGACTTCGTCATGCTATACGAAAGCATGAAGAAAGGGCCTTACCGAATCTGCCCGGACCCCGATAACCCGCATACACACCCTACCACGCAGGTAATGATGTTCCTGGGGACCGACACCGACGATTTAAGTGACCTGGGCGCGGATTTCGAGATATGCATGGGGAAGGAAATAGAGAAACACAAGTTCAACAAGTCAACGGCAGTTTTAACTCCGCCTTTCCTGCCCCACTGGCCGGGAGGGGTGGTAAAGCTCACCAGACCGATTATTATGGCGGACATTCATCCGTTCGGGAATGAGCATTAAGGAAGGTGTAATAACCAGTTAATTCAGCCACCGTTAGAAACAAAAATCCCCGACTTTTTCAGGGTCGGGGATTTTATCTTTAATGTTAGATAATACTATAGTCCCGCCGCCTGGATAATATCAGGAACTTTCTTCTCCCAGCCGATGGCCATGATATGGACGCCCTGGCACATGGGTTTCATCTGCTGGATGAGGTCAGCGGCAATCTGGATGCCGGTCTTTTCGCGGTCTTCTTTAGCCGCGGCGGACATCTTCTGGATAAGTTCGTCAGGAACGTGCACACCGGCGACGTTAGCGTTCATGAATTTAGCCATACCAGCGTTTTTTAGCGGGATAATGCCGGCCATGACGGGTACCTTGAATTTCTCTACCCGTTTCATGAATATTCCAAAGGTACCGGCATCGTAGACGGCCTGCGTCTGGAAGAACTTAGCCCCGGCGGCGATTTTCTTCTGCATCTTGGCAATCTGCAGCTCCGCGGAAGCCTCGGTATTGGAATCCACCTTTACCACCGCCCCGGGGAAAAAGGCGGGCTTGCCCTTGAGCTCGTTACCTACCATGTCGAAGCCCTCATTAAGCCGGGTGATAGCCTGGAGAAGCGTGACGGAGTCCAGGTCGAAGACACCTTTTGCCTGGGGATGGTCACCAAGAGACGGCAGGTCGCCGGTCAGGGCGAGAACATTCTTGATGCCCAGAACCCAGGCGCCGAGAAGGTCGGACTGGAGGGCAATACGATTGCGGTCGCGGCAGGTCATCTGGAATATCGGCTCGAGGCCGCCCTGGACGCACAATGCTGACGTCACCAGCGACCCCAGCCGCATTACCGAGCTCTGCTGGTCGGTAACATTGACGGCGTCTACTTTTCCCTTGAGAATTTCGATATTTTCTTTAATCTCTACAGTATCGGTACCCTTCAGCGGGCCGAACTCACAGGATAGTGCAAACTTCCCTGACTCCAGTTTCGATTGAAGGCTCACTTCGCTTTCACCTCCTGTCCAGATTGCTCCAGCCCGTAGCGCGAGGTGGACATCATTTCCGGTCGGGGCATTATTTTCTTATGGTCGAGCGGCTTCAACATATCAGCCAGCCTGTCCAATTGCCCCCTGGCTTTCAGGCGGTTGTATATCAGTTCCCAGCCGCAGTCCCGGTCAGGTGATACTTCGCATTTCCCCTTGTTCGCCCCGCCGCAGGCACCGCTGACAAGGCTCTTGGTGCAGGCGGTGAGGGGACAGATGCCGCCGGTATAGTACAGCAGGCACTGGCCGCATTCATTACAGCGCTCGCTGCCTTCCCATTCTCCGCGGCTGCCGCCCAGGTTGACCGTGTTGCAGCCCGGATAAACGGGCTTATTTATGGCCGCCGCTACCGCCTGGACGCCGATACCGCAGGTCAAAACCAGTACGGCATCGGCCGCCGCCACCTGGTCTATCTTGCCCTTTAATTCGGATTTAATTAAGGCTTTTTCGCAGAGAAAATCGACGGTCTTGGTACCGGTCACCTTTTTCCCGGCTTCCGTCAGCTTTTTCTTCATTTCCTCAACCTGCCTGGGGCCGCCGCTGCCCGAAGACTGGGCGCAGCCTTCACAGCCCATGATAAAAACGCTTTTATCCCTTTCGAGATAGCCTAAGATTTCTTCAAACGGCTTCTGCTCTGATAAAATCATCTCTCCTCCTTAAAAACCTACACTACCCTGAACTGACCAAGGTCTCGACCTTTGGGAGTCACTACGTGGACGGCGCAGGCCAGGCAGGGGTCAAAAGAGCGGATGATACGCACGATTTCAAAGGGATTTTTCTCGTCCCTGACCCTGGTGCCGATAAGCGCCTGCTCGATAGGGCCGTGCTGGCCTTTATCATCCATGGGCGATATATTCCAGGTGGTGGGCACCACCGCCTGATAGTTGGCAATCTTCTTGTTTTTAATCTCTATCCAGTGCCCCAGGGCACCGCGTGAGCCTTCGATAATTCCCATGCCCATCGCTTCATCGGGCAGTTTATATTCGACGTAGGCCGGCTGACCCGGTTTCAACTGCAAGGCCCAGCTTTCCAGCGAATCGGCGATAAACTTGGCGGAAAGCGCCCTTGCCAGGTGACGACCAAGTACGGAGAAGAGGACGGAGGGTTTAGCTTTAAGCTGCTTTAAAGCCCCGTCTACCATCTCTTTCATTTTCGGGTCGCCCTTGGCATAGGTCACCACCACCCTGGCCAGCGGGCCAACCTCATATACCCTGCCGTCGTAACGCGGTGACTTCGCCCAGGAATAGGCGTCTTTCTTGCCGTATTGCGGTCTGGTATCACCGTGAGAAGGATGAAGATTTGTAGTGGAGTCCTCGTACCAGGAATGCCTGACCTGCTCGGTTATTTTACCGGTATCAAGAGGGGCAGGTTTGAGGTCGGCCCCGATGGTGCCCTGCTTGAACAGACGTTCGCGTGTGGCGTAATCAGGACTGGTGCCGTTCAGGTCGTACATGCCGTAGGACAGCAGGTTCTTGCAGCCGACGCCTATTTCCGCGTAGTCGAGATAGGCACCGGCCACCGCGAACACATCCGGGATATAGACATTATTGATGAAGTCCTGGAGTATTTTTATCTTCCAGATATAGGCCATGATGTTATCGGCGGTGGGTACGGTGGTAACGCCGCCGGGGACAACCCCCACGCTATGGGGGATTTTACCGCTAAAGATGCTGACCGCCTCGTGGCCGATACGCCGTATTTCCAACGCTTTCACATAATGGGCCACGGCCTGCTGATTGACAGCCGGGGGGAGGCGGTAATCACCTTCGTAGCGGGGCAGGAAGGGCTCCAGCGCGCCGCGTTTGATGAAGTCCTTAACTGAATTCAGTTGAGAATCGTTGCCTTCGTATTTAGCGACATCGGCAATGTTTACGTAATCAAGCGCCGCCAGGTGGTAGAAGTGGAGGACATGGTCCTGGACGACATGCGCGCCGTGGATAAGGTTACGTATTATCCGGCCGTTATCGGGTATTTTATCGGCAATGCCGAAGGCGCTATCCAGGTTCAATGTCGCGGCAATACCGTGGGACTGCGGGCAGACGCCGCAGATACGCTGTGTAATTACCTGGGCGTCACGCGGGTCTCTGCCTCTGAGGATTAACTCCAGTCCGCGGAAGAGGTTGCCGGTTGCCCGGGCATCCTTGACGACGCCATTTTCGACAACGCACTCTATTTTTAGATGGCCCTCAATCCTGGTGACGGGGTCAATAATGATTTTGCCCATTATTTCACCTCCTTGTTAGCCCAGTAAGCGCCAACGACGGGAAGGTCAACATCAACGAGTTTCTCATAGAACGGCGCCGTCTCGTTGGGGAATTCGGGCTGGGTACAGCCGTTACACGGCGCTCCGGCGCCGATGACCCAGTTTGTACCGCTGTTCCACCGCCGCAGCGGGCAATCGGCGTGGGTGATGGGGCCTTTACAGCCGAGTTCATAAAGGCAGCCATCTTCACCGAACTTCTTGGCGAATTTTCCTTCGTCAAAATAGGCGCGGCGGGGGCAGTTCTCGTGAATCAGTTTGCCGTAGAAAGCCTTCGGTCTCAGGAAGTCATCAAGGTCCTCAGCCTTCGGCAAGCCGCTCAGGATAACGCTCGCTACCGTCCCCACGAACCAGTCGGGATGGGGAGGACAGCCGGGAATATTTATCAGGGGTTTGCTGATGCCCTTAGCAGCGAGGGCTTTCTGTACAGAGGTACAGCCGGTGGGATTAGGAGGGGAGGCCGGGATACCGCCGAAGGAGGCACAGGTTCCCAGAGCGATAACCGCCAGCGCATCCTCGGCAAGCTCCGTCACCCTCTGCAGCATGGTGACGGGTTTGCCGTTCCTTTCGCCGATAGCCCCGTAGACGGCATCCGTAGCCATAGGCACAGCGCCGTCAACCACCAGGACATATTCGCCTTTTTGCCGCCTAGCAGTGTCCTCCATCACCTGGAGCGCCGGTTCCCCGGCGGCAGCCATGATGACCGGATGAAACTTAAGGTTTATGTGCACGCCGGGAGCTATCTGGTCGATGAGCACATTTTTGATGGTGGGGCTGGCCGTATTCAGCAGTGTGACGACACAGCCGCTGCAGGCAGCTGTTTGCAGGTAAATAACCGGAAGTTCCTTAACCATCAAGTCCAACTCCTTTCATAGTAATCTCGATATTCACGCGCCATTGCATTAAGTTAAATAAAAGACTGGAGATATGTAACGGGAACGGTTTATGAGCACACCAGTAAAATTCAATATTTTCCGGGCTCCATCTAGTACGCGGCTGTAATATTAAGCGGATATTTTTGAGGTATATCAATGCCACGTATATTGCTTAAAAGTTTTAGGACTTTAGCTATATTATCCGTGGTTATTATATTATGGGGCTGGAAATAAGTCCAGCCCTGACTAATGGTAAGCACTAAGCACTAAACTCTAAATCCTAAACTTTAAATAGGGATTGCTTCGTCACTACGTTCCTCACAATGACAAATGAATTGCAGCTATTAATCCGGCAACGCTCTGGCCACGATTTCAGCCAGGTCCAGCACCTGCACTTTGTCGGCGGCCTCTTTATCTTTTAAGCCATCGTCAAACATGGTCATACAGTAGGGGCAGCAGACACAGATTGTTTCCGGCTTCTTTTCCAGTGCCTCTTCCACGCGCGCCACGTTAATGAGCTTCCCCTCTTTTTCCTCCATCCACATACGGCCGCCGCCGGCCCCACAGCAAAAGCCCTTGTCGCGATGGCGCTCCATCTCGGTTGGCGCTCTGCCGGTAGCTGCGGCAATGACCTGTCGAGGGGCATCGTAGAGAGAGTTATATCTTCCCAGGTAGCAGGAGTCGTGGAAGACAACTTTGCCCAGGTCACCGGAGGTGTTCAGCTTCAGCTTACCCTCGTGAATTAAGTTATTGATAAATTCCGTATGATGGATAACTTCCAGCTTAACGCCATATTGTTGATAATCATTCTTCAGGGTGCTGTAACAATGCGGGCACTGAGTAATGATTTTCTTGATACCCTTTTCTTCAAACATCTTGACATTCGCTTTAGCCATACGGTCGAAGACATATTCGTTGCCGAGACGGCGCAGGCTATCCCCACAGCATAATTCGTCCCTCCCCAGCGTACCCCAGGAAACGCCGCTTTTGTCAAGAATCCGTGCTACCGATAGAGTCGTCCGCCGGTTCCGGGCGTCAAAAGCGCCAGCGCAGCCGACATAGAAGAGATAGTCGGTCTTCCCGGACTCAAAAGGCTTAACGTTAATATCCGCCGCCCACTTGATTCTTTCTGCCGGCGCCATACCCCAGGGGTTGCTGCGCTGCTCCATGTTCTCGAAGAATGTCAGCAGCTCTTCCGGGAACTTTGCCTTCATCTCCACCAGGTGCCGGCGCATATCAACTATCTTCGGTACATGCTCGATAAACACCGGGCAGACCTCCATACAGGCGCCGCAAGTGGTACACTCCCAGAGGACTTCCTCGGCTACGCTGCCCTCACCCTCGCCGCCGATTAACGGTAATGCTTTGCTGCCGTCCTTCGCGCTGTTTTTCAACAGGTTTACTTTAATGTCATGAATTACCAGCCGCGGCTGTAGCGGTTTGCCGGTGAATGTGGCGGGACATTCATCTGAGCAGCGCCCGCACTCGGTACATGAATAGGAGTCGAACAAAGCCTTCCAGGTAAACTGTTCCGCCTGCCCGACGCCGAAGGCATTGCCCTTTTTGAACTCCTCCCGGAGCTGCGTCTTGACCTTTTCCAGACTCCGGAAAAAGCAGTTCGGAATAGAGGTAAGAATATGCATGTGTTTGCTGTAGGGCAGATAATTCAGGAAGGAAAGCAGCACAAAAGCGTGAATCCACCAGAATACTTTAGCCGCCATTTCCAGGCTTCCCATCGAAGCACCCGATGGGATTATAGATGCGCCGAAGTTCGATATGGGCATATAGGCCGCTGCCCTTTCCGTACCCTGGGCAATTTCACTGGCGTGGAGGCCGAAAAAGGCAATCATCAGGCCACCCACCAGCGACAAGATAATAAAGGCATCGCGGCTCCGGGCTTCGATATGGGGAGGCGGAAAAGCCAGACGGCGGATAATCGCCGCAATGACACAAAGCAGAGCCAGCACCGAGACGATATCGAAAATACAGGCCAGGGTAAAGTAAGCACTGCCCGGCAGGCGTGAGAAACTGATAACATCTGGGGCAAGACCATTAAGCAGGAACTCGGTATTAGATATCAGGAGAATCATGAAAGCCCAGAAAAGCACGAAGTGGTTAATGCCGAAGGGCTTACTGACCACCCGTCTCTGGCCGAAGGCATAAAATAGCATATTCCAGAAACGTCTGCCGATAGCGTTGAACCGGTTATCAGGTCGGCCCCGTAAAACCAGCTTGAAGCGCTGGAAGCAGCTATAGGCGAAATAAATTACCGCCAAAATGAAAACGATGATAAACGCGATTACAGTTGCCGTCATAATTATTCTATTCCTTTTAGGATGCCGGCGTTAACTTGCCGGTGGCTGCTCCGCCGGCTTTTTTGGCACGCAGCTCCCGGACATAGCCGGTAATAGCCGGTATTACCTGGAAAAGGTCGCCGACAATCCCGTAGGTGGCTACCTCGAAGATAGGCGCCTGCTTATCACGATTGATGGCGATAATAGTGTCCGAGTCCTGCATACCGACCAGGTGCTGGATGGCACCGCTGATACCGCAGGCAATATATATCTTGGGCCTGACTGTCTTACCCGTCTGGCCGACCTGTCTTTCCAGGGGCATCCAGCCCGCTTCCACGGCGGCGCGCGAACAGGCGACTACCCCACCGAGTTCATTAGCGAGTTCCTGCAGGATTGAATAATTCTCTTTATTGCACATACCCCGCCCGCCGGAGACGATAATATCCGCGGCGGCGATATCGACGCTATCAAGTTTCTGGTCGGCGATTATCTCCAGAACCTTGGCGGCGATATCCTCTTCCTTTATGGGGACAGCCTCGCGGACGATGGTGCCGGTGCGGGAGGTATCTTTCTGCGGCAGAGGCATGACATGGGGTCGTACCGTAGACATCTGCGGCCGCGTGTATTCCGTCAAGATAGTGGCCATGATGTTGCCGCCAAAGGCAGGACGCGTCTGGAGCAGGAAACCTTTATCGTCAATAGACAAGCCGGTGCAATCAGCCGTCAGTCCCGTCTGAAGATTGGTGGCGACAGCGCCAGCTAAATCCCTGCCCAGACCGGTAGCACCGATGAGCACTATTTCCGGTTTATATTTTTTTATGAGGTAAACAAGAGACTTATAATACGATTCGGTACGGTAATAGTGGAAGACGGGGTCATCAACCAGATAGACCTTGGCAGCGCCGTAGGCAAATGCTTCCCGGCAGAGACGCTCTACCTTATCGCCGACACATATGGAGCACAGTTCAGTACCCCTCGCCTTAGCAAGGTCGGCACCTACGCCCAGCAGCTCCCAAGAAACCTCAGCCGGCTTGCCTTCGGTGTGCTCTACAAAGACCCAGACACCTTTATATTCCCTGATTTTAGCCAGCCTGGGGTCTTTTACCTCGGCCTCCGGTTCGGCGGCAGGCTTGGCGGCACCCTTCTGCGCCGCTAATTCCGCGAGAATTTTCTGTTCTTCCGGAGTGTAGTAGATTTCGATCGCCTGGGCCGGGCAGATTTTTATGCACCGTTGGCACCGGGTACACAGTTCCAGGTCGATAATCGGCTCGCCCTTCTCATTCATTTTTATGGAATCTTTCGGGCACTCAGTTTCGCAGCGAGCGCCGCAGGCGATGCACTTGCCGGGAATAAGCCTGGCCGTGCCGCGGGGCCTTTTAATTTTCTTTGGCTCTTCCATATAATTATGTCCTGGCTGGTTTTATCATGCTAAAAGGACAGAAGGTCCTTTTCCATCATCTTGTTTATCAATAACCTGGCGGAATCTTCCGGCTTGTCAGTATCTTTGCTCAGTATCTCGCCCTTGGCTCTTTCCGGTGAGAAGATTTTACGTACCTGCGTAGCCGAACCCTTAAGCCCGATGGTTGCTTCGTTCATCTGCATAGCTTTGTTGTCCCACAGAGTTATAGCTGCTTCCTCGGCCATCAGCCGCATCGGTACGTTGGGATATCGGGGTGAGTTGATTTCTCTCAATACCGCAATCATCACGGGTAAGGGGGCGGTAACTATTTCATGTCGACCTTCCAGTTTACGCCTGACCTTTACCTTTTTAGCCTTCAGGTCGACTTCTTCAACGCGGTCGACGAGTGTGAGCTGCGAACACCCCAACCGGGTAGCGATGCCGGGGCCTACCTGGGCCGTGTCCCCATCGATAGTCTGCCGGCCACACATGACGACGGCCAATTCTTCCTTCTGGGCAAGTTTCCGGATGGCTTCCGTCAGGACCATGCTCGTAGCCAGAGTATCGGCTCCCCCGAACGCCCGGTCGCTCAGCAATATGGCTTCATCAGCTCCCAGGGCGATGGTCTTCCGTAACGTAACCTCAGCGCTGGGAGGCCCCATGGAAATAACGGCGACATGAAATCCGTACTTATCTTTAAGCCTGAGGCTCTCTTCCAGGGCATGCGTATCGAAGGGATTCATAATGAAAGGCACGCCCTCTCGGATGAGAGTTCCGGTAACTGGGTCAACTTTGACCTGAGTGGTGTCTGGCACCTGTTTGACGCAGGTAACTACTAACATGAATATATTGTACCTAAGAACTAGACAAATTTACCAATAGAGATATTACCACATATTTAAATATTCGGCAAATATTTTAAAGTACAAGATAATTGATGCTTTGCCGTCACTTTCACTCTGTGATAAACTACGGTTGTCAGGCATGGAACGAAACATGAAAATACTCGTAACTAACGATGACGGTATAAAGTCCGACGGCTTATGGACGCTGGTCAGGGAACTGCAGAAAATCGCCCGGGTAACCGTGGTCGCCCCCGACGGCGAAAGGAGCGCCATCGGCACGGCCGTAACTCTATTCCAGCCCCTCCACGTGGAGGAGGTCGATTCACAAATATCAGGAGTAACCGCCTACGCAGCTGACGGCTCGCCATCGGACTGTGTCATCCTGGCCCTCGGTAAGCTTATGGAGGGAAGCGTGGATATGGTCGTCTCCGGTACCAATCCCAATCTGAACCTGGGAGAAGACGTGTATATCTCGGGGACGGTCGGCGCCGCCATGCAGGGTTATTTTCGCGGCCTGCCTGCCCTGGCCATCTCGGCACCACCTCCGGGCAATCAGCCCGGATTGAGCGTCGCCGCGCAGGTAGCCACCACGCTGGTAAAAAAGATGGCAACTAATGGCCCGACCCGGATATTTCTCAACGTGAACGTACCCGACCTTCCGCTATCGAAAATTCACGGCACCAGCATCACACGCCTGGCTCGTTCCAGCCACATCAACACCGTCGAGGAAGAAAACCACGGTCAGCAGAAACAGTACCGGCTGGTACGCGAAAGGCTGACCGAAGCCGGCGATAGTGGCACCGATATTCAGGCCATCGAGCAGGGTAATATCTCCATCACTCCGCTTTATACCAGCTTGCTCGATAAACCGCCGCAGCACTTGCTAACAAAGCTATGTGCCGACCTTATTCACGAGTTAAAGAGGGGATAAAAACGGCGTTTTTACCATGCAGCATTACATCGGTACGGACATCATAGAAATAGAACGAATCCGGCAGGCTATCGAACGCTGGGGAGAGCTTTTCCTCAATCGCGTCTATACAGAAGCGGAGCTCCGCATTTATGGCCACCGGCCACATTCACTGGCGGCGAGCTTCGCCAGTAAAGAGGCCGTGATGAAAATGCTGGGCACCGGCAACAGGGGTGTGGCCTGGCGGGAAATCGAAACTATTTACCACCCCAGCGGCAAGCCGCTCATCAGGCTCAATGGCCGGGCTAAAAAAGAGGCAGATAAGCTGGGGATAAAAGAGATTGACGTCAGCCTTTCTCACTCCAGGGATTACGCCACGGCCACGGCCATCGGGGCAACCTAGAGTAAATGAATCCGACCAGTAAAACCCCATATGAATTGTCCGGCAATATCTAATTAGCAACGAATCATATTGACAAATACAAATTAATCAAGTATACTTATAAGTGAAATAAAAAAGCTAAGCAACGGGGGAGGGAGGTCATCCGTTGGATGGCCTTCTTCCCCCAAAGATTTTTTCCTGCTAACTACTTCCGTTAATCTGCCTTCTTATGGCCTAGGAATTCAGTCACTCTCAAGAATTTTGATAACTTCATCTGCTCTTCCGAAATCGTATTCTTTGCATATTCTTTTACTAATTCGGCAAGTAAGTGTACAAGTTGTAGAGATCCTATGTATTCTGAATCCGCAATAGTTAAGTAGCTTATGCTTGGAATTTTGAATGGTTCACTCAGAGGTATTGGTGATTTACTATTGAGATAATTTAAAGTGTTGACTCTTTGTGGTTCAGTAAGCATAATGCGGTCTAATACAAGATCAAATGTATCTATTGAGATTCCCCTTGGTGAAAAGTGAAATTCCAACAAGTGACGAAGCAAGTAGTTTCGAAGATAATAAGGCCATTCATCTTCCTAAGCAGTGACATCTGACCAAGTAAGGTAACGACCGCCATATTTAGTCTTATCTATATATAATCCTGAAGCATAGACTAATCCTTCTTCAGCAAGTGGCATAATTCCCCTTAAAACATTAAGCCCAACTATTGTTTTTTGCGGTAACTTTTTCAACTCCGCGAACATGCCAGAAAGCCACCGATAATAAGATATTACTTTCCGTACAGCTGAATAATTATCACTGCCGACTTGAAGAAGCGCCATTCCAAAGTATCGTGAACTCCCTAAATCTACCTTATTACTTGGGTCACCCGTTTCATCTACAAATAGATATTGCATAGCTACGCTCCAAATTAAATTTCAATATTATCATTTCACGCCTCCCAGGCCATTTCCCCGCCGATAATAGTCATCTCTACTTTGATGTCCTTAATCTGTTCGGGCGGAATCCGGGTAGGGTCATCGCTTAAAATGACGATATCAGCCAGTTTGCCCTGAGAAATCGAGCCTTTGATGTTCTCCTCAAAAGAGGCGTAAGCAGCGTTGATAGTATAAAGCGCCAGCGCCTGCTCCGATGAGACGGTCTCCTCCGGCAACAATACCTGCCCCGACTTAGCTTTCCGGGTCACCGCTCCATAAATCCCCGCCAGCGGGTTAATGGGCATAACTGGAGCGTCTGAAGCGGCGGCAACCACCACACCACTTTCCAGAGGCGATTTAATTCGATACAACCAGGGCAGCTGGCTTTTTGCTACCGTCGCCAGATACCGCTCCCCGTTGTAGTAGATGGTCGAGGGATGGGTGACGATAACTAAACCCAGTTTTTTCAGCCGTTCCAGCAGATTTGGGGGGCACTCGCTGCAGTGCTCGATGCGATGGCGCCTTCCGGTAACCGGAAGATAGCCGTCGGCATATCCCAGGGATATAACGGCGGCCTCAATAGCATCTTCCGTAATAGCGTGAAATGCCAGTTGAAAGCCGGACTGGTGGCAATCGAGAACGAGCTTGTTTAATTCTTCCTGGCTAAATTTCCCCTGCCCCGCCGATTCACCCAGCATTATCTTAACAGCCCCCAGCCGCAGGTGATTGTCACCCGCACCAGTGACCATACCGTTTTCATAAAACTGATACCGTGTTTCCGGACCAACCATCATGGAGACACGGGTGGGTAATTTACCCGCGTCTTTATACTTGCGGACAATCTCCCAGCGCTCACGGTCATTTCTATATGTCGCTTCCTGGAATGAAGTTATCCCGTAAGAAAGGAAATGCCGGTTAGCCAGAGAAAATGCTTCGTCAAGCTCCGCATCGGTAAAAGGCGGCATCACTTTTCCCCGGATGTAGCTCAGCATTTCTATCAATATACCATTCGGTTCCCCGGTATCCAGGTCACGCTCGATGCGAGCTCCGGGCGGCTCCGGTGTTTCATTGTTGATACCAGCCAAAGATAGCGCCATGCTATTAAGCACGCAGGCGTGCAGGGAGCGATGACTCAGGACTACCGGGTGGTCGGGTGCCACCTCGTCGATATCCCAGCGGGTGGGGCAGCGTTTCTCCGCCAGATAGAATTCATTATAGTCGGTGCCGCTCAGCCACGTCCCCGGCGGGGTTTTTTCCGCTTTACGGCGAATAGCCCCCTTAATATCGGCAATGGAGCGGACGGCAGGCGGACTAAGGTCGATGCTGAGCAGTTTTCTTATCAGGGAAAAAAGGTGGAGGTGGGCATCGTTGAAACCGGGCACTGCCGTCTTGCCCTGGCAATCGATTACCTTTGTCTTCGCCCCGGTGATTGAGTCGAGGTCTTTATTGCCACCGACAAATGATATTTTATCGCCGGTGATGGCCGCGAGCTTAGCGACCGGTTGACGGGCGTCCATGGTTATGACTCTGGCATTTTTCAGGACAATATCGGCAGGCATGGCTCAATACCTTTTGACGGAGCGGTTTTTAGCCAGTATACTACTGATAACCCCTTACTGCAAAGGAGAAAGCATGGACACGGAGTTACTGGCGCAAAAGCTGGCGGCGTGGATTAAAAAGAAAGTGCTGGCGGCCGGATGTAAAGGTGTAGTGCTGGGGATGAGCGGCGGTATCGATTCCTCGGTGCTGGCGGCACTGTGTCAGCAGGTTTTCCCCAAGAGCACACTGGGAATAATTATGCCCTGCCACAGCATTGATGAAGACAAAATTCACGCCGAGGCCGTAGCCAGGCAGTTTTCCATACCTACGAAAACGGTCGTCCTTGACGGTATCTTCGATGCGTTGCTACAAACATTACCCGATTTTAAGCTAGACAAGTCTCTCTCCAGGCTAGCCCGGGCCAACCTTAAAGCCAGGTTGAGAATGGTCACACTCTATTACATAGCCAATCAAATGCAATATCTGGTGGCCGGCTCCAGCAACCGGAGCGAAATTACCATAGGTTACTTCACCAAGCACGGCGATAGTGGCGTGGACCTTATGCCGCTGGGTAATCTGGTGAAGAGGGAGGTCGGCGAACTGGCATGTTTCCTGAAAATCCCGCGGGAAATCATCGATAAACCGCCCTCTGCCGGTTTATGGCAGGGCCAGACTGACGAGGGTGAGATGGGCTTCAGCTACGAATCACTCGATCGTTATATCCTGACAGGCAAAGCTCCTGAGGAACTGAAAAAACGCATCGAGGCTATGAAAGCCACCAGCGCTCATAAGCGTATGATGCCACCTATAGCACAATTTTGAATTTATTACTCGCGGCTTTTTCGTATCATCTCCGGGTATTTTTTACTCCCCTCGCGGAGTGTCCGCCTTTGCGTCGCGTAATCGACATGATACAGCCCGAACCGCCTTTCGAACCCGAACGCCCATTCGAAATTGTCAAGCAACGACCAGTAGAAATAGCCCTTGATATTCATACCGTCGGCAACCGCCTTATTCAGGACGAGAAGATGGTCTTCGATGAACCCGGCCCTTTTAGTATCGCTGTCATCAGCAATGCCGTTCTCCGTAATATAGATGGGCTTGGAGGTAGAGCGGATTATCATTTTAAGCGTGCGGTAAAGCCCCTCCGGGTATATCTCCCACCGCATGTCGGTCAGTTTTTCCGGCGCCGCCTTGGATACTTCACTATAAGGTTCATCAGCAGAAAAAGTGAGCTTCTGGAAAAAGCGCGTGTAGTAATTCAAACCGACAAAGTCGAATGCATCCTTGATACTGCCTGAATATGATATCCTTTTCGCACCGGGTATAGAAAAGTTGAAAAGTCCATCGACCAGATAGGTAAAATGCGACTCGTTCAGGCTTTTATTGAAAGAACGAGCCAGCATGACGTCCAGTAAATTCCACTTATTTGGAGGGTCGTAAAGAACCAGAGCCGCCACCAGCCCTACCTGTGCCTGCGGTTCCAGCTTTTTGATACGTTGATACGCGGCAGTATGAGCCCGCAGTAGGTTCTGAAAGACAATACCGACCTGCCGGGGGTCTTTCACCGCCGGTGGAAAATGTGCTTTTAAATACCCCTGCATAGCATATACCGACGGCTCGTTGATGGTACACCACAGTTTAACCTTAGGTCCGAGACGTCCGACAACCCTTTCCACGAAGCTGGTAAATATTTCAGGGGAGTTTTCCTGGAGGAATGCCCCTTGCTCTTCAAACCATAAGGGGTCGGTAAAGTGGTGCAGCGTTACCATCGGCTCAATGCCGCTGGCCAGCAGCTCGTCGACAACCTGCTCGTAGTGGTCCAGCGCCCCTTCATCGAAGTCGCCCTGCCTGGGTTCAATTTTGCTCCACTCTAAAGAAAAGCGGTAAGCATTCAAGGATATCGCCTTCATCAACTGTATATCTTCTTTGTAGTGGTTCCAGTGGTCGCTGGCAATCCCGGCTTTCTGGCCGTTTAGTATCCGGGGCTTGCCCTGTTCATCCACGGCGGACTCGAACTTATACCAGTTGTTATTCGTACAATAGCCTTCCACCTGATGGGATGACGTGGCGCTTCCCCAGAGAAAGTTCTTCCCGAAATGCCACCTATCGTTCTTGAGCCTGTTTAAATTCAATCGCGGGTTGGCCCGGCGGTCAGTAAACCAGAATAATGCCCCAAAATAAACGATAGCGATGACAGGGATAATAATAAAAAGCACGTTCATTTTTAGCCTGCTTTCTCTTAAACTCAAACCGAATTATACCACTTTTTACCGATAACTCTATGATGAACCGGCAACAGGCACGGTTTGACACCCGCCAGCAAAAAACGGTAATCTGATATTGCCGATGGTCATTAGCAGAGAAAAACCAGACGGCAGCATAGCTCTCCATTAACCACATCATCCTGAAAAAACAGTCGATGGGGATAATAATGAACTCATGTGGAGCTATAACAGGAGGTCCTGCGTGAAGAAAGTAGCTGTAGTCGGCGTGGGCGAGACGAAGTTCAGCGGACTGCAGAGTAAGACGGAGGTTGAGCTTTTCGCTGAAGCCGCTACGGAAGCCATGGCGGAATCGAACCTGAAGCCGAAAGACATCAAGGCACTGTTTATCGGCAATGCGCTGGGCGACTTTGACGAGGGGCAGGGAATGTTGCAGGCTTACGCCGCGGAAAATATCGGCTGCCTGTACGTGCCCGCCAATCGCTATGAAGGCGCTTGCGCTTCGGCCAGCATGGCTATAAGAGACGCCTTTATGTGGGTAGCATCCGGCTACTATGATATTGTCCTGGCTGGCGGCGTCGAGAGGGCTGCCACGATGGGTACTTCACTGGCGACCCGGACATTCGCCATGTTCAGCGATGCCCGCTACGAATACCCTGCCGGCATCACCTTCCCGGCTGTTTTCGCCATGCTGACCCATCTCTACGCCGATACCTATAAAATACCGCTGCCGAAGCTGCGGGAGCAGATGGCAAAAGTAAGTATACAATCCTACCGGCACGGCAGCATCAACCCTAAAGCGCAGTTCTTCGGTAAGAACGCTGATATGACCGTGGAGAAGGTGTTAGGCAGCTTCGTGGTATCAACCCCGCTTACCCTGCACGACTGCTGTCCGTTCTCCGATGGCGCTGCAGCCGTGGTGCTGGCATCGGAAAAAGTCGCTAAAAAACTCACCGGTAAGCCCGTCTACATTACCGGCGTGGGACAGGCATCCTGCGGCCCTCTCTGCAACCAGAGCGACTACCTGCCGAGAATCAGGGCGCGTGAAATATCATCGCAGCAGGCTTACAAAATGGCAGGACTGACCGCGCAGGATATCGACCTCTGCGAGCTTCATGATTGTTTCAGCATCGCCAGCCTGATTGCCGCCGAAGGCCTCGGCTTTTTTGAATACGGTAAGTCCGGCGAAGCCTGGGAAAAAGGCGAAGCGGATATCGGCGGGAAGATAGCTATCAATCCCTCGGGTGGGCTTAAGTCCAAGGGCCATCCCATCGGGGCTACCGGCGCCGGGCAGGTGTACGAGGTCGCCAAACAGCTTAGGGGAGAGGTGGAACCGGGACGGCAGGTCGAAGGCGCTCGGACAGGCATGACGGACACCCTCGGCGGGGACGGCGGCACCCTGGTCAATATGATTTTTCAAAGGGGCTGGTAGACATATGGAACAAAAACTCTATTTTAAAGACTACAACGAAGCCCTCAAACAAAATAAGCTCCTGGGCTTGAAGTGCCGGTCCTGCGGCGCCATTACAGTACCACCCAAGATGGCCTGCCGGCAGTGCGCCAGCCCGGACATGGAGATAGTGGAACTGAAGAGCAGCGGTAAAATCAGGACATTCACTACGGTATTCGTTGGGGCGGAGGGGCGGGAGAGTGAAGTGCCTTATATCATCGTTATGGTAGAGCTCGACGATGGCCCCTGGATTATGGGCAACTTGGAAGGCATCGACCCGAATCAGGCATCAATGGAGCTTATCGGTAAAAGGGTCAAGATGGGGCATAAAGTATTCCCCGGTGATAAGTATTCCGCCGGCGAGGGCGCCCGACCCCTTTTTAGTCTGATAGATTGAGATAAGAATGGCGGAGCAATATTCCCGACATATAGGCTTAAAGTCTGTGACCAATTTCCGGGACATCGGTGGCTACCGGACCCGAAATGGAAATTCCGTGGCCTGGCGACATGTCTTCCGCAGCGGTGAGTTCGGGCGTTTAACCAGAAATGACTTCCGGAGGCTCACGGTAGAAATCGGGCTCACATCAGTCATTGACCTGAGGAGCACCTCAGAGATAGAACGGCAGGGAATCGGGCTTCTCTCTGAAGCTGATATCAAGTACCATAGCGTGCCCTTTATTGTCGGCACCAGCAGGGCGGAAGATGAACAGCTTTTCCGAAAATTGACCAATATGGGAGAATTTTACATACACCTTGTCCGATACAAAGACTTCGGCAGTCAAATAATAAAGGCGCTGGAGGTTATTGCCGAACCGGAAAATCATCCGCTCATATTTAATTGCGCCGTAGGCAAGGACCGGACAGGCATCCTGGCATCTATTCTCCTGAGTATCCTGGGTGTCGGGGATGAAGATATAATCGAAGACTATTCTCTATCAGGCCCGTATATGGAAGAGCTACTCAAGCAAATAAATAGCAATCCCAGAATGGCAGAGGCCATCAAGCCTCTACCGGGCTATTTCTGGAAAGCGGCGCCGGAATCAATGACATTGTTTTTGTCAACACTCCGCAAGGAATATGGCTCTACCAAGGGTTATCTTGAATCTCTGAGCATGGAACCTTCCCTGGTAGGGCGCCTTGAGAAAGCACTCCTGACCTGAGCTACTCCTACCTCAACCTTTATTTTTCAGTTTATCAAGCTCACCAGCCAGGCGTTTTGAAATTTCCAGGGCGGCCTGCCGCGGATTCGTCTTGCCTTTTTGCATTTCGTCGACGAGCTTTTCCAGATATTCGCCGCCATCAAGTTCGTGAACTATAACTTTGATAAAGCCTTCGACGGTCTCCAGAAGCTCCAGTTTCACCCTTTCCCTGCGCCGAACGGGCAATTCTCCGCTGGCATTCAGATGCTCACGATGCTTGAATAGCGTCGAAGCAAGTTCGTCAGTGCCTTTATCATTAATTGCCTCGGTCAGGACGATGGGCGGCAGCCACTCCTCTTGAAGACACACTTTCATCGTCAACATCGATGCGATGTCAGCTTTGAGGTGGTCGGCGCCATCTTTATCGGCCTTGTTGATGGCGATAATGTCCGCCGATTCGAGGATACCGGCTTTCATGGTCTGTACTTCATCACCGGCGCCGGGGGCTAAAACCAGCAGAGTTGTATCCGCCGCTTTGACGATATCTATCTCTATCTGCCCCGAGCCTACCGTTTCCACCAGGATAATGTCTTTGCCCATGGCGTCCATGGCATGAACCGCCCCGATGGCGGCTTTAGCTAATCCCCCCACCCAGCCCCGCGTTGCCAGGCTGCGGATAAAGACGGCGGGGTCGGCGCTGTGGCGCTGCATCCTGATTCTGTCCCCGAGTAAAGCCCCGCCGGTAAGGGCACTGGTGGGGTCGATGGCGATGACGCCGATAATCATGCCCTGCCTACGGAAGTAGCCGATGAGGTTATCGGTGAGGGTGCTCTTGCCGACGCCCGGCGCTCCCGTCACCCCCACGATATACGCCTTGCCGGTATGGGGATAAACGCTCTCCATTTCTTTGATGGCTTCCGGGGACTCGTCCTCTATGAGGCTGATAAGGCGGGCGGCAGCCTGGACGTCACCTTTTAAGACTTTGGCGGACAACGACTCCGGTTTCTGGCGCGGCATACAGTAAAGAAGTATAGCAGATAGGGGACATACGGAAAAGTTAAAAATTAAAGGTCAAAAGTCAAAACTTGGGGGAAAGGGAAAAAATGTCATTCTGAGCGAAGCGAAGAATCTCGGAGGGTAGGGGGCAGTTTTATCCGACCATCAGTTCCCCATATCGGCGAGCATGGGGTATCTTTCCCTCGTTGAGATCCTGGTAAATATCCTTAAGGTTTTCTTTTAGCTCGTCAAGGCTTGCGCCTTATGTACGATAATCTGGGTACTCTTCCAGCCAGCCGACCCATATATCGTTTTCCTGGTAATAACCGAACTTTATTTTTTCCATTGTTTTCTCCAACCAAGGAATTACACATACTTAAATCCAGTAGATATATTATAGCAGATAATTTAGATGATAAAATAAATAAAAAAAGTAAAATAGCTTATTTTAGAACATATGGATACTGTAGCTATTATAATTTCTTTGATTGCCGGTGCCTTTACGGCCTTGGCCACATTTGTAGTCAGTTATTTTCAAAGATTGGAAAGAAAAAAAGGGGTTGAACGACAAAAGGTATTGGGTGAATCCCTACGGTTATCTCTCAATGAATCGTTTAAAGATTACTTTACGAGATATGAATCTAACCTTATTGCAAAAGATAAAACCGATTATTTAGTAAATGTTTTTCGTAACTATCTAGTCCACTATCCGAGTCAAGAAACGAAACGAGACGTTGAAAAAATTGTTAACGAAAAAGTAATTGAATTAAAAAAACGAATTGACGCAATTGAAGCACGGTTTCCAGAAGAGGCTACAATAGAAAAAATAGCTTCTATAAATGATGCAATTATGGTAACAAAATTAGAATCTATGTCTGATTCTATTCATGCTATACAAGATCAGATGCTTACAAAATGGGATATTGTTAAAATTGTATTTGCTATTCTTGCCGCTTTAGGAGTCATAGTTGCGATAATATTTGGTACATTGAATTGGTTAAAACAATAGATTTTCAAAATATTCTTCGCGTTTACGCCTGTCCATCCTTATGGTTACATGTAAATAACCCCACGGTCAAACGAAAGCCGAGAGACGAATAAATCCCGCCCCTTCCCATAAAAAAGTCCCCCTCCTTTACAAAAGGAGGGGGGCAAAAGGGGTGGATTTTTACCACTCCTTACGGTTTCCCGTATTTCTCTCTTATCTCCCGCTTGATGAGCTTGCCCATGGGATTGCGAGGGAGGTCGTCTACAAATACTACCGTACGCGGCCGCTTGTAGCTGGCCAGTGTCTGGCGGCAGTGCTCCATAATCTCAGCTTCCACTTCTTTGGACCTGGGTATGCCCTTCTTGAGAATCACCACGGCGCGCGGCTCTTCGCCCCAGGTCTCGTCCGGCACGCCGATAACCGCCACATCCTCCACCTTGGGGAACTCACGGATAGCGTTCTCCAGCTCCTCGGGGGAGATATTTTCCCCCGCCCGGATAATGATATCGCTGGAACGTCCCGACAGGAAATAATAGCCGTCCTCGTCCACATAGCCCACGTCGCCGGTATGCACCCAGCCGTCCTTATCGATGGTCTTCTTCGTTTTTTCCTCGTCCTTCCAGTAGCCGCTCATCACGCGTGGCCCTTTAGCGAGGATTTCACCGACCTGATTCGGACCGAGCTTTTTGCCCGCATCATCAATGACCTTCATCTGCACATCGGCCATCGGCTTGCCGATAGATGCCAGCCTCTTGAGCTTCTTTTCCTTTTCATCCGGCGTGCCGGTGATGGCATGGTCTTCCGGTCCCAGCGCGGTAATGGTCGAGGCCGTCTCCGTCTGGCCGAAAGCGTTGATAAAGCTCACGCCGGGGAACTCATCCAGGGCTTTCCTGATGACCGGCAGCGGCATGGGAGCAGCGCCATAGGTTATCACTCTGAGGCTGCTCAAATCGTGCTTCTTAAAGTTGGGGTGGTCGAGGAGCTGCTTGAGCATGGTGGGCACCATCATAGCGCGGTTGGCTTTCTCCTTCTCCACCAAGGTCATCCATTCCTCCGGGTCGAACTGGCGCTCCATCACCAGCGTCCGCCCCCCGTAGATGGCCGCCATCATCGCCTGGATACCCGCCACGTGATACAAAGGCACGGTAAGAATATTCCGTTCGTCCGACTCGGGGTCGGGCGGCGTAACGTTCTCCAGCACGTAGGTGCTGAAACTCGTGTGGGAAAGCATGACGCCCTTGGGGAAGCCGGTGGTGCCGGCGGTATACATCAAAATGGTGGTGTCTTTATCGTCAATCGGTGTTACCACCTCTTCAGCAGATGACGACTTGATGATATCCTCATAATACAGTAAATCTTCATGTTTCTTCTCGATGGATATCAGGTTCTTCAGGGATTTAAGCTCGGGGCGGATGGCCTGTATCATAGGGATATAACGCTCGCCGGCAATCAACGTGGTTGCTTCGGCGGAGTTGAGCATATAGGTAAGCTCCTTCTCCTTGGCGCGGAAGTTCAGCGGCAGGTAGATAGCCCCCGCCTTGGCCACGGCGAAATAGGTCTCCACGCATTGATTGCAGTTGACCTGTATAAAAGACACGCGGTCGCCCTTCTGGACGCCCAGCTTTATCAGCCCGTTAGCCAGCCGGTTAACCCGGTCGTTGAGCTGGCTGAAAGTGTACCGTTTATCCTCAAAGACAATGGCCAGTTTATCCGGGCAAATGGCGGCGGCGATATTGATAAAGTCCGTAGTATTCACTCCATACCTCCAAAGCTAAAAATAATAATTTGCTCGTGATATTCTAACCTAAAAATAAGGAGAAAATCAAACTCTGGATATAGTACCTAAAGGCGACCTGGAAAATGCCACGATTGCTGAGCTCAAAAATGGATGTCATTCTCGGCCTTGACCCGAGAATCCAGACTGATTCCCCCTCCCCGAGATTCTTCCCCCGATTGCATCGGGGTCAGAATGACAGTATGGAGGTTATGGATTTTCCTTCAGCTGAAGGGCGGGAATGACAATTGTGAGAAAAATGATACTAAACCATTGTTGCACAAGCTAATATTTTGATAACTGCCTGAATCACGGTTATAATGCTAATATACCCGTAAACTGACACGCCAGGGAGCCGTAAGTTGTGGGACGGGCTGTTTATTTACACCGGATGGGGTGGCGGACGCGACTCCATGAGCTAAATAATTTGAGGAGGAAAGAACTTGAGCAGTCTTAATGGCAAGGTCGCTATGGTCACGGGAGCAGCCAGCAAGAGGGGCATGGGACATGCTGTGGCGTTACGATTAGCCAGAGAAGGGGCTGACGTGGTCGTTCTTGATAAGTTTGCCGCGCCTAAAAGCATCTGGCCCGGCGACGAAGGGTGGGGTGGACTGGATGAGGTCGCTAAAGAGGTCAAGGCGCAGGGCAGGGAAGCTCTGGCGGTGGTAGCGGACATCACCAGCGGAAAAGCGGTTGACGAAGCGGTAGCCAAGGCTCTGAAGAAATTCGGGAAGATAGATATCCTTGTCCATTGCGGCGGTATCCGCGGTTCGATGACGACGCCAATCGTAGACCTCTCCGAAGAAGATTGGCGAGCTATTATAGATATAAATCTTACCGGCTCATTCCTTATTTCTAAAGCGGTGGTAAAAACCATGATTCCGAACGGTGAAGGCAAAAAGATAGTGCTTATCGGCTCGAAAGCGGCGACGCAGGGATATGCCGGCAGCAGCGGCTATTGCGCTTCCAAGCATGGCGTCCTCGGCCTGGGAAGGACTCTGGCCGCTGAGCTGGCGCAATATAAGATAAACGTCAATATCATCAATCCGGGCGGCTTCGACACCAACCTGAGAGACCAGGAGATAATCAAAAGGGCAAAGGCACAGGGCATCAGCGTGGACAAGGCTGTGGAGGAGGAGTTAAAGAAACCGGGGCTCCGTGTACCGCTGGGCCGGCTCGGGAAACCCGAGGAAATCGCCGACCTTGTCTTTTTCCTGGTTTCTGACCAATCTGCTTACATCACCGGAAAGACGATTGATATCGATGGCGGCGCCTAGATGGCCTTTCAGGGACGATAGCTGCTACGGGAAGTATTTTTCCAGAAAGCAAGAGGTATTACCTTGAATAACGAGGCACGGGTAACACAGGACAGCTGGCGGTATCTATTTTCTCCCGCTTCGGTGGCCGTTATCGGGGCATCCAATACGGCGGGGTCGTGGGGAAATAACGCGATGAAGGGCCTCCTTAACACGGCGGGGAACAGGCTAGTATATCCGGTTAATCCCAACTCTGCCGAAGTCCTCGGGAGGAAAGCCTACCGCAGCGTGGTAGATATCCCGGACCCGGTTGATCTGGTAGTAATAGTCGTCGCGGAAAAGCTGGTGCCTGATGTCCTGCGCGAGTGCGTATCCAAAGGGGTCAAGGCGGCAGTTATAATCACCGCCGGGTTCGGGGAAACGGGTGAGCCGGGCCGGAAACTGGAAGCGGAGCTGGCGGAGATTGCCAGGCAGGGAGGCATTCGTTTTATCGGGCCAAACAGCATGGGACATGCCGACACGCGGACGCAACTATCCACTTTCGGACAGTCCGGTGAGATGCCCCGGGGACCGGTAGCTGTCCTCGCCCAGAGCGGTAACATGTGCCTTAAGATAGTCCGCAATCTGGCGGAATCCGGGGTTGCTTTCAGCAAATATATCAGCACCGGCAATGAAGCTGACGTGCGTATGGAAGACTACCTGGAATATCTGGCCAAAGATGATGACACCAAGATAATCGCCGCTTACATCGAAGGCCTGCGGGACGGGAGGCGTTTTTTCCGGCTGGCCAAAGAAATCACCGTCCGCAAACCAATTGTCGTCGTTAAAACAGGCGGGACTCAAGAGTCGGCCAAGGCAGTTATGTCCCATACCGGGGCGCTGGCTGGCGCCGATACCGTCTACACCGCCGCCTTCAAGCAATCGGGGGTAATCAGGGTCGAAGATGATGACGAACTCTGTGATGTTGTCTATGCATTACTCAACAGCCCTTTACCCCGGAGCAACCGGGTTGGCATATTGAGCATCGGGGGCGGCCCGGGGGCAATGACGGCTGAGGCTTGCGAGAAGGAAGGCCTGGCAATAGCTACGCTTGAACCATCGACGATAAGCAAATTGGACAAATACCTGCCCTCGCGATGGCCCCGCCGCAATCCCGTCGATATGGCCGGCCCCAGCGCGGCCGAGTTTTCCATAATAGCTGACCTGCTCTGGGCGCTGATAGAGGATAAAAACCTGGATTTTATCTTTCTATTAGCCCCAATAGTTATGGACAGGGCCCTTCTCGCCAGCCGCATGGGCCTCAGCCCTGAGGCAATTAAAGCTTACCGGGCGAAGGAAGAAAAAAATATGATGTTAATCGGGGAGAAGGTGGGAAAATACGAGAAGCCGGTGGTCACGATGTGGCAATGGCGCAGCTCGAACAGTGACCCGGATATGGCGTCCCTGTTACACAAGGCGAAAGTCCTGGTCTGCGCTAACGGTCGCCGCGCTGCCAGGGTTTTGCGGTATTTAGTTTGGTACCGGCAATACCTCGATGCCACTACGGGAAAATGATATAACTTCTACGTCAGGGGGAAGCATGAATAACGCAAGTCAAATTATCGATAACGTAAAAAAACAGGGCAGGGCTGTCCTGACAGAGATTGAAGCCAAGCAGGTCTTCAGAGGGATTGGTATAAACACTATCGAGACCAGGTTGGCTTTATCTCTGAAGGATGCTATAGCCACCTGTGATGAAATTGGTTTTCCCGTGGTATTGAAGATAGCCTCGCCGGATATTACCCATAAAAGCGACGCCGGCGGCGTGAAAGTCGGCCTTAAAAATAAAACAGAAGTAAGGAAAGCCTACGGAGAAATCATGGCATCCGTCAAGCAGAAGTATCCCGAAGCGAAAATCGAGGGCGTATCGGTGCAGAGTATGGCCAGGCCGGGGATAGAGATAATCATCGGCATGTTCAAGGATGCCCAGTTCGGGCCGGTGATAATGTTCGGATTGGGGGGAATATTCGTGGAGGTTTTAAAAGACGTTTCTTTCAGGTTAATTCCTATAGTTCAGCGGGATGCCGGGGAGATGATTAAAGAAATCAAGGGGTATTCCCTGCTACAGGGATATCGGGGGCAGGAGCCGGCAAACATTCCCTCTCTGGTGGATATATTGCTGAAGGTATCTGATTTTGTAGAGCGGACGCCAGAGATAAAGGAGATTGACCTGAATCCGGTATTTGCCTATAAAGATAGCGCCGTAGCGGTTGACGCAAGGATAGTGCTGGAAAAAAAAGATTCTTAATAAAGTTGAGGTTATCTGAAGATTGTCATTCCCGACGTGATCGGGAATCCATATTATTAATTTACTTGGATACTGGAGTCCCGCTTTCGCGGGAATGACGATTGAAAAGTTTATATCGCTGATTTCCTCAAATAATTATCAACTTTTGGTCTTTTTACGGGCAGTCCTTATCACTCCCTGCGCTTCCAGCTCGGCAATATCCTTGGGTTTATAGCCCATTTTGAGGAGAATCTCCTCGGTGTGCTGCCCCAGAAGGGGTGACGGCCCCTGGGGGCGCCCCGGGGTTTTCTTCAGTTTTACCGGCAGGCCCAGCATCCTCAATTCTCCGCGGACGGGGTGGTTCGTGGTGAAAAGCATCTCGTTTGCCTCTAACTGAGGGTGAGCGCAGACCTCCTCGTAGGTGAGGCAGGGGTCGCAGCGCATCCTGGCGTCCCGGAATATCTGTGCCCATTCCGCCCTGGTCTTCTTACTGAATGCCTCGTCAAGAAGTTTGCCGATTTCTTCACGGTTCTCCCGCCTGGCTTCGTCAGTGCTGTACCTGGGGTCGCTGGCCAGGTGCTCCACTCCTAATAGCTTGCAGAAAGCGGGCCACATCGGGCCGGTCCCGAAGATGGTCAGGACATCCCCATCCCTGGCACGAAAGGGGCCGAAGGGCGGCGCGCCGTAGCTTCTTCCCGATTTATACGGCATCCTGCCGCCGGTTAAATACTCAGCGAACCCAGAGAATTGCAGGTACAGTGCTGCGTCCAGATTGTTCACGGTTACAGATTGTCCCTGTCCCGTCCGCTCCCGCACGAGTAAAGCCGTCATTATCGCATAAGCGACCAGCATCCCGCCGACGTGGTCACAGGCGGGGAAGGGCAGCATTTGCGGTGCGCCCCCCGGGTATCCCATGATACTGACGATGCCAGACATGGCCTGACTCCACATATCCCCGCCGGCGCGGTGGGCGACGGGACCCGTCTCGCCGTAACCTGTAAAAGAACAATAGATGACCTTCGGGTTAATTTTAGATATGGCTTCGTAGCCTATCCCCAGTCTGTCCGCCACGCCAGGCCGGAAGCTCTGCAAAACGACATCTGTCTCTTTAGCCAGTTTCAGGACGATTTCGAGTCCCTTCTCCGTCCTGATGTCGATAGCCAGGTCTTTCTTGCCGCGGTTAAACGCCATCCAGGAGGCTGTATCGGGCATTTTTTCGACGACGCTGGTATCGAGGACATCGTCCATGCCGGCCGGAAGCCCCAGCCGCTGTGCCTCTCCCTGCACTCTTTCCACTTTGATTACCTCCGCCCCCATATCGGCCAGCATCGTCCCGCCGAATGGTGCCGCCACGGCGATACTGAAGTCCAGGACCTTGATACCTTCCAGAGGATATACCATATCTGCCTCCTCTGCTTTAACTAGCTTTTTATTCCTTTACTTTCAATCTTGTGAATTTATATAATTTTATCTTAATCCCTGTCACCCTAAGCGAAGCGAAGGGTCTCGGGGTGAGGGCATCTCGCCTTTTATCCCCTCCTCTCCGGGATCCTTCGTCGTCCGCCTGAGGCGGCCTCCTCAGGATGACATTTTTCCACAAGCTCTCAACTCAGCAATTCAATCAATTCTCTGATATTGTCGACCTGCTCAAGCTGTTTAACCAGAGCGATTATTTTATCGATTTGTTTGTTGGTGCGCGGCTTAATGGCGTAGGAAGCGCAGTCCCTGAACTTTCTCTCGTAAGCGTCGAATGGTAATTGCTCCGGAGCGTTGCCCGTAGAAACAATAGCGGCTTGCTCAACGCAGGTCTGGCCTTTTTGGGTCTTTACCCCGATTTTCGCCGGTATCAACCCCTTTTTCTCGCCTACGTTTTTATCTACCTTGACGCGCACTTTACTGGAAATCTCAAGGATGTCCGGGCTTTTGATGGCTTCTTCGGTGAAATCTCCGATGCCAGCCCGTCCTCTGGCGAAAACGACCGCCACCGCCCATGGTATGCTAAACTGAGAGTCAACCGGGGTTTCGGGTCGGCTCCTTTTTTCCAGAGGGTGCAGGAGAAAATTGTTTTCATCCTGGGTGAATATCGTGATTTCCTGCACGTCCTTCGCCTTGATATTATGCTTGTTGACCAGCGCCAGCGCCACGTCAACGTAGCTGTGCGTGCCTTTGCAGCAGGGATAGGGCTTCATGGTGACGCTCAGGCCGGCAAAATACTTACCTAGGTCTTTGGTCAGTGGTTTGGGGTCGTACTCTCCTTTATGGTACAGGTTAAAAAGCCCCAGCTCTCCCTCGAGGCATTCTTTAGCTCCGGTAATGCCCTTCTCCGCCATCTCCGCCGCGACGATACCTCCCCTCACCGCAAAACCCGGCCCCATCCTCTTGGTCAGGGCGCCTTCATTAACGCACTGGCCATTGCCGCTGCACTGGTGGTAGGCGATGCCCAGGGCATTGACCAGCTTATCTTCGTCGAGACCAAGTAACCTCCCGGCCACGCCGGCGGCCGCCAGAAACCCGTACAAGGGGGTGAGGTGCCAGCCAGCCCCGGGGTGCCCGCCGACCGGTGCGGTCTTCAAGCCCGACCTGAAGGACTGCCCTAAACGGCACATCATGTCCATCCCCAGGGCAACCGCCGTGATAAACTCCTGGCCGCTCATTTTACCTTTACGTTCGGCCATGGCAAGGCAGGTCGGCACAATCACCACCGAGGGATGCGTCGGGCCGTCACCGGTATCGTCGTAGTCCAGGGCATGTCCCATGGTAGCGTTTACCTGGGCGGCATTTGGCGCGGGTACTTTCCGCCCGTAACAAAATACGGTACTTTCTTCCTTCCCGCCCCACTCGGTGACCAGTTCCGCCAGTTCTTTTACCCCGGGCTTGGAAGAGCCGCCCAACGCTACCCCCAGGATATCCAGGATATGCTTTTTCGTAAGCTCCGTGACATTCGGTGGAATGTCCTTGTAGTTGATAGAAACCAGGTTTTTAGCCAGTGAATAAGCAGCGTCCATGACGTTTTCTCCTGTTCAAGCGCCTTGGCGCGTTATTTGTCGAGGAGTTCATAGAACTTGTTGCGCGCGTGAATAGCTTCTCTAACGCCCATGTCCCTTCTTGCCTTGAAGAAGCTGAACTCATCTTCCTCGAAGTGGATGTTGGTCTGCATGGTATGCATCATCCAGGAGTTGGTCATGCCGGCGGTAATCCCCATGATATCACAGACGGCCTGCTTCGATGCCTTGCCCATGGCGATGCCATCGCGGGGGAACTTCGAAAAGCCCTCGGCATAGCGGTTGACCTCGTCTTCAAGCTGGTCGGCGGGGACAGCACGGTTAATCAGGCCGATGCGCGCCGCCTCCTTGCCGTCAATCATACGGCCGGTCAGGCAGAGGTCCATGGCATGCGTAAACCCACAGCGCAGTATCATTAGCGGTGTAATCGTAAGAGTAGGTATACCAAGCCTGACCTCAATCTCACCGAATTTGCAGTCCTCAGCACCGACGATAAAATCGCACCCAAGGTACATGTCCATAGATGCCCCCAGCAGGTAGCCGTGCGCCTGGACGATAGTAATTTTGGGGAAAAACAGCATTTTTAAAGCTCCCTCCCAGAATGCACGCCGGTCGAACTTCAGCCGGTTCCTTATCGGGGTCTTGGGCGCTTTTTCGCCATGTTTCGGCTCTTTCCAACCGTAGACGAAACCGACCTCATTAAGGGGGGCTCCGGCGGCTAAAGCGCGTCCCGCTCCCTTGATGATGAGGACTTTAATATCGTCGGCTTCTTCTACCAGGGCCATTGCCTTACCGACGTCTTTAACGCCGGTATTCATGGTATCGGGCTTGTTTAGCGTGATGCGGGCGACATAGCCGCTCCTCTCATAGATAACGTCTTCGAAATCTCCTGCTTTTTCAAATTTTAACATCTTTTACCTCCTTGAATTTTACTATTTATTCTGAAGTTCAGTAACCTCACCCCCTCTAATTCCCCCTCTCCGTCGACGGAGAGGGGGTTAGGAGGAGAGGTTAGTGTATTGCGCCCCTCTCCTTCTCCCTTCTGGATTCCAGCCTGCGCAGGAATGACGTCGTTATTTGTCTATTCAAATACCCCTTCCTGCATTAGATTGACAAACTCTTCATCGGACATGCCGAGCATCTCGGTGCAGATTTGCTCCGTGTGTTCACCGAGAAGGGGACTCGGCGAATAGGCTTTAGCCGGCGTCTTCGATAACTGAAAGCTCTGCCCCAGATGGGTGAAATTTCCCATCTCGCTGTGATTCATAGGCCAGTAAATATTGCGTTTTCTCAGTTGGGGGTCGTTATACGCATCGGCGGTATTCTCAACGACGCCGGAAGGCACGCCGGCTGCCTGAAGCCGGACCATAACATCCTCGGCGGTATAGTTGACAGTCCAATCGCCGATTAATCTGTTAAGCTCATCCTCGTTCTTTTTTCGTTTGGCCAGAGTATTGAATCGGGGGTCTTCCGCCAGTTCGGGCCTGCCGATTTCCCGGCAAAGGTTCATCCATTCCTCGTCGGTGGATACGGCTATGGTGCACCAGCGGTCATCGCCTTTACAGGGGTATACACCATGAGGGGCGGCGTAAGGGGAGGCGTTGCCGATTCTCTCGGGTTCCCGTTTATTGGAAACGTAGTCGAGAATAGCCGGCAGGATGTAATAGATAGCCGTTTCAAACTCCGATAAATCCAGCATCTGCCCCTTGCCGGTCTTATTACGGTAGTCCAGGGCGGCAATCAAAGCGGCCGAGGCGAAACGCGGACTGATACAGTCCGTATAAGCAGACACGCCCACCGGCAGCGGCTCCTTGCCCGGCCACCCAATAAAGTTGGGCAGGCCCGCGATGGGCACCAGCACCATGCCGAAGGCTGGCAGGTTCTTATAAGGCCCCCATGAGCCGTAGCCGCTCTGCCGCAACATGATGATGTCCGGCTTTATCTTCTTCAGTTCCTCGTAGGACAGCCCCCATTTCTCCATGTTGCCCGGCGTATAGTTTTCCATGAAAATGTCACACCAAGCCACCAGCTTTCTGGCTATCTCGCTGGCTCTGGGGTGATTCATATCGAGGGCAAAGCTCAGGATATTGGCATTGTAGTAGGTGAAATAGCCGCCGCGGTTATAGTTGGGCCTATTGTCCTTGTAGGGTGCCGACGACCTCATAGTGCAGGGACGCTTACGTGTTTCTATCCGGATAACCGTCGCCCCGTAGTCGGCAAAGAATTTCATGGTCAGCGGGCCGACCACCGCCCAGGAGTAAGACAGTATCTTCAGGCCGCTGAATACACCTTCCCGTTTATTTATCTCCAAAGTTGTGACTCCCTTTATACTTCTTAAGAATAACTATCAAAAAATATTCCAACATCAAAAAGATACATTTCCTCTCTCCACCGCGGGATCCATCCCGAAGGATTCATCCTGAAGGAGAGCATTAAGGCGAGGGGGTATCTTGATTAAGGCGGATTTTTCACCCTCACCCTTACCTCTCCCGTCAAGGGAGAGGAGATATTAAATATTTATATATATGATTGAACACTAAATTACTCCTGTCTGTTTCAATGATTCCAATTCTTTTCCCGAAATTCCTATCTTACTAAAGACCTCTCCATTGTGTTCGCCGATTAAGGGTGCGCGGGACCGTATCGTACAGTCCACCTCCGACGACCGGAAGAATTCTCCAGGGTAGGCGAGTTTGAGGCCCAGCTCGGGGTGCTCTATCTCCTTCCAGAAATGGCGCTCCTCGAGGCACTCGTCGTTCAATAAATCGTGCATGCTGGATAGTGGCCCGAGCGATACCCCCCGGCTCACGGCCCCTTTCAGGAGCTCCTGGCTCGTATGCCTCAGGAAGAACTCACCCACCGGCTGCAATACCTGCTGCATCTCTTCTCTGGTAACGGTAAACATGTCAAAGTTGTCCCAGTCCATATTGCGCTGGTAATCGGTGGCCACCCCTTCACTGTCCATCCAGTCCACCAGCGCGCTCAGGGATTTAGCGCCCGTCCGGCCACCGATGACGTTGAAGAACAGGTAGCCGTCCTTACAGGGCCATACCTGCCTCTGGCCGACATCTTTACTCATGCCGGCGCGAAAAGCGCCGGACCGTCGTAAAATCCCCTTATTAAGCTCCCAGGTCGGTACGGCATTAGCCTGGAACCAGGCGGCGCTCTGCTGCATGGAGACATCGACGTGCTGTCCTTCGCCGGTTGCCTCCCGGTGGTAGTAAGCTACCATGCAACCTACGGCAGCGTCCGCCCCGGCGTGCAGGCAGGCCTGCGGCATACTTATGTGCACGGGCGGCCCATTGAACTCGCCGGTCTGGTAAAGGGTTCCGCTCATGCCCATGACGACGATATCCGGGCCTTTATAGTCACGGTAGGGGCCTTCCTGACCGAAGGGCGTAATGGACGCCAGGATGATGCCTTTATTGATGCTGCTGAGAACCGCATACCCTATGTCTAATTTATCCATATAGCCTGGCGGAAAGGACTCGATAACGAAATCGGCGGTCTTGACCAGCTTTTTAAATATTTCGCGGCCTTCAGCCGATTCAATATTAAGTGTAATACCTCGTTTATTCGAGTTGTAGGCGAACCAGTACAGGCTTTTCTCCGGGTCGGGGATGTCACCCCAGAAACCCCCTAGCCGGCGTGAAGGGTCGCCCCCCGGCCTCTCCACCTTGATGACATCGGCGCCAAGGTCGGCCAGGATTTTCCCGCAGAGGAAACCCTTATCGTCGGTTAAGTCCAGCGCCCGGAGGTGTTTCAACATATTATGCTCTTCACTTTAAAATAAACCTTCACTGTCATTGTTAGGAGCGTAGCGACGAAACAATCTCTTTTCACAATTGTATGAGATTGCCACGTCCCGATTCCATCGGGACTCGCAATGACAATTATATTCATTAAATACTAAATACTAATAACTTATAACAAAAAACTAACTACTAAATACTATATTTGTTTCAGGTACTTCCTCGCAAGGCTTAAAGCCTTTTTCGGTTCCTCCTGGCTGAGCAATCCCACCGCATAGAGAATGTATTGTTCATCTAAATAAAATTTAGGGGCTTTGGGTTTGAGGATAAAGGGGTTAGCTTCCCGGTACAGGACGCCTTCAAGGACCTGGAGCGGGTTTTGGGAAAAAATTATAGGGCCCCCCGTGCCTATGATGCTTTTTACGCCGGTCAAGTCCTTGCCGTGTTGTATCAATTTTTCCCCGGTCGGGCCATAGACCACCTCTATCTTTCCGGCATGACGGTCCATGGCGACCTCCACCATCAGGCAGGACAGCAGCAGGTGGCAGGCAAACTCTTCCTGTGTCTCCGGGATTTTCCCCTCATGAAACCCCTTCACGATGGAATTAAAGTGGGGCGGCGTTTCTCTGTCCTTGACCAGCTCCGTCAGCCTGTCCAGATTGTACTTCAGCCCCAGATCTCCTTCCACAGTCCTCTTTTCGTAAGGTTCGGGCAGGCCGACCATAATAATATCCGGCCGGCTGGGGTTGCCCTTGGCGATGGAGTGGACGTCTGTCGTTGCCCCGCCCGGGTCGATGACGATAACCTCACCGAACCCGGCATCGTCGCCCCGGCCGCCGGCAATCAGCTTGGCCGCTTCCAGTACTGCCGATGGCGTCGGCATGATGACGTCTTTGATAATGGCCTTGGCTTTCGCGATGCCTTTGGCCTCGATGATTCTCTTCATGAAAAGTTCGCGTATTTCTTTATTACAGGGAGCAACGTCCAGCACGCCTATCTCCGGCATGACATTTTTAGTGTATATAACGTTTTTATTGTTATTCTTGAAGATAGCCCTGAGTTCATCATGAGTTGTCTTGTTGCCAGCTACGACGATATTGGTTATGGCCCGACCAGTCTGTGAGAGTAACCTGGCATTATGTATGATGACCTGCTCGTCTCCCCCGTCAGTGCCTCCGGAAAGAAGAAGTATATCAGGGGCGATAGCCTCAATCTCTTTGACTTCCTGCTGCGTGAGTTTATAGGAGTAGCAGCTTATTACCTTGGCGCCGGCCCCTAAAGCGGCGAGATTGGCGGCTTTGCTGGTGAGTTCCGGCACGAAGCCGGAGCATACCATGCGCAGCCCCCCGGCGGCGCTGGAGCAGGCTAAAGCTTCCCGCTTCTCCAGGTTGCTGATATACGCTTGCCCGGAAATTTTTTTGAGGGCTTCCTCCAGCCCTAAAGTAATATCGGTCTCTACTGTTGAGGGCACGCGGGCTGTCGCCATGACCTCGATTCTATTGAGGTCGACGGCCACCACTTTAGTAAAGGTGCTTCCGAAATCAATCAGCAGTCTGATATCGTCCATAGCTTTCGTTCTATTTGCGTCCTGATAATAAATCCATCGCTGTCATTGCATGACCCCGATAAAATCGGGGCGAAGCAATCTCTATCTTATGTTTAATTTATTGATTGAGATTGCCGCGTCGTCCCGATTGCATCGGGACTCCTCGCAATGACATATAATTTTATTAGTTACATCTTGCCTTTAGCCTTCAAGTCCTTTTTGAGGTCTTCGATACCCGCATCCGTGTCCGTCTCGGGCGGGTAAACCCTGTCGAATCCCAGCGCTTTGAATTTCTTCTCGACCTCTTTGGGGTCGGTCCTGCCGATGACAAGGTTGCCACCGATATAGAGGATGACGTCTCCCAGGCCAGCTTCCATCCGTTTCTCGTTAAACCCTTTCAGGTCCAGCTCGGCCATGCCGTAGAGCGAACTCATCAGGATGGCGTCCGCCTTAGTTTCCTGGGCGACGCTGATGAACTCCTCCGGCGTTACCTGCATGCCCAGTTCCACGACCTTAAAGCCGGCGTCCCTCAGCGCGCGGGATAAAACTTTGGTGCCGATGACATGCGCATCCATCCCCACCGTTCCCGTTATTACCGTTGGTACTCTTTTCATCGCTTCTCCTTTAAAGAGCTTATGAATTTGTTCAATATGGGCCGCCGCCCTGTCACCCTGAGCGAAGCGAAGGGTCTCGGGGTGGGGCATCCTGCCTTTTATCCACTCCTCCCCGAGATCCTTCGTCGTCCCGACCAAGTCGGGACTCCTCAGGATGACATGTTTTCACAGGCTCTAAGCTTACTGTATCCATTGAGGAGACTACTGGTTATAAGGAGGTATGCCCAGTATTTTCCCTTTGCTCAGACTCCATAAGTCCCGGACGGCGGTATGGTAGTCCGCCTTTTTCCCCTCCAGTTTTTCCCTCTCCGCTATTTTCTGGCGATGGAACTCTTTAATCTCGTTCGGTATGGGAAGGTTGCCGAACTCAAGGTAACGGCAGGCTCCTTTAACGTCCCTCACCCCCAACACTTTGTCCTTAACGTTCACGTTAGGACTCCACGGCGAATCGAGCACTCCGGACTCGACGGCCTTTATCGTGCCGTCGACGATATCACCGTCGCCGAGCTCCAGTATTTTATCGAGTATCGCTCTTACCTCGGTTTCGGTCACCTTCTCTTCCGTAGCCACGTCTTTAACATCAATTTCAATCTTCTGTTCCCGCACCACGTCGAAAATCCACTTGGCGGCCCGGTAGCTCATCGTATTGGCCTCTCTAGTAGGAACACCGGCCCCTTCGTCGATGCTTCTCAGGTCCACGGCATTGGTTTTAGATAACGCCCCTATCATAGATATATAGGTGAGATAGGCAAATGCTCCTCCCAAATCCATGGCCACCGGAAAAAGGGGTGTCTGGGAGGGGCATACGCCGACAATCATGGTATCTTTATATCCGAATTTATCCAGGTATTCCCTGATGAGCCTGGGAGCCAGCCTTATCCAGGCCATATCCTGCGCCATGTTCCCCATGCAGTGTACCAGCGGATAGAGCGCCTTTTGTCCCTGCTCCGCCGCCGTAACGGCCTCGATAATCAGACAAACGATATTAACGCTCAACGGGAAAGGAGCGCTGGGCAGCCACCCATGGAGGTCTGTGCATAATATCACGCCCCGGTCGGCGTACCATCCCACCAGCCTCATGCCGTTCTGGCTTCTTTCGACAAGCTCTCTTATCGTCATGTTTTTGGAGTAGCTGCCGAACCCCAAAAACCCGATGCCTCCCCCCCATGTCGTCATGCCGGACGCAATGGCGATTTCACCACCGCCTCCCCGGGGACTGAAAGCGGCATCGATGCTTTCAATAAGCTTCCGGGTCTTCTTCACGCCATGGTTAATAATGGGATACCCGTTGAGCAGCGGCTTGCCGGTGCGGTAACACTCTTTGAGAATCTCCTCGATTTTCTCGTACTGGCCGAGTCGCGTGTAACTATCGGTGGTTACCGGGATGAGGACTACACCCGAGTCTCTCAGTCCCTGGCAAAGCTCAATCATTTTTTCAAGAATTGGCGTTCCGGCCCGGGGGAAGACGCTCATTCTGCCTTCCTCGCGCAGCTTCGTCATTACCTTCCACCATATCTTGCTATCGGGCAGGCTCTTCTGGTAGGCAACCGCCTCATCGAAGTCCACCTCTTTGCCGGTCGGCCACTTGTCCAGTTCCGCCCGCCTCTTTTTCATCAGCAAATCATCATCGATTCGCTTGTTACTGATTCTGAGTTTCTTCATCGTTTCCTCCGTTACTATCGAAAGTCATCTAAAAGTCATGGTACGCAGCAGACTATCCGTGCCGTAATTACTTCCGGTTATAGCCGGGGCTGGCGCAGGCTGCCTTTTCTATCGGATGCGGATAAGAAGGTAGCCTCGGTTGATAAACCAGGCTGCCCACCGGCGACATACAGGATTTGACCGGTAACATAGTCCGAAAGCCATGACGACAGGAACAGGGCGGGACCGGCAATATCATCCGCCGTGCCCATTCTCCCCAGGGGTACTTCCTTTTTAGCCAACGCTGATAGAAATTTATCTCGATCAGGTCCCGGCGGCATTAAACTGTCCCAGAACGGCGTTTCGATGGGACCGGGAACGATACAGTTCACGTAGATATTAAAGGGAGCCAGTTCAAAGGCAAGGTTTAATGCTATGCCGATGATGCCCGCTTTGGCAGCATGGTAAGACAGCACCGAGACGGATGGATGTACGGCGCCCATGGACGAAAGGAAGATAATCTTGCCGTACCTTTTTTCTTTCATGTGGGGTACGACTGCCCTGGTGACCAAAAAATGACCTTTCAGGTTCACGGCTAAAACCCTGTCCCAGTCTTCCTCGGTGGCTGTGTCGATATTTCCACCCCCGGCGCCTCCCGCATTATTGACCAGGATATCTATTTTCCCGAATTTTTTAATAGTCTGAGCCACCATATCGTTCACTTCGGCGCTGTTGGAGATATCGGCCTTGATAGCCAGGGACTTGCGCCCCAGTGCCTTGACCTCATCCGCTACTTTTCTGGCGCCTTCGATGTGCAGGGCATTAACGACCACATCGCAGCCTTCCCTGGCAAACAGGAGGGACATAGCCCGGCCCATCCCCTTAGCACCTCCGGTAACGAGAGCCACCCTATTTTCGAGTAACACCCTTAACCTCCTTAAAACATATCCTATAATATTTTTTCAGCCTTGAGACGTGCATTTTTCTATTGTATTCTCTAGAAAAATGTGAAAATCCCCGGGGGAAAGTTTCACTCCCTTTCGTGCTATTATATACTATTATTAATATTTTCGTCCTGAGTTAGAATAATTATATATTTATATTGTATATTAAGTAAACTAACTAGAAGAAGGAGAAAACAGATGACAAAAAACTTTGAGGGGCGAGTAGCTCTGGTTACGGGAGGCGCTTCGGGAATCGGGAAGGTGACCGCCCAGATTTTTGCCCGTGAGGGAGCCAAAGTAATTGTTTCCACCGATAAAAATATTAAAGGCGGCGAAGAGACAGTCAAACTCATTAAAGATGCCGGCGGCGTAGCCACCTTTATCAAATGCGATGTCTCCAGGACGGTAGAGGTTGAAGCGATGATTGATAAATGTGTCAAACTCTACGGGCGTCTGGACTATGCTTTTAACAACGCCGGTATCGGTCCTGACGGCAAGCGCGTGCCCGTCGTCAATATTGTCGATTGCCCCGAGGAGGTCTGGGACCGCACCATAGATATCAACCTTAAAGGTGTCTTTCTCTGCATGAAGTACGAGATAAGGCAGATGCTCAAGCAGAAATATGGGGTCATCGTTAACACCGCGTCGGTTGGCGCGCTGAAACCTGTGCCGGGCTTCTGTGCCTATGTCGCCAGTAAAAGCGGTCTCGTCGGACTTACTAAAGCGGCGGCGCTTGAGTGCGCTACCTCCGGTATCCGGGTGAATACAATATTGCCGGGGCCTACCGACAGGACATTATTGATGGAAAACCTCACGAGCACGCAGCCGGCAGATAAGGCGAACATGATGAGGCAAATTCCCATGCAGCGGCTGGCCCAGCCGGAAGACATGGCCGCAGCTGTCATGTGGCTCTGCTCGGACGGAGCTTCCTTTATCACCGGCCATGTTATGCCGGTTGACGGGGGAATGACTTCACAATAACTACCCTGAAAAACACTAATAAAAAGCTACGGAGGTAAAAATGGCGGATATTTCACGGAAAAATAAGGAAATCGTGCAATCGTTCTATAACGCGGTGTTCATCCGGCATGACTTGAGCGGGCTGGATGGGTGCATGCGAGACGACTATATCCAGCATAACGCCGACGTGCCGCCGGGTAAGGCCGGGTTTATCAAGTTCTTTAAAGAGACTTTCCGGGCTATACCGGACTTTAAATACACACTAAAGAAGATGATTGCCGAGGGTGACATCGTCATGGCATACAGTACGACTACGGGGACACATACGGGCGGCGAATGGCTCGGCAAAGCGGCGACGGGCAATAAACTGAGCTTTGACGTCGTCGATATCTTCCGTGTCCAGGACAGTAAAATTGCTGAGCACTGGGATGTGGCCGATACTTTCAGTCTCTTCAAACAGGTAGGTATAATAGACAAATTGATGGCACAAAAATGAATTTATTTAGAAAGAATTATATTAAGAACTCAAGAAGTCATTGCGAGGAGTCCCGATTCCATCTGGGCGACGTGCCTGCACGCCAAAGTGCGTTACGGCACGCAGGCGTGGCAATCCCAATTTTTGGATTAAATTTGAGATAGAGATTGCCACGCCTTCCGCTTGCAGCGGAATGGACTCGCAATGACAGATTAATTCTAAACAATCGTAAAAATACGGATAGTATGTCTGTTGACATTATGGTAAAATCAATCTGTTTCTGATGATGAATAGTTTTAGAAAGGTCAAAGAAGATATGCCTGCGAAAAACAGGAAGAGCAATGTCAGGCAGCCGCTTTCTGATGAAATCCGGAAAGTGGCGAATCAGATAAAAGGGGTGGATTTCTGGGTGTGTATGAATTTTGCAGATACGATTAGCAGGTACTGTGAAATTACCATGAAAAAGGACGATTTAAGCCCTTTGCATGCGATAGCCATGTTCGACCTGGTACGCGCCGGCGGCAGTCTGACCCCGACAAAAATGGCAGAGTTGATGTTCCGTTCCAAGCACAGCATCACGAAAATTATCGATAACCTTGAGAATGAAGGCTTTATTGTCCGGGATTTTTCGAGCAAGGACCGCCGGGTTACTCATATCAAGATAACATCTGCCGGTCTGGAGTACGTGAGAAACAATCTTAATAAGGGAGATATCCGGGCTAAACAGGTGATGGATTGCCTGGATATTGCCGAGCAAAAATCACTGGTGGACCTGACGGCGAAAATGTGCAGGAGGATGACGGAGATACTAGAAAATATTTAGTTTAATATTGTTGGGTCGGCAAGCCGCTGCTTTTGTTCTTTAGAGTAAGCGGCTCTTAAATCACATTATCTGGGCCCGAATACGGGAGCTGGCTGTGGTGGCCAGAGTTCTTCAGCGATATCATCCAGTCCCAGCTCCAGCAGCTTCTGACGGCTCGGTCTGGCGGTTATCCGGTCCCAGTCCAGGGCACCGAGGTTCCAGTATACTTGAGCTTCGAGGTCAGCTGTCACGCCGGCTAGCGGGCCATCTTTCTGCGGCGGGCGACCGGTTATCCGTCCGTGCACTTTACGGTTCAGGGGATTATCGCCTTCGCGCAGGGTAAAAACGTGCCTCATGGTGCCAATCCTCTCGCCGCACTTGAGTATCTCTTCCATAGAGCGTTGCCAACCGGTTACGGCATTCAGAAACTCCATCGTAAATTTAATGCCGTTAAGCACGGTATTAAGGTGCAGGCAGAGTCCGGCGGCATTGATAACGTATCCCGGGAACTGAGTTGGCCCGAAGCCCGCAGTATGGCGGCCCGGGGCGGCATCCATCTGGTACTTGGCGGAGGTGGGCGTGCCGGAAAAGGCGGGGAAATCGAACTTTGGGTCATGCAGCCCCAGTTCCTGTCCGCCGATATGCACCGCAAAATCCTCGGCCCCCTTTCCAATTCTCTCTGCCGCTCTTTTTACTCCGTCGGCGAGCACGTCACCGAAGCCCTCGCGCCTAGCCATCTTTTCGGTCATGGCAACCATAGCACGATGATTGCCCCAGGTAAGTTCAATCCCGTCGGTATCCTCTCTGGTAATAAGGCCGTGCTCGTAGCATTCCATGGCAAAGGCGATGACGGTGCCGGTGGAGATAGTATCCAATCCATAGATGTTACAGATATGGTTGGCCATGACTATTGCCTCGGCATTGGTGTTGAGGCACATGGCCCCGAAGGCGGCCGCGGTTTCGTATTCCGGTCGCTTGGTGCCGGCCGGGTACTTATATTCGCCCGGTCCCTCTTTCAGTCCGCCGTGGCAGGCGATGGGGCAGCGCCAGCAGCCGGTCCTGTTTGCCACATTGGCATTAAATAACTCCTTGCTGAGGCCGGAGACGTCCGGCAGTTCAATAACGCCGATACCGCCCCAGTTCTTCACCGGCGTGTCTCCGCTGTGCACCGAACTATCGGTATGTATACAGGTGCCAAACTGGTGCAGCATATTGAGGATAGGGCTTTTCAACATGGCCAGATAATTTTTTTTCAACCTGTCGGTTGCCCCGGTATCGGCTATGGGAACCTTCCCGTCTCCCAGGACGACCACCGCCTTGAGCTTTTTGGAGCCCATCACCGCCCCCAGCCCAGAGCGCCCCGCTGCCGAGCCTTTATGGGTGATAATACAGGAAATGAGCGAAAGTTTTTCCCCGGCCGGACCGATGTTGATGACTTTGGCCGTTCTACCGTGTTCGGCCTTTAAAACATCCTCGGTTTCAAAGGTATTTTTCCCCCAGAGATGAGCCGCATCTCTCAATTCGGCTTTACCGTTATCGATAAAAAGGTATGACGGTTTTTCGCAAATGCCGCTGAAAAAGACGGCATCATAGCCGGCAAACTTTAGGTTAGGACCGAAGTCCGCACCGCAGTTGGCGTCTCCCCAGCCGTCGGTAAGCGGCGATTTGCCTACCACTACGTACCGGCAGCCGAAAGGAGCCAGCGTGCCGGTGAGCGGGCCGGTGACTATACCGAGCGTATTCTCCGGACCCAGCGGGTCGACGCCGCCTTTCTGGCGACTGTAAAGAATCCTTGCCCCGATGCCATATCCCCCGATGAAATCCCGATAAAGGCGCTCTTCAGGTGTTTCTTCTTTTATCTCCCCTGTGGAAAGGTTTATGAACAAAAACTTGCCGATGTACCCTCCAGCCATTTAACGCTCCTTTTTCTGCGGGAATATTATCGATGTTCTATTTATTATACAATATTAAAATTATTATAATTATGAATTGTTAGCCTAGAGTTTGACCATATTATATCAAAAATCCAGGTTTTATCGGAAAGTATCGGACTCATCGGCTTGACGCTGGTATAAAAGTCGGTTTAAGATTAACTTTGACTGCGTCCCCGACCGGAGAATTAACATGCCTTACAGCACTATCATTTATTCCAGGAAAGCTCACATCGCCCGGGTGACCTTGAACCGCCTGGCCGCCGGTAACACCATCAATCAGCAGCTTGCCCAGGAACTAGAGGAGGTCTGCCAGCTTATTGACCAGGAAGACGATATTTATGTGGTGACTCTGACCGGGGCCGGTGATATTTTTTGCCGTGGCGGTGAGGTAGAGCTGGAGACGGGGTCATACCATCCCGCCGCCGCAATTGCCGGTATCGACCGACCGGTTATCGCCGCCATTAACGGCGATGCACTGGAATTAGGGCTGGAGATAGCTCTAAGCTGTGATATCAGGATTGCTTCGGATAAAGCACACTTTAGCCTGCCGCAGGTAGCCCGGGGGCGTATCCCGATGGACGGCGGCACGCAGCGTCTGCCCCGCATTATCGGCCGTGGTAAAGCTATAGAACTGCTGCTGACCGCAGAAACGATATCCGCCGATAAGGCTCTGGAAATAGGACTGGTGAGCAAAGTCCTGCCGCCTGAGGCGCTGGCAGGAGAGGTGGAAAAGCTGGCGGAGACCATTGCCGCCAAGGGTCCCATCGCTTTAAGGTATCTCAAGGAGGCAATAAATAAAGGGCTGGACATGACCCTGGAGCAGGGGCTGCGCCTGGAGGCCGACCTCTATTTCCTGCTGCATACCACCTCCGACCGTACCGAGGGTATCAAGTCTTATCTGGAAAAGAGAAAACCAGAATATAAGGGGAAGTAAGATATAAGAACCTTTAAATGAATACCAACTAATACTTTTTACTTATAATGTCAAAGGATAAGTAGTGGGGACTCGCATAATTGAAATTTTAATTATTTTGTCAATCTTGGTTGCCGTTTTATTAACATTTATTAAAAGAGAAGCAATCAGGAATCGCATACAGGAAATTTTAGCTGGCATATCGATATTCATAGCTATCCTGTTACCGTTTCACCAGCAGCTCGCCCATAATTTCTGGTTTGCCTTGCAGGGGTTCTGGAACCACGAGGCGCTGGAAGCGTGTTTTGTGGTGCTTGCCATAGGCTTGTTGTTGGGTAAATATCTCGGTAAACGCCGGGGTTAAAACGAATAATAATGTTAAATTTTGAAGTCATTATCTACGAAAAGCATGAAGGCATTGCTGATATTACTCTGAACCGTCCCAAGGCTTTGAATGCCTATAATATCAAGATGCGGGACGAACTTTACGAGGTTCTCGGCGCTATAAAAGACGACCCCGAAGTCGAGGTTGTTATCCTGCATGGCGCCGGGGAAAAGGCTTTCTGTGCCGGCGCTGACCTAACCGAGTTTCTTACCGCGCCATCGCCGGTAATAGCGAGGCAGGTGCGCTTCGAAAGAGATGTCTGGGGGCGTTTCCTGGGTATAGACAAGCCAATAATCGCCGCCATGCACGGGTACGTGCTAGGCTCAGGCCTAGAGATGGCTCTCTGCTGTGATATCCGGCTGGCTTCGGAGGACGCCCGCTTCGGTCTCCCAGAACCGGGTCTGGGTATCATACCGGCGGCCGGCGGCAGCCAGACTTTGCCCCGAACGATAGGCCGGGCCGCAGCGCTGGACATACTCATGAGCGGCCGGTGGCTAACGGCAGAGGAGGCGCGGCACCTGAAGCTGGTCAACCGGGTGCTACCCCGCGCTGACCTTCTCCCCGAAGCCGAAAAATTAGCCGAGAAAATAAAATCGCATCATCCTTTGGCGGTGCGTTACGTGAAGCAGGCCGTCATGTGGGGGCTGGACCTTACTCTGGGGGAGGGACTGGAACTGGAGGCTGAACTGGGCCGTCGCCTGCTGGCTTTAAGTCGGTAAAAGAGATGGAAATGAATAACCCGGACCTGGACGCTCTGGCGGAAAAGGTAGCCGACCTTATCATTAAAAGCCGTAAGCTGGTGGTTTTTACCGGCGCTGGCATCAGCACGGAGTCCGGCATCCCGGATTTTCGCAGCCCGGGCGGTATCTGGGACCGCTTTGACCCGGACGATTTTACCATCGATAAATTCCTCAGCAGTCCCGAATCCAGGCGTAAGCAGTGGTACATTTTACAGGAGGGCTTGTTTACCGATAAGGCATTGCCGAACGCCGCCCATATCGCCATCGCTGAATTGCACCGACTTGGCAGGCTAGACTGCGTCATTACCCAGAACATCGATAACCTGCACCAGAAGGCAGGTGTCCCTGGTGACAAGGTTTTTGAACTGCATGGCAATATGCAATGGGTGATATGCCTGGACTGCGGCCGGCGTTATACTTTCGGCGAGATAAAGCCCAGGCTGGAGAACGGCGAGGAAATCCCGGACTGCGTGGTGTGCCATGGCACACTGAAACCGGATATCGTTATGTTCGGGGAGCAGCTGCCAGCCAAGGTTCTTGAGGAGGCCAGCCGCCGCGTTATGGCTGCCGACCTCTTTATCGTCATCGGCTCGACGCTGGTGGTCTATCCCGCCGCCTACATGCCTACCTATGCCGTCCAATCCGGCGCTAAACTTGTCATCATAAATCTCAGCGATACCCCCATGGACCACCGTGCGGCTGTCCTCATCCATGCTAAGGCCGGTGAAACGATGGCGGCGATTATACGTAAGGTAAAAGAAAAAGCTAACCTGTAATTTTTTCTGTCATTCAAGCCTCGATGAAATCGGGGTAAACTCCAGCTGGAATCCAGTATCCCCACTCTGTCATTCTGACCCCGATGCAATCGGGTGAAGAATCTCGGGGAGGGGTGGTGGTCTGGATTCTCGGGTCAAGCCTTCAAGCTGAAGCGTTCAGGCTGAAGCTCGGGAATGACATTGAAAAACAATCACGAATTACCACTTGTTTTGGTAAAACAGATGTGCTATTATCGGGGTGAGGCGAGAGATGACAACGGAGAGAGAAAAAGCACTGGAATTAGCTATCGGCCAGATAGAAAAGCGGTTCGGCAAAGGCTCCATTATGAAATTGGGGTATTCGGCCGGGCTGCCGCCGATAGAATTCATTCCCACCGGTTCACTGGCTCTAGACCTGGCTCTCGGTATCGGAGGGATACCGAGAGGTCGTATCACGGAGATATTCGGACCGGAGTCATCCGGAAAAACTACCTTAGCCCAGCATATCATCGCCGAAGCACAAAAAAAGGGAGGTACGGTTGCCTATATAGATGCGGAGCATGCCCTGGACCCCTCTTATGCCGCCAACTGCGGTGTCAACGTTGACGAGCTTCTTATTTCACAGCCGGATACCGGCGAGCAAGCCCTCGAGATTACGGAAGCGCTGGTAAGGAGCAGTGCCGTCGATGCGATAGTGATTGATAGCGTCGCCGCTCTGGTTCCCCGGGCTGAAATCGAGGGGGATATGGGAGACCCACAGATGGGCTTGCAGGCCCGACTCATGTCGCAGGCCTTGAGAAAACTTGCTGCCGCTATCGGAAAGTCCGGGACCGCAGTGGTATTCATCAATCAGCTTAGAGAAAAAGTCGGTATTGTCTTCGGTAATCCGGAAGTGACTACCGGAGGCAGGGCACTAAAGTTCTACAGTTCCACGAGGATAGAGCTGAGGCGCGCCGAAATCATCAAACAGGGAAACGAAGCTATAGGCAGTCGTATAAAAGCTAAGGTAGTCAAGAATAAGGTTGCCCCTCCTTTCCGCAGCGCCGAGTTCGACATTATGTTCGACCATGGCATCAGCAAAGAGGGCAACATCCTTGATATCGGATTAGAGCTGGGGCTGATAAATAAAGCCGGAGCCTTTTTCTCCTACGGTGACATCCGCCTCGGGCAGGGCAGGGAAAGCGCCAAGCAGTATCTCAGGCAGAATCCCGAGCCTACCAAAGAAATCGAAGAGCGGATTAGAGCCTCAGCCGGTACTGCTCACGCCACATCAACTAAAGAAGATTGAAGGCCAGCAGGGCAGGCCAGCCGATAGGAAGAGGGTAAAATAAGGCTGAGGCACAGGCTTCAGCCTTTTGTGTTTTTAAAAGGTTGCTAGGATATGGGTAAAATAACCGGACTTAAAGCGAGAAAGAGCCGGGAAAAACAGATAGATGTTTTCCTGGACGGCAAGTCAGCCTTCGTGATGCCCGCTAATTTAATTTTGAAAGAGGGATTGAAGGTCGGACAGGAACTATCCGAAAGCCGGCTGGAGGTACTAGCCGGTCTGGACCGTGACCAGCGCTGCCTCAACGCGGCTATCCGCTACCTCGAATACCGCCCGCGTAGCGAGGCTGAAATAAGACAACGCCTCCAGCGTCACGGTTTCGATAAAGATTGTACGGAGAAAACACTCGCCAGACTCAAAGAGCAGGGGCTGGTCGATGATACTGTGTTCGCCAGATTCTGGAAAGATAACCGGGAAGCCTTCAGCCCCCGAAGTCGGCGCCTGACGAAGCTGGAACTGAGGCGAAAGGGACTGAATAGCGACATTGTAGAACAGATAGTCAGTGAAGTCGACGATAGTGATAACGCCTACCGGGCGGCTATAAACAGGGCGCGCCGTCTATCTCCTTCGGACTACCAGGACTTCCGCCGCCGGTTGGGCGAACACCTGGGGCGGAGGGGCTTCAGCTATGACATCATCAAAGAAACGATAGAAAGGGTCTGGAAAGAGTACAGCACAGTCGTAAAATAACCGACTATCAAAATGTGTTTATCATAACCTTTTTATATCCGGCGTGACTGCCGGAAAAAGAAAATGAATTAATTTATAAAGAAAGGAGGAGGTGGAAATGATAACGATAGGAACCAGTGAAATAATTGCCGTATTCTTTATTTTTGTTATCGGCGTTATCCTCGGCGGCATGGCCGCCTTCCTTTCCCGCCGTCTCGTGTTTAATCGTCAATTGCGCATCGCCGAGAGAAAAGCCGCCAGAATGGTAGCCGAAGCCAGAAATGAATCCAAGGTAATATCACAGGACGCCCAGAACGAAGCCAAGCGTATCAAGGCTGCCGCCGACAACGACTACAGGGAACGACGTACCGAGCTGCAGCGACAGGAAAACCGGTTGAATCAAAAAGGAGAAACCCTGGACCGTAAAATGGAGGGCGTCGAACAGCGCGAGCGTAATCTGACCAGCAAAGAAAAAGAGATAGAATCGACCCGTAACCAGATGGTAGAGCTTAAAGACAAGCAGTTAAAGCAGCTGGAACTGATTTCCGGCATGTCCAGCACGGAAGCCAGACAGACCCTGCTTGACGCTATGGAGGTCGAGATGCAGCATGAAGCCTCCAGGCGCCTCAAACAGTGGGAAACCAAGCTGAAAGAAGAGTCTAACTCGAAAGCCCAGGAGATTCTGGCACTCGCCATTCAGCGTAGCGCCTCCGAAATCGTCGCGGAGACCACGGTCTCGGTGGTACCTCTCCCCAACGATGAGATGAAAGGCAGACTCATCGGAAGGGAAGGACGTAATATCAGGGCACTGGAGCAGGCTACCGGAGTCGACCTCATCATCGACGACACACCGGAAGCGGTAACGATATCCAGCTTCGACCCGGTGCGACGTGAGATTGCCCGCGTCGCCCTTAACCGGCTCATCCTCGATGGCCGCATTCATCCGGCACGCATCGAAGAAATGGCTATTAAAGCCAAGAGCGAGGTAGAAGCCGCTATCCATACTGCCGGCGAGCAGGCGGCCCTCCAGCTGGGAGTGCAGCTGCATCCCGAGCTGATAAAGCTGCTGGGCAGACTCAAATACCGCACCAGCTACGGCCAGAATGCCCTGGAACACAGCATCGAGGTGGCTTACATGGCCGGCATGATTGCCTCCGAACTGGGAGCCAATGTCAATATCGCCAAGAAGGTCGGACTGCTTCATGACATCGGCAAAGCCGTAGACCGCGAGGTAGAAGGCACCCATGCCGCTATCGGCGCCGACCTCGTCAAGCAGTGGGAAAAGTCCCCCGAGGTGCTCAAGGGCGTCGCCGAGCACCACCTCGAGACCAGCGATACCAGCATCTGGGGTTACATCGCCTCAGCCGCGGACGCCATCAGCAGCGCCAGACCCGGCGCCCGGCGCGAGTCGCTGGAAAGCTATCTGAAACGGCTCAAGGCGCTGGAGGATATTGCCGATAGCTTCAAGGGCGTCGAGAAGTCTTATGCCATTCAGGCCGGACGCGAAGTGCGCATCCTGGTCAAGCCAGAAGCCATTGACGACCTGGGCGCCATGAGGCTGGCCCGGGATATCGTAAAAAAGATAGAAGAGACCCTGGACTACCCGGGGCAGATAAAGGTTACCGTACTCAGGGAGACCAGAGCCGTGGACTATGCTAAATAGGATTTTTTAAAAAAATTTCAATAGTTGACAGGTTGTCCGAAAATGTCATTCTGAAGGAGTGGAGCGATTGAAGAATCTCGGGGGGTGGAGTGGAAGAGAGACGAGATACCCCCCACTGCTGAGATCCTTCGCTTCGCTCAGGATGACAATTAAGTATTTTCAGATAACCTCAATTAAGATGAGGGGCCTGAATTTCACCCTCACCTGACCTCTCCCTTCAGGGAGAACCTTCGGGGTGAACCCATCGAGGGAGAGGAATATATTATTTTTATAACCGCTGGGGTTGTCATTGCGAGTCCTTCCGCTGAAGGACGAAGCAATCTCAAAGATAGCTTAAGGCAATGGTTGGGATTGCTTCGTCGCCCCGACTTATCGGGGCTCCTCGCAATGACAATTAATAAGAATGAACATTTTAGCCATAGGCGACATCATCGGCAAACCGGGACGGCAGGCCGTACATAAGTTTCTGCACGGAATACGTCAGCAATACAGTTTAAACATTGTCATCGGCAATGCCGAGAATGCGGCCGGCGGTTTTGGCCTGACCTTAAGCACGGCGCAGGAATTGTTTGGAGACGGCATCGATGTACTCACCTCGGGCAATCATATATTCGCTCAGAGAGAGATTATTCCCTATCTCGATGCCGATATGCCCATCCTGCGACCGTTAAATTACCCCTCCGGTGTGCCGGGCCGGGGCTACAAGATAATCGGCAAGACCCTGGTAGTAAACCTCATCGGCCGGACCTTCATGAGCAACTACGACTGCCCTTTCCGGACGATGGACAAGCTGCTGGCCGAACTCACCTCGAAGCCACCGGTCATTATTGTCGATTTTCACGCTGAAGCGACCTCGGAGAAGGTAGCCCTCGGGTACTACCTGGACGGACGCGTAAGCGCCGTCCTCGGCACACATACCCATGTCGGCACCATCGATGCGCAGATACTACCGGGCGGCACCGCTTACGTCACCGATATCGGCATGACCGGACCGACAGATTCAATTATCGGCGACGATGCCGACGCGGTAATCCAGCGCTTCCTTACCCAGATGCCCCATCACCTTTCGGTAGGCATAGGGAAACCGGTGCTGAACGCCGTCATGGTCCAGGTAGACGAAAGCAGCGGTAAGGCGACCAGTATCGAGCGCATCCAGCGGGAGATGGAAAAACCGTGAGCCGGGTCGACCTGCACGTTCACTCGACCGCTTCCGACGGAAAATTCAGCCCCGAAGCTATCATTGGCAAGGCGGCCGAACTCGGCCTGAAGGTGATTTCCCTGACCGACCATGACTCTATAGACGGAATTATCCCGGCTCTGAAGGCTGCCAAAGCTTTCCCCCGGCTGACATTCATACCCGGCGTAGAAATCAGCACCGACATGCCCGACGGCGAAGCCCATGTCCTGGGCTATTTCATAGACTACACCAGCACGGAACTGGGGTCGACCCTGGAGAGGTTCCGTAACTCCCGCTTAAGAAGGGCCCGGGGCATGGTTGCCAAGCTAAGTGACCTGGGTATCGATATCGACTGGTCGCGCGTGCAGGAAATCGCTGGCGACGGGGCTATCGGGCGACCGCATATCGCCCAGGCGATGCAGGAGAAGGGTTATATCGCCACATTCGAGGAAGCTTTCAAAAAATATATCGGACACGGCGGCCCGGCTTATGTCGAGCGAGAAAAGATGACGCCCGAAGAAGCAGTCGCCTTGATAGTGCGTTCCAGAGGGCTGCCCGTTCTGGCGCACCCCTTCACCGTGAAAGAGCCGGAGGCCATGGTCATAAAACTGAAAGCCGCCGGACTGGTCGGCATCGAAGCCTATTACAAGGACAACACCGACGAAGAGACCGAAGACACTCTCAACCTGTCCGCCAGATACGGGCTTATCGCCACCGGCGGCAGTGACTTTCACGGCATCGCTGACAGCAATGATGCCATGCTCGGCAGTATCGAGGTGCCTGTGGAAGCGGCGGAGCGGCTCATCGCTCTGGCCGATAAACTCACCTCAAAACGAAAATATATGCAATAATTATATAAAGCCCCCTGAAGGAGCTTGATGGTTACCTGGATTGTATTAATAATATGCTCTTATCTCCTCGGTGCAGTGCCGTCCTCATACCTGGCTGCCAGGTCGCGCGGGATAGACCTGAGAAAACAGGGTACCTCTCAGGTGGGGGGCGGCAACCTCTGGCGAACGACTTCCCGCAGGCTCGGCCTGATGGTGGGTTTCTTCGATTTCTTCAAGGGCATGTTGATGGTATTGATAGCCTGGCGGCTGGGATTGGATGCCGGTCAGCAGCTTGCGGTCGGTCTGGCTGCCGTCGTCGGTCATAACTGGCCGGTCTTTCTCAACTTCCACGGGGGGCGGGGTATCGCCACGAGCCTGGGTATAATCATCATACTGCCTTGCATTAATATAAATGAGATAACTACATGGCCGCTGGTAGCCTTCTTCGCTATCGCAGCAGCCGGTCTCGTTATTATACGTCGAACGCCTGTGCCGATACTCGCCGGTATAATTTTACTACCCGTAATCAGCGCCATCGTCCGCGAACCGCTCCCGCTTACTCTGGGATATCTGGCGATGGTGTTGATAATCATCATCAAGCGACTCACGGCACAACCCGCGACTGAGACCAGAAAAATAGGCATGGGCCGTCTCCTCGTGAACCGTTTCCTTTTCGACCGGGATATCAGCGACAGGTCCGCCTGGGTCCACCGGAAACACGTTACCAGGAAGGGAAAACCAGAATGACCACGCCGGATACGATGAAATGCGCCGCTCACCCGGACGTGGAAACGAGTCTCCGGTGCGGCAAATGCGGTAAACCCATCTGCCCCAGGTGTATGGTACAGACGCCGGTAGGGGCCAGGTGCCGGGACTGCGCCAGGCTCTACAAACTGCCGACCTACCGCATCTCCGCCGCATACTACCTCAGGGCTATCGGCACGGCGCTGGGGATAGCCATTATCACCGGTCTTATCTGGGGAGTCATCAATAACCTTGTTTCTTTCTTTTACCTCAATCTATTACTGGCAGCCGGCGCCGGCTATGCCATTGGCGAGGTAACCGGTCTTTCCGTCAATCGGAAGAGAAGCCCCTGGCTGGCGGCGGTGGGGGGCATAGCGGTTGCGGTGAGCTACGCGGTTAATATTTTCACTTTCGGGCGAATACCGTCCATAGGGCCTGGCATCGCCATCGACCTTGTCAGCCTCGGAATCGGCATTTATATGACGGTCAGCCGCCTGCGCTAGGAAAAATTATATGCCCCCGCCCATCCTTTACCCACAATTTAAAATTAGGGTTGGTTGCGTGTCATTCATAACCACATAATTGTCATTCTGACCCCGATGCAATCGGGGGAAGAATCTCGGGGAGGGGTGGTGGTCTGGATCCCGACCTTCGTCGGGATGACGTTAAAATAAATTCTTTTCGATTTGAGACATTTCCAAAAGTTGGTATAATAATAATAGAGCAAATACTGCTGGCTCTTTCGAGACCGGCCTGAAGGAGTCCATCGTGGCCTATAAAATCACCGAAGACTGCGTCAAGTGCGGCGGCTGCTTCTATGAGTGTCCTGTTGGTGCTATCACCGAAGGCGAGAAGACATATATCATCGACCCGGATAAATGCACCGAGTGTGGAGCCTGCATCGAAAATAACTACTGCCCGGCCTGGGCCATTGTCAAAGAATAAAGCTATAGGAACCCCCTGCCAACCCTCCCCGATACGATAGAGAGTAATAACATAGTACTAAATTACCTGCCCATACCTTACTAAAAGACTATTGGTTACTATCCCACATAACTCTACAATTAAAAGGAATATTTAATATGCCTGAACTGGAGGACACCTTCCTTGTCCGGTTGCCCGGAAATCATGAAGAAAATAATCGCCAGAACTCTTGTGGTATTTTTATCTCTTCTTCTGGGTATAACGGCGTTCAGCTCTTACCATTCGGTGGCCTCTGCCGATACAGGTCCCGACCTTATCGTGCAGAATATCAGTCTGTCACCGGAAAACCCGGCTATCGATGATACCGTATCGATTACGGTAACCATTAAAAACCAGGGTACTACTGCCGCCGGCCTCAGTAACGTCGTATGTTATGCTGACAGTACCATCCTGGATACAAAATCCATTGACCCTCTTAATGCCGGTGTCATGACAACCGTAGTCTTCACGTGGAAGGCAACAGAGGGCTCACACACCATCAAGGCAGTTGCCGACTCCAGCGGATTTATCATAGAAACCAACGAAAACAACAACACGAAGACATTCACCCTGACGACGCTGGCCGCCGATTTGATTGTCCAGTCCATAACATGGTCGCCGAGCAGTCCATCAAAGGGCGATAGCATCGTTTTCAGTATTAACATCAAGAATCAGGGCAGCAGTAAGTCCCAGTACACCAAGGTAAATTTTTCCATCGATGGGAATTCCCGGGGCTTTCAGGACATTGCCGCTATTAACCCGGGCGGCACTCTCACTGCGACCTATACTTGGACAGCCATAACGGGCCAGCATTCCTTGAAAGCGGTTATCGACGAACCGAACAACGTCAAAGAAAGTGATGAGACGAATAATGAGCTTACGGTGACTTTCTCGACCCTCCCGCCGGACCTGACTATTCAGGCTATTACCTGGTTACCGGAGAATCCATCCAAGGACGATACCGTAACCTTCACGGTCAATATTAAGAACCAGGGAAGCGGTCGAGCCGACCCATGTCATCTGGCTTACATCATCGATGGAGTATATCAGTCGTCAATTTCAGTCAACTCCACGAATGCCGGCACCTCAGCCAACATTACCTTCACCTGGACCGCTACGGCCGAAGCACATGAAATTAAAGCAATCATCGATTACTATCAGAAAGTAACCGAAAGCGATGAGACCAATAATGAAAAAACCGCATCCTTGCAGACCCTGGCTCCCGACCTTTTTGTCAACGATATCACCTGGTTGCCATCAGTGGCCGGTGTCGGCGATAATGTTACCTTCACCATAACGATAAAAAATCAGGGCAGCGGCCGGGCAGAAGCATCCCGGGCTGTCTGCTACATTGACGGCCAGGCCGTCGGTTACCCGGACATCCCGGAAATTGCCTCCGAAGGCGAAGCGACCACAACAATCCTGTGGGTCGCTGAAGGCGGCTCACACGCTGTCAGCGTTCAAGCCGATTACGATAATAGACTAATCGAGAGCAACAAAGATAACAACAAACTCACCAAGACTATATCCATCATTCCGCCAGACCTGGTAATTTCCAGCATCGACTACTCGCCGGAAAATCCGACCACAGACGATACCGTTACTTTCACTATAACCGTGAAAAATCAAGGCGGCGGTAAGGCCGAAAACTTTAAACTCGCCTGCTACATCGATGATACTTTACTGAACTTAGAACATATCTACAGTCTGGCATCCGATACTTCCATCGAGGAAACCTCTACCTGGAAAATGCAGAACGGTCGCCACATCTTCAAGGCATACGCTAACTACAATAAAAGTATTGCTGAAAGCGATGAAAATAACAATGAAAGCTCGATAACGATTACCCCTAACATGCCCGATTTAACCATTACCAATATTACCTGGTCACCACCGGATATACCTGCCGGTAGCGAGGTTACCTTCGATATCAATATAGAAAACCAGGGAAGTTTAAGCGCCGGACCATCGCGTATGGCTTATTATGTTGACGGTGCTAATGTCGGCTATAAAGATATCGGGCAAGTGGATGCCGGCGGCACGACCACGGAGCACTTCCTCTGGGCAGCTATAGAAGGTCAACATACCATCGGAATAGCTGTCGACTCCAATAATCAAATTACAGAGTATGATGAAAACAATAACACCAGGGTGGTAAATCTCCCCCCACCCGACCTGGTAGTACAGGACATTACCTATGCGCCGCCCGACGCTAAAATTGGCGATAGTGTAATTATTACCGTAACTATTAAAAACCAGGGCAGCAGCAAGACTCAAAAATCGCAGGTAGCCTGTAACATCGATGGCTTAACTCTCGCTTCCAAGGACCTGCCGGAGATAAATGCCGGAGATACGGTCACCAGGACATTCAACTGGGTCGCTGAAGCAGGCATGCACAACATTAAAATATCGACCGATGCAAATAACCTCGTTATCGAGTCCGATGAGACCAATAATGATAAAGAGATAAAGTTTGCGACGCTGACCCCGGACCTGGTTGTTAAAAATATCGGCTGGCTTTTAGAGAATCCGATGACAAATGACGATGTGTACTTCACCATTACGATAAAGAACCAGGGCACCGGTATCGCCGGCAGCTCTCAATTGAAGTACTCCATTGATAAGAACCCTGCCCTTCTGGCAGATATAACATTGATACCGGCGGGTGACATCGCGGAATACAAATTCAGTTCCATTCTCGAGGGGAGCTCTCATACAGCCAACGTCACCATCGACGCTAAGAACGAGGTTATTGAACTCGATGAAAGCAATAATAATAAGGTAATATCTTTCACGACTATTGTTCCCGACCTGATTATCAAGACAATCACCTGTGCGCCGCTGGTCGCCAATGTCGGTGATAACGTGACCATTACCGTGAAAGTCGAGAACCGGGGCAGAGATAAAGCCCTGAATCCGCGTCTGGCCTTATCTGTTGATGGCTCTCCCCTGGGGTCTATCGATATACCCAAGATAGACACAGGCGCCACAGTCACGGCGGATTTCGCCTGGAAGGCTGTGACAGGTCCTCACGAAATCAGCGCTTTTATCGATACGGACCAGACGGTCCTCGAAAGCAACGAAACCAATAATACCAAATCCCGGACAATAACCATTGAGAAGCCAGCAACACCGGCGGCTAAAAAGGTCAAGCTACCCGCCACCTCTTCAGCCGATAAAGGATTTCTTGGCAGCTGGTGGTGGATGTTCCTGATAATGGCCGCGCTACTCGGTGTTATGGCTTTCGCATCAGTCTTGAAAAATTTAAGAAAGAAATAGCCTTTTCCGCACTTCGGCTGGCAGGCTTTAGTATCTTTCAACGCGATGGCGATTGCCCCTGACTAAACCTCTATCTTCCCGAACTTCTCCTCCAGGGCGGCTTTATCAAATATCTTTCCCGTCACATCTTCCGGTTTGGAGTCGGCCAGCATCGCCGGGTATTTCTGCCAGATGATCGGCTCTTCATAGTCGCTGGTATCCCTACCTTCCATGAAGCTCATGACCACCTCGGTCTTCACGAAGTAGGGCCGGATGCAGGTGATGGCGATGCCCGCTTCCTTCCGCATCTCCCTGGCCAGGCCGAGGGTAAACCTCTCCACGCCAGCCTTGGTGACGCCGTAGGCGATATTCATACGTATCTGGTGCGCCAGAATCGAAGAAACGTTGATAATCATACCGCTCTTCTTCTCCAGCATGTGCGGCAGGACTACCTTAGAGCAGAGGAAGGTGCCGTCCAGGTTTACGGACAGAATTAGCCGCCATCTCCGGTACGGAAGCTGGAGGAAAGAGTCCTGGGCAGTGACGCCGGCATTGTTCACCAGCACGTCAATCTTGCCGAACTTCTCCAGCGCTTTGTTGGCGATATTATTGACGTCATCCTCGACGGTGATATCGCCGCCAAGAGACAGCGTCTTCCGCCCGAGAGCCTCAATCTCCTTGGCGGTTTCGGCCAGCTTACCGTCATCAATGACGCGGTCGCAAATCACCAGGTCGGCCCCGGCCTCAGCCATGCCCAGAGAGATGGACTTCCCCAGGCCTTGCCTTGCCCCGGTTACCAGAGCAACTTTACCTTTTAAAGACATTTCGGTGCCTCCTTTTTTTTATTATCAAGTCTAAAGGTCGTTTGGTTCTACATTTCTTCGCTCACCCTGAGCCTGTCGAAGGGTGAGGTTCCCATACCGCTATGGTTCGACATGCTCACCATGAGCGGTTCATAAACGACCTCAAGATTACGTCAGCATACCATAATCGAGGGGGAAGATGCCGGCCGTCTGATTGGCGGCGGCATCGGACGCCAGGTAAAGGGCAATCGCCGCTATGTCGTCAGGCTCGCCAAAGCGCCCGATAACGGTCTGACTCAACATTCTCTCATTAATTCCCGGCTGCTGCAAAAAGGGGTCGGCCAGGTGACTGTGCACCCAGGCGGGGGCGATAGCGTTGACCCTGATATTATATTTGCCCCACTCCTTGGCCATGACGCGGGTAAGGTGCATCACGGCTGCCTTGCTGACGCAGTAGGCGCCCAGGTTTTCTTCCGTCCTCGTGCCCAGATAGGAAGTAATATTAATAATGCTGCCGCCGCCCTGCGCTTTCATGATGGGCGCCACCTTCTGGCACAGGTAGAAAGGACCCTTGAGGTTGATGTTCATCACATGGTCCCAGGTCCGCTCTTCGATTTCCATCAGCGGGACGATAAAGCTGGCGCCGGAGCTATTAACCAGGATATCAATGCGGCCGAAGTTATCCGTTACCTGCTTGACCAGGTTTTGAATTTCTTCCAGCTTGGCGATATGAGAGGCGATGGCCATTGCCTTGCTACCCCTGGACTTGATTTCATCGGCGACTTTTTGCAGGTTCTCCAGCTTGCGGCTGGTGACGACAACATCGGCGCCGGCATTACCGAAAGTTACCGCGATGGCATGCCCGATATCCCCCGCCCCCCCGACCACGATAGCTACCTTTCCCTTTAAAGAAAACTTGGATAATTCCATGCAATGCTCCTTTTGTATTATTCTTGGCTGTCATAGCAAGGGCGTAGCGACTAAGCAATCTGTTTTCCATGTCACCCTGAGCAAAGCGAAGGGTCTCGGTAGGGGTGGGTGAACATTTATCATATGCCCCTCACCGAGATTCTTCAGTCGTCCCGATTGCATCGGGGCTCCTTCAGAATGACAACCTCATATCAATTGCTTCGTCGTCCACCTGAGTCGAACTTCCTCGCAATGACAAAATACTTTATTCCACTTTAATAATGCAGGCATCGGCCTGGGCCAGTCCTCCACAGAGAGAGCCCATGGCATAGCCACCGCCCCGCCGACGTAATTCGTACATCAGGTTCATGACAATGCGGGCGCCGCTGGCGGTGTTGGGATGTCCGATAGCGACAGCGCTGCCGTTGATATTCATCTTTTCTGCCAGTGCTTTGTACTTACTCTTGTCTTTATCGACGGCGACCTTCATAGACACCAGCGGCACGCAGGCGAAAGCTTCATTTATCTCCATGACCGCTATGTCGTCGAAGGTCAGGTTGGCTTTCTGGACGGCTTTCAGCATGGCAAAGCCGGGGCCTTCCGGCATACGGCTGGCATTGATGGCGATGGATGTTGAGGCGACCACGGTAGCGAGTACTGTTAGCCCGAGTTCCTTTGCCTTCTGGCGGGTCATGAGCAATATCGCCGTAGCGCCGTCGTTAAGACCGGGGGCGTTGCCGGCGGTTATCATGCGAGTATTATAGACCGTCTTTAAACTGGCCAGCCTCTCCAGCGTGGTATCGGCACGGTACTGCTCGTCGATGGCCAGTATCTTGGGGTCGCCCTTGGGCTGGGGTATGGGGAGGGGCATAATCTCTTCCTTGAACTTGCCGGCGTTCCAGGCTTTGCCGTAGTTCTGATGACTGCGCAGAGACCATTCGTCCAGGTCTTTCCTGGTGAACCCGTACTCATGGGCGACGTTATCGCTATCCACGGACACGGGGTTGAAATCCTTATAGCCCAGGGCAACCAGCGGGTCCTCCATCTTGATATCGGTCAATCGGTAGCCGTTGAACCTCAGTCCCCTGACAACGAGGGGTGACTGCCCGAAAGAGGTGGCGCCACCGGCAATGGCGACCTCTATCTCCCCGGCCTTCATCTCCATGGCCGCCAGCTTGACGGCATGCATGGCGGAGACACAGGCCATATCAAAGGAGATGGACACCGTCTCGTGGGGAAGACCGGCCCGGATGAGCGACTGACGGGCGGCGACCGGCGTATAAGGGTCGCGGCAAGCCGAGGTATCGCCGACGCCCCAGAAGACCTCCTGCACGACATTCGGTTTTACACCCACCCTCTTGACTACCTCGCGCATCGGGATAGCGCCCAGCTCGTAATAGTCGATATCCCGCAGCGAACCGCCGAACCTGCCGAACGGCGTCCTGGCCGCGGCCACAATTACAACATCATTAGCATTTGCCATATTATTTCCTTCCGTTCCTTTCCTTATTGCGTATATAAACTATCTGATATGCTATTTCTGCGTATAGTCGTAGAAGCCGCGTCCCGTCTTCCGCCCGAGGTCGCCGGAGCGGACCATGTTCTTTAAAAGCGGCGCCGGCATCAGCCTCTCGCCGAACTCTTCATACATTGTCTCCAGACCATGCATGACGACATCGGCACCGGCGAGGTCGCAGAGTTCCAGCGGGCCCATGGGGTGATTGAGACAGAGCTTGATGGCTTTGTCTACCTCTTCCGGCTTGTTGCCGTCCATGACGCAGTAGAAGGCTTCATTCATCAGGGCGTCCACCAGGCGGGAGACGATAAAACCGGCGTAATCCCTGGCTTCGCACGGTTCCTTGCCGATTTTCTTGACATATTCCTTGGAGGCTTCCAGGACATCAGCGGCGGTATGCCGGCCGGGAATTACCTCCACGCCCTTCATCACCGGCACCGGGTTCATAAAGTGGATGCCGATAACCTTCCCCGGCCGTTTGGTAGCGGCGGCGATTGCCCCGATAGGGAGAGAGGAGGTATTGGTGGCCAGGATAGCATCTGCCTTGCATATCTCATCGAGCTGTTTGAAGATATTCTTCTTTAAATCGAGTATTTCCGGCGCCGCCTCGATGACCAGGTCGGCATCTTTAGCGTCTTTATTGTCCACGGTGGTCTTGATTCGTGATAATATAGTGGTCTTCTCACCCTCCTGTATCGTGCCTTTTTTCACCATGCGGTCGAGGCTTTTCTCGATGGCAGCCAGGCCCTTCTTAATGAACTCGTCCTTGATATCGGACATAACCACGTTGTAGCCCGCCTGGGCGCTCACCTGGGCAATGCCATTGCCCATCGTCCCGGCGCCAATGACAAACACCTTTTTAATCACCACGGTATCCTACCTCCTTCTATGCTACTATCAAATTATCTAGACCTGTTATTCCTAAAAAATCTCCTCGCCCCCTGCGGGAGAGGATTAAGGTGAGGGGTAATATCGTCTTTTCACCCTCACCCTACCCTCTCCCATCGAGGGAGAGGAGCTTTCTTACCTGTTCTTAAACGCTGCTTTTCTTTTCTCCATGAATGCCTTCATACCCTCTTTCTGGTCTTCGGTGGCAAAGCAGAGGGCGAAGCACTGTGCCTCGAGGTCGAGAGCATCGGGGAGGCTCATACTGGCACCACTATTGACCGCCGTCTTGATTAGCGATAGAATCCGGCCGCTCTTGGTCAAGAGCTTTTTGGCCATTTCTTTCGCTTCGTTCATCAAACTATCGAGTGGCACTACCTTGTTGACCAGCCCCATACTGAGAGCGGTCTGGGCATCAATCATGTCCCCGGTGTAGAGCAATTCCTTGGCGCGGGTCATGCCAATCAGTCGGGTGAGCCTCTGCGTCCCGCCGCCACCGGGGATGACAGCCAGGTTTATCTCCGGCTGACCGAACCTGGCCTTCTCGGAGGCAATCCTCAGGTCGCAGCACATGGCCAGTTCACAGCCGCCGCCGAGGGCATAGCCGTTTATAGCGGCAATAGTCGGTTTGCTCAGGGTATAAATCCGGTCCGATGCCTTGCGCACCTTCTCGACAAAACCATTGATTTCCACGCTGGTCTGCGGCGCCATCTCGGTGATATCCGAGCCAGCGACGAAAGCCTTCGGGCCGCTGCCGGTAATGATGACCACACGAACCTCGGCATCATGTTCAATCTCTTGAAACAGCTCGTAAAGCTCGGTAAAAACCTCACCGTTGAGGGCGTTCAGTGAGGCGGGGCGATTGAGGGTAACAATGCCGATGCCATCGGCTTTCTCATAGAGTAAAGTTTTGTAAGTCACGGTCTTATCTCCTCTCTGCTCGCTTGGACGTTTCGGATTGTGTACCTGTTCACGATAATTGAAGTAATTGGGGCTCCACCTGAGAAGAAAATTCCTTAAATAGTTTAAGCTAACAGGCTGATAAGTGTCAAGGCAAAACGACGGGTACCTGTCTTTAATTAAATTGACATTCGGCGTGGTGTTCTGTAAACTTCCTAACTGTAAGCCCTCTCAACTTTTCACCGAGGTTTTGACTATGCCGGAAATTGACGCTATCGCCCAGAGTCTGGCGGAAGAGCTAAAGAAGCACCGCGCCGATTACCTGGAAGCGCGCCTCGAGGAGAGCCAGACCAGCCATATTACCTACCGGGGCAAAGGACTGGAGTCCATCGGACGTTCTACGGCTTCCGGCGGCAACGTGCGCGCCCTGGTAAAAGGGGGCTGGGGGTTTACCAGCTTTAACGACCTCGATAAACTTTCCGACCGCATATCTCTGGCGGTCGAGCAGGCACAGTCCACCGGCCGCGGTAAAAGCCAGCTGGCGCCTTTAGAGTCGGCGGTAGATAGCGTACCGAGCGGAGTGGCTATAAACCCTGTGACCATCCCACTGGCGGAAAAGAAACGCCTGCTGGACGAATATAACGAAATCATCTGGAGCACCCCGCAGATACAGACCTCGACCATCGGCTACTCGGACAGCAGCAAGAAGGTCATTTTCCTGAGCTCGGAAGGCAGCTTTATCACGCAAGAAAGGTCCGATGTCACCCTGAGGCTGACGGCCATCGCGGCTAAAGACGGCGAGGTACAGCAGGTCGGCCTTAGCCTGGGGAGCCGGGGGGACTTCAACGCCATACAGGGACTCCATGAGCAGGTAAGAGAGATGGCCAGGAATGCCGTAGCGCTGCTATCGGCGCCGCAGGCCAAAGGTGGGGAATATACCGTGGTGCTGGACCCCATCCTGGCGGGCGTCTTCGTGCACGAAGCCTTCGGACACCTGTCCGAGTCCGACTTCGTTTATGAGAACGACCGCCTGCGGGAGATTATGACCCTGGGCAAGCAGTTCGGCGTCGAGCAACTTAATATCGTCGACTCGGCGGCGGAACCGGGACTGCGGGGCAGCTATAAGTATGATGACGAGGGCGTCCGCTCCGTCAAGACCTACCTGATACGCGAGGGGAAACTGGTCGGGAGGCTTCACTCGCGGGAGACCGCCGCCAGGATGAATGAGAAACCCACGGGCAATGCGCGGGCCATCAACTATCGCTTCCCGCCCATCGTGCGCATGACCAACACCTATATCGAGCCGGGGTCGGTCTCCTTCAAGGACATGATAGCCGACATCAAAGAAGGTATTTACGCCAAGAACTGGTACGGGGGCATGACCAGCATGGAAATGTTCACCTTCTCCGCCGGCGAAGCCTACATGATTCGCCACGGCAAAATCGCCGAGACGCTCCGACCGGTCATGCTTACCGGCAACGTTTTCAGCACTCTTAAAAATATCGATGTCATCGGCAACGACCTTGACATGAACCAAGGCGGCGGCTGCGGTAAGGGAGGACAGATGCCCTTGCCGGTATCCAACGGCAGCCCCCATATCTGTATCCGACGCTGCCTGGTCGGAGGTAAGTAAATGGAACAAATCCTGGCCCGGGCGAAAAAAGCCGCCAGCGAGGCTGAAGTCTTTCAGGTTTCCTCCGAAGAGACCCAGGTCAGATTCGAAGCCAACCGTTTGAAGCAGCTCCAGACCAACCAGTCAACGAGCGTTGCCCTGCGTATCGTCAGGGACGGACGGATTGGCTATGCCACGACCACCGGGACGGGCGACGGACAGGAACTGGTCAGGAATGCCGTGGAGACCGCCGAGTTCGGCACACAAGCTAGATTTCAATTACCCGATACTTCGTCCTTCCCGAAGGTGGCTATTTTCGACGCGGCTGTTGAGGTCGTATCCATCAAGAAAATGATACATCTCGGCGAAGAGATGATAGCCGCCGTTACCGGCCATACGCCGGGCATCATGTGCGAGGCCGGAGTTAGCCGGGGCGTCATCTCGGTGCGAATTTTGAACTCACGCGGAGGGCAGGCGGAATACTGTAAAAGCTTCTTCTCTCTCGATATCGAAGGCAACCTTGTCAACGAGACGGACATGCTCTTCGTCGGCGAGAGTGAAAGCTCCTGCCACCCCTTGTCCGACCCCAAAAAAGTAACCGACATGGTGCTCAGACAACTCGACCTGGCGAAGAACCGGGCCAAAGCGCCGACGAAACAGATACCGGTGGTCTTCACCCCCAACGGGGTCGCCAGTGCGCTGATAATGCCTTTGATATCCGCCTTCAACGGCAAGATTGTCCTCGAAGGAGCTTCACCGGTGGGAGATAAGATGGGAAAACCTGTTTTTGATAAAAAGTTCAGCCTCCGGGACGACCCTACCGTTGCTTACCGCCCGGGGAGTCGCCCCTGCGACGACGAGGGAGTCGCCAGCCAGCGTACGCACCTCATCAAAAAGGGAGTCGTGGCCGGATTCCTCTACGACCTGCAAACGGCGGCCCTGGCCGATAAAAAGAGCACCGGCAACGGCAGTCGCGGACGCGGCGGACTGCCGGCACCCGCCCCCAGTGCCCTGGTCGTTACCCCCGGTAAAACGACTTTCGATAATATGGTACAGGATATCAAGGAAGGGCTGGTCGTGGAGCAGCTCATGGGGGCGGAGCAGGGTAATATCCTGGGCGGCGATTTCAGCGGCAACGTTTTGCTGGGTTTCAAGGTCGAAAATGGTAAAATAGTGGGTAGAGTAAAGGATACGATGGTCTCCGGGAATGTCTACAGGATACTTAAAGACATTGCCGCCATCGGCAGCGAGACCAGGTGGGTGGGGGGCTTTTTACAGACCCCGCCCTTCTACTGCCACGGGCTATCGGTTTCCAGCAAGGGGTAGACTTTTCTCCGGGGAGAGGGTTATACCGTCGAAATGAAAAAAACTATTCTAACAGGGTCGGTCCTGATGATATTCTTATTGACCTCCTGCGTTAATAAGGCATCATCTGAAGAGATGGCCAGGGTAAATACCGACCTCGCTAATGCTCAGACTGAAATTATACTCCTGCGGTCTGCCCTGAATAAGCTGGAACAGGAAAAGTCTGCGCAGGAAGTCAGCCAATCCGAGATTGAGAGGGAAATAAAGATTTTACTGGCTGCCACAGAAAAACCGGAACGTCAAATAGTGGAGCCGGAAGCCAGCCGATGGGCCGCGACCACTGTAGTCGTGGCGGCAAATACGACAACCGATGCCGGTAAAGCGCAGGCTGATTTTATTTGCGATGGCATAGACGACCAGGTAGAAATACAAAGTGCCATCGATTCCCTGCCACCCGGAGGTGCCAGAGTACAGTTGCTCGAAGGTACATTTTTCATAGGCGATTCCATCATATTAGGCGATAACGTCATGCTGACTGGACTCGGCGCCGGTACCACTATAAAACTCGAGGACAATCACGGGGTCAAAGGAGATTCCTTTCTGGTCGATAACAGCAACAGTTATGACGACACCACAGGGATAACCATCCGGGACATCACGTTTGACGGGAACAAGGAAAACCAGACTATGGGATATCAACACGGGGTGGGCCTCACCAGAGCATCAAAGGCCAGGATAACCGGGTGTGTCTTCCGGGGATTCAGCGGCGCCGGCATCTACGCGAATAAATTGCACAGCAGTACTATCTCGGGAAACACCTTCGAGGGGAATGACTACGGCATAAACATCGAGGGATTTGTTAGCGAAGGCAACTATATTCTGAATAATTCACTTCTATACAACGTTACTACAGGTATTCGTCTCGCCGATTCGGTCGGGAACACAATAATGGGAAATACAAATGAAGGTGACACAGCCACCAGCTGGCGCTTAAGCGGTGCTACCTACACAACAATATACGGCAACGTATCAAAGAAACGGGAAGGTTACGGCTTGTTCATGGACGGTAAAAGCAATTACAATACCATCTGCGCGAATTTGTCCCAGGGAGCGACGATAGGTTTTGCCGTTTCAGACTGCCATCACAACAACTTCCAGGGTAATATCGCCACAAAAGCGATTAATTACGGCTTCGGGTTTGACAAAGGAAGCAGCCGCAACCTGGTAGTCGGCAATACGGCCGAGGAAAACGGGAATGAAGGCATCATGTTCCATACCAATTGCGTTTATAATGTGGTTTCATCTAACCGATGCGAAAGAAATAGCCATCATGGTATCAGTTTTATGTATGGGGCAGACTACAACACAGCGGTAGGAAACAACCTGTTAGAAAATGGACAGGCCTCAGTGGGGCAATATGAGATATTCGTACACAAGAGCAGCTACAATCTCATCAGCACCAATAGCTGTAATAAAATAGAGGGCCGGGATTACGATATATATATCACGGATGCCGAAAGCGTGGGGAATATTATCATAAACAATACCGGGGAAATATTCAATGGCGGGACCAGAACCCGTTATTAAGGGCTTTAATATGATTATCCCGGTGAAGTAAAGGGGTCAAGCCCCTCTAAATATAAATATCCTCTCTTCCCTATATAAATATCCTCTCTTCCCTCCGTGGGAGAGAGTTAGACCTGTCCTGAGCGAAGCGAACGGAGTGAGGGAGAAATATAGTACATAGTCATTCTGAAGGAGCGGAGCGACTGAAGAATCCGTCCCCGGTTGTCATTGCGAGGAGCGCAGCGACTGAAGAATCCGTCCCCGGTTGTCATTGCGAGGAGCGCAGCGACGAAGCAATCTCTATCATAGCCCTGCATAATTTAGAAAATATTACCGGAAAGAGTTACAATAATAAAGGGAGAAATGAAAACAAAATTTACCCCTTTTTTACCCGGTCTACTTAACATAACTCTAAAAACAAATCAAAGCTACCCAGCTACGATTTGTTTCCTCTAAAAAAATAATTGGTGTTGTCGCCCTCCCCTATCAATAGAGAGGGATAAAGAGGTGAACTGAGATGAATGGTATAATAAAAATCACGGCCCGTCCCAAGCTTCGTACGCCCAACCTGCTGGCGGCCTGGCCCGGTATCGGCAATGTCGCCATAATCATAGCCAACTACCTTAAAGCCAAACTCCCCTTCAAAGAGCTGGGATATCTGGAGGCTTCCTACTTCTTCGACCCCATCGGCGTGCTCGTCAGAGATAATGTCGTCGAAGAGCCCAACTTCCCCCAGAGTGACTTCTACTACTGGAAAAACACCGGCGGCGGCAACGATTTGATACTGTTCATCGGTGACGACCAGCCAGCCAATAAAGGCTATGAACTGGCCCACTGTATCCTGGACGTCGGGGAGCGGTTCGGGGTTGAACGCGTGTACACCTGCGCCGCGGCCATCACACGTATCCACCATACCGAGCCTCCCAAGGTCTGGGGCGTGGCCACCAGCCACCTGATATCCGGTGATTTGAGTGCATATAATCTGGAGCATTCGGGTACCCTGCAAATTGCCGGACTCAATGGCCTGCTGCTGGGCGTGGCCAAGGAGAGAGAGATTGACGGCATCTGCCTGCTGGGTGAGGTGCCCGTTTACGCCAGTCGTATGCCCAATCCCATGGCGGCGCTGGCCGTACTGAAGGTCCTGACCAGTATGATTGGAGTAAAAATCGACCTGGCTGACCTGGCGAAGATGGCCGTAGAGGCCGGTGAGAGAATCAAACAGGTGGCCGCCCAGGCGATGGAGGAATATATCGATTACTTCACCGAGCCGATATGGGAACGCGGTGAAGAAGGAGACGAGGAGGAAGAGCAAGAAAATTAAACACCCCAATTACGCTCATTTTACGCTATGAGGTTACGGAAAAGCAGCACCCTTGCCGGGTTCAAACCATTACACCATAAAGTCCTTCAGGGGAGGAATGGAAGCAAAGTCAAGCTCCGTGAGAAAAAGCTGTCTGATGTCCGCAACGATTATAAATGGCAATGCGACCCCGAGCTGGCCAGGCTAGATGCCGCCCAGGTGCTCGCCATGTCCTTTTCCATTTACCTGCTGGACTATGCTACCGCGTTAAATCATGCCACTTTTAACAGGTATCCTCTGGCCGTAGAAACCCATGACGGCAAACATATCGGTAACTGCACCTGCTACGATATCGACGAAAAGAAGGGGGAAGCGCAGTTGGGCATTATGATAGGCGAACGCGATTACTGGGACAAAGGCTACGGAACTGACGCCGTTAATACCATGGTCGACCACGTTTTCCAGACAACCAGCCTCCAACGCCTTTACCTGAAGACACTGGACTGGAACCAGCGGGCGCAAAGGTGTTTCGCCAGGTGCGGGTTCATACCGTGCGGATATCTTAGACGCGATGGTAATAACTTCGTGCTCATGGAACTCATACGTGAGCAGTGGGAGAAGCGGCGACAGGGTGAAATATAGTAAAACAGACTATCAGCCTATAGAATGGCTCGGCGACCGCCTCAGGATAATTGACCAGACCCGGCTTCCCCTGGAGGAAGTCTACCTTGAGCTGGACGACTACCGCAGTGTCGCCTCAGCCATCAGGGAATTGAAAATAAGGGGCGCTCCAGCCATCGGGATAGCTGGAGCCTATGCCGTCGCCCTGGGCGCCCTTAAAATCAAATCTACGAATAGAGAAGCATTTTCGAAAAAGCTTCAAGGTGTTATCGATACCATCGCCGCCACCCGTTCCACCGCCCGCAACCTCTTCTTCGCCCTGGAACGCATGAAACAAGCGGCCGAATCGGCGAAAAGTGTAACGCACATAAAAAAAGTACTCGTTGGCGAAGCCTTGAAGATACACCAAGAGGAAGCGGACGCCACCCGGCAACTTAGCCTGTTCGGTTTAGAACTTATCAAAGACAGCTGGACCGTCCTGACCCACTGCAATACCGGACCACTGGCAACATCAGGTTACGGCACCGCCCTCGGCGTTATCATCACGGCACACCAGCAGGGCAAGAAGATTAAAGTCATCGCCACCGAGACCCGCCCTCTTTTACAGGGAGCGCGGCTGACCACCTGGGAGTTGAAAAAGGCCGGCATACCGGTGACTTTGATTACCGACTCCATGGCCGGGTACTTTATGAGGATGGGGAAGGTCGACTGCGTCATTACCGGGGCAGACCGCATCGCCGCCAACGGGGATACCGCCAATAAAATCGGCTCTTACACGCTGGCGGTACTGGCCAGGGAAAACAACGTCCCGTTCTATGTCGCCGCCCCTACCTCCACCATCGACCACTCTCTTAAAACCGGAGACGAGATTCCCATCGAGGAGCGGAGCGCTGAGGAAGTGACCCATATCCAGGGCGTACCCATCGCGCCGGAAGACATTGCCGCCGCCAACCCCGCCTTCGATGTCACCCCTCATAAATACATATCAGCCATCATCACGGAAAAGGGCATTATCAGAGAGCCGTATGGGAAAGGAATAAAGGGTATCATTACACACTAAGATTAAAGGAGATGCATCATGAACACCCAGACGCTGGAAACCAGACTCAACTCTCTGGAGGTCGAGGTTAAGGCTCTCAAGAAGCAGGTCAAAGACAGGGATAAAGAGATTCAGACCCTTCAGGACATTGAAGACATCAAGAGGTTGCAGTGCGCCTACGGCTATTACCTGGAACACTGGATGAGCGATGAAATCATCGATTGTTTTTCCAATAGCCCGGAAGTCTCCGGCACCTTTGTCGAAGGCACCTATAACGGACCGGAAGGCATCCGTAAATACTTCGGTCCCGGGCGGGTAGTCCCTCCTGAGTTCCTCCATATGGTGATGCAGGTATCGCCGGTGATTACGGTCGATAAGGACGGCAAAAGGGCTAAAGGGAGATGGTACGGGTACGGGACGATTCTCTCGCGACACACCGTTCCCCTCGACCCGGATTATATGGCGGTCATCTATGAAATGGACTATATCAAGGAAGACGGCGTCTGGAAGATTTTGAAGCTGCGGCTTAATATGCATTATGCCTACACTTCCGGGAGGACCACTCAAGGGCCGTCTGCTTCCGAGAATGGCTCTGCCCGGCGTATGAAGCTTAACCCGGATGTCTGGGCGGAGTACGACACGGAGTATCCCTCCGGCTATATCTACCCCTTTCACTTTAAACACCCCGTTACCGGCAAGCCGACTTCCGAGGCCAAGCGTAATGCCACCCTGAAGCTCAAGCCTAACAAGTACAAGAGCTGGTAAAACATGATATAATATTCAAAGGATGTTGGGTACTGTGTCTCATTGAATGGAGGTGGTTTTTGTGGCTACCGCAGGATATGTGGTTTTAACGTTAAAATTTAAAAAAGTTAATAGGCGCTGGGCAGCGTATTGTGAAGAATTAGGCACGGCCACTTTCGGGAGGTCTTTGCCAGAGGCCGACAAGAAACTGAAGGAAGCGGTAATGTTACATCTCAATACCCTAGAAGAGGTAGGAGAGAGACGCCGCTTTTTTAAAGAGCATAATATTAAGTACTATCACACCAAGCCAAAAGAAGATGTTACGATTTGCTTACCTATTAATAAAGAAGTTTTTATAGAACCGCACATTCAAGCTATCCCGGAGTTGAGCGCAGCATAAGTACCGTTATCCGTATTTTTCAATTAGTTCCGTTAGTCCCTTCTTTCCTATCACCAGTTGAACCTATCCCCCTGACCCCCTTCCCTTGGGGATTTATGTAGGGAAGGGGGAATGATTTTGAGAGGTGGCTGCGCCCCCTCTCACTGTGCACTCCCCATTAAGGAAAAACCGGGGGCTTGCGTATGTCTCTAAACTTTCCTATACTTTAGATACGTTTATGGGGACAGAATGAGGGGGATTTAGGGACAAAAGGAATTAAATAATAATGTTAGGACCATTAACGATTAGGGTCGGGAAAATAATTGACGAGTACTATATGAGGTTGGGTTCTGTAATGTCTAGTGTCCTGTGTCATAAATAAGTTGAATAATTAGGCTGATTATGGTATCATGGGCTAACCTGACGGAAAGGAAGGAGAAAGCCCATGAGAAGAGGCCGCCCGAAGAAGCCCATTGTCCTGTCTG
>Ga0315282_10000275_pt1 | contig 102286 bp, 66 predicted proteins | sample YL17G07_20_MG_FD_203693 | JGI IMG/M metagenome (GOLD analysis project Ga0315282, IMG submission 203693) | Sediment microbial communities from Yellowstone Lake, YNP, Wyoming, USA - YL17G07_20 | ecosystem: Environmental > Aquatic > Freshwater > Lake > Sediment | place: USA: Wyoming | collected...
GCGCCCGCTCCTGGGCCGTGCTATGCTGTCCCATGGTGGTAGCCTCCTTGGCGAGCTGATCGCTCGCTCGTTGATTGCCAGGAGGTTACCGCCTTTCCCTTTTACACACCTTCTGAGGGTAGCTCCCCGAAGGGGCCAGGGTGAGGACGAGCACCTACGGTTACGCCTCAAACAGGACGACCCGAGGTGTAGACCCAAGTGGTCGGGTAGGTATCGTGGGGGTGATCATCATCGGGGGAGTGGTGGTCATAGTAGTCGAGGTCTGTCTGCTGTCCTGGTGGAACCGGAACAGATGCGCTGCGCTAGCGGAGGAGGTCGAGGGAAATCTGCCGTCGATGAACAACTGTGCATGGCCGCAGACTAGCGCCGACGAGTGCGTCTGCAACGACCTCCATTGGCACTGTGTCACCCATTGTCGGATAACAGCGATCTACAACGCGCGCCTCTCGAATTTCTGCGGGATGACCGAGGACACGGACGAGCGAAAGGCACGTGGACCCGGGCAGGCCTGCGCCAATGCGGGGGCATTCAGCCTGCAAGAGTGCAACGACTGCTGCAAACAGACGTATACTGAGGTAGACTGTGACATCCCCCAGCGCCCGTGTCCAGGGCGATGTCCGCCGGGCACTGTGGGGGCTTCATAGGCGGGTGCGTGATGCGGGCGAAGTGGGTTTCGGAACATCGGCGCCCCCTTACCGTGGTCGCCCTCGTGTCGCTCATGCTGGCGGGAGTGACCTGGTACCTTCGCGAGTGCGATGCGACATGGCCGGACGCCGCTCGGCGGGTGTGGTGGAGCGGCTCCATGCAGACGTTGCGGCTGTGCTTTGTGCGACGCGGGACGCCGGAAGGCATGTTGAGGCAGCGACTCGGACCGCCGCTGGCAGTCATCACCTGCCAAAGCGAACTTGAACGCCACCTCATGCCTCTCAGGCGGCAAGGCAAGGGGGTGCCGGACCGAAGGGTAACGGCTAAGGTCCTTTACTACGAGGATCTCGCGGTGCGTTCCGGGATGTTCCCGGACCTGCTGATGTGCTTCTACTATGTGGATGAGCGTGGACGCGTTGAATACTCGTTTATTGCGAAGGACTGAGGCCTGCTCGCCACTCCGGAACCTCAGAAGGGGCACCAGGTCAGCCTACGGGAGGTCACGGCTGCGGACGCGTTCTGGGTAAGGAGGCGGCGACGGGAACCGGGGGCCACCGGTACCACCTTGCCAAGCCTGAGCTCTACCACCTACGCCTACGACAACGCTCAACGCCTGACCAACATCCGCCACCCTTCGGCTTGCGGCTCCGGAGGGCAGCTGCAGCTCAGGGCAGGCTGGAAGTCTGACCTGAGCCAGATCAGCAGCTTCGCGTATGGCTATGACGCGGTGGGCAATCGGACGGGGGTGGTAGAGGGGAATGGGGATCGGGTGACGTGGAGCTACGATGCGCTCTACCAGCTTACCCGCGAGCGGCGCTCGGGCGACAATGCCTACGACATCACGTATTCGTACGATCCCGTCGGGAATCGGCTCACGAAGCTGACAGGCGGAGTGACCACCACGTACAGCTACGACGGGGCCAACGAGCTCCTCACAGAGAATGCGGGCGGGACGGTGACCACGTACAGCTACGATAACAACGGCAACACCAGGCTGAAGAACGCTGCCGGGTCCGTGACCACCTACACCTGGGATGGCGAGAACCGGCTCATCAAGCTCGAGTCGGCTGACGGCACCTTCACCATGACGTATGACGCGGATGGGCTACGGCGGAAGAAAGAAGAAGCCTCGGCCACAACCAACTTCATTTGGGACGGCCTCAAGGTCCGCCTAGAGAGCGACGCTGGGAACAGCACCGTCGTGGAGTACACGCTGTCGGAGCAGGTGTATGGCGACCTCGTGAGCCAGCGGCGTGGTCAGACCAGCAGCTTCTACCACTTCGACGCCCTGGGGTCGACTGATCGGCTGACTGGCTCGGATGGCAGCGTTACAGACAGCTACGTGTACGAAGGCTTCGGCAGCCTCAAGGCCTCGACCGGCAGCACTACCAACCGCTACCGCTACGTCGGCCGCCTCGGCTACTACGGCAACGGCACCGACCTGCTGTACCTGAGGGCGAGGCACTACGTGCTTGGCCTCGGCCGGTACCTATCGCGGCCTGGGGGCATACGTGGGGCGTATGTGTTCGCAGGCAATGGACCGGGTAGAGGGGCTTCGAGTCGGCGCGCCGACCCGTCGTGGCTCCCTCCGCCTCCTCCCTGGTGGCCCGAGGACTGGCCGTGGCTCGGGGGCCTTCTGCCGGCACCGATGCCGCCTGGCGGGCCGGTCGCCTTGCCCATCCCGGGGCATGAGGAATGGTGGCCCTATGACCCCGAGCAACCGCCGCCGCCGCCCAAGCCGCCGCCCAAGCACACGGTTATTGATTGCCTCAGGCTGACGTCGAACTACTGTCGTCGCCTTGGGAAACTCTGTTTCCTGATTGCCTACAAGGGGCCTCCGGTGTTGCCCCCGTGGGCCATCTTCTACATCTACTGCGAGGAAGACTGCAAAGTCAGTTGTGATGCGAAGTGCACACAGGCGAACATCGACGCGGGCTACTGGCCCCGGTTCCCCTACTTGCTCTTGGAGGACCGGTGCCTTAACCCCAAGTGGGCGGGTACGTGGGGCTATGGAGTGGGCCCAGGCGGAAGATGGGCGTACGGGGGCCGCTCGTGTCCGCTGTAGAGGCAGGTACTCTCCCATGCCGGGTTCAAGGTGCTGACTCGCACCCCACCCTCAAGCTAGGCAGCAGCTCTGCGCGAGGGTTGCCGAGGGGGGGTGGACGGGGGAGGGACCATCCTACACACGAGCCACATCTGATCTGGGGGCGTCGCCTGCTAGCGCCCGCTGTGCATTGTCTAGGGAGGGGAAGTGAGGCCCCATGCGAACGGAAGATGACCCGCGCGGCAGGGCTGGGATTGCCGACGCAAAGGCCGTGTTGGGCGCAACAGCGCTAGCTGTTGCCATCGTGGTGCCTATTGTCATCACGGTCGTTCCCGCAGGATCCTTGACGGCCTTTCCAGTCATTGCCGCACCCGTGGCCAGGCCAGGTTGGTGGCTTATAGGCCCACTCTCCCCTGATTTGGCCCTCGGCGGCCCCTAGGTGGCTCTGTGCTTGTGGGTCCAGTGCTACTCTGCGAAGTAGCGAAGCCGCTTCGCTACGTAGCACGAGAGGGCTGCTTATGTACCCACAGCCCCCATTTCGCCGGTTATGGTGCCCCTTTTCGCCTGCTGGGGCCAGCCGATGGGGCTGGCCCCAGGCGGCCCACGACCCCTGGGATCGCGCCCACCGAATGGCACCCCACGGCGGCCCCAGAATGGGCCCCAGAACTCGGTTATTGCCCTTGACTTCGTTGCCAGGTGGAGTGATGGATGTGACGCCCAGACGGGCAGGAGCTTGTGCTGCGTAGCGTTTCCGCGGAGCAGCAGGGGGGTCGTCACATGCCACGCGAACCGACCACGAAGAAGCCCCGGCAGCGGGCATCGGCGGAGCGGGAGGAGGGCATCCTGGCGCTGTGGGAAGAGCCGCAGGCCATGCCAGAGATGGCTGCCGACGAGGGCCTGGACTTCGACTCCGCGGTGGAGCAGTTCCTGGCGTACCTGGGCTCCTACCGCAGCTACTCGCCGCTGACGGTGGCAGCCCAGAGGGCTTAGCCACAACCGCGAGCGCTACCACGAGGCCCTGGGCAACGTGACCCCGGACGATGTATACTACGGTCGCCGGGCGGCGATCCTGGCGCGGCGCAAGCAGCTGCAAGTCCGCACGCTGACCGCGCGCCCTCTGCATTCTCGCCGCGCCGACGCTAAGGAGGATTACCCAGGAACAGAAACACCCAGACTGTACCTCAATCAAGGCCCCCTTTTGTCTCATACGCGCTGAGGACGGACAGCTTCCGGAGACCAAGGACGGACCTGCGAGGATCCTGTCTCCATCCATGCCCTTCTTCACAGAAGGCATTCGCGTAGGAGCCCCTTCAGGAGCGAGCAGCTGAGGTTATACGATGTTGCCAATCAGCGGGCGGGAGATCCCATGGCCATTCGTCTGACGTCGTCGCAGAAGCAGTTCGTGGACCGCTTCCTCTTCGAAGATCCGCAGTGCGAGAAGCCCTTGCAGTTTCGGAAGGAGTATCGGCTCGACTCGCTGGTCACCACCGGCAGCGAGATGGACAAGCTGCTCCGCCTGTCAGAGTGGACGTACGGACAGTTCTACATGTTCGGACGGCCAACACTCCAGACCGAGAACGCCCTGGAGATCCTCGAGGCCTGCGCGGCGGGGCATACCTTCTACTGCGCGCACTATGCGATTGTGTTCTGCGCGGCCGCCACGGCGCTGGGGTGGGTCGCGCGGCCGATCAGCGTCCGCCGCGCGGAGGAGAACTATCGCCTCAGCAACCACAACATTGTGGAGGTCTGGTCGAAGGAGCGGCAGAGGTGGATCTGCTTCGAGCCCACCTATGGCGGCTGCGTCGCCATTGACGGCGAGCCGGTCAGCGGCTACGAGGCCGCTCGGCAGTGGTTCACGCGCCAGGCCGAGGGCCTCCAGGTGATCCTGGGGCCGCGGCGGCAGGTCGTCAGCAGGAGAGACTTTCCGTATCTTCTGCGGAAGTATCCCCAGTACGGCTGGACCAAGATTGACGAGCGGAGCTTCACCTGTTACGCCTGCCTGGCCTGGGTGCCTACCAACCGCCTGCTGGGCCAGCACGCCGACAAGAGCATCGAGAACTGGGACCACTGGAAGGACATCTGCATCTACTTTGGTGCGGAACGCGGGTGGAAGGAAGATGCCTACGATCTGCCGCCGTACTACCCGGTGGCGTGATCCTCCTACCATCCCGATCCTTATGGCCTGAACGCGCGGTAGGTCTTGCGTAACGACCGCTGACGCAATCCAAGAACCTTCAAGCTTTGATGGACCTGCCGTGCCAGTGGGTCGAGAAGGTCCACCAGCGCAAGCCCATCGAGTAGATCATCCTGGACATGGACAGCACGGTCGGCGAGACGCACGGCAAGCAGGAAGGCTCTGCGTACAACGGGTACTTCGGCTGTGAGTGCTACCATCCCCGGTTCTGCTTCAACCAGTGCGGCGACGGTCGCAGGCTGAGAGTCATATGGGGAATTCCCGAACAGGAGACAAGGGTATGAACACGATTCGAGTGGCGTTGGTCGCGGCGCTCTTGTTGGCGGGGTCCGGCCGGTTCCTGTGGGCGCAGCCGGGCGCCGGTTCGTCGGCGGAACCCCAGCCGCCCCAGATGGCCAGGATGGACGACGCGAAGTTCAAGGACTGGCTGGACCTGTGGTCGGAGAACATCGTGAACGACGCCCGCAACCGCTACTGCGACAAGGCCAACGGGGAGGACATTGGCTGGCTGATGACGCCGTTCATGCGGGGCTTCTACTACGGGTACATGGCCACGAAGGACACCAAGTGGGTGGACATGCTGGTGGACTGGGCGGACTCGTGGATCAAGCGCGGCGTGAAGGAGCCGGACGGCTACCTCGGCTGGCCGAAGGTCGGCGCGGCCGGCACCGCCGTGGACAAGCTGGACGACTTCAACGCCGACAGCCTGCTGGGGGAGGCCATGGTCCTGCGATGGGTGGCGCTGATGTCGGGGGAGATCCTCAAGACCCCCGCCCTGAAGGCCAAGTACGGCGCCAAGGCCGACAGCTACATCAAGCTGGCGGAGCAGGTCTTCGAGAAGTGGGACAAGCGCGGCGCCTGGCGCCCGACCGAGGGCGGCGGCATGATGACCGTGGTCCTGCCCTTCGGCCTGGAGGGCGACACCAGCACGTGGACTGCCGGCTACGAGACCCGCAACGCCCCGGGCAACGGCTTTTCCCACCCCGATAACAAGGCCAACCTCGTGGCCTGCTGGCTGCTGGCGATGTCCGACGTGACGGGCAAGCCGAGCTACAAGGAGCGGGCGGAGAAGTGGTTCAAGCTGATGCAGTCGCGGATGAAGCTCAAGGGCGACGGCACGTACGAGATCTGGAACTACTGGGAGCCGGCCGGCCCCTGGGACTACAAGCCCGACAAGAGCCCCAAGCATTGGGTGGGCGTGCACCCCAACGGCGGCTACTACTTCATCGACACCGAGGGCATCGTGGATGCCTACCAGCACGGGCTGGTCTTCGCCAAGGCCGACATCGAGCACCTGAGCGCCACCGCGCTGGCCACCCAGCGATACTGGTCGGCCCTGGTGCCATACAACCGGGACATCCAGAAGCAGTTCGAGGAGACCCTCAAGCCGGATAGCTGGGGCGGGCTGGGCGACGCTCCTTGGTACCTGTACCTCCAGGTGCAGTTGGGCGAGGCCAGACAGGCCGGCGGAACCACGTACTATGTGGACCAAGGCAATCCCGGCGCCCGCGACGACAACCCGGGCACCGCGAGGGAGCCGTGGAAGACCATCACGAAGGCCGCCCAGACCGTGGCGCCCGGGGACACGGTCATCGTCAAAGCCGGCACGTATGCTGAGGAAGTGATGGTCATGGCCCCCCACGCCGGCAGGCCGGGCAGCCTGATCACGTTCAAGGCCAATCCCGGGGACACGGTCGTCATCGAGGGCGGCAAGAACCGGACCTTCGGGTTTCGGGTGGGCGTCAGTTATGTCCGCATCGAGGGCTTTGAGATCGTGAACGTCACCGGCCACGGGATCCTGGTGGGCTGGAGCGATGGCTCTGCGGTGGGCGTGCAGATCGTCAACAACAACGTTCATGACTGCGGCAGTAACCCGGACACCGCGGCGGTCTACTACGCCGGCGGAGGCCAGGGGCTGATCGAGGGCGACCACCTCCATCATAACGCCGGGGACGGGATCACCTTTTCCAGCGACGACATCACGATCCGCAACAATCGCATCGAGCACAATGAGGTGGACGGGATGAAGGGCGGGGGCGGGGGACGGATCCTGATCGAGGACAACATCATCCACAACATGACCAGCGCCAAGAACCACGGCGACGGGATGCAACTCATGGGGATGAAAGGCACCCTGGTGGTCCGGAACAACACCGTCTGGGACTGCACGCAGGACATCTACTGCGACGACTATTCGGAGCAGCCCGGCCAGGGGCCCTGGGGAGATGTCTACATCTACAACAATGTGGTGTTCAACAGCGCTCCCGGCCCCGAGGGGATCGGCGGGTTCTACAACGGGATCGTCACCGGCACGCGGTACAACGCCTGGCGGAGCCTCACCGTGTGCAACAATACGCTGGCGAACTGCAACGACGGCAGCGGCGGCCTGAGCGTGCGCGTAGTGGGACCCACGGCCCAGAAGATCAATGTGGTGAGGGTGTTCAACAACCTCTTCTGCAATTCGCTCAACGGCACGGAGGTCCACGGCCTGGCGTCCCGGGGCGGCAAGGTGGAGATGGACTACAACGTCTACTGCAACCAGTGGCGCAATTGGTACCTGGGTGAGGGCTGGACGGACTTGGACAGGTTCCGCGCTGCTCATCCCGGGTACGAGCAGCACAGCTTCTACTCCACGGAGGTCAAGTTCGTTCGCGACAAGCTCACAGACCCGGATTACCGCTTGGCCGCGGGCTCGGCGCCCATCGGCAAGGGGACCATCCTGGCCCCCATCGGCGACCTGAGCTTTGGCAAGGACAGGGATGGCAGACCGCGGCCGAGCGACTCGCCGTGGGACATGGGCGCCTACCAGTACGTGCCCCAGGCAGACGCGAATCGGTAGGACAGACGGGCTCGCGGTCGGAGACGAGGTGGCGAGGGGAGCCGTGTCGCTGGAAGACGGCTCGCAGCGCGGCGACTAGCGGTTCGGCGTGGCGACTCTTGCCCCTGGGCAGCGTCCCGCAGATAGCGCCAGGGGAGCCGGCTGGCCCAACGGGCACTGAGCACCATGGACCTGACCATCAGGGACACGGCTGTCTCCAGAGGGGACACCTGATCGAACCCCTAGAGGGAATGTGGGCCCGCCAGGCTACAGAAGGGGCCGTCTCTCGGCAAGGGGAAGCAGCGTGTCAGACCGGTCTCACGGGCCCCTGACCGGCACACGTCGTGTCATGTGGCGAACGCGAGCCGCGAGAGGAGAAGATGATGTCGGCAAGACTAGCCTGCGGAACGCTGGCGATGGCTTTGGCTTCGCTGACTCTCCTGGCTGGCGGCACGGCACCAGCCGACACTCTGGAGTTCACCGACGGCACCGTGCGCAGCCAGTGCTTCGTCCGCGACGAGGGAATCCGCTACCTGGTCTGGGACAAGATGGCAGACGTGGGCGGCCCGGCCAGGGTTGTGCCCAGGAGCAAGGTGAAGCAGCTTACCATCCAGCGCGACGATGCCTGGGACGCCCACCCCGATCTGCCCGACCTCTCGGTCACCTTCATCGAGATGAACCCCAAGCGCGCGGGCCTTCACGGGTGCGTGCAGTACGACCAGTTCGGCCGCCCGAGTCTCGGCGGCGCGCAGGCGCTGGTTGACCTGGGCGACCAGACCGTCGTCGAGCCCCAGAAGGCTGCGACGAACCTGAAGCTCCGCTATGAGCCCGGCGAGGAGATCTCCCTGACGGCCCACGTGCGGAACGTCGGCTTCAAGGACGCCAAGCCTTTCCAGTACGTGTGGCTCATTGACGACAAGGAGATCGGCAAAGGCAACTGCGCGAAGTCCTTGAGAGAGATGGAGGAGACGACCTTCACGGTGAAGCACAAGTGGCAGGAGGGCTTTCACTACGCCACGTTCAGGATCGTCACCGACCAACCCGAGATCGCGACGATCAACAACGAGGCGAGGGACCCGATGTGGGGCTGGGGCTTCTGGTTCTACGTGACCAACGGCCGCTGCGCCGCCTGGCACCGGGTGCGCTCCGCTGTGGGCGCGTTCTGCTTCGAGGACTACTACCGCTGGCACGTGGACCTGATGAACACCCTATTCGAGGCCAGCATCTTCCCGTCGGCCCCCGAAGGGATTAGGGCCCGCGTACGCCTCGACCGCATCATCTACACTGATGATATCGAGACTGCCTCGCGCAACCAGCACTCGCCCGTGGACGGCATCGCCTATCATCAGGGCGCGTGGATCTGGCAGAGCGACGAGGACAAGAACCGCCAGTGGCAGGACCCCGACAGGAACGGGCGCAACGGAACGGAGTGGTCGCTGCCGCATGAGCTGGGCCATCAGCTCGGCCTGACGGACTGGTACTGCCTCGACTACGAGGGCACGGACGACCACGTCTGGCCCGACACGGGCGACAAGATCGCGCACTTCCAGACGCACCCGGTGACGATGATGCACTGGCACGGCCCGCACGTGTGGTCCGAGGTGGACGCCGGGTACCTGAACATGACCTGGGACAAGCCGCGCGGCCACTTCGGCGACTACTACTTCGCCATCCCCGCCGAGTGCTTTCTCCAGGTCCAGGACGTGAACGGCCTCGGCCTGCCGGGGGTCAAGGTCGAGATCTTCCAGCGCGGCACGGAAGTCGTCCCGGACGGCCAGCCCGAGGGGCAGCAAGGCGTCCAGTTCTTCCCCGTGATCGAGGACGGCAACTTCGACAAGGCCGTGTCCAAGCGCCCCGTGATCGTCGGCGCCACGGACGGTGACGGGATGATGCGGCTGCCCAATCGGCCGGTCCAGGAGGTGGTGACGCTCAACGGGTACCACCGCCGGCCGAATCCCTTCGGGAACATCAACGTCGTGGGCGGGCGCGGACTGATGCTGGTCAAGCTGACCAAGGACGATCGCCCGACGTGGTACTGGCTCGAGATCTACAACTTCAACCTGGCCTGGTTCCGCGGCCAGAAGGACAAGTACGTCACCGTGCTCCGCACGCCTTACCGGTCAGTGAGTTCCCCCCTGGCGCCGCGCAACGTCACGGCGACGGCTGAGGGCACGGACCAGGTCCGCGTCACCTGGGAGGCCCCGGCGGTCGAGCACGAGCAGCAGTACCTGGAGCGGGTGATTGGCTACCGCGTCTACCGCCGCATCGGCACGATGGGGCTGAACGACCGCCCCTGGTTTCCCGTCGCGACCCTGAGTCCGGCAGCCCGGGAGTGCCTGGTGGACCTGAAGCAGAAGCCCGAGGACATCGAGTGGTACTCGCAGCTCAACCGCTTCGCCGTCTCGAGCATCGGTGAGCTGAGCATGGAGAGCGAGCTGGTGGAGGTCGTCCTTCCGCCAGCCAAGTGAGCCGGCCACCGGCCCGGCGGAGCGAGGCATCCCCATGCTGCGCCTGCCGAAGAGCTTTCCCGTCTCCGACTACACGCCGCACGGCTACCTTGACAATCCGTACCACTCGATGGTCCAGCGCAGCGGAGCCATCCGGAGCGTTCCCCCGCTCGGGTTCGGCTACTGGCTGACGGCCTTCGAGGGCTCGTACGGCGGCGGTCAGCGCGCCCACGTCAACTACCTCTCGCTCCTAATGATGGGCGTGGGCGTCGGTGATGCCACGTTTGCCGCGCCCGAGGACTTCGAGGCGCGCGGCAGCCGGCTGGTGTCGAGGTATCACACGAAGCACCTGATGAGCTATGACTGGGCCTATGACGGACTCGCCTTCAGCCTGAAGTTCGCGCTGCCCCGCGAGGAGGCGCTCGCGTGCCTCGCCGAGATCGCGAACGCGGGCGGCAAGCCCCGGACCATCCTGCTGCACGCGACCAACGTCTACGGCCTCTGGGACACCCCGTACTGGGGGAGCGATGGCGTGGCCGCACGCTACGTCGCGCCAGCCGACGCCACCGTGAGCAAGGTGTGGGCCTACGGCCACGCGTTCGCCCTCGGGGCCGACCGGCCCAGCGCGGCCCACAAGGCCACGGCCAACGAGGCCCAGTGGCTCGATTGGATCCGTCGCGGCGACCTCGGGAGCCGGGCGGGCGGCAGCGTCGTCGGCCCCGGCCCCCTGAGGGCGGTCCAGTCCTACGAGGTCGCCGTCCCGTCCGGCGGCCGCGCGTCTGTCCTGATCGTCCTAGCCCGCGGCACGAACGAGGCGCGAGCCCTCGCGGAACTGCGGGAGGGCCTGCGAACGTTCCGGTCCTGCGTAGAGGGGCAACTGGCCGCCGACGGGGCTTTTTGGGCCCGGGCGCCGATGCTCGAAGGGGACTGGCCGGCGGCCTGGCAGCACGGGTGGGTCTACGACTACGAGACCCTGCGGATGAACGTGCGGGAGCCCGTCGGCATCTACAAGCACCACTGGGACGCGATGCAGATCCATTCGCCCCGGTCGGTCCTCGGCGAGGCAAGCCTCGACTCGATGGCTCTCAGCTACGCCGACCCGGCGCTCGCCCAGGACGTGCTCCTGGGCACCTTCGCCGACGCCCCGGCCCCCAACGTGCCGTGCTCGCGCGAGGACGGCAGCATGAACATGATCGCCGCCGACGGGTCGGAGTGCGGCACCTACCCGGCCTGGGGCCAGCCCTTCCATGTTATCCGGTCGATCCACGCCCGCACGGGCGATGACCGCTGGGTCCGGGCGCTGTACCCGCACTTGAGCGCGTTCCTTCGCTGGTGGCTTGAGCACCGGACCGACTCCGAGGGCTGGGTGCACTGCAAGTGCAGTTGGGAAGCCCAGGACGGCTCGAAGCGGTTCCTCCTCCCCGAGGGCGGGCACGAGGGAAGCGTGTCGGACTACGTCCGGACGGTGGACGCCGAAGCGGCGATGGCCGAGGCGTTGCAGGTCATGGCCCGGTTTGCCGCCATCGTCCGTCGGCCCGCCGACGCTGCCCGGTGGCGCCGGCTGGCCGAGGATCGCATCGCCCGCGTCCGCACCATGTACGCCGACGGCTGGTTCCGCGACTTCGACGCCCGCACCGGGCGGCCAATCATCCTCGAGGATTACTACGACGTCATGATGCTCGTGCCCGTGGCCTGCGGCGCGGCCACGGCGGAGCAGGTAGCGGCCGTGCGGCCGAAGCTCCGGTACTTCCGCGACCACCCGGCCTACTGGCTCGAGTGGCCGCCCTTCGTCTTCCCGCTCGCGGAGGCCGCCTGGAACGCGGGGGAGCGTGCCCTCCTGGCCGAGATGCTGGCGGACATCGCCGACCGCATATACGCCAGGAGCGACCGCCCGACCGTCCGCGTCCCGCCGTCCTGCGCCGGCAAGCCCTTCGCGTACCGGTTGCCCGGCCAGGCCATCGAGTACTGGCCGGTCGAGTCGGAGCCGACCTATGCCGGCGGTGAGTGCTACGGCTGGGGCGCCACGCTGCCGATGAACCTCATCCGCAACCTCATTGGGTTCCGCGAGCTGGAGGAGGCCCAGCCCGGGGAACTGCTCCTGGCGCCCTCCCTGCCCGAGCGGTTCCTCCAGACGGGCCGGACATACGGCATCCGGAACCTGCACTACGGCGACCTGACGCTTCGGGTCACCTATCGCGTCGCCGACTGGAACCGACTCGTCATCACGCTGGAGGCCTCCGCCCCACGGAAGGGCGTCTTGACGGTGCGCGCCGCGGACTCGCCCGGCCCCCTGGCCCGGAGCAGGAAGGCCGCGCGCGGCTCAGTGACCTTTGACGGGGCAAGCGGCGGCACGTACGTGGTCCGGTTCGCCTGACACGGCTGCATCTGTGGCGGTCATATGGCTGTGAGACCACTGCGGCACCGCCGCGGAGCTTGCGTGGCCGCCCCGTCAGTTGGCCCTGAGGTTAGCGAACTCTCGTTCGATTGGCCGAATGAGACCACCTGTGCCGGTCAAACGGGCCTGAGACCGGCCTCAGGGCCCATTCCTGGGTCTGCGGCTGTCTCCGATAGGGCCCGGGGTAGAAGGACCGCCGGCAGGAAGGGGCCCACCACAGGAGTCCTCGCCCTTCAGGTGCGGCCGCCCGCCGTTCTCATTGGCGCTTGACAACGACAACTGGTCCCATCGGTGCTGGACACGGGCGCTCTGACCCGATAGGCGGCAGAGGGAGTCGAGCGCCACAGGGGGAAGACTAGGGCCGACCCGCTGGACACGGACCGCGCGCCAACCGTCGGGAAGGACGGTGTGCGTCGGCCGCAGACCCGGGCGGGCCACTCCCGGAAGCAGCCGGAGGCGACGCGGACGGGTTCTGCGAAAGCACACGGCTGATCAACCCAAAGGAGTCTGCTCCATGGCGCGTTCACACCAAGTCTCGCGGCGGCGCTTCCTCAAGCGAACGGTCGCCGCGGCCGCTGCCAGCATCTGCGCACCTTACTGCCTGCCCGGGGGCGTATTGGCCGCGCCGGGACGTCCGGGCGCCAATGATCGGGTGAGCATCGGCTTCATTGGCACCGGCGGTCGCGCCCGCCAACTCATGGACAACATGCCGGCCGAGGGACGCATTGTGGCCATCTGCGACTGCTACTGCCAGCGGTACCTGGACACGCTCCTGGAGAAGAAGCAGGACTGGAACACCTACCAGGACTACCGGAGAATGCTCGCTGCGGAGAACCTTGACGCGGTGGTAGTGGCCACGCCGGATCACGGCCGGGTCTTGCCCTGTATCCATGCCTGCCAGGCGGGACTGGACATCTACGCCGAGAAGCCGCTGACGCTGACCATCCGGGAAGGTCGCGTACTGGTGAAGGCGGTCAGGAAGCACAGACGAGTGTTCCAGGTTGGCTCGCAGCAACGGACCATGGAGATGAACCGCTTCGCCTGCGAACTCGTCCGCACCGGCGGGATCGGCAGGATCAGGCAGGTGCAGGGCGTGTGCTACACCGGCCCACGCGACTATCAGGGCCTGAGTGAGCAGCGCATTCCCGACGGCGATGACTGGGAGGCCTGGCAAGGGCCGACGGAAGCCCGACCCTTCAACTACGCCCTACAGTTCGGCTGGATGAGCTGGCGCGCGTACTCCGGGGGCGAGATGACGAACTGGGGTGCCCACGGCGTTGACCAGATCCAATGGGCCTTGGGCGCGAGTCTAACGGGGCCGGTGGAGGTCTGGCCGGTAACGCCCGGCCCCAATGGCAAAGTGTCCATGCGCTATGCCGACGGCGTCCAGGTAGACTACGAGTTGGAGGGCGGGCCGGCGGGCGGTGGGGTCTTCACCGGCGCCGAGGCCAGGATCGAGATTGACCGCAACTCGTTCAGGACCACGCCGAGTGACTTCGTCAAGGACCCGCCTGACCCGGCCGAGGCCCAGCTGTGGGAGGGTCCGGGCTGGATCGCTCGACCGCACCTCCAGAACTGGCTGGACTGCATCAAGACGCGCGAGCGGCCCAACGCCGACGTGGAGATCGGCCATCGCTCGATCACCGTCTGCCACTTGGCCAACATCGCCCGCGAGATCGGCCGCAAGCTCCACTGGGACCCAGGCAAGGAGACGTTCCCCGGGGACGACGAGGCCAACGCCTACCTGGACCGTCCGCGGCGCAAAGGCTGGGAGCTGCCCGACCCGGTGTAGTGCCTGAGTGGGCTCCATGCTGGGCCAGCCCGGCAGGTCAGGGCTGCTCCGGGACACGAGCCGATTCCTGATCACGCACGCTCGTCGCTTTCGACCCGCACAGCCGGCTCTCTAGCAGCAGAGGAGAGGACATTGACCAAGAAAGCAGCGTGGATGGTGCCCGGCCTGCTGGTTGGCGTCTTGCCGGTGGTCGGCCTGGCCCAAGACAGCACCCGCGTCTCGGCCCGGTTCAAGGCGTTGGAGTGTCCGCCCCCAACGGTCGGCACCACCTGGGCCATTCTCGAGCGGGACGGAGCCAACCGGCAGGTGGAGCCGTATCTATCGTCGCTGGGCCAGGGCGAAGCAGGCACGGGGGTAGTCACCTCGCCGCCGTTCGTGATCGCGCGTGACACGATCACCTTCACCATCTGCGGCCACGACGGCCAGCAAGGCGGACGGGGCGAGAACTACATCGCCCTGGTGGACGCCCGCAAAGGCAACGTCCTGGTGAGGACTGAGGCTCCCCTCAACGATGCCATGCAGGAACGCTCCTGGGACGTGAGCGGCCTTCGGGGTGTGGAAGTCCGGATCGAAGTCCACGACGGCAACAGCGAGGGGGCGTATGCTTGGCTGGGCGTGGGACGTATTGACGCCGGGCCGGCGATGAACGTTGATTTCCGCCAGGGCATGCCCGAGGACTGGGACCGGCCGCGCCGGGCGGCCGACGTTCGCTACGAGCTGGTCGCCGGTGGGATACCGTTCGAGCGCAATGCCCTGGCCTTCAGCCTGATACCGGAGACGGGGACCGCCGAGATCCCTTGTGGGTTTGCCGCCAAGCGCCTCTATCTCCTTGGCTGCACCGTGGCTGGCGGCAAGCCGCTCACCACCTACGGCGGCCTCGAGATCCACTACCGCACCGGCTCGCCCGAGGTCTTCCCGCTGATGTGCGGCTTCACGCTTGATGGGCAGCACAAGCTCCTGAGCCCGTCGAAGGCTATCTACCTTCATCCCTCCGCTGATCCGTTCCAGCCGTACTTGGTGATCGCGCCGCGGGACGAGGTGATCGCAAGAGTCCGCCTGGTGGCAGACCCCGCCACGGGGCCCGTCCCGAGGATCACCGCCATCACGTGCGAGACCACGGCCGAGAGCGATCGCCTCAGGCCGTTGCCGGACAGTACTCCCTCGGCCGCAGAAGCCGCCTGGATCAACTCGCACACCATCACGGCCGGTTCGCCTGGACTCGGCCGGATCATGGAGGAGATCCGCAGGGCGCACAAGATCCCTTCTGCGGCCGCCACCTCCCCGATCCGCTTCGAGAAGCACAAGCTCGACGGGGCGTTCCGCAGCGAGGGCGTGGCCGTTGCTGACTTCAACGGCGACGGTCGCCTGGATGTACTGATCCCGAGCGGCTGGTGGGAAGGGCCCGCAGATACAGGCCAGTCCCCGTGGCCATTCCACGAGGCGGGGCTCTACGGCGGCGCCCAGTTGTGCGTTTCGGACTTCGATGGCGACGGCAACAGCGACGTGTTGGGCAGCAGTGCCCACGGGTACGGCATCTCCTGGTGCGAGCAGACGCCAGACGGGTGGCAGATCCACGAGATCGACAAGAGCGTCTCCCAGACGCACGCTCTCCGCCTGGCCGACCTCAACGGCGACGGACTGATGGATTTCGTCACGGGCAAACGCTTCTCGGCCCACACCGGTCGCGACCCCGGCCCTTACGAGCCAGCCCTTCTGTGCTGGTTCGAACAGAAGCGCACGGACGGCCACCCGGAGTGGGTCAGGCACCTCATCAACGTGGACAGCGGCGTCGGCCTGCAGTTTGAGATCGTAGACGTCAACGGCGACAGGCTGCTGGATGTGGTGACCGCTAACAAGAAGGGGGTCTACTACTTCCAGCAGGTGCGGCCGTAGCCTCCTGCGCAAACGGGTGCCGAGGCCAAGGGCCAGTGGGACCGCCTGCGGCGGTCAAGGGCCGATGAGACCACCTGTCCTTGTCAAGCGCCAACCAGACCGTCGTAGGAGGTCATGCCTGCACCCGCCCACCTCCTCCGCCGAGGGCGCAAGGGGGCGGTTCCGGGCGCGACAGCGGGGCCAGAACACGCGGTATGGGTCTGAGAGCCAGGGTCTCACGCCCAGTTGACCGGCACAGCCGGTCTCAGGCCCACTTGACCGGCGCCTCGTGCCCCATCTCGACGCTGCCAGCTCACAGGTCAGGTCTCCTGGTAAGGTCGCACGCAGCCACAGCCCTGCAGCTGGGGTCCACTTCCAGTTGGGTCCGCCGCATCCTCCTAGCGCGCTGACCTTCTTCGTGGTGCTCGGAGCACGGCGTAGGGGGCGGCAGGAACCGTAGGCCCTGCCGCCACCAATGGCAGCAGGAAGCCCGGGCCGGCTGGCGAAGGAACGCCAAGCGGAATCGGCCGAGCGCAAGCCGCCTGTGATCTCAGGTCGGCCGCGATGGAGGGCACTATGAGCATTAGCTGGCGGCTGTGCGTAGCCGTCGTCGTTACAGTGGTCTTTGGTGCCCAAGCTGGCCCATGCGAGGCCCAGCCCACGGATGGCGCGGCCCTGGACCCATGGGCGTCCAATCACCACGAGACCGACGTTCCGCGCCGGCACGTGCAGGAGATCACCGGCAGTCGCGAGGAGTACACGATCACCCAGGGCGGCACGATGGATGGACAGAACTGCCGGTCGCCCTTCGGGGTGTTCGAGGGCGTGGAACGGAGCTGGGAATCCAACCGCGTCGTGCGGATAGAGAACGTCGGCGACACCGATGTGGTAAACCCCTGGCTCTCCAACGGCCGGAACAACTTCCGGACCCTCCAGGAGATCGCGCAAGCTCCTCTCGAGCCAGGAATGAGCGATCGGGAGAAGGCGCTGGCGCTCTGGTACCAGGAGATTACTCATCGCTACCACTGGGAGGGTGACAACAACGAACTCGGCGACCCCGTACGGGTCTACAACGTCTACGGCCACAACACCTGCGGCAACGACAGCATCTGCCTGGCGGGCCTGTGGGCCGCGGCGGGCCTGAAGGTCTGCCCAGCCAGGCCGCTCACCCACTGCATCTCCCAAGTCCTCCACGATGGCCGCTGGCACTTGCTCGATGGCGACATGCAGGGCTTCTACCTGCTGCGCGACAACGAGACGATCGCCAGCGAGGAGGACTTGGTTCACGATCACGACCTCGTGAAGCGCACCCACACGCACGGCATTCTGCACCCCGAATCACGCCCCGATGATGAGAAGCAGGCGTCCATCTTCGTGTATGAGGGCGAGGCCCACGGCAGCCGCGCCTCGCGGACCGATACCACGATGGACATGACGCTGCGACCCGGCGAGGCGCTCGTCTACCGCTGGGGCCACGTCGAACCGATCAAGTACCACGGTACTGCGAAGCCGAGGTTCCCCGACGCCATCTGCAACGGGCTATGGGAGTACAGGCCCGACCTTGCGACGGACTTGTGGCGCAAGGGGGCCGAGTCGGTCGAGAACATCCGGGCGACTGCCGACGGCCTGGCCGCCGAGCCCGGCCAGACCGCCACCATCCTCTGGAGGATGCGGGCTCCCTACCCCTTCGTCGGCGGTCGGTACGAGGTCCAGGGAGATGGCGTCGAGGTCGCTCTGGCCAAAGACGGTAAGGCATGGACGGACATGACGAATGGGATTCTGGACTACCAGTTCCCGTCCGAGTGGGGTCCCTTCCACGAGTTCTACCTGCGCTGCCAGCTCCGGGGCGAGGCGCGGCTGAAGGCCCTGAAGATCGTCAACGACCTGCAGATGGCTCCGCTCGGAATGCCGGGCATGGTGGTGGGAGAGAACCGGTTCGTCTACACGGACGCGTCCCCAGCCGGTCGGAAGGTGCGCATCACCCACGAGTGGGTCGAGCGCTCCGCGAGCCGGCCGCCACAGCCCCCACCCGCGCCAGTCTTCCCGGCCGACGGTGGCGAGACGGAAGGCACGGACATCGTGTTCCAGTGGGTTGCCCCCCCGGATCCCGACCACGAGCCGATCGCCGACTACCACTGGCAGCTCTCAGACCGGCCGGACATGCGTTGGCCGCTGTCCCCGAGTTTCGACAGGCTGATCTCTCGGACCCCCGACAAGGGCAAGGCGCAGTATGCCCTTCCCTACGTGGGCCTGCTCACTCCCGACCGCACGTACTGCTGGCGGGTGCGAGCCAGAGACGAGTCGGGGGTCTGGGGAGCGTGGAGTGACGTCTGGACCTTCACCCCACACGGACCCACGCCGCCGGTCGATGTCAGCCTGGACTACGACCAGGCAGGCCGAGTGGGGACGCTGCGTTGGAAGCCTGGGAACGTTGGCCGGCACCCGGTGAGATACCGAGTCCACGGCAGCGATGAGAAGGGCTTCTCCGTCAGCGATGAACCTTACGCGGTCAACGTGGGGGAGAGCAAGACGTTGTCATCCCCCTTCCCCGCCAACCTCGTGGCCGAGACAACCGATACCGCGCTGGTCGTTGTGGGTGAGGGCCTGGACGTCCCCAACGCCAACAAGGCCTACTACCGCGTGGTCGCCGTGGACGGCAAGGGCAACCGGAGCTGGTCCTCGGCCTACGCTGCGGCACCCCGGCCCTTCATCCACACGACGCCGGTAACGACCGCTATGGTCGGCCGGCAGTACCGTTACCAGGTCGCCTCCATCCGCTCCGTGGGAGACGCAAGGAACCGCGGCGAGTCGGGCATGGGGTACTGGGACATCGAGCAACCCCGCTTTGTGCTCGAGCAGGGCGCCCCGTGGCTGAGCGTTGACGAAGCCACGGGGCTGCTGAGCGGCACACCGCAGGCCGTCGGTCGGGTGGAGGTGGTTGTCACGGCCACCATCGACCGCGAGGTGCCGAAGCTGGATGAGGACGCCCTCAGTTGGGGGCTGTACAAAGTGGTTGGCCAGTCCACCGAGAGGGTGGGCACAGCCACCCAGCGGTTCACCATCGAGGTGGGCGAGTGACGCCACAGCTGAGTGACTTACACAGGACCAGGTGTGCCGGTCAAATGGGCGTGAGACCGCCTGTGGCGGTCAAGTAGGCCTGAGACCGGCCTCAGGGCCCAGTCCTGGGTCTGCGGCTGTCTCCGATGGGCCCGGGGTAGAAGGACCGCCAGCGGAAAGGGGCCCAGACCAACAGCTCGGGGCGCACCACGACGGTCTCATGCCTGCTTGACCACCGCACGTGGCATCATGTTGCAGCGACCTACGACAACGAGAGGATGCGCCTCTATCTGGACGGTCGGGAGGTTGCCTCGCTGCCGCGCGGCGGCCCGATCAACCCGTCCGCCCCGGTCCTGTGCCTCGGCAGTTACGCGCCCGGCCACCCGCGAGCGTTCTTGCAGGGCACCCTGGACGAGGTGCGCATCTGGGACCGGGCGCTAAGCGCAGCAGAGGTCGCCGAGCGGGGACAGGGGCGTTGAAGCCCGGGCGGGCAAGGGCCTGGGTGCCCGGACCGCGAACTACCTTGGCCGATGGCTCGCCGCCGAGCCCACTACATGACTGCCCGAGATGATGCCGGTAGACCCGCTCGAGTAGCGAGGGGTGCGCCATGCAAGAGGTCGTCAGGTTCACACTCAACGGCAAGCCTACGACGCTGACCGTTGACAGCGATCGAGCCTTGCTGTGGGTCTTGCGCACCGATCTGGGACTGACCGGAACAAAGTACGGATGCGGCCAGGGGCTTTGTGGAGCCTGCACCGTCCTGGCCAATGGCAAGGCCATCCGGTCCTGCCAGACTCCGGTGAAGGAGGTTAGGGGCCAGGCGCTGACGACGATCGAGGGGCTGGCCCAGAACGGCACTCTCCATCCCCTGCAGAAGGCTTTCATGGAGCACGATGCCCTCCAGTGCGGCTTCTGCACCCCGGGCATGATCCTCACCGCCTACAGCCTGCTCCGAGAGAACCCCAGTCCGTCCGCGGCGGAGATCATCGAGGGGATGGAGAACAACCTGTGCCGCTGCGCCGCCCATCGGCGGATCGTGCAAGCCATTCAGGCGGCGGCGACGGAGATGAGGGGAGGGGCCTGAGATAAAGCACGACCGATACCTGGAGCTGGGTTTCGCCGGCACACCAGCCGGCTTGCGGATGGGCCGCCGGGAGCTGCTCAAGCTGGTGGGCGGCGGCATCCTCGTCCTGTTCACGGCCGGAGGCTTTCGCTCCGACGCACAGGAGGGGCGGGGCGGCCGGGGCGGCCAGCGTCTCCCGGAGGACTTCAACGCGTTCCTCCGGATCGGCGCAGATGGCCGAGTGACGTGCTTCACGGGGAAGATCGAGATGGGGCAGGGGGTCATCACCTCACTCGCCCAGATGCTGGCCGATGAGCTGGACGTTCCCCTCGACGCGGTCGACATGGTGATGGGCGACACCGACCTCTGCCCCTGGGACATGGGCACCTTCGGCTCCATGACCACCCGCTTCTTCGGGCCCCCACTCCGGGCGGCCGGTGCCGAGGCCCGGCGAGTGCTGCTGGAGCTCGCCGCGGAGCAGCTCGGCGTCCCAGTGGAGCAGGTGACGGTCGAGGCCGGGACGGTGACCGACCGCGCTGACCCGGCCAAGCGCGTGTCGTACGCGCAGCTCGCCAAAGGGAAGTCGATCGAGCGGCATGTGACCCCGCGCCCGCCGGTGAAGCCGCCGGCGGACCTCAAGGTGGTCAGCAGACCGGTCACTCGTAGGGATGCCCTGGCGAAGGTCACCGGTGAGGCGAAGTACGCTGCGGACATCCGGTGTCCCGGAATGCGCTACGCGAAGATCCTGCGGCCGCCGGCGCATGGGGCCACCTTAGGCGAGGTCGATGTATCGGGGGCCGAGGAGGTCGCGGGCGCCCAGGTGGTGAGAGAGGGCGACCTCCTGGCAGTACTGCACGAGCGCCCGGACCAAGCCGAGCGGGCGCTGGCCATGATCAAGGCGACCTTCGAGCGGCCTCAGCCGGACGTGGACGACAAGACCATCTTCGATCACCTGCTGAAGGTCGCCCCTGAGGGCCGCGCCGTGTCACAGGGCGGTGATCTTAGGGGCGGTGAGGGCCGTTCGGCGCAGGTCTTCGAGCACACCTACCTGAACAGCTATGTGGCCCACTCGCCCATGGAACCGCATGCCGCGGTGGCGCAGATCGAGGGCGACAAAGCAACCGTTTGGGCCTCGACGCAGAACCCCTTCGGCGTGCGAGACGAGGTGGCCGAGGCGCTTGGCTTCCCGAGCGCCAAGGTGCGAGTCATCACGCCCTTCGTCGGTGGCGGGTTCGGCGGCAAGACCAACAACCTGCAGGCGGTCGAAGCGGCTCGCCTGGCCAAGCTGGTCGGGAAGCCGGTGCAGGTCGCCTGGACTCGGGAGGAGGAGTTCTTCAACGACACCTTCCGGCCGGCGGCGGTGGTCAAGATCCGGTCGGGGATCACCACCGCCGGGGCTGTCGCCTTCTGGGACTACCACGTCTACTACGCCGGCGAGCGGGGCTCGGAGCACCTCTACAGCATCCCGGACTACGCCATCGTAGCCCACGGGTCGGCCTGGGGAGGCGAGCCGGGCGCCCATCCCTTCGCGACGGGGCCCTGGCGGGCACCGGGCAACAACACCAACACCTTCGCTCGCGAATCGCAGGTGGACATCATGGCGGCGAAGGCGGGGATCGACCCCATCGAGTTCCGCATGATGAACCTGCAGGATGCGAAACTGCAGGGCGTACTGAAGGCGGCGGCAGGCAAGTTCGGTTGGATCCCTGCCAAGGCACCCAGCGGGCGCGGGTACGGCGTCGCCTGCGGGACCGACTCGGGGACCTCGGTGGCTACCATCGCCGAGGTCGCGGTCGATGGGCAGACGGGCTCCGTGAAGGTCCAGCGGGTGGTCTGTGCCCAGAACATGGGGCTGGTGATCAACCCCGAAGGGGCGACCACCCAGATGGAAGGCTGCATCACTATGGGCCTGGGCTACGCCCTGACGGAGGAGATCCACTTCAACGGCGGGGAGATCCTCGACCGGAACTTCGACAGCTACCACACCCCGCGCTTCTCGTGGCTGCCGGAGATCGAGACCGTGATCATCGATGACTGGAACTCCCCCGCCCAGGGCGGGGGCGAGCCGGCGATCATCACGATGGGCGGCGTGATCGCCAACGCCATCCACGACGCGACGGGCGCCCGGCTGCTCCAGCTGCCCATGACGGCGCAGCGGGTGAGGGAGGCGTTGGCCCAGCGGTGAACCGCGCCTGCCCGGGGTACCGGGGCATCATCACCCGCCTGCGCTTCGACCCGACGGACAGGCCAAGTAGCCCGACGCGACAGGAGGGCATGAAGATGAAGAGCGCAGCTCTGCTGGTCTGCGCCGCGGTCCTGCTGTGCCTGGTGCCGCAGCCGGGCCGGGCCCAGCAAGCGAAGGAAGTGGTCGAGATTCGCGCAGGGACCGTCTCGAGACTGTCGGTGCCCGCCAATGGGCCGCTGTAGATACGTTACCGCGTCCGCTCCGCGGATGCCGAGCCGCGGACAGTGCTACCCAAGCTCGTCGCGGTCGTGGGCGGTAAGCAGGCGGACTGCATCGCGGTCCCGGCTTCCACAGTCTGGGAGCACTGGAAGGACGTTGCCTTCACGTTCACGCCGCCGGCAGGGACGCAGAGGGTCGAGGTTCGCTGGGAGGTCACCCCCGATGCACCCGCGTCGGTCGAGGACCTGGCGGTGACTTTCGCCTTTGAGGCGGGGGCTTACGCCCGGCTCGCACCTCCCCCACACCCCTTTCTCTACTTCCGCCGGGAGGACGTTCCCGCGCTCCTGGCGAAGGCGCAGAAGGAGAAGCTCAGGAAGCAGGTTGCCGCTGAACTCAAAGCCCAGCTGGAAGGCAAATCGCTCAAGGAACAACAGGACGCCTTGAACGAGGCCCTCGACGAGGCCGTCCACCGCACGAAGGAGTACAAGGCCTGGCAGGCCGAGTGGGACAAGATGGCCAGCCACTGGGAATGCCACTACTTCGGCAGCGGGAGGACCTACTGCCTGATCGGTAACGGCTTGGCCGAGGCCATGAGGGAGATGGTTGAAAAGCCGTAGCCTGACAAAGCAGTCTGTGCGGAGGCGCTGTTCGCCGGTGTCTTTTGTCTTTCTCAGGCCGCGCAGTCCAATGGACGCTGATCGAGCATTTTCATGGCGTGTCATCACAACATCGTTCGGCCGCGACGACGGTATGACTCTTAGGTCTACGAGTCCGTCTTCGCGGATAACAGGAGGTGCGGTTATGTTGACAAGGAGTTTCGTCGCACTGCTCACCGCCTGCCCGGCCATCGCATTCGTCTTGCCCCAATCTCCCCTGTTCGCCGCTGGCAACAAGATTCAGCAAGGCGAGATGGCCGGATACCTGCTCGTGCCCAACGAGAAAGTCCCCAAGACGTGCAACGCCGGGTTCTCCATGTATGTTGCAGCCTGGCCTCTGCTGAAGACATATCCGGGGCATCAGTTTCAAACCGGTCTGTTCGGCACATGGATGTTTCCCCAGTACGACGGCCCTGCGCCCCAGAAGGCGTACTCCGACATCGAAGGCGGGCTGGGCTGGTGGCGCGACACGCGCTTCCCCACCGAAACTCCGAAGTTCATCATGGGCGGCGTGGCACTGAACTTCACTGAAATCGCCAACGGCCCCGCCCACGGCATTGGAACATGGGAGGAACCCAGAGGCCTCTACGGCGTGGCGCAGCTCAGCCCTTGGCTGCTGTTCCCTATCGATGGACTAAACCTCAAGCAAGGCACCTGCGGCGAGTTGTTCGGCTACGGGTACCTGCCGCTTCCGCTCACCAAGGCCAAGTCCACCACAGCCGGCAAGGACGTTCCGACCGGCGACAACTGCTGGACGCTGTTCCTGAACACGCGGAACTTCAAAGGGCCCGTCGCCTTCTTCCTGCCCTGTTTCTGGTCCCGTTCCACTGTGGCCGAGCCTCGCTTGGCCGGAATGCTACTGGACAGCCGTCCCTCCGAGCCCAATAGAGCTCTGCAGATGGAAACCCAATACGTTCCCAGCGTCCAGGCCGTTGACGGCAAGGGCGAGACGTACGCGCGAATAGCCCCAACCTCGTTCCCCCGGGGGCCGGAGGGCGATTCGGTCGTAGTGCACCGCGTCACTTCCTACAACAAGGCTGCGCTATGGGACGCCGTGAAGGCATGGTTTGAGGGCGGGCCCGAGGCCAGCGGCGCCATTGACCCGTATGGAGCCATTCTGCACACCTTCAGCGGAGGGGGAGGGGCAACCTGGAAGATCTACGTCCCATCCACACCGGAAGAAAGGAGGATGCCTATTGCCTGGACTTCCTTTGCGACTCCCGTGGCGCCGGACCCCACTACTTTCGGATACCGGTGGAACTACAAACTGGTCTCGAAGAACGATTCAAAAGACGGTCCGCTGGCGACGCTGCCTCAGTACTATCACCTGGTCAACGATGGTAAGAAAACAGAGTGGGTCCCGGTCCGGGCCGAGGACGTTCCGGCCGACACGGGTCTGGTGCGGGTTCGCTTTGATCGGCCCCGCGAGCCTCGCCCCGAACCCTACACTACGCCCGACGATGCGAACAGTTGCTGGAAGAAGCCTGGCCCGGTTGCAGGACCCTTCCAGGCGCGTCTCGGGGACGGCAGCGTGGTGACCTACTACTGGTATCGCTTCGCCGACCAGCCTGCACTGCTCAACGCCGATCTGACGCCCCAGGAGCGGGAGAGCATGCAGGCCCGGGTTGAGAAAATCCACCGGAGCTGGAAGAAAGATCGCGATTACCTGGCGCCGCCCACACTCGGGAAACTGGCGGATATTGACCCGGCCTTGATTGTAACCCCGCCACCGGGGTTCGAGGCAGGGTATGTCCCCATCGCCACACGACATGCATTGAAAGACTAGGTTTCCAGGTGAACACGAGGCCGAGCTGGCACAGTGTCAGGTTGGCGACGTGCAGGGCGAACTGCTGTCCGAGGCGCGGCGACCGTGCGGGACCGCCTGCGGTGGTCAAGGGCCCATGTGTGGCGGTCAAATGGGCGTGAGACCGGCCCTAGGGCCCATGCCTGGGTCTGCGGCTGTCTCCGATAGGGCCGCGGGTGGAAGGACCGCCGGCCGAAAGGGGCCTGGAACAGGCGGTTCGGGGCGCACCACGACGGTCTCATGCCTGCTTGACCACCGCAGGGGCCGTTTGAGGCAGAACCTTCGGGACGATAGGGAGGCGAATCATGGTCCGGTACATGATCATCGCCGCAACTGCACTGGCGGCGCTGGGCCCGCTCGTATGCGCCGCGGACGAACCGCCCAAGCTGAGGACGTTCCCGCTCGGCGAGTGGTACACGGTCACATGCCCCCAGGTGTTCCGGATCGGCACGGTGGCCGAGATCACGGTCGCCTATCGCGGCATCACGGAGAGGACGAAGCTCTGCTGCGACCTTCACTACCAGAAGACGGACGGGAGCTACGGCGGCTTCTACGCCAACGATTGGCGGCCGAAGCCCGACCTCCAGGGCGAAGGCAAGATCACCTTCGCCGTGCCCATTCGCGAGCAAGAGGGCATCGCCAGCGCCTCCATCCTGCTGTTCACCGACCCGCAGGCGGAGTGGGCGACGCACACTCGTCTCGTCACCTCCGAGCCGATTCCGGTGATTGACCCGGACCCCGGCTACACGACGTGGCTCAAGGGGATGAAGTGGAACAAGAGCTGGATCGCCTTCGACCGGAGCACGCTGCAGCGACCGCTGACCGAAGGTGATAAGCTCGAGGTGACGCTGGAGTACTACCTCGACCCGGCGGATCACTACCAGACGACCACGCTCCAACTGGAGGCGCTCGGACCACGTGTGCCCAAGCCCAACGCGCCCCAGCCCATCACCTTCGAGAACACTGAGCACGTGTGGTATGGGGCGCAGCACGTCGAGATTCAGCCTGGGCGGGGCAAGCACACCTTCACACTGACCGTGCCGAAGGCGTCGCCGCAGAACAACCTGCTGCTTCTGGCGCTGTTCCTGGAGTCGCGTGGGAAACGGTGGCCGTGGGATACGCGGGCGGATGTGTGGTTCGTGCGGAAGGGCGGGTTCTTCGAACTTGGGACGGAGAAGGCGGGAAACCTGTTCACCTATGACGAGCCCGTGCGCGTGCTCGCCCGGCTGAGGAACGCGAAGGCGCCGGGGGAGCAGAAGACGCTTCGGTACAGGGTCTGGGCCGCCAACCGCGAACAGGTGGCCGAGGGAACGGTGTCGTTCGCCGTGGCGCAGGAGGGGCAGGCTGTTCCCATCGACCTGAAGCTCGCGCGACGCGGCACGTTCGCCATCCGCGCCGAGGTCGAGGGCTGGGAGACACGGGAAACGACCTTCTGCCGCATCCCGGACCTCCTGGCCGAGACGCGCGGCCAGCCGACACGGTTCGGGATGACGGTCCACGCGGCGCCGGGGATGGGCGCCCGCACGGAGGAAGTGCTGCAGATCGCCCGGCGCTTGGGGCTGACCACCTGCCGCGCCTTCAGCGAATGGAGCCTGATCGAACCCGGTCCCTGCGTCTACAAGCTCGACGAGTGGGACGCGTTCTTCGACCTGGCTCGCCAGCAGGGCGTGGACCCCATCATCTGCATCTACAACCCACCCGCTTGGGCCTTGCCGGTGGGGCAGACGATCAGCTACCGCGCCTTCGAGTGCAACCTCGAGGCGTGGAAGGACATGGTGAAGACGGTCAGCGAGCGGTATCGGGGGAAGCTCTGGGGGTGGGAATGGCTGAATGAGATCAGCCCCGGCGGGCCACCCAACGGCGCGGAATACTACACGAACCTCTGCCGGATCGGCACGGAGACGGCGCGGTCGGCCGATCCGAAGCTGCACTTCTCGCTGGCTGGCGGCCTTTGGCCGCGCGGCTACCGGCTTGAGGTCTTGAACGCGGGCGTGGGGAGGTACATCGACGTGCTGCCCATCCACTACGGGAACGGCAGCGGCATCGTCGAAGCGCGGGAGGACCTGGCTTCCTTCGGCCAGGGGAAGGCCGCCGTCTGGGAGAACGAGTCGTCTTCCCCGGTCATCACCTGGGAGTGGCCGGCGCAGGACGTGGTCGCCGACACGGTACAGGCGGGTTGGGTGCTCAGCCAGTGGACGGACGAGCTTGCGGCCGGTGCCCAGAAGCTCATCTACTTCGGTGGCCAGGGAGACGCGATCGGCGACTGGGACTACCTCTACGCGGACCACTCGCCGCGTCCCGTCGCCGCCACTCTCGCCGTATTCGCCTCGAAGCTCTGGGACGCGAAGCCGGTCGGCACCTTTGCCTCGCTCGGCAAGGCGGGGCTTGTTCACCTGTTCGAGCGGCAGGGGAAGGCGATCGCCGTCGCGTCGAGCAAGGAGCCCAGCGGCGAGGAAGTGCCGCTGGCCGTCGGCGCGGGCTCGGTTCGCCTCACCGACTACCAGGGAAACGAGACGGAGCTGCCGGCGAAGAACGGCGTGGTGAACCTCCCGCTGAAGCCGCTGGGGTGCTTCGTGGAGGGCGCGGATCTCGACGTGCTCAAGGCCTACCTAGTGCCGACGATTCACGTGGCGTCGGCGGGCGGCGAGCGGGAGCAGATCGGGTCGCGCCCGCAGGTCACGGTGCTCCGAGGGCAGCCCGGCAGCATCCCGGTTCGTCTGCAGAATCCCTACTCGCGGCGTCTAGAGGGCAAGGTCGCCCTCGACCTGCCGACGGCTTGGGTGAAGAGCCCGACGCTCCCGTTCTCACTCGCTCCCGGGGAGAGCAAGGTGCTGCCGGTGCCGGTCACCGTGCCGGAGAGCGCCGACCTCACGGCTACCCCGCACGTGCTCGCGGCTACCTTCGCCTCGGCCAAGCTGCCGGCAGTGACAAAGCCCTTCGCCGTGTCAGTGATCTCACGGGAGAGTGTCGGCAATCTGCTGAAGAACGGGGACTTCGAGCAGGCCGAAGCGGACGGTACGACACCAGCGGTCTGGCGAGGCACGAACGCCCAGCTCTTCCCCGCCGCGGGGCTCGGCCTGGGCCTCGGACAGCGTGTGCTCCGGTTCGAGAAGGCCACGAACTGGGAGCACTTCGGCCAGCAGCCTAGCTTGCGGAGGGGCACCACATATCTCTACACGGCGTGGATCTGGAACCAAGGGATGGAGGGCGGCTCGAACATCCCGCAGACGATGCAGGACGGGTCGCGCCAGGACCTGTACAACATGCAGGTCATCAACATGGGTGACAGTACGCCCTACTGGCAGGTCTTCACCTGCCGGTACAAGGCGCCGGAGAACCTGGCGGCGGTCAGCTTCGTGCCATGTGCCAGGGGTAGCGGGTCGGCCATGTACGACAACGTGCGGGTGACCCTCTTCGAGGGCACCGACTTCGCCGCCGAGGCTTACCGTGTGGCGAAGCCGCCGAAGATCGATGCCGACCTGAGCGACTGGGCCCTGAAGTGCCCCATCCCGCTCATCGGCACGAACCAACTGAAGGTCCTCGAGCCGGACTACCAGTGGACCCCGGCGAACCTCAACGGAGTCGCCTATCTCGTGTGGGACAACGCGAACCTGTACGTCGCGGTCGAGGTGATGGACGATGCCCACCACGCGGCCGGGGACGGGGAGACGGTGACCGAAGGCGACAGCGTGATCCTGGCCTTTGACCCGAGCAACCGGGATCCTGATGCGGCAAGACAGGCCTCTGCCTACTACGTCTCCGCCAAGAAGCCGGGCATCGGCAGCGGGGTCCACACGCTCTTCCGCCCCGCGCAGCACGCGGGCGGCCGACCGGCGGGCCACCTGGCCCGGGACTCCTCGGTCTACGACATCGCGGTCAAGCCGGGCAACGGCACGTGCGTCTACGAGTTGCGGATGCCTTGGAGCGAGTTGGGCGGGATGGCGCCCGTGTTCGGCGGGAAGCTTGGGTTCGCGATCCAGCTCAACGACAGCGACGGCAAAGGCCTCGCGGCGCAGCTCAACTGGGGCGGCGGCCTCTCGCCTGTGTGGTCGCCGAGCCGGTTCGGGGTGATCACGCTGGTGGAGTAGGCGAGGATGACGGTGAAAGCGTGTCAGACAGCGATTTCCGACGTCCGGAATCGTGCCTGACACCGTTTCCCCTCATGTGGCGGTCACATAGCCGTGAGACCGTCGTAGGGCTTGTCTACGGATGAGGCTTCTTGTATGGTGGGCGCTCCCTACTCTCTGGTTGGGGGGCCCACGTGCGGTTCAGGGAGACTTCGGTTCACCTCATCGCCAAGGCCTTGGTGCTCAGTGCCTGGTGGGCAGGCCAGCGGCGACGGCTCTGCCTGGCGCAAGCGGCCAGGAGTTCGGGGCACGGCGCCGGGCCGCAGGCCGAGGTGCTCCACCTGCGCGATGAGGTGGCACACCTGTCGGCCGAGAACGTGCTGCTCAAGGAGCGACTCAGAGCCACCAAGTCCCGCCGACCGTACCCCTGAAGCCAGCGGCTGAGAATCCTGCGGCACGTGGAGTACTACGCCCTCCCGCGCCGGAGGATCAGCCAGCACCTCCTCATCGCCCGGGCCACCTTCTACAGGTGGCTGCACAGGCTGCAGGAGGGCGCTCTGGGCGGTGAGGAGTCGGCTCGGGAATCGGGGCGCAGGATGCCCCAGGAGGTGGCTCAGTTCATCTGGGAAGTGTTCTCGGCCAATCCCCACTGGGGACGCCGCCGCATCGCCTTGACGCTGGGAACGCTGCGCGTGTTCGTGGCGGCCTCCCCCGTCCGCAACGTGCTGTTGAGACCGAGGCCCAGGCCAGCCGCCCCAGCCGCTGCTGCAGCCCAACCGAGGCCTGACCAAGCGCCGCCCCCAGCGACAACGCTGGCCGGTAGACCCGATCGGCGACCATGGCACTGTAAGCCTCCGCGACACCCAGAATGCGTGCCATCAGGGGGATGTCCTCGCCGCGCAGGCCGTCAGGATACCCCCTCCCATCGAAGCGCTCGTGGTGATGCCTCACGGCAGGCACGAGTGCGCGCAGCGAGTGCGCCCGACCGACGATCTCCGCACCGGTCACGGGATGCCGCCTGATAGCCCCAATCTCCTCCGGGGTCAGGCTGGACTTCTTCTGGAGGATGGCGTCCGGAACAGCAATCATCCCGATGTCATGGACCATGGCGGCATGGTAAAGAGCTTGCCGCTCCTCGTGCGGCCTCGCCCTCGCGGAGGCAATGAGGTCAGACACTCGAGCAACGTGATGCGAGTGACCACTCATGTACGGATCGCGCTTGTCCACAGCTGCACCCATGGCGGCCATAACCTCATCGTGCACCAGGCCAGACTCCTCGTGGCGCTCGGCGGCGGCAGCAGCCGCAGCAACCTGGCGACAGAGCATGCCCAACATCGGGCACCCGCAGTCGCGCAGCCGGGTCGCGTCCGGGCCGGCGTAGAGCCCCAACAGGCCGACAATGTGGGTAGGACGGCCTATGCATCCACAGAGCACCCAGTAATCCTCCGGATGTCGGTTAGCCGGTTTACCTCTCCCAAACAGGCTCCCGAGCCAGGGATTCTCCCACACATTCAGAAGTACGGCATTCTGCCCGCTCCCATCAATCACATCCGCCAACAGGGCCGCCAGGCTCCTCGCCAGCGCCGGCCCGGCGCTCAAGGGCAGCCCCCTGATGAAACGCGGGCGCCAAACAGACAGCGTCCCGCGGGTCACTGCGAATCCGCCCAAGGCGCGGGTGTGCTCCATGGCCGCCGACAGCGCGAGGTCCAAGGCGCGATCGAGGTCCAAGGTCGAACCAATACGCTCGCATGTCTCAAACACCGGAACGAGTGCGCGTAGTCGGCGAGAGTCCTCCTGCGCCGCCTTAAGGGCCAACGCCTCGTTCACGGCCCGTAACAGTTGATCGCGCCGAAAGGGCTTCTCGACGAAATCGCGCACCCCCACCCGCAAACATTCGATGACGGCCTCTTTCCTGCCATGCGCCGCGATGACGATAGCGGCGATATCGTCGTCGAACTCTCGTATGGCACGAGCGAGTTCGACGCCACTGGCGTCAGGCAGCCGGGAATCCACGAGAACTGCCGCAGGGCGCAAAGCCTTAGTGAGCTCGAGGCCCTCCTGTGCGGTTCGGGCCGTACGTACCTGGTAGCCCTCGTTCCCCAGGATGTCTTTGCACAGCGCCAGGGTTGCCGCGTCGTCACCAACAACCACCACAGTCTTCATGGGCACCGCCTCTCCGGGTATGCACACCGTCCCGCGGCGGCCCCCGGGGACGAAAGCACTATGGCCTTCGCCTACCCACATACCGGGCATCGCCTCACTGTGCTACTACTGACCCCTGCCAGTCGCCTTCTTCGACTCATCTACGCCTTGTGCATCACGCATTTCTGGCGCAGCTCCCGCGTCGTCAAGGCCTTTGGACAGCGACGCTGCGGTTGCCTCCATGGGCCAGCTCAGCCCTACGTCTGAGCCAATGACGGCCCGCACCTCAGGCGTGCTCACGGCTACCTCAGCCGTCGCCAAAGCCTGCCGTAGCCAGTCGAGGTATCCGAACTCGCGCCGGCGCGCGCGCAGGCGGCGCATGATGCTGTCAGTCACCTCCGCGAAAGGTAGGCGACGCCCTTTCCTGCCGCCTGCCAGCGTCTCGACGAACTCCGTGGGATGCTGCTCGTAGTAGGCCTGTGCCTCAGCCTCGGTTGGTTCCTCCGTGCCGATGTCGCGCTTCAGCTTCTGTTCCAGCAGGCGCAGCTCCAGGCTCCTTGCCAGCGCCTCTCGGCTCAGGCCTTGGCGCAGGAGGGCGTCCTCGAATTCGGGTTCGGAGGCGTACCTCTGCTCCTCCCGCGCCAGCCGCGCCGCAACCTCAAAGGCAGACGCGCGCAGGCCTCGCCGCTGCCCCTCGGCGCGGATGAGCTCCTCCTGAACGAGCGCCAGCAGAGCCTGTGAGGCGGCGCGCGTGGTCAGTGCGACCCCGGCCGCCGGGTCCTCCCGAGGGCCGAAGGCGCGCAGGCGCGCCAACTCGTATCGCAGCGCTTCGGCGAACCGGTCGGCGCTGACGGGCGTCCCGTTGACGGTGGCCACGCTTGCGGGCTGCTGCTCCTCGCCCTCGCCGGCACCTGCGGGCGGACCGGAGACCATCCATAGGATCACTGTGCAGAGCATGACAGTAACGACTCTCATTGACACCACTCCTCCCGAGAGCAGGACGGCAATGGTCGGCCGAAGAACTATACGGCAGCCACGCTAACCAGACGATTGGGGTGCAGCCATGCGGTGGTCCATATGCGGCCCTTCGCTCACAGCGGTCGCCCTCTGCTCGCCGCTGCTTGCTGCCTGCCTGGGTACGGTCGCGCTCGCGCAAGAGGAGCCCGACGCAGTCGTCGTCCTCAACGAGCGCGAGGCCCAACTGGATGCGAAGGGCGGGGCGCACATCAAGCTGCACCGCGTGATCGAGGTACGGTCAGAGGCCGGCAGTCGCCGCTTTCGTGAGACACACGTCCTGTACGATCCGCAACTGGCGACGGCCGAGCTCGTAGAGCTTGGGCGGCTGACGCGGGGGCCGGCTGGGGAGTGGCAGCGTGAGGCCTTCGACGCGCAGACGGCCCACCGCAGCCTGCCGGCCCCCGCGGGCCTGCGGGAATTGGAGATCCGCTTGCCTCTGTGCCAACCAGGACAGCGCGTGGCGTACGCCGTCCTGCTGACACAGCAGCCGCCTTTCGGCCACCATTTCTCGTCGGTTCTGTTGCTCGGCGATGAGGTCCCGGTGGACGAGTCTCGGCTGCTCGTGGCCGCTCCGAAGGGGCGCGCTGTGTTGTGGCGCACCTGGGGGTGCAACCTACAGCCGGCGATTGAGCAAGCCGCCGCCATCACCCGGTACTTGTGGGTGCGCAACGAGCGCGTGGAGCCAGTGGGGCCAGCCCCGCGGCTCTTCGTGTCAACCACGCCAAGATGGAAGCCGGTGCGCGACTGGCTAGCGGGCAGGTTCCTGCCGGTCCTACGGCCTACTGCGGCGGTGCGCGCGCAGATGCGCGCCCTCTGCGCTCCTGGCGACTCGCCCCCGCAAGCCCTAGACAAGCTACTACGCTTTGTGCGGGAGCAGATCATGGAGCCAGAGAAGGCCTTGGGCCCCAGTCCCTTCCAGCCCCAATCTCCTGATGAGACCCTGCGGACCCGTGTCGGCGACTGCAAGGCCAAGGTCGCTCTCCTGGCGAGTATGCTACAGGTACAAGCCATTGGGTGCACGCCTGCTCTGTTGGATCTGGCCTCAGGTGTGCCTCTGGACGAGCAACTGCCCTCGCCGTACGTGTTCTCTCACGCTTGCCTCGGCGTGCACCTGGGCGGCTCCATGGTCTGGGTGGACCCCACCACGAGCATCCCCGTGTACCACCCCAGCGAAGGGTTTCGCCTCGTGGGCCTCATCCTCGATCCCCAGAGGCGGCCCCTGCAACGTCTGGGCGAAGTCCTGACTACTTATCCGTGACCCCCACGCTGCTGGTGGCGTCGGCGCGGTCCGGCCACATGCCGTCGTTGCCACAGCAACCCACGTAGGCCCCGTCCACCACGAAGTCGCCGCCGTGGCCCCAGAGTTGGCCGAAGAGCCCATGGCCGGGAGGCGCTTGGCCCCGCAGTTCACCTGGCTTCAGGCGCAAGGTCGCCACGCCAATGTGGTCGTGGTGGTCGCATACGTTGATGGTCACGTAGTGCTCTGCTGCCGGCCAAAGGGTCATATCCAGAAGCCATTCGTACGAGCCGTCGTTCACATCCGGGTTCACGTGCGCGCGTTTCCCGTTGACGTAGAACTTGACTCCATGTCCTTCGCGCAGGCCCATGCCCCGCCGCTGGAAATCGCTGCGGAGCAGAACCAGGGCCTCGGGCTTGCCCACGGCGACCACTTCGAGCGATACCTTCAGCTCCCGGCAAATCGGGTGTTGGCTGTGGTCGTGCACTGGCTTGCCCGCGGTCCCGTGTGCCCAGCCTACCCCGGGCCACAGTAGCACCGCGAGCGGCACAGCAGCCAGACAGACGTGCCCGTACCTCCTGTCTGCTTTCATGGCGCATGCCTCCCTATGGGGCCTGGCCCACCGTGACGATGCCGTTGATGGGCATGGGGTCGGCCCAGATGGCAATCAGGTACATCCCGACCGGCACGATGTTGCCACTCTCGTCTCGCCCGTCCCACACCTCGGTGTTGGGCCCGCTCCAGCGCGGTTCCCAGTCTACCAGCGTTCGCAACAGCGGCCCGTTTTGCAGCCCGATCCGAACGCGGCACAGAGCATGGGCCGATAGGTTGTAGCTGATCGCACAGGTCTGCCCCTGGTAAGGGTTGAAAGGTGAGGTGCCTCTGAAGTTCGCCACTCCGGGGTCGGGACCCGTACCCGGGCTGTAGACCGCGTAATCGCCGGCACTGGTCTCAGCTTCGATCGTGTAGATATAGACATCGTCGGGCACGACGGCCCCCGCCTCGTCTCTGCCGTCCCAAACCTCAGAGTTTGCGCCCTGACTGCGGGGCGCTGCGTTCACCAGCCACCTCACCAGACTCCCGCCCCGATCAGCCAGGGTAATGGTGACGTTCGCGTCGGCGGAGAGGCTGTAGTGGATAGTGCAGCTCTCCCCAGCAGTCGGGTTGAACAGACCGGGCGTGTGGGACACCTCGGTGATGGCCAGCTCAGAGGGGTCCTCGGTAAAGAAGTAGCCGGCGGGGATGACCTCCCCATTCCAGCAAACCCGGCAGGGATCGGCATCTCCTTCGCCGCCCTCCCACTCGAAGTACTCGAGCTTGAACCTGTGATAGCCCTCGCCCAGGTTGACGGTGGCGCTGTGCGTGCACTGGTCCTGTGGCGTGCCGATGGTCTGGTGAGCTTGCTTGCGCCAGAAGTCTAGCACGAGCTGGTCATCGAGGAAGAGGCGTGCGCCGTCGTCAGTGACTGTGGTGAATCCGATCGGCCCCGCCATATCGCTGGGTACGTACACGTAGCCCCGCCAGCGGGCGCTGAAGTACTGGTTCACGTTATTGCCAAAGATGAAGTCAATGTTGGCATCTACGCCAGTGTAGTAAGGCTTGGGGAAGTTGGGATCCGAACCGAAGCCGCCCCATTGGGTCGGGGTGTCTTTGAAGAACTCCACGTAGAGACCGGCACCGCCAAACGCGGGCAGGGCCCCAGACAGCAGCAGCAGAAACACAGGCACGAAGCGCAGGCGTCGGCGAGAACCAGAGGTGCACACCCACCGAGACATGCTGACTCCCTCCCTTGGCAGCCCCAAGCCTACCACCGGCTGTACTCCCTGACCATCCGCCAGAGGGGTCAACCTGCCTCGTCCTAGAGGACAAATGCGGCTCACCCTTTCGGGTGAGCCGCCGCGTAGGAGGCATCCACGTGCTCACGCGCTGCGCCGGCCAGCCTCGGCCGGCATCCTGGCTAGCCAACTAGGGGCGCATGGCAGCTTCCTCCAGGGAATGGGGCATTAGCACAATCCGCCTCGCAACCGCGACGACGGCCACCTGAGTGCGACCTGCACAGCCGAACTTGCGGAGGATGGACTTCATGTGGGTCTTGACTGTGCTCACGCTTAGGTTCAGCGCTTGCGCGATGTCCGGGTTGCTCAAGCCCCCAACCAGGAGCTTCAGGACCTCCATCTCGCGCTGTGTAAGCTGTCTGCGGATGGCCTCAGCCTCGATATCCTGCACAGGCATCTCATCCGACAACTCACCCATAAGCTTGCGCTGGATCGCGGGAGGCAGGCAGGCCTCTCCATTGCGCGCGGCAATGATCGCGTTCATGAGTTCCGCCCGGGAGCTCGACTTCAGCACGTACCCGACCGCGCCAGCCTTCAAGGCCTCGATCACCAGGCGGTGGTCATCGTACTGCGTGAGCATCACCACGCTGATGTGAGGGCACAGCTCGCGCAGCGCCCGCACGCAGTCTACGCCGTCCCGCAGCGCGTCGGCGAAGCGGTAGTCCATCAGCACGACTTCGGGGCCGAGCTTCTTGGCCAGCTTCAGCACCTCGTCCGGCGAAGTGGCCCGCCCTACCACCTTCGCCGCCCCATCCGCCTCCAACAGTGCTTGTAGGCCGTCCAGCACGAGCTCGTGATCATCTGCCAGTAGCACAGACACCGGTCGCACGGGCTCACACCTCCTGCGCCCGCCGCGGCACACGAACCGAAACGGTCGTGCCCTCGCCCGGGCGACTGGCGATTTGTAGCTGCCCCCCCAGTAGTTGGGCGCGCTCGCGCATCCCCAGGAGCCCTAGGTGCTGCTCATCTACTACGCGCGACAACTCGTGTTCCACGTCGAAGCCCACCCCGTCGTCGCTGACCTCCAGCACCACAGCCTCGTCCTCGCCGCCGATGCGCACGATGAGCGCCGTCGCCCGGGCGTGGAGCGCTGCGTTCGTCATCGCCTCCTGGGCGATGCGGAACAGGGCTCCTTCCTGGTGTGGCGACAGGCGCGCCAGCTCATACACCCCATCTGCCAGGTTAACCTGCATATCGTACTCCCGCGTGAAACGAGCCGCGTACTCCCGCAAGGCAGCGGCCAGGCCGTACGCATCCAGCACCGGCGGGCGAAGGTCGCGCACCACTTGGCGCATATCGGCCAGACACCGCTCCAAAGCCGTCTGCGCCGCCTCGAGGTCACCGGCGATGTTCAGCTCCCCAGTCTCGAGACGGGCCAGGCTCGCCTCAACTCTGAACAGGGCGGCGGACACCGCAGGGGACAGAACGTCGTGCACGTTCATGGCGATCCTGCGCCGCTCCTCCTCCTGCGCGGCCAAGGTCTTCCGCGCCAGCCAGCCCAGTTCATCCCGCTGCGCGCGCAATCGCTGCTCGACCGCCCAGATGAAATCGCACGGCTCGCAGCCAAGCAGCTTGGCTATGGCGTCGTACAACATGGTGCGGGCATTCTGGGTCTCCCTCGGCGAAAGCCGGGAGGGCAGGCTACTCAGCACGTGTGCCATGATCCGGCTGCGCAGCAGAACGTGCGTGCCGTAGACGACCCTGGCCGGCCATTCCCCGTCGAACGCCGCAGACCCCAGAGAGCGCAGGATGGGCATCTCCCGATCGTGATCGTGCTCCTCGACAGCACGCGTGCCCTCCCGCAACACCAGCGGCAAGTCCGCCATGACGTGCGCGCATTCGGCGATCAGCGGCTCCGCTGTGGTGCCCGGCGTCGGGGCCTCGGACTCCTCCAGCATCTTCGCCAGGCGGGCCCGCAAGTCGCGCACGATGTCCTGCCCGCATTGCTCGGTCAGTCTGGCTAGCTCCTTGGTCAAGGGCTCCACCTCTTTCTACCACCGGACCTCCGGTCCGGCAATCGGCCTTGTGGGCATTTCCGGGTCACCCAATAGAGGGATATGGCTCAGGTTGCTGCATGCAGCACCCGCCGGCTCGGCGTATCCGTAGCAGCAGAAGAGCTAACACCGTGGCGCACGTCAACCGCCCCCCTACCCACCGTCCGCCGCCGAGTCAACGGCCTGACGCGCGGCCACTGGGCTCAAGCGTGGTCGTTCCGGCCCCGGCGCGTAGCCTCGCACCGAGCCACGCCTTCCCGGCCATCGCCGCCCGCAGCGCGAGTTAGCGGCCGCGTCCTCCTAGCCCCATGCCACTTCACCTTCCCAAGCACTTCCTTCCGACGCACAGCTACGGACTTGGGCGCGACAATGCCGAGGCGAACCTGCCTGCCGTGTACAGCGACCACGATCACCTCGATGCCGTCACCTATGAGGATGCTCTCGAAAGGCTTGCGCGTCACTACCAGCATGGAGCAGCACTCCCCTAGCTGCCGCCAGCCAGGCCAGCGCGCCTGTCTTCCGAAGCACAGTTCCCTATTCTGGTATCGGTCTTCTCTCTTACCAGCCGACTTCGTCTTGCCTAGGCATCTCACCTGCCGCGGAAAGGTTGTCATTAGCATAGCGGGCGCGGATTTGGCCTTCGCGGCGGCTGGAAAGCTGGCGAGCGAGCGCGAAACGGCTGGGCAACCTGGGAGGGTGGGCATTCGCGCCATCGCGCCGGACGCACCTGCGCCGGGCTGGGCCCGATAGCCGCAGCCGCCCGGCCCAAGGGGGACCAAGGCAGCAGACGCTCATAACCGAGGGCAAGGGAGCCGGAGCGCCGGCCGCAAGACGGGTCGGCCGAAAGAGCGACGGTGATTGTCCCATGGGCGGAGCCGCATTTGGCCTTCTGGGGGATGGACGCGCGCAGCGCCCGGTGGTACCTTGTGGCCCTGGGGAGCCCAGCCCCAGCGAAACAAGGGCAGAAAAAGCGACTCTCAGCTGTCCCCCCGACTTAATGGATCCACGCTGATTCGAGGTCGTGCAGGTGCCAACGGCAGGCACTTCGAGCCGCCCTGTTCCCCGGTGGGCATGGGAGCAGTTCGGCGGGCTTGCCGCCCCGCCGGCTTGGGTACGTGTCCGTGGATCGTCAGGCAGCAACTCGAACGTACTTGTGGTGGAGTCCTCCGAGGATGGGAGTGGCGACCAGCCTGGTGGGGCCGTCAATGTCGGGTGGCCTCTTGGTTGGTATCGGCGTGTCACCGCCCGAGCCCTGATGAGGTCGAGCGACGTGGTAGTGCTCCTCGATGAACTCGGTTAACAGCCGCTGGAGGTGATTCTGGTTCAGCACGATGACGTGGTTGAGCAACTCCCGGCGCAGCGTGCCGATGAACCGCTCGATGTATGGGTTCTGCCAAGGGCACTGGCGTGCCGTGCACACCTCCCGAACCCCGCGGCGCTCCAGGAACAGAGCCACGCCGTGTCCGTAGATGCCATCATTGTCGCGGAACAGGTACTTCGGCTGCAGCGGTACCCCAGGAGCAGTAGCGTATCGCGGACGCGTGCAGCACTCCACAGGGGGTTCTCTCGGCTCAGCTTGCGGATCAGGCTCTGCATCTCTGCCGGAACCGGAGGCCGCCCCTGACGCCTGGAACGCCAGCGCCAGTAGAGCCTGAAGCCCATGCCATGCCAGCGCTTCACCGTCGCCGGCTGCATCAGCTGAGCCAGATCCTGCCAACCGTCCAGGAAGCGAGAGAGCAACACCCACAGCAGGCGGAAGCCTGAGCTGAAGCGAGGCTTGCGCTCCACTCCCTGTTCGACCCGTCCGCGGCGAGCGGCCACTTGGCTCTGGAGCGCCACCAGCCGGGCCGCCAGCTTCGCTCTCGGGCACACAAGTGCCCACACGAACGTGTGCGCGTAGCACACCAGATCCCCGAGAGACCGGACGAGGTTAACGACGTTTCGCTGGAGAAGCCTCAACACCCTCATATCGGTGAGCGCGCGTTTCCTGGCTCTCCCGGCGAAGACCTACCGCAGCCCTGCTCCGAGCGCGGATGGGCTTTCTCGGGGGACAGGGACGGCTCTCATCGGCAAGGATGCTGTTGGTAAGGCGGCGAAAAGGGCCCGCGGATGAGTTCCGCTAGGCTGCCGGCCCGCACGCGCAGTCTCGCCGGCCGCCGGAAGAGCCAGGGAGGTAGGTGCACATCATGCCACGGGCACTAATGCTCGGCTGGGTGACGGCGTTCGTGCTGGCAGGGCCCGTCCTCGCTGCAGCAGGGCAGCAAGCCTGGCGGGTTGACCTGGCCGGTGAGTGGAGGTTTGCCACCGGCGACGACCCCCGTCGCGGGGAACCCGGCTGCGATGACAGCGAGTGGGACGAGATCCAGGCTCCTGCATTATGGGATCAGTTTGGCTATGCTGACTATGACGGCTACGGGTGGTATCGGCGCACGTTTCCGGCGCCCGCGTCGGCAAGGGCCGTCCCGCTAGTGATGGAGATCGGCGGAGTGGATGATGACGACTGGGTCTACATCAACGGACGACTGATCGGCGAGGGCAAGGGCTGCTACCAGCGCCGTCTCTACCATGTTCGGCCGGGCGTGGTGCAAGCTGGTGGGAACATCATCGCCGTACGCATCTTCGACGGGGGGATGGGAGGTGGTCTTGCCGTGGGGCCAATCACGCTGCGTGAGGAAGCCCTGTCGGACCGGATTGAGGTCACGTCCTGTCGCCTCGAGCCGCCGTCCCTCGGACAGGCCGAGATGAGCCTCCTCGTTGAGCTGACGAACAAGACCCCACGGGAGCAATCGGCCGTCGTGGAGGCGCGGCTGACCGACTACCTGCAGCGCTCCCTCGGCGAGACCAAGGCGCAACTCCGTCTCGCCCCCGGCGCTGTCTTGACACAGCGCTTTCCCTTCCACGGTGGTGCGTGCACCGACTACCGTCTCGTCCTCGCGCTTACCCAGGGCACTGACCGGTGGGAGACACTCCGCTACCTCCAGGCTGATGCACTGGTGGGAGCACGAAAGACCTGGCTCCTTTCCGGCACCTGGGGCTTCCTACCGACCCAGGACCTGCGCTATCCGCCACAGGGCGCATGGGCCGAGATGACGGTTCCGCACGCCCAATGGGGCGGCTGGCCAGGCACGGAACACAGCGCGTGGTTCCGTCGGCAGTTCCGGCTGCCTGCTGAGCTGTCCCCACCGCGGCTGCGACTCCTGTTTCAGGCTGTGGCTTACTACTGCGAGGTGTACGTGAACGGCCAACGCGTGGGGCAGCACCTCGGCGGTTTCGAGCCGTTCTGGGTGGACATCACGACCGCGGCGCGTCCGGGCAGCGACAATGAACTCCTGGTGGGCGTCACTGACTGGACGGCCGGCCTCAAGGCCGGGACGCCGGTTCCGGACGACCCCGAGAAGCTGCCCGATCAGTCCATGCTCATCCCTTACGGCTCAAGACCCCAGGCGCTACGCGGCATCTGGCAGGATGTGTACCTGGTGGCGCACGGACCGGTGGCGGTCGAAGCGGCTTATGTCACCACTTCCGTGCGCCGCGGCGAGCTGTCCGTGCGGCTCTCGGTGCGCAACCACGGCGATGAACCGAAGACGGTTGACCTGCTGCCCACCGTGTACGACGCGGGCAAGCCGGTATTCGCTCTGGAGGAGCGCCCGATCACCGTGCCCGCTCGCGAGACGGTCGCGGCGGAATGGCGGCGCCGCTGGACCGATGCCAAGCTCTGGTGGCCCCAGGCGCCGCACCTGTACTACCTACGCACCAACGTCCGGACTGACGGCACCACCACCGACGTTCACGACACGCGCTTTGGCTTCCGGGAGTTCTGGGTTGATGGCAAGGACTACCGGCTCAACGGGCTGATCTTCCGACTGCGCGGCCTGGTATGCGCGCCGCTATCCAACAGCCGGGAGGCCATTCACGACTACTTCACCTCCGGGATGGCGCGAACCAACTTCACGCTGGTACGCAACCACATGGGCCCCCGCCCGGCGTACTACTACGACATTGCAGACGAGGTGGGGATGTGCCTCAAGGACGAGACCGCCTTCTACTGCGCGGCGAGTAGCTATGCGCTCAACGACCAGGAGTTCTGGCTGAACATGGCCGCCCACATTGACGGTATGGTTCGTCGGAGTTGGAGCCACCCTTCCGTCTGCGTGTGGAGCACCGAGAATGAGATACTCCACTGCGGCGGCATCCGTACCCCTGGCACCGACGCCCGCATCTATGAGCTGGGCAAGCGGATGGCAGCCCTCGACCCAACCCGCCCCATCGAATACGAGGGCGATGGTGACGTCGTGGGCAGGGCCGATACCGTCAACATCCACTACCCTCGCGAGTTCGGCTGTCACGACCACAACCTGTGGCCGAATGACGCGTGGTGGCTCGGTAAGGAGGGCAACGACCGGTGGCCCCAGGACCTCGTGTGGAAAGGTGACAAGCCCCTGGTCCTGGGGGAGTTCTGCTACTACCCCTATAGCCGGCCGCCCGGAGGAGTGTCTATCTTCGTTGGTGACCGGGCATACGAGTCGCGCGAGGTGGAACGCGCGGCACACGCGCTGGGCGTGCGGTTCATCTGCGAAGGGGCCCGCTGGTCCGGGGTCACCGGGCTGAACCCCTGGGTCGGCGAGGCCATCTACGGCGAGCGCTGCCTGGCGCCGATTACCGTGATCATGCGCGAATGGGATCACGCTTTCTGGGCCGGCGAGCGCGTCCCCCGGCACCTGCTCGTGCTCAACGACACCCTTGACGAGCAAAGGCTGGAGCTGGTGGTGGCAGTGATGGATGGCGAGAAGGCCCTGGACAGGTGGTCTGGCTTTCGCACGCTCGCCCCTGGCGGACGCTGGGAGCTTGCCGTCAATGTGCGCATGCCCAAGCAGCCCGGCAGATACAGGTTGGTAGCGAAGGTGATGCGCGGCGCCGAGGTGGTCTACGCTGAGGAGCGTCCCCTTCTGGTGGCCGTGCAAGCCCCCCTGAGTGTGCCGGGTAGCTTGAAGGTCGGCATCTTCGACCCGCTGAAGCGGAGCGCCAACTGGCTCTCCGGCGCCGGGCTGTCTGCCAGACCAGTGGCGGAGCTTTCCGCAGAGAGCCTGAGGAATGTCGGGCTGCTCATCATCGGGCAGGAGGCGTGGTCTGCCGATAGGTCCGTGGGGCGCGAGTGTCTACCTGCGTTCGTCGCCGCCGGCGGCAAGGTCCTCGTCCTGGCGCAGTCGGTGCTTCCTGACTGGCTGCCCTGCGCCGTGCAGGTGGACAGGGGTCGCGCGGCCACCATGTCTTATCCGCGTCATCCCGGACACCCGCTGCTGGAGGGCATTGCCCTCGACGGCCGAGACCTCTGCTGGTGGCGCGGCGACCATCTCGTGTCGCGAGGGCTCCTGCGGAAGCCACAGGCAGGGAACTTCCGGATCATCACTGAGGCCGGCGGTCGCGGAGGATTGCTGTGGAGCCCGCTCCTTGAGCTCCCCAGCGGCCGCGGCTGTTGGCTGTTGTGCCAGTACCTGGCGGACGAGAAGCTGGGCGCGGAGCCGGTAGCCCAACGTCTCCTCCAGAATATGCTCTCGTACGCTGCCACTTACCCACCTCCAGCCGAGGTGCGAGCGGTGGTGTTGGCCTCGCCGCCCTTTGCCGGCTATCTGGCGTCGCTGGGCCTGGCCGCCGACCGCCTGGCCGGCAAGGTGAACGCCGAGCAGCTTGCCCAGCACAACCTTCTCATTGCAGATACCGCCCCGCTCACGACCGAGAACGCTGCCGCGCTGCGCGCCTTTGTCGAGCGCGGCGGCACGCTTTGGCTCCACTGCTCGGAGGCGGCGAACGAGGAGGCGGTCCGCCTCGTGGCGCCGGGCTTCCAGCGGTTCGCCAAGGCCGCCACTAGAGGCCGAGCCACCAAGCGGTTGCACAACGGCCTGGCTGCGGGCCTGTCGAATTCCGATCTGTTCTGGTACCGCGAGGACTGCTGGTACGAAGACTGGGAGGGTAGCGGCACGGGTCTGGTAGACGAGCCGTGTGCAACGCAGCTTGTGCTGGACAAGAGCGCCCTCGCCTATACTCGGCCGGTCGGCCTGGCTGAACTCAGCGTGGGAAAGGGGAAGATGGTGCTGGATAGCCTCCGCTTGGCGGAAGCAGCGCCCGGGGCCTCCGAGAAGGCCCGCCGCATTGGCTCCATACTGCTGACCAACCTCGGGGCAGAGCTCGGCCACCACGAGTCGCCCCAGGCCTACCAGCAGGAGCCCATCAACCTGCGGCCCCACTTCACTACCGGGCTGCGTGACGAGGTCGAGAACGACGGGAAAGGCGGCTGGACCGATCAGGGGCCCAACGACATGCGCAGCCTTCCCACGGGGCGCCGGGTACTCGCGGGTGTGGCCTTTGACATCGCGGACGGCTGCATTGCCCTACGCTCGTCTTCGCATCTGCAACTCAGACCCGCTGGTGTGGAGGGCATCCCCGTGGGGACACGCTGCGACGTGCTGTTCTTCCTGCATGCTGCCGCCTGGGCGAGCGCAGACGGCAAGACCATCGCCACCTGCCGCCTCCGCTACGAGGACGGCCAGGAACTTGAGATCGCCATGGTGGAGGGAGTGAACGTGGCAGACTGGTGGCAGCCGCAGGAACTGCCGCTCGCCCAGGTGGCATGGCGCGGCGCCAACCCAGTACACGACCCCGTCGCCCTGTTCTGCCACACGTGGCATAACCCCCGGCCCAACGTGCCCATTGCGACGCTGTCTGTGGCAAGCGCAGACACCGATGCCGTGTACCTGCTTGTAGCCCTCAGCCGCGGAAACCGCCCCTAGTGGCGTGGACGAGGGCGCCTGTCGTCGAGGCGCCGGGCGGGGCGTGCCCGGAGGTAACACATCCGACGTGACAGCGGGGCCAGAACAAGCGGTTACGGGTGCAGCACGGCGGTCCCACACCCATTTGACCGCCACAGGTGGACCTACCCTTTGGAATTGGCGCGGCCGGAACCTGTGACCGCGCGCAAGGCCTCTAGCCGTCGGCTCGCTTCCTGCTTCACCAGGTTGATGTCCGTGAGGCGAACCAGATCGCTGGGGGACTTGCTCCCCAATGCCACCAAGGCGAGGGCTCGGGTCTCCGCTTCCTGGAGCGCCTGCGCGTAGGCGCGCTCAGCCTCGTCGTACCGCGCCAGGCTCGCCAACACCGACCCTAGTACCAGCAAAGCAGCCGGGCGGTCATCGTCGCTCGCATGCTGCGCCAGCTTCTCCCCAAACCACAGGGCCTCCCTCGGCCGTTGCTGGCTGAGCAGGCGGTCCAGGACGGCTTGCCCAACGGACTGCGCTGGCTCGCTTGCGGGGTAGAGCTCGAGTAGTTGCCGCGCCTTCGCCTCGGCTTCGGCTTCCTGCCTCAGCGCTTGATACACGTGCACGAGCCTCGCCAGCGCCACAGGGGCAAAGGGACTGGTGGGATGCTCGGAGACGAGCAGCTCGAGGCATTGCGTCCCTGTTCGCGTGTTCTCAGAGGGCGTGAGCTCGTCCGACGCATTGATTGTCAGCGCGCGGCCCAGCTCGAAGAGCGCGTTGTCGGCCCACGGGCTGTCAGGGTGACCGAAGGCGACGGCCTTGAGCTGCTGCGCCTCGTAGAAACGCGCGTCGGAGAGCTGCCCGCTCGGGTCGGGGCGCAGGCCCACCCAGGGCGGCCGGTAGCCGACGAGGCGGGCGAAGTCCGGCCCCACAAGGTAGGCGACAGGCACTGGCCCGTAAGCCCGGAACGCCTGCTGATACAGCAAGCGCGAGTTGCTGGGCCTGACGGGTTCCTGCCGGCGCAGCCATTCGACCTTGTAGGCCGCGCCGGACCAGATGTACACCAGGACGATGACTGCCGCACCTGCCACAGCGCGAGCCGTCCGCCGCGGACTCCGCTGGATGGCAGGCTGCCTGGCTGCCCGTGCCGCCGCCAGCGCGAGCACGATGGCCAGGGCAACCAGCAGTGTTTTCCCGAGCCACCAGTTGCCCCACATGCCGTCCGGTTGAGCGATGTGTGCCGAGTATGCGCGTGCGGTCAGCAGCGGGTTGAGCTGCGTCCCTGCCATGGCGTCCAGTGCCCAGAAGGCACCGGCCACGCCCGTGCCCATCGTTGCGCTGCGCCACCCGGCGGTGACCGCGATTGCCAGCGCACACAAGAAGGCCATGGATGCGGCCGTGGACGCCATGGCAAGCGGCAGGTTGAACTCCTTCTGCATGACGCGGCGCATGTAGATCGCGAGCAACAGTTGCAGCGCTACGACAAAGAGCGCCCCGCATAGCAGGCGGCCCACCAGCACGAGGCGGAAGGACACGGGACGCGTCAGAACCGTTTCGAGCGTGTTGTACTCGTACTCTGGACGCAGCAGGCTGGCGCCCACGAAGGCCAGCAGCAGCGGCCCCGTCAGCTCCAGGACGAGCACCGGAGTTGCCGGCTGCAGGAGCGAGGTCATGGCCATCAGGGCGAAAAGCACCAGCATGGTGGCAGCCACAGGCACCACAATGAGCCAGGGCCCCAAGCCGGCGCAAATGCGGGCATTGTAGCGTAGGAGTCTGCCGGACATCGTCTTCGCTCCGCTTCACCTCAGGGCGGCGGGACGGCCACCGCCAGCGCCTTTCTGACCTCAGGGAAGGCTAGCCGCGGCTGCTCTATGGCTGCGTCGTCCAACTGGCCCACCAGTCGCCGTCCGCGGTCGGTCACGAGCACCGCCGGCAGCCGGGCGAGGTAGTAGGCCTCGGCGGTCGGCGCGCACGCAGTCAGGTTCGGGGCGAAGTGGGTGCCGGTGTCGGTGACCATGACAAACGGGAAACGACCTTCCGCCGCCAGGTGGGGCGAGAGGCTGTGGTCATCCGCCAGGCACACCGCGATGCAGGTCGTGTCCTGGCCCGAGAACTCGCTGCTGATCGCTCGCAGCGCCTCCAGAACCGCCAGGGACTCGGGCACCTGGGGCGACCAGAATCCGATCACCAGCGCCTTCCCGTCTGTAGACGAGAGGCGGAAGGGCCGTCCGCGTTGATCGGGCAGCCAGAAACCGGGCACCCGAGGCGAGCTCCTGATGTACTGGCTGGCGACCTTCTGAACGAAAGGGTCTGCGCGCAGCGGCGGGTCGTGGCTGGTGGCCACTCGATGCCAAGCATCCAGTACACCCAGCAGCAGCAGACCGATGGCCGCTACCCACAATCGCCTCCCCAGCCACCCAGCCGGGGCTCGCCCCCGCCAACGTTGCCAACTCATCGTCGCCAGCACGACGGCGAGGCTGATCGCGGCGTACGTAGGCCAGTTCTGGGTAAGCGAGAACTGGAAGGCCCGTGCGAGCAAGTCGCGCCACAGGAACAGGAAGAGCCAATAGAGAGCGACCAGAGCCGCGGCGAGCGCGTTGCGGGCCAGGGCCACGCCACAGTACGTGAGCGCGACGACGTAGAGCAGCGGCACGACCCCTCGCACCAAGGCATGGATAGGCGTGAGAAGTGCCGGCCATCGGCCGGCCATTACCACCGGTGCCGCCAGGCTCGAGCAGATGGTCAGCCCGTAGGCGAAGAGGACCAGTGCGTAGTTGCCTGCCAGCCGCGCCAGGAACAGGACGTGCGCCGGGTAGGGCCGCACGCCAGTGATGTCGCTTGCCGCCACCGCCTCGTCTCTGCGCGCTGCGCCCGCGGCGAGTACGATGGCCAGGGGGGCCAGTACCATGGTGCCGCCGAAGGTGGAGGCCCGGATGCCGCTGACCAAGGGAAGGTGCGGCTTCAGCGCGCTGTCAATGAATGCCAGTACGCTGGCGACTACGATGGCGCCCCAGCCAGCACGCTCCCGCAGGCTGATGCGGAACTCGTGTCTGCCGAGGGCCAAGGCGTTACGGAGCGCCGCCCTCGCCGTCTGTGCCGGCCATCGTGTCAATGTAGGCGTCCTCCAGGGTCGGCTCCGCGGGCCGTGGGGTGCTCTCGGTAACCTTGTCGGCCACGATCCTGATGCGCATGCCGTCGCCCACGCGGTACACACCTGTGAACACGTACCGCTGCTTCATCCCGTGCAGCATCTCGCGCGGCACGTCAACCAGCCAGACGCGCCCCCGCATGCGGGCCAGCAGCTCGGAGACGGTGCCGCTGAAGAGCACCTCACCCAAATGCAGGATGACCAGCGAGTCAGCGGTCGCCTCGACATCGCCGACGATGTGCGTGGAGAGGATCACGATCCGGTCGCGCCCCAACTCAGCCAGCAGACTCAGGATGCGGATGCGCTCCTCGGGGTCGAGTCCGGCCGTCGGCTCATCAACGATGAGTAGCTGCGGCAACGTCAGCAGTGCCTGAGCGATGCCCATGCGCTGCCGCATGCCGCCCGATAGCTGGCCCACGCGCCGGCGCCTGAAGGGACCGAGGTTGGCCTGTTCGAGCACTCGTTCCACGGCCTCCCGCCGTCGGCCGGCGTCCCATACCTCGCCCAACAGCGCCATGTAATCAAGCTGCTCCTCGACCGTCAGAGACGGGTACAGGCCGAAATCCTGAGGCAGATAGCCCAGCAGGCGACGTATCGCCAGATGGTCTCGGCGAATGTCGAGGCCATCAATGGTCGCGGTCCCTGCGCTCGGCTCGAGAAGCGTGGCCAGCATCCGCATGAAGGTGGTCTTCCCCGAGCCGTTGGGCCCCAACAGCGCGAAGATCCCGTCCGTTATCGCCAGGTCGGTGGGCTTCAGCGCCTGCACGCCTCCCTCGTAGGTTTTCGTAAGGCCTTTCAACTCAATGCGCAGCGTTCTCACCGTCCCTTCGGCGCCATGGGCCTGCTCTGGGCCGAGGCCAGCGCCTCGGCTCCGGTGTGGGCACCGTCCAGAGAGAAGGCACCTTGACGACGCGGATGCAGTTGTTGCCGAAGTCGGCAACGTAGATGGTGTGGCCCGCCGCTGCCAGGGCGCACGGGCCGGCGAAGTGTGCCTCGGCCCCGTTGCCGTTCACGTAGCCGGGCGAAGGGCTGGAGGGGAGGACTCCCGCCAGTAGCACCGAATGCCCCGAGGGTTCGAGGCCGTAGATAACGTGCCACTCGGCGTCTGCCACCGCGAGCCGGCCACTGGGCAGGGGACACACGGCAGTTGGTCGCCTGGGGGCGAGCCCACTGAGCGGCAGTCGGTTGAGTTCACCGCTGGGAGCCGCCCCAAACAGCGCCGCGGCCTCGGCGTCGGCCACGATCAGCGCGTGGCTGGCGCCAGTCACAGCCGCCAGGCTGGTGGGGGCCTCCAGCCGCTGCTCGCGTACCAGAGTTGAGACCGTCCCGTCCTGGGCGATCCGCCTCACCACGCGGTTGCCCACGTCGGCTACCAGGATGTCGCCTTCGGGCGTCAGCGCCAGGCCAGCCGGGAAACGAAATCGCGCCTGGGGCCCGGGCCCGTCGCGCCAGCCGCCCGCCTCGAACCCGAGTGCGTCGGCTTGCGTCGGGCCTCCGGCCACCGTCCTGACGATGCCGTGCCGGAGTGCGCGAATGCGGTGGTTCCCACTGTCGGCGAAGTAGATTGTGCCGTCGCGAGCCACGGCGATGCCCGCTGGGTTGAACAGCCGCGCCTCGTCGGCGGGGCCGTCGGCGAACCCGCCGGGCAGGCAGTCTACTGGCCCCGAGCCGGCGACCGTAGTGGTCTCGCCCTGAGACGTGACCCGACGTATGCGGTGGTTGCGGCTGTCGGAAACGTAAAGCGAGCCGTCCGAGGCCACCGCGACCCCCGAGGGGCCATTGAACCGCGCGTTCCAGCCCTTTCCATCGGCAAACCCTGGTCGGATGTGCCCCGCCAAGGTGGTCACCTGCACCGTCTCCAGCCCCAGTGCGGGCGGCTGCTCGCCGCGCATCGCAGGTGGGCCACCCCCCATTGGGCGCTCTGCGGCCTTCCTGCCCAAGAGGCCTCTCGTGTACAGGCCTAGCACGATCCCCAGCACCACGATCAGGACGACCGCTGAGATCACCGGATGGACTTGCTTTCTCACGGTGCGCTCCGCCCCGCGCTGGTCCAGGAGCCTTGCGGCAACCGCATAGCCGCGCGCAGGCGGGCGGTCAGGGTCACGGGACGCCGCAGCAGGGCATGGTCGCCGTTCTTCAAGGTCACAACGCCATACACTGATCCGCCCAGGCCGGCGCTGAGGGGTCCGCCAGCGGCTCCCTCGAGTTGCCGCGGCCTGCCCAATCGGCCCGGCACAGCCCAGACTCCGTCGTAAGCTGCGTAGTAGAGCTGGCCTCCAACCCAGAAGAAAGAGCCTCCCCATGCCAGCCAATCCGTGAGGGTGTGTGGCGAGAGATGCGGCAGGGCCGCGTGACGCACACATCGGAATTGCAGCGGGTCGCCGGCATCCTCGGAGGGCCCGCTCCAGTACAGCGCCTCACCCCGCAACATGGCCGCCTGTGGACCGCGCTCAAGCACGTGGGTGGTCACAATCCCCCCGTGCGCCGGAGCAGACCGAATGGCCGACCACCCGTCGCCGTGCAGCTTGCCGAACCTCTGTAGCCAGTACAGTCGGCCGCCGTGCAAGCCCAGTATTTCACCGTCGAGCTGGTTGCCGCTGCCCTCGGCAGCCGCGAGCGTGCGCACGCCGCCCCGGCCCGTCAGTGAGCAGGAACGCAGCAAGATCCTCGGTTGGAGCGCGGGAACATGCCAGACGTGTGGGGCGATCGCCGGCACTGACTCGGTCCAGTAGACGGACTCTTCATCCGCCGCCAGCCCTGCCGGCCTCCGGAGGTCGGTAGCCAGGGCGAAGGGCGTCGCGCCACGCCGCGGTATCGCGATCAGGTTAGCGCTTGGGCCGTCGCTCTCGAGGGCGAGAACGCGGTCCCCAGCCGGGAGAATCTCGGTCAGGCGGTCCCGCGCGTAGAGCGCTTGGGAGCGGGAACTGCCCAGAGGCAGAGCATACAGGCTCCCACCCGTGCCCTTGGCATCGGACCTCGCCAACAGCAGCAGCGCTTCGCCGTCCGAATGGACAGCCAAGATCGTAGCAGGGCTACTGTAGACGACCGAAGGCCGGCCGCCGACGACGTGGCCGACGACCACCAAGACAGCCAGCAGGAGGACAATGATGAGCAACGCGCAGCGCACCATGACCAAGCACCGGACGCTTAAGCGAAGCCAGACCGATCAGATCAACCCGGCCACAGTGCCCCTTCGGCGCAGGAGCCGAAGCGTCCTCCCTGGGGCGTCAGAAACCGATCCGCAGACCGTCTCGGCAGCCACGTTGCTACCATTTGTCCTTGTCAAGCGCAAATGGGACCGGCTGCCCTTGTCAAGCGCCAATGAGACCGGGGCGTAGCCCGCCCCAGAGGCTCTGGAACCCAAGCCCAAGCGGGGGGCGGTGCTGCCAGACAGGGGCCTAGAACGGCGCTTGCGCCCGGTGCCTGTCGGCTCTGGCCGCTGCTCCCTCGGAAGGGGGCACCGAGCGACTCCAAGAATGGGCCAAGAATGCGCGCTCCAGGCCCATTCCTGCTCGCGCACTAGCCCCTTGGCTCAAGCTGAAGGTATGCGCCTGAGGCTGGGGGAAACGCGCGCCGACACAGAGCACCTCGCTGCACCGCTCCGGCAGCGCGGCCTTGGCAACCACAGAATGGACCCTCTGGCGAACCTGCAGGTAGCGACGAACTTCGGCGCAGCGGATCTGGCCATCGTCGTTGGCTTCGTGGTCGCGTCCACCGTGCTCGGCCTGTGGGCGATGAAGTACATCAGGGACGTGGAGGACTACATAGTCGCTGGCAGATCGGTCAGGACCTACCTGGGCGTTGCCTCCATGATCGCGGCCGAGCTGGGTTTGGTAACCGTGATGTACTCCGCCCAGATGGGTTTCTCCAGCGGCTTCGCTGCCTTCAGCATTGCCGCGCTGTCCGCGCTGGCGGCCCTGGTTGTGGGCTTGACGGGCCTGATCGTGGTGCCCCTTCGGGCGATGGGGGTCATGACCATCCCGGAGTTCTACCAGCGCCGTTACGGCCGCGGCGTGCGGGTTGTCGGCGGCCTGATCCTGGCCGTGTCCGGCATCCTGAACATGGGCATGTTCCTGAAGGCCGACTCGTTGTTCGTCACCAGCGTCATGGGCATGACCTCCCAGCTGCAGCTGAAGGTCGCGATGACGATCATCCTCTGCCTGGTCCTGCTTTACACCACCGTCGGCGGCATGGTCTCAGTGGTGTTCACTGACTACCTGCAGTATGTGGTCATGTCCATCGGGCTCATCGCCACCTCGCTGCTGCTCATGTCGGACCTGGGGTGGGGGAATGTGGTTGACTCGGTCATGCAGATCAAGGGGGAGGCCGGCTTCAACCCGCTGCTGCCGGCAAGCAGCCTGGGCGCCCCATACCTAGTCTGGATGCTGTTCCTTGGGTTCATCAGCGCCTGCGTCTGGCAGACCTCGGTCATGCGCGCGACCTCGGCGGCGAGCGTCGAGGTAGTGCGGAAGACCTACTCGTGGGGTGCCCTTGGCTTCCTGGTGCGGTTCCTGATTCCGTACTTCTGGGGAGTCTGCGCCCTGGTGTACGTGGCCCAGAGGCCGCAGTTGCGGGCGGTCTTCCTACCGGCGCAGGGCCCGGTGGACTCGAGCCTACAGCTGCGGGCCATGCCCATCGCCCTCAGCAAACTCATGCCCGCTGGCTTCATCGGGGTGCTGACCGCGGGGATGCTGGCTGCCGCCATGTCCACCTACAACACCTACCTGCACACCTGGAGCGCGGTGCTCACACAGGATGTGGTGGCCCCGTTGGCCGGGGGCCAGTTGAGTTCGCGGGTGCGGATCCGCCTGGCACGGCTCATCATGTGCCTGATCGCGGTCTTCCTGCTGGTCTGGGGGCTATGGTATCCCTTGGGAGAGCGCCTCTGGGACTACATGGCCGTCACCGGTGGCATCTACTTCACCGGTGCCTTCGCCGCGTTGGTCGGTGGCATTTACTGGCGTGGCGCGAGTCGGGCAGGCGCCTACGGGGCGTTTCTCTGTGGCTTCGCCATGATCATGGGGCTCAAGCCCGTGCAGGGCTGGATGGGCGTTGACTGGGCCGGCCAGTATGTTGGGCTGGTCACGGCGGTCTCGGCCTGCATTGTCCTCGTCCTGCTCTCGCGGCTGTTCCCAGACCGGCTTAGGGAGGGGGACTGAGCCACGCACCAGTTCTGGGTTGCTATCTGGACGTTCATCTGGTTCGCGAGCCTCGCTTTGTTCGCGGTGCTCTCGGCGCTGGTCGTCGTTCTCGCCGGCGCTGATCTCGCTGCGCTGCTCGGGGCTTTGCGTGCACGGCACTTGCAGCATTGCGCCGACACCTCGCCGGGCAACCGGAAGGCCACGCCATAGGCAGGGGCTCCCGCCCTTCTGGGGGTCCCGGCCCCACTGACTGTGTTGCCTGGCAGTGGCCTCACGTCCGCAGACGCGGAGCACGAAGGCCTTGGCGGCTATGGAAGTACGACACTCCGCACCGGATAGGAGGGTAGCCCAACAGCCGATGAGGGCGACACCGGTCGTGGTGGTGTGCTTACTCTTGTGGCTGAGCGAAGGGCTGTGTGCCATGGCGGACGCACCCCATGAATGGACGCTTGAGGAGGCGCGCAAGCACTGGAAGCCTATGGTGCGTCCGGTGCAGCACGTCGGCGTGCCCGGCGACCAGTTCCAGGCGGCCGTGTTGTGGGACGGAGCGCTGGCCTTTGGGCCGCTTGCCTTTCGCGACCTTGGTGTCATGCAGCGGGAGTTGCAGCCTCTGGGCAACAACCTTCTCCACGTGTCGGTGGGCTATGGCGAGCAGATGCGGTTCGTGGACCGGCGCGGCACCGGCAGCCCTGCCATACAGCGCAGCCTTGACCAGGGCAGGCTGCCAATCCCCCATATCGAGACGACAGAGGCAGGGCTCCTGTGGCACGAGATGGTCTTCGCGCACCTGCTTGGTCGCAAGCCTGCGGACGGCATGTACCCGAAGCCGGAGGACCTGCTCGTCGTGCGGGCCCGTTTCTGGGTCCAGAACACCAGCCGGCAACCGAACCGAGGCCACCTGTGGTTGCACTTCGGCGACACGAGCCAGGTGAGCCTCGGGTACAAGTGCCGGGTGGGCGAGCAGCTCGCCCCGGCCCTGGCCCACCGGTTCCAGGCCCCTTTCGGGCTGTTCCAGACCAAGGTGCGCTACGTGATCCCCAAACCGGACAAGGGTCGCTTGATCTGGCACGAGGAGGCCGTGGTGTCCAGGGACGTGGCGCCGCCCCCCACACGGGTTATCGAGTGGGAGGTGAGGCTCCAACCCAATGAGCGCGCCCAGCTCGAGCTAGTCATCCCTTACGGCCCGGTGGACCTCACGACGGCCAAGAGACTCCTCGCCATGGACAGCAAGGAGCTTCTGCGCGAGGTGCGGGGTTTCTGGGTGCGCGTGCTAGATGGCGCCGGACAGATCACCACCCCTGACGACTTCGTCAATGACTACCTCGCGGCCGTCGTAGGGCAGATGGCGCAACAGGTGGCATACCGCCAGCACAGCGATGTCTGGATGTACAAGACCAGCCCAAACCACTACGAGGGCTACTGGCCCTGCAACGCGGCCAAGGCACTGCCGACGTTCGATCTGCGCGGGTTGACCGCTCTCAGCCGGCCGGTACTGGAGAGCTTCGTCGAGCATCAGACCGACGACGTCGGGACTCTTGGACAAGAACGCCGACCCGGCCGCGAGGGCGACCAAGTGGGGGGCGAGGGCTTCGAACGTCGCCCCGGGTTCCTGGGCAACTTCGGCGAATGGACGGCCAACACGCTGCTGCTCAGTCACGGCCTGGAGCTCTGGGCCTTGGCGTCGCACTACCGTATCACGCGCGACGACACCTGGCTCGGCGAGGGCCCAGGATCGCCTCTTCAGGCCATCATCAACGCCTGCGACTGGATCAGTGCGCAACGCCGGCGCACCATGCGCGAGGAAGGCGGGCAGAAGGTCGCGCACTGGGGGCTGCTGCCTGCTGCCTCAGCCCATGACTGGCTGTCGGGCAACACGATCTTCAATGATGCTTACTGCATCTACGGCATGGCCGAAGCAGTGCGACTCTTGCAGGAGATCGGACACCCGCGGGCGGCGAACTGGCGCAGGAACTGAGCGACTACCGCCGGTGCCTTCGAGAGCGTTACCTCGAGGCGCGGAGCAAGTCGCGGCCTGTACCCATGAGCGACGGCACCGAGCTCCCCTATGTCCCACGGGACGTCTACGAGCTCGACTGGACGGGGATTGACTGGACGTACACCGGCTACGGGCCACTGCGGGCCGGGGCCTGGGGAGCGCTCGATCCACACGACGAGCTGGTGGACCAAGCCCTCGAGTTCCTCGAACAGGGCATGCCCAGGGGCATGGGTCCCTACTTCAGCGCACACCAGCAGTACCCGGACACGGCGGACGCCAACTGGGCGGACGTCTCCCAGCCCGAGGCGGCAAGGCACTACCTGTGGCGCCACTACGTCGAGTACGAGACCATGTGGCCCGTGGGCGGGCCCCTCTTCCTGGCCCGCGACGACCTGCCACGCTTCTGCGAATGGCTATTCCACAACCTGGCTGCAGCCATCCACCGCGACTGGCGTGTGGGCGTGGAATCGCTTGACGGAGTGCCCGCCTGTGCCCCGGGGGACGCGGAGAGGTGGCAGGCCATACGCAGGATGTTCGTGAACGAGGTCGGAGGCTACGACGGCTCGCAGCAGTCGCTCTGGCTGTTGCAGGCCCTCCCACGGTCTTGGCTTAGGCCCGGCAGCCACCTGTCCGTCAGAAGCATGGGCACGCATTTCGGGGGGCAGGTTGGTCTGGAGGTGACGGTCTCCAAGGATGGCGACTCAGTGGAGGTCAGAGCCAAGCTGGATCTTGCGGTCCAGCCGGGTGAGATACGCGCGCGGCTCAGGTCGGGCGACGGCCGGCCGCTTAGAGCGGCTGAGGTGAACGGTCGCCCTGTGCCGGTGCTTGAGGCAGGCACCATCGAACTGCCGTGCCGGACGAGAGGGCAGTACCGCCTCGTCGGGCGCTTCGGGTGATGTGCGCCCGCCGCCGCATGGGGGTCATGCTCTCGAGATGTGCCGTGGTGGCCAAATGGGCGTGAGACCATCTGCGGCGGTCAAGCGCGCGTGAGACCGTTCCAGCCGTGGTTTCCGGGCCCCAGCGAGAACGTGGCACGGCAGCCCTCAGACGGCCCAGAACACGCCGTCACAGGCGCATTGCTTGCGGCCTCACGCCCGTTTGACCGCCACAGGGAGGCCCTCCACCAAGCCACCAACTGGGTTGGCATGGGTCCTCGGGAACGACAGGCAATGGGTTGCAGGCACCCCCGTGAACCGGGTTGCGGCGGCCCTCTCATGCCGGGCTGCGTCATCGTTTGGCCGCGCAATGGCTGTCAGCGGACAAGCCGCGCGTTGGCCCAATCCGCGTGGTCGCCACTGATCCCGTCCCCACCGTCGGCCGCCACCAACTCCAGCAGCCGGGCATTGCGGACATCCACCTCCACCGCCTTGGCTGGCGTGCCTTTGGTCAGGGGGCCGCTGTCGTAGACTGTCCTGCCATCCAGCCGGACACGGAAGGCCACTCTCCCGTCCCCGGCGTGCTCGTCGCGCCCGACCTCGCACCGGAACAGGCGGAAGCGGCCGTCCGCCAGGATGTAGGCTACCCTCCCATTGGCGTGGGTTCCGATCCCCCGCTCGTACTGGCGACCGGCTATGGTCATGGGCTTCTGCCAGACGCTCTGTCGAAGCTGCAACTCCCCCCATTCCTGCTCCATCTCGTCGGGCTCCAGCTCATCCAGGTAGACTACCTTCCTGCTCGGCTCTGGCCAGGACCGACGGACGACGTACATGGCCGCGTGCACCGGGTAGACCAGCCGCCTGCCATCCGACAACGAGGGCAGTGGCTCGCAGTCCATCCGCGCTTGGTCGAAAGGCACGTCCAGGGTGACGGTCTGCACGCTTAGCCCCCACCGCACTTCGGCCCAGGCGCTCACCTGTGCTCGCACATCCCTCTGGAAGGAGAGGGTGTACTCGAGGTCGTTCCTGCCAGGTTGGAGCGGAACGGCAAACCAGTACCCTTGCTCCCTCTCGCGCGGCTCGATCGCCTCGCACTCGACCAACTCCCCGTTGCGGGAAGCCCGGCAGGATGGGGGAGCCGGCTTCCGGCCGCCAGACTCACAGAGGATGAGAAACCGGCTGCCCTGCGTGGCTTCTGGAAGGGTGATGGAGGCCTTGCCCACGACCGAGGGGCCAGCCTCGGCGTCGGCGCCTCCCGCTATCCTGGCTGGCGCTGCAGCGATTGCCACGCGCCGCTCTTTGCCGGGCCATCTGATCAGCCGCGACCACAACGGCTTGCCGTCGCGGTAGGCCGCGACGTCTGCTGCCTGACCCGGCCGGCCGTAGAGCCGGCAATGTGTGGCGCCGCTGGGGGCCTGCTCTAGGGCGTACCGGCAGCCCGTCACAACCAGCCCTTCCTGGCCAACGGGGATGAGTTCCGCTGTCCGTTGCTCATAGCCCTGCAGCTGGAACCCGAGCGTGTCGCCCACGCAGTATGTCCGAGCGTCAACCGAGCGGAACGGGTAGAGGGTGCGCAGCCGAAAGCTCCCCGGTCCAAGGGCCGGCCCCAACCTCACTGAGATCCTGCGGGCCGAGATGAACGGGTTCCGCACCGAGAGGATGCCGTGCCCCTTCCTCAGGTGCACGAAGCCGTACGGTACCCGTTCCGTGGGGTCGCCGCCCACCAGCTCCGTGTGGGCAAGCGTGCGGGCATTCGCCCGCGCCCAGCGCACCATGTGCGTCAGGGCTGGCCAGTCGGCATCGGTAGACAGGAATCTGGGGTCGATATAGAGGGTGAGCAGGCGGCTGCCGCGCCCGAGCACCGCCATCGCATTGTCCTGCCAGGGCTCGGGCGTGATCACGATGATCCCCAGCGTCTCCATGGCATCCGCAGGGAAAGCCGGGTACTCGCGGAGTCGCCTCCGGAAGTATGCGTCTCGGGTGGTTGTGGCCGCCTGGCGGTGTATGGGGGCAGGCACGCTGGCAGCCGGGTAGTCGCCCCCCAACTCGCCCCAAACGCTATCCACGTAGAAGAGCCAGTAGGGGCTCAGCCACATGCCACAGGTCGCATCCAGGTAGACCGACGGAGCGCCCGCGCGCACGCTCTTCAGCAGGCTGATGTACCCGTCACAGTTGGCTTCGCGTGCGGCCTCGGGATCGTTGCGAATGTCGTCCAGACCCGACCTGGGCACCCCCGGGTAGAACCCATCGAGCTTGATGAACCGCAGGCGGTACTCCCGGGCGAGCTGCTGCACGCGCTGCGTCATGTCGGCGGCATACTTGGTGTCGGCGAAGCAAGCCATCTGCCCATCCGGGCCCACCGCGTACCCGTGGGCCTCACACCACGGGCCGTGGCTGTAGCCCGACGAGGGGGAGACCCAAAGGCCCAGGCCCGCGGCGGCGCCCTCGAGTTCCGGAAGCAGAGGAGCAAGGCCCCTCGGAAACCGCTCGCTGTCCTCTGCCCACAGGCTATCGTGAACGTCCCAGCCGTCGTCAATGGTGAACGCGTCGAAGGATTCGCGGTGAGCCTCGGTGAGCTTCCGCCTGAGCAGGCCGATGAGCTCCAGGCAGTTCTGCTCCGTGGGCGGCATCAGCGTCCACCAGGTGTTGTAGTTGACGAATAGCCCTCGCCGGGCTGGCGCGACACGCCGCCCCTCCAGGTACCGCCGGAAAGCGGCCAGCGCACCATCCTCCCCTCCCACTCCGATGGCCAGTGGCTTGCTGACCAGCGTTCCGGTCAGCCGCCGGGCCGGACACTGGGTTAGGGTCACGGCCCCGTCCACGCACTGGTTGAGGGCGGCCGGATGCTCAATGCCCAGGAACAGATCGCCGACGCATACGGGCTGTCCCAGGCCCTGGGTAACCGGCTTGCCCGACACCTTGAACGGACCGAAATGGATGCGCTGAATCAGGGGAGCCAGGCCGCCTTCCGCCCTTAGCTCCACATAGCAGTACAGGCAGGGAGCTTCCCTCGCCACTTCCTGGCGCAGGACGATGCTGATCCCGTGGGTCGGCAGTCGGTACCGGAGGAGTACCGCCCCGGCGCCTCGCGAAACGGAGACGAAGTCGAAGTCCGCCGCGCGCACGTCTTCTCCGTTGACGCGCAGACTCAGGCCAGGTAGTGCCAGCTGGTGCTGCCTGCCGCTGAGCCTGTTGCTCAACACCCCATAGGCGGGCCGACCGTCCTGCTCGGCAGTGCGCCAGGACAACCAGGCGTTCCCCAGAGCAAGGCCATCGGCGCCAGCGTTAGTGCCGGCTACTGCGAGCAGCAGCAAGCACGTCAGGATGGCATGGGGTCTCGCCATGGCTCTCCCCAGCGGGTCAGGCGACAACGCGCAGCGGTCAAGGCCCGATCAGACCGGCCTGAGACGCTGCTTCCTCTTGCCCAGAGACAGCCCCTCCTTATAGAGTAGCGGGCCCCCAGTCTCTGGGTCGGGTGCCACCACGTACATGCTCGCCAGGCGGGCCCTTCATTCGGCCCAGGGCGCCAAGAGGCGCGTGGCTGTGCACGTCTTCGAGGTTGCCTGTGCGCACGTGCACGTCGGACGTGCTGGCGGCGAGAGCTACTTCCAGGCCCTGCGGGCATCAGCCGAGCAAGTCGGGGGTGGGTGAACTGCCCGGAAGGCGACGACAACATGGCATCGAGAGTGGACCGGTTGCGCGACAGCAGGTTGGGTGTGTCGAGAGCGCCACGGACTCCGCCGGCTTCCCCAAGCACGATGGCCCTACAGTTCGACTGAACCTGGCGTCACCCGGAGAACGCCATCCGGCCGGAATCCAGGGCTTCCTGGCAGTGCGAGATCAGTCTTGGGACCTTAGGGCCTCAGCGGGGCAAAGCAGAGATCCCTGACCCCAAATCCTGTTCTGGACCCCTTTCCTGCCTGTAGGCACTGCTCGCGCTCGGAACCTGGGCCGAGAGAACACAGGGGCGCCCGCGAGGCTCTATGACGGTTTGACGCCGGTTCGACGGCCGCACCTGGTTGCACGACCTGCTGCGACCGGGCGGCGCTCCTTACGATGAGGCGGAGATAGCGGCGATCCGACGGGTCACGGGAGAGCAGGCAGGCGCAGCCGACTGAGTCCTGAGCCGAGCCAGGCATGCGTGTCGAAGCCCCAGGTCGGCTTCGAGCCTAGCGCATGCGGCGGATCTTGCACGCGACGTCCGCGAGGATGGGGGCTGGCGACAGAGGCAGCTTGCCCTCGCTGCAACTGGCCCTCTGGCGCCGTGCACACGTGCCGGTCGCGGTGTCATACCACTCAACTGCATACCTGCCGTCACTCAGGCCGCGAAGCGCGAAGGTGGCGCTGCGGATGGGCTCAACCGGCAGGTTGTGGCTGCGGTTGTACCAGTTGCTTGCCCTGTTGTGCAGCCACAGGATCGCGAAGTCCGTTGTCTCCAGACCCAGCACGTCCAGGTCCGTCGCGAAGCGCGGGTCCACGCAGCCGGTGAACCGGTAGCGATCCACCTCGATCCAGTCGCTGCCCTCGTTCCGCAACTCGACGGTGTGCTCCCCCGGCGGCAGGTCCACCGTGTACTGCGCGTCGTAGGTGCTCTGCCACATCTTGAACTGCTCAACCCACTTGGTCTGCTGGTACTCCCCCTCGCCCGGCGGGCCCGCCTTGAACTCCTTCTCCCACGCAACGCGGCCGTCCACGAGGACCTGCAGCCGCGCCGCCACGCTCACCGTGCCGATGTGGAAGCTGAGCCGCCCGCCCTGCGGGCAGGTCACCCGGAAGCGCAGCGGCGTCCGCTCGTTTGGTTTCGAGGGCGCGTAGAGGAACGAACTGAACGTCCCCTCGCCCGTCAGCCGCCCATCGGGCTCGATGGCAAAGTCGCTGCCGGTCGCCTTGCCCCAGCCCATTCCCGGCGACACCTCCAGATCTCGCCACTGCTCGCCCGGCACTGGCTCTCGCGTCGGCGGGCTGATGTCGGCCAGCGCGAAATTGAGCTCAGACCACGGAACGTCGCGCGCAAAGCGCCCCAAGGCCGTGAACTCATGGTACAGGTCCAGCGGCTCAACGTATCCGTCCCAGTACCAGACCATGGCTCCGCCCATGGAGCGCGACGCCATGGCCGCCCATAGCCCGTTATGTAGGTTCGTGCCGTGTCCTGCGGGGTCGTGCTGGGCATCGGAGGTCTGCCAGTCGATGCCGAACTCGCCGACCAGGTGGGGCTTGCTGAACTGCTCCGTGTGGGTTCGGCACAGCCGCGCGATCTCGTCCACACAGTCCCGGCGTTGGTCCTGCACGCCGTAGGTGTGGCTCTGAGTGTAGCCGATCTGCGGGAGGCGCCACACCTCGTCGTACCCGTAGGTCGTCGTGATCAGGTGCTGGTACGGGTCGCTGTCGCGCAGGTAGGCGGCCATCTCCTGGAGCCACGGGGCCGGCGCCACGACCTCGTTCCAGAACTCAAAGGACAGAACGCTGGGACAGCAGCCCCACCGGGCGATGTAGTAGCGGAGCCGGTGTCTGTAGTGCTCTCTGGCTGTCGGGTTCGTCCAGAAGTCGGCCGGCGTGTCGCAGGGCCCGCCACTCGCCTTGTTGTAGGGATTGCGCGCCCAGCAGTCCTCGCCGAAGTACCCGGGCGTATCCAGCAGCTCGCCGTGGTAGCCGAGGCACAGCATGACGTAGATGCCGTCCTTCTCGGCTAGGTCCATGACGTAGTCCAGCCGCCATGCGTTGTCCGGGCTGTAGCGCCCCAGGCCGTAGAACCGTCCGCGTGCCCCGGGGTCGTCGGGCGTCCATTCGAGCCCCATGTTCCAGCGCACCAGCCAGAGGCGGGCGTAGTTACCCCCGCTGTTGCTCAGCGCCGGGAACCAGCGGTCATAGTCCAAGGTCTGCCGCCCACCTGCCCAGCAGACGTTCTCGCCCACGGCGAAGTACGGCTTGCCCGAGTCGAGGCGCAGGTAGTAAGGCGACTTCTCGCTCCGGCGCACAAAACCGGGGCGCTGGCTCGGCTTGACCTGGAAGCGCATGGGCTTTGTCTGCGCGGTCCCGCTCCCGTCGGTCGCCGAGACGACGCACTCATACCGCCCGGAGACCATCGGCGCAAACCGCACCTTCCAGATGGGATCCCCGGTCCTCCGCAAGACCTCCTGCCCGTTCACCTCGCGCCTCTCGTAGGGCACGTAGAAGAACCCCGGCACGCTCAGCTTCCGGCCCTCGGGGCACGCGAAGGTCGCCTCCACGTCAATCTGCTCTGGGTCGAACGGGTTGTCGTACGTGGCGTCCAGATCCAGCGTCAGCTCGAGGCGCCCGAACTGCGCGAGAGGCTTTCTGGGCGGGACCAGGTCGCCAATCCGCAGCGGCTTCGCGGACTCGAAGGTGACCGTCTCAGCCCCCTGGGCCGCCAAGGCTGCGGCTTCCTCCTCCTGCGCGGCCTGCGCCGTGAGCGGCCGAAGCAGAAGCTCACACTGCACCGTCTCGCCTGCCTTCAGGGCCGCAGTGTCCGGCACCGGCAGGTGCAGCTCGAAGTATTGCATGTCGAACTTTCGATCGTCCTGGAGGTTGACCGACTTAGGCGTGGATTGCGCCAGGTCGAACCGCATGCCCGCCCCGGAGGGCAGCGTCCAGCCGATCCAGTTCATCGGCCCGCCGACCAGGTGGTACTGATCCGGCAGCTTCTCGGGGAAGGCCGCAGTGCGGAAGCTGACGCCATCGAAGGCGTACCATTTGCCCGCGCGGGCGACCAGTTGGGCCGGCAAGAGCACGCTGACGAACACGCCTTCTGCCGCCAGCTGGACGCTCGGCTTGACGGCGTACCGCAGTCGCAAGCCCCGTGGGCCCGGCTCAACGGTCTCCGTGAGCCCGACTTCGCCGCCCTCGACCGCCATGCGCCCCTGCACTCGCGTCGTGCCACCACGCGTCGTCACCCGCAGACCGGCCGCATCGGCGTGCCGTTGGTCCACCCACATCCCGTTCCAGCCGGGCTTCACGATCATCAACCCGAGATCAGCTGCGACGACTTCGCCCGCCACGCGGACCTCCTGCAGGCTCCCCGTGGGCGCTACACGGATCTCCAGTTGAGTCTGGCCGGAGGCATTGGGCTGCGCCAGAACGACGACTCCTACGAGTAGCGAAGCGAGCATGGTCTCCCTCGGAAGATGGGCTTTGAGCCGGTGGCTCAGGGCTGCCCGGCGGCCTCGTTGTCGCGGACCAGGGCCCGGCCGCTGAGGTCCTCCACGCGTACGCCTGTACTGCCGTTGCTGCCCAGGACTATGGCATGGCGCACGCCCTGCCCTATGCGAATGGCGAGGGCGTCGCCATGGAACGTGCAGCCGTGGACCTGCAGCCGCCCCGCCTGAGCGTCAACGGCCGGCAGCCCTTCGCGGTTCCGGTCCCAGGCGCTGAAGTAGCAGTCCCCGAAGCCGACGTAGGACGGCCCTTTGAGCACGGCGATGCGCCTGAAAGCGCCCCAGAAGTTGCAGTTCACGAGCCGCACCTGGCCTCCGCACTGCTCCCCGACAATCACCCCGGTCGGGTCGTCACCGTTGAACGACACGAACTGGCCGTTGGTAATCAGCAGCCCCATGGGCTGGATCTGGTCCACCTGCACACAGACCTGCGAGGCGTCGCTGCCGTTGCCGCAGAACTGCCCGTTGCAGGCGCCGTTCTGGGTCTGGATGAAGCGGTAGCCGATGTTGGTTGGGAAGACGAAGCAGTTGGTCACATACTCCCAGTCGGTGCGGCCGAAGACGAAGGCCTCCAGGTTCCGCCACATGTGCTCGAAAACCCGGTCCCAGTTGCCGCCTACCTCCGGCTGCGACCACCAGTGACAGTGAAGCTGCACGTTCTCCACCCTACCGATGTCCGTGCAGTTGTCTACATAGATGCCGCGCCGGAGCGTGCAGCCGTAGACGCTGCGGATGCGGTGGCGCACGTTCGGCTCAGGGCCGACGCGGATGCCGTTGAAGCTGTTGATCAGGGTGACGTTCTCGACCGTGTTGTCGCCGCCCTGGAGATGGAACGTCCACGGGTAGGGACGGATGTCGTCCGGCTTCTGGTCGGGGTAGTACACTGTCAAGCCCTGCACGGCGCTGGAGTCGCCCAGTTCGAAGAGCGCCGGCCCGTCCGCGTTGTCCCGGCCGCCGGTGGCGAGGACCGCCGAGCCGATGAGCGGCTTGATGTACAGGGGCGCCACCGCCGCGCCCACGACGGCGACCCCGGGCTTGACGGTGAGGCTCCCGGAGACGAGGTAGCGGCCCGGGGGGATGTAAACCCGGCCTCCTGTCTCCGCCGACTTGTCAATGGCTGCCTGGATAGCCCTCGTGTCGTCGGCCTTTCCGTCGCCCGCAGCGCCAAAGTCCTTCACGGAGAAAACCCCCTCCAAGCCGGCCCTTGCGTTCACAGCAGCACCTCCTTGGGGCTGCGCCATTACGGGGATGCACGCCGCCGCGGCCAAGGCCGCCCACAGGCGAACCGGTCGCTTCATTGCCGCGCCTCCCGGCGGGATGCAGGCTTCGGGGTACTCCGAGTCCCCGACCTGGTGCGCAGAACCTTGCCTCTCGGTCACCGACCGACACCTGCGCGTCCATTCTGAGCCGCCTTCCGCAGCGCAGCGGGCTGCTCCTCTCTCCCAGTCCGCCCAGCAACACCGCGAAGTCGCCTTCGGCGTCGCCTACACCTCTAAGCGCGTGTGCTGGGTCGCATAGGTACCGTCGGGCGCTGGTCTCACTTCCCTTTGACAGGGACAGGCGGTCTCATTTGCCCTTGACAAGGACAACCGCTCCCGGGGTCGGACCTGTGCAGGACGCCGCAGGACCATCAACGCACACGACCTGCGTTCCCGGGAAGGACAGACAGTGGTCGTGAGACAAGCGACCCCCAACCCACAGCCAGAGGCGGTACGAGGCCAGTCTCAGGTGCGCTTGAGCGGGGCAGGCGGTCGCAGATGGGTCAGGCACCGTCCACCCAGTTCATGATGACCTTGCCCGATTGGCCCGAGCGCACGACTGCGAAGGCCTCCTCGAACTCGGTGAAGTGGTACCGGTGCGTGATGACGGGACTGATGTCCAGGCCGCTGTGCAGCATGGACTGCATCATGTACCACGTTTCGTACATCTCTCGGCCGTAGATTCCCTTGATGGTGATCATGTTCGATATGACGGTGGACCAGTCGATCGCGAAGTCCTCCGCCGGTATCCCCAGCATGGCGATCTTGGCGCCGTGACACATGTTGGCAAGCATGTCCCTGAAGGCGTCGGGGCTGCCCGACATCTCCAGACCGACGTCGAAGCCCTCTTTCATCCCGAGCTGTTTCTGGACGTCCTGCAAGCTCACCCGCGCGATGTTGACGGCGATCGTGACTCCCATCTTTCTCGCCAGTTCCAGTCGGTAATCATTGAGATCGGTGCTCACAACGTAGCGCGCGCCGGCGTGCCTCACGATGGCGGCCGCCATGATGCCGATAGGCCCAGCGCCGGTAATCAGGACGTCTTCCCCGAGGACCCTGAAGGAGAGAGCGCTGTGCGTGGCGTTCCCGAAGGGGTCGAAAATGGCGAGGATTTCCGTGGGAATCGTCGGGTCGGCGTGCCACACGTTCGTGACGGGAATGCAGAGGTACTCGGCGAAGGCGCCCGGGCGGTCCACGCCCACCGCGCTTGTCCTCATGCAAAGCTGCCTGCGACCAGCCAAGCAGTTGCGGCAGCGCCCGCAGACGATGTGCCCCTCACCGGAGACTAGGTCACCGATCCCCAGGTCAGTCACGTTGCCACCGACGGCGGCCACCGTGCCTACGAACTCGTGACCGATCGTCATGGGGACGGGGATGTGCTTCTGCGCCCAAGCGTCCCAGTTCCAGATGTGCACATCCGTGCCGCAGATTGACGTCTTGTGGATCCTTACCAGGACGTCGTTGATGCCTACCTCAGGAACCGGCACTTCGTCCAACCATAGCCGCGGTGCGGGCTTCTTCTTCACCAGCGCCTTCATCGTCTTCATCAGGCCACCATTCCCGTCTCTTAGAGGCCGAGCTCAGCTTTCACTTCCTGGAACACCGTCACAGCGAAGTCTAGGTCCTCTTCGCAGTGTGCAGCGGATACCTGGACGCGGATGCGGTCGGTGCCCTTGGGAACCACAGGATAGGAGAAGGCGATCACGTAGAGGCCTTTGTCTAGCAGCCGAGCCGCCATGCTCTCCGCCAGGACAGGGTCGCCCAGCATGATGGGCACGATGGGGTGCTCGCCCGCCTTGACGTTGAAGCCGGCGGCCAGCATGCCGTTGCGGAAGCGGCGCGTGTTCTCCCACAGCCTGTGCCGCAGAGCGCCTGACTCCATCAGGATGTCCAGGGCCTTGAGTGATGCGGCCACCACCACCGGTGCTACGCTGTTGGAGAACAGGTAGGGCCGCGAACGCTGCCGCAGGTACTCGATGATCTCCTTCCTGCCGCTGGTGTAGCCCCCGGTGGCGCCGCCCAGAGCCTTGCCTAGCGTGCCGGTGATGATGTCTACGCGTCCCATGACGCCGCAGTGTTCATGCGTGCCCCGCCCGTGCTCCCCCAAGACGCCCACGGCGTGCGCGTCGTCGATCATGACCAGCGCGTCGTACTGCTCAGCCAGGTCGCAGATCTCACGCAGCTTGGCGATGGTGCCGTCCATGGAGAACACGCCGTCGGTGGCGATCAGACGGAAACGCGAGCTCTGCGCTTCCCGGAGGCACCTCTCAAGGTCGGCCATGTCGCAGGTCTTGTAGCGGAGGCGTTTGGCCTTGCACAGACGGATGCCGTCAATGATGCTGGCATGGTTCAACTCGTCAGTGAGCACGGCGTCTTCCTCCGACAGCAAGACCTCGAAGAGACCGCCGTTGGCGTCGAAGCACGAGGCATACAGGATGGTGTCCTCAGTTCCGAGGAAGTCGGAGAGCTTCTGCTCGAGGTGCTTATGGATCTGCTGCGTGCCGCAGATGAACCGTACTGACGCGAGCCCGTACCCCCACCTGTCCAGCCCCTCACGCGCTGCCTGGATGACCTCCGGGTGGTTCGCTAGGCCCAGGTAGTTGTTGGCGCACATGTTGAGGACTTCGCGAGGCATGGTCCCCGCCGCGACGCTAAGGCGGGCGCGTTGTGGGCTGGTGATGACCCGTTCGCGCTTGTAGAGGCCCGCTTCCCTGATCCCGCCCAGCGCCTCAGCTAGATGGCCCTTCATCGAAGCAAACATCGTCGCGCTTTCCCTCCCGCGTGCGGCTTCCGGGAAAGGCCGCAGTCCCGGAACCTGTGGCCAAACGAGGGCCGCGCCGCAACAGACCTTGGCGGCCGACGCCGACTGCCCTCGCGCAGCGCGCCCTTTGCCTGGCGCAGTTGCAGCTCTGCTGGAGGCGACCCAAGGCGCGTCCCCCAGCACCCCGTCCACCAGGCGTCTTCGACGCCCTCGTTGGGGCATCCTTCGCGGCCCGCTGCCAGCAGGGCCAGCCCACCGAACGGGCCCGTATCTAGGCCAGGAACGCGTTGCAGAGGCCAAGACCACGCCGTGCCCAGGTAGCCTGTGCCCTGTAGAACCTCATGCGCCCCGGAGTCCAGGGCTTCCTGGCAGTGGGAGATCGGGTTCGGGCCCTACGGGCTCTGGTGCCTCAGCGGGCTCGGCTTTCTGGACACAGCCTAATCGCCGGCGCGCGAGGCAGCTTGCTGACGACTGCCAACTCAGTGCCGTCGGGAGCCTCGGCTTCGCCAAGGAGGAGCGCGAGGGGATAGCGCAGCGTCGTCCCAGGGCTCAGATCGGCAACTCGTAGGCCCGCGGGCGCGGCGGAAGCGGCGCGCGCCGGGCCCGGAACTAAAGCCAGGCTGAGCAGCACCCCCAGAGTCCAGCAGACTGCGCGATGCTTCAACAGCCTACCCCTCGGGTAGTCGCGACGGAAGGCGTCGCTGATGACCTGGTACGAGCCGATTCGTCCCTCGGGCGCGGACCTCCTTGGGGCCAGGTGCGGCGGTCACATAGCCGTGAGACCGGTGCCATGCGGCCTCAGGGGTTGCGTGCTCGCCCTGTCAGTTGGCCCTCACGTTAGCGAACGCTCGCTCGATTGGCCGAATGAGACCACCTGTGCCGGCCAAAGCGGCCTGAGACCGGCCTCAGGGCCCATGCCTGGGTCCGCGGCTGTCTCCGATAGAGCGCGAAATGGGATGATTGCGGGCGAAAAGGGGCCTAGAATAAGAGGTCCTCGCCCTTCAGGTGCGGCCGCCCGCTGGTCTCATTGGCGCTTGACAACAACAGACGGTCTCATCGGGCAAAACGAACGGGCGTTCCCCAAGGATGGGACCGATCTGGTGGCCGGCCGACGCGGTGTTCTGGGTGTCCTTCCCGAGAACTCGCGTTGACCCAGGGGCGGTTCGCACAACGCGTGGCCAGCGTCCCACGTGCTGAGCACACCCTTCTCGCTGCAGTCCGCCGTGTCCTCTGCGTGCTCAGGTCTCGGACCATTTCCGGTCTGGGCCGACAGGCTGAACCAGCACGCGCAAGAGAGCCGCAGGCTCTGGAACTACCTGCTTTCAGCCTTAAGGCCGCCGTCCTCAGTCACGCGGCGCGCCGTTCGTAGTGGTGGTGCAGGCCGCCAACTTCGGCAAGCCCCACAACCTGACCGGCGTTGGGCAGCTGGGCAGGCCGGGCCTCCGGGCAGTCCATGTCCAGGGACAAATGGGTGCGCCACCGATGGTAGTAGGCGAAGTAGCTGCGGAGGAGGCGTCTGAGGTGGCTCTGGTTGAGCACGATCACGTGGTCCAGGCAGTCGCGGCGGATGCTGCCGATCAGCCGCTCAGCGAACGCGTTCTGCCACGGGCTGCGGGGAGCAATGATAACCTGCTGCCTGCACGGGTTGCGGCATCTGCGCGCCGGCGCCCATCATCCGCAGACCATCGGTCCCTGGTCTTCGACCGGGATCCCGGTCCGTAGGACCAGGGACAAGATCGAGCGGCTACCCCGGACATTGAAGGACGAGGTGACGTTGGTGGTGGAGGTCAGCCCGGATCAGCTGCGGGAGGCCATCAGCCGCTTTGTGGATTACTATCCCTGGGCCGCTTCGCGGCCGGGATGGCGGCCCGAAGGGCTTAGCCACAACCGGGAGCACTACCACGAGGCCCTGGGCAACGTGGCCCCCGACGATGTATACTACGGTCGCCGGGAAGCGATCCTGGGGCGCCGCCAGCAGCTGCAGGTGCGTACGCTGATCGCCCGCCGGCTGCATTTCCGCCGCGTCAACGCTAAGGAGGATCACTCAGGAACAGAAACGCCCAGACTGTACCGTAATCAGGGCCCCCTTTTGTCTCATAGACGCTGAGGACGGACACGCCGTGCTTATGGGAGGTCAGCGTGAACGAGTTGCGTGATCGCGCGCCGGTTTGTTGCCGCCTGTGTGTCCTGGTTGTCACGGCCCTGCTGGCGGCGCTTTCGACCGCCGCCCTGGCCAATGGCCCGGTCAAGGTCTTCATCCTCGCCGGCCAGTCCAACATGCAGGGCCAGGGCCTGGTGCAGGCCAAGGATGCCGCCGGCAACGAGAAGCCCGGCACACTAACCGCCATGCTCGCCGACCCGGCCAAGGCGCCGCTGCTGAAGCACTTGCGCACGCCCGATGGCCAGTGGGTTGAGCGCGACGACGTCTGGGTCTACGACGTCAGCGAGTTCGGCACCGCTAAGGGTCCCCTGGGCTTCGGCTTCGGCTGGAACCTGGGCAACAAGGACTGGTTCGGCCCGGAAGTCCAGTTCGGCCACGTGATCAAGACGCACCTGCACAACCAGGTGCTGATCATCAAGACCGCTTGGGGCGGCAGGAGCCTCTACACCGACTTCCGTCCGCCCAGCTCCGGCGGCGCCGTGGGGCCGTTCTACACGCAGATGCTGGGCACGGTCAACCGCGTGCTGGGCAACCTCAAGCAGGAGTTCCCCGCCTACGACGGTGGCGGCTACGAACTGGCAGGCTTCGTCTGGTGGCACGGCTGGAACGACTTCTGCGACCCGACGAACGCCGTGCCTGAGTACGAGCAGAACCTTGCGAACCTGATTAGGGATGTGCGCCGCGACCTCAAGGCGCCGAAGCTGCCGGTGGTGATCGGCGAGTTCACCGGTCCTTGGGGCGCCGACTGCACGGAGCCGGCAGCGCTGGCCATCCGCCGTGCCCAAGCCGCCGTGGCGGCGAAGCCCGAGTTCCGCGAGAGCGTCAGCTTCGTGCCGACCCACGACTTCGTGCGCACTGAGGGGGAATCGCCGACCGGCGAGGGCTACCACGAGTTCAAGAACGGCGAGACCTACTTCCTGATCGGCAACGCGCTGGGCGAGGGCATGTGGGACCTGCTCTCGGGCAGGCCCAGGCCCCCGGTCAAGGTCTTCATCCTGGCCGGCCAGTCCAACATGGAGGGTCACGGTGCGGTCAGCGCGTTGGACAAGGACGGCAACGAGCGTCCAGGCACCCTGACCTGGCTGCTGGGCAACCCCGCCAAGGCGCCGCTGGTGCAGCCGTGGTGCGACGACCGGCCGGTGCCGGCGGTCGAAACGACCGGGATCGAGGCCACCAACGCCACCTTCGGCGACCCGGTCCCCGGCCGGGTCAAGCAACTGCGCGTCGACTACACCGTTGGCGGCCAGAGACAGACCAAGACGGTGGCCGAGAACGAGACGCTGACCATCGCCGCCAGGCCGGGGACGGTGGTGATCGAGCGGGCGGTCTACGGGGACCTGCCCGACGGCGTCAAGAGCGACGTCACCGCGGCCGTGCGCACACTGGTGGACGCCGGACGGACCCGCTCGCGCTGGAAGGTGCGCGACGACGTGTGGGTCTGGTTCAACGGCCACAAGGGCGGCTTGACCACCGGTTTCGGCGCCGGCCGCGACCTCATCGGGCCCGAGCTGGGCTTCGGCCAGGTACTCGGCGACGCGCTGGCCGACCCGGTGCTGATCATCAAGACCGCTTGGGGCGGGCGCAGCCTCTACAAGGACTTCCGCCCGCCCAGCTCCGGCGGCGAGGTCGGCGCGTGCTACCGGCAGTTGCTGGAGACGGTCAACAAGGTGCTGGGAGAGCTGCCGGTTGAATTCCCCGACCTGGCCAACCGGCGCGCCGACCTCGCCGGGCTCGTCTGGTGGCACGGCTGGAACGACGGGATCGACCCCGAGAACGCCGTGCCTGAGTACGAGCGCAACCTGGTCAACCTGATCGGCGACCTGCGCCGCGACCTCGGCGTGCCGGGCCTGCCGGTGGTGGTCGGCGAGCTGACCGGCCCGTGGGTCCAGGTCGGCGGCGCCTGGGGCGAACTGCGAGCGGCACAGGCGGCGGCGGCCGACCCGGTCCGGCATCCGGAGCTCAAAGGCAACGTGGCCTTCGTGCCGACCCACGACTTCGTGCGCGCCGAGGACGACTCGCCCGGCGGCTGGCCGGCGCACGAGTTCAACAACGCCGAGACCTACTACCTGGTCGGCCAGGCGTGTGGAGAGGCCATGAAGAAGCTGCTCGCGGCGGCCCCGCTGGGCGGCGCCGCAGGGGCGGTGGACAACCGCCCAGTGACGGCGAACACGGCAATCAGGGACTATGGCCTCAAGGAGTACGTTCGCGTTTCCAAGGACCTTCCACACGCCGAGGGCACGGCCTGGAAGCTCGTATGCACCATGCCCTACAACTGCCACTTCCAGCCCTGGATCCAGGTGGAGGCGCCGGCGGGGCAGTTGCTGCGGTTCAACTCCAGCAATCCCCTTGTGCTCTACCTGACGCCGACGGAGACTTGCACCACCATCGCCGGCACCCACGACTACGAAGCACGGGAGTGGATCAGTGGCGAGGGCGCCGTCTACACCATTCCCCCGGGCGTGACCGTGAAGGCGGTCAGGTACCGCGAAACCGGCTACGACACCACATTCGCCGGCTCGTTCGAGTGCAACGATCAGGACTTCAATACCCTCTGGCGGAAGGCGGCGCGGACCGCCTACCTCTGCCTGCGGGACCACTTCTACGACTGCCCCGACCGCGAGCGGGTCGGCTTCTGGGGCGACGGCACTCCGGAGCTGAACCAGTGCTTCTACGTCTTCGACACGGCCTCCCATCAGTTGTGCAAGGATCTCGTGTTGAGGAAGCTGGAGCCCGACTTCTACCCGGGACAACACCTGGAGTTCCTGGGCGAGTATGGCCTCTGGTTCTACTACCTGCACACCGGCGACTTGGACTCGATCGCTGCGATCTACGACTCGACTAAGACCTTCTTGATGGAGACCTACAAGTTCGGCAACCCCAGTACCTGGTTCGACTGGGGCAAGGACAGCAAGGACACCAGCATCATCGAGACCTGCTTCTACTACATCGACCTGGGCACACTGCGGAAGATGGCGCTTGCGACCGCCCACGAGGCGGATCTGCCCGCCATCGACGCTAAGCGCGAAGAGATCAGGCGCACCTTCGACACCCGGTTCTGGAAGGGCAGCTACTACCAGTCGGCAGACGTCACCGCGCCGGACGACCGGGCCAACGCGATGGCCGTGAACGCCGGGTTGGCCGACCGCGCCAAGTGGGATGCGATCTACACCACTGTCCTGTCTAAGACCACCAACGCCAGTTGCTTCTTCGACCGCTGGGTGTTCGAGGCGCTGTGTACCATGGGCATGCAGGACCGCGCCCTGATGCGCATGGCCACCCGCTATCGGACGATGATCCCCTGCAGCTTCACGACCCTCTGGGAGCATTACGATCGGTGGTGGGCGTCGTGGCTGAACGCCTTCGACGACGCCTCGTCGCTGAACCACGGCTGGAACCCACCGGCCCTCGTCCTGTCGCAGGACATCGCCGGCGTCCGCCCGGTGGAGCCCGGCTGGGCCACCTACGAGGTCCTGCCCAAGGAGGCGTTCCTGACCTCGATCAAGGTGGTCGTACCGTCGATCAAGGGCCACGTCAGGGTGGAGGTCCGCAAGACCGCGAGGGAGTACGCCCTGAGCCTGGTCTCACCGGCCAACACCACGGCCATCGTCGGCATCCCCAGAGGCTCGTTCTCGAAGCTGGATTCGATCGCGGTCAACGGCAGGCTCGTCTGGAAGGGTGATTACCGCGGCGGGGCGGCCGGCGTCTCGTGGGTCGGCGACGACGGCGGGTACGTGAAGCTCCGCGTCGCGCCAGGCACCTGGCGCTTCGTCGGCCGCGGCCGTTTGCCGCTCGACTCGCCCAAGCCCCCGCCGCCGGCCCCGCGGCCGGAGGTGGCTCTGGACACGCGCACGTGGACTGCCACAGCCTCGGTGCCCGACGGCTCGTTTCTGTTCAGCGGGGCCAAGATCCCCATCGAGGTGCCGGCCGCCAACGCCATCGACGGCGACCATTGGACCGGCTGGCGCGATATGACCAAGACCCAGTACCCGGGGCAGTGGTTTCAGGTGGACATGCAGCAGCGGCAGGCGTTCGACAAGATCGTGCTCGACAACACCTGGGCGCTGTGGGACTCGCCGCAGGAGTACGCGGTGACCGTGTCCGACGACGGCGCCAACTGGAGCGCCCCGATCGCGGTTGGCCGCGGGCAACTCGGCATCACCACGATCACCTTTCCGCGCCAGACCGCGCGCTGGATCCGGATCACGCAAACCGGCGCCAACCCAACTTACCACTGGTCGATCTACGAGCTGAACGTCTACCGGGGTGCCCGATGACCGCCAGCCCGCGGCGGAAGTGGGCCATCGCTCAGGCCAGGGGCATCCTCAGACGGTCGCCGATCCCGCAGCCCTATGCCTACCTCGGCGGGGGGAGCTTCAGCGGACCGGTGGTCCCGGAATCACCCAACCCGCTCGTCGCCTATCGCTGGCCGAACCCCAAGCCGTCCGACGCGCTGCAGATCTATCTGCTGCGGCCGAAGACGGCCTTGGCCGACCCGCCGCACGCGTTCGCGAACTTTGCGTTGTCCGTCCTCAGCGCTTATGAGACAAAAGGGGGCCCTGATTAAGGTACAGTCTGGGCGTTTCTGTTCCTGAGTAATCCTCCTTAGCGTTGACGCGGCGAAAATGCAGACGGCCTGCGATCAGCGTGCGCACCTGTGGCGGTCACATTGGCCTGAGACCGTCGTAGGGCTTGTGTACGGATGAGGCTTCTTGTGTCGTGGGCGCTCCCTATCCTCTGCTTGGGAGGCCCACGTGCGGTTCCTGGAGACCTCGGTTCACCTCATCGCCAAGGGGTTGGTGCTGAGTGCTTGGTGGGCGGCGTAGCGCCGACGGCTCTGCCTGGCGCAGGCGGCCAGAAGCCCGGAGGAGGGCGCCGCGAAAGCATGCCAGATGCGGGTCCCGTCTCTACTTGACCGGCACAAGTGGTCCCATCCCGCCAATCGAACCTTCGTTCCCCAGGACCAGGTGTCCTTGTCAAGCGCCAATGGGACACGGGCGTAGCCCGCGCCACGGGGCCAGAACACGCGGGTATGGGCGCCGAAGCAACGGTCTGATGCCTGCTTGACCACCCCCAACCGGTCTCACGCCTACTTGACCGGCACGAGTATCCTCATGTCAGCAAGGACTACGACCACGGGCTCCCGAAGTCAACGGCAACGCCCCGGATGGAGTGTATGCGAGCGACAGCGATGCCCAGGGCTGGGGCAACGAAGGGGATGCACACGATGAGAAGACGGCTTGTGCTTGCGGTCGCCGTAGTCGCAATGACTGCAGCGCCGGCAATGTCCCAGAATGCCGCCAACGCACTCACGATCCACTCGGTGACAGACATCTCGCATGAGTTCACCTTCTACTTCGACGGGCGCTTCCACGGACAGTACCTGAAGGACATCGGGGGCACGGACGCGCGGAACTGGGGGACGCTGCACAAGTACGATCTGGCCAACGTCAACCTGTTGGTGCTGCAGTCGGGCGCGACGCCGTGTCCGTACACCGCGAAGGACATCGCGGCGGTGACTGACTTCCTCGAGAGCGGTGGAGGCGTCGTCGTGCTGGGCAGCTACGCGCCGTTCCGTACCGAGGCGACGTACCGGCTGAACGAACTCGCAAAGGCCTTCGAGGCGGAGTTCGTGGACGTTGCGGCCAAGGAGCCGCTCACACCTGCGCCCGCACTCGGGGTGCCTGAGCTGAAGTACTACGGGGGGAAGGTCATCGAGTTGGCACGTCCGGACGAGTGGGAGGTGCTGGTCAGCGACGCCGATGGCCTCGTAGTGATGGCGCGCAGGCCGGTGGGCAAGGGCAAGCTCCTGATTGCGTCGCGGGGGCTGTCCGGCCACCAACCGGATGCGAAGGATCCGATCAATGCAGAGATGTGGCAGCCGTTGCTGGCCGACCTCGCGAGCGGCAAGCCGATCGACCCAGCAAAGCCGCCTCAGGGGGCAATGCCCGAGAACGTCACCGACCGGCAAGGCCTTAAGGTCCAGTGCTCGGACTACCTGCAGCCGATGGCGGACATCATCTTCGAGCAGTACGACCGGGCTCTCCCCAAGATGCAGGAGATACTCGGTGTCCCGCCCCACGAGGGGATGCTGACGAACCTGATCCTGCTCCCGACCGGAGGTGGAGGGTTCTCCAGCGGCGTGGCGATAGGGCTTGGTGTGTGGTGGGGAGGCTTCCCCGACGAGCTGTACGGGATGGTCGAGTTGATCGGCCACGAGGCGACACACTCCTGGGTGTTGCCCTTCGCGGAGCCGATCTGGAACGAACCGATCGCGACCTACGTGGGGATCCTACTTGCCCGGGAGCTGGGCCTGGACGACGAGGCCGACGCAGCGCTCGAGCGGGTGATTGAGGAGGGACTCAAGCAAGACCCCGACATGACGAAGTACGACCTCGCCTACGGGACGGACGTCCCGAACGCGGTCGTGTGGGGGAAGACGATGTGGATCTGGGAGGAGTTGCGGAGAGAGAAGCCGGACGTGCTGGCCCGCTACTTCCAGGCCAAACGCCGACTGGCGGTGCCGGGCGAACTTGAGGCCTACACGCCCGATGACGTGGCGGCTGTGTTGAGCGTGGCCATGGAAAGAGACATGTTCCCGTGGCTGCAATCGCTCGGGTTGACCGTCGACCGGAGGAAGGCAAGTATCAGGGCGGAGTAGGAGAGCGGACGGCGCGGCTGCCATCGAGGCGTGCAGTGATGAGTTCATTCTGACCACGGCGGCCTGAGTCGGGCCGACTTCCTGGGCCACTACGGTCAGTTCATCTGGGCCTGTGTGCGGTGGTCAAGGGCCAATGAGACCGGCTGCCCTTGTCAAGCGCCAATGAGACCGGGGCGTAGCCTGCCCCGGAGGCTTTCGAACCGAAGCCCAAGCGGGGGGCGGTGCTGCCGAACATGGGCCTAGAACGGTGCTTACGCCGGCTGCGTGCCGATTCTGCCCACAGCTCCCCCTGGAACGGGCACTGCGCGACCCAAGCATGGGCCTAGAATAAGAGTTCTAGTCCGCGCGTCCGCGATCCGGCCGCTCGCGCCCGTGGCTGGCCTGCTGGCAAGCGCCAGAACGGGTCTGGAACTGCGACCTCTGGGCCGGCTCTCGGGAGTTGAGCATTCGGCCGCTCCGGCCGGTGCGGGTCCGGAGCACCGACGCGCAGTGCCACCCCTCGGCCAAGGTCCAACCTAGCGCGGGAGGCTATGGTAGGCCTCTGGCACGCACAGATCGCGCGGGGTGGCTTAGACGGGCTCGCCGCGCCAACGCTTCAGGCTCCGCAGAAATAGCATTCCCGTTTCCGTGACTCGTGCTCTGCCTCCCTGCGGCAGAATCGTTAGTGCCAACTCCGGTGCGGCCTCGGCGAAGTACTCCCGCTTGTATGTCCTGTCTCCAGGCCCGAAACTGAAGGCGCGTACGCCTTCGGAGATACTGAGCGCGATCCGACGGGCAATGAGTAGGTGTCCTGGCCGGAATCCTGCGTGATCCTCGCGAAACCCCTGGTTGTAGGCAAAGTAGGTGCCTTTGTAGGCGAAGCCCATTCGAGCAGCTATCGGCTCATTGTTGCAGCGCAGCATCTCGAGCCGTAGCCATCCCCTTGCCAGGAAAGCCTTGGCGATCTCCTTTCTGCAGGCAACCGTTTCGGGCTCCGCCCAGGTGCTTACAGTTCCCTCGCGCTGTCGGCGCCCGATGTTCAACCGTGCGAGCCAGTCAATGAACTCGTCGATCTGATCTTCGTGGGCGCACTCTTCGTATGTCACGTTGTCATACACGGCCCGCAATTGCCGATCTCCTTGCCTCAGGACGTTGCGACGGTTTCTGGAGGGAACAAGGCGAACGAACTCCTCGAATGAACCGGGCAGCGATCCGTAGACGCAGGGGTACTCGGTGGACAGCATGAGGTCCGCATGTGGGGCCTCGCACAGCGACCTCATCAGCGACAGCCCGTCAGCGAACGGAGACACGTGCTCCAGGCGTACTACGGCACCTTCGCGAAGGAGCGCGCGCGTTTCGGCGGCGAGGAGCTGCAAAACTGCGGCGCGGCAAGCGGGGTCAACCACATACGAGAAGAAGTCCCCCCGCAGGCCTGGTCCAGTTCCAATGAAACGCGCAACCTTCTGGGAGAACATGCGCCACCGTTCGATGCCGACCATCAGCGGAGCAGCGCCGAGAAGCTGCCCATTCGCACCCTCGACGACGATGAAACGCACATCGTAATGCTGACCAAATACCCGGTACCATGGCAGCAACCATGCCTGCCGAAGCAGGAGGACATGCGGCCCCAGCCCATCTCCCCATACGCAGCCTCAAAGCTGGCGAACGAGGCCTATGCGGCAGCATTCTGTGAGGTGTATGGGCTCGAAACCGTGTGCCTACGCTACTTCAACGTCTTCGGCCCGCGCCAGGACCCGACCTCGCAGTACGCAGCGGTCATCCCGCTTTTCATCAAAGCCATGCTCAGGGGCGAGCGTCCGACGATCTATGGCGATGGCGAACAGTCGAGAGACTTCACCTTCGTAGCGAACGTCGTGGACGCGAACCTGCTGGCAGCGCAAGCCCCCGCCGCCCCCGGCCGCGTGCTGAACATAGCCTGCGGCAGTCGTACCACGGTTAACGACCTGGTCAGAACACTCAACCTCATCCTGCGCACCCAGATCGAGCCCATCTACGCCGACCCGCGCCCCGGCGACGTCAAGCACAGCCTGGCCGACATCTCCGCCGCGCGCGAGGTTCTGGGCTACGAACCCAAGACCGACTTCGAGACCGGCCTGGCACAGACGGTCGAGTGGTACAGGAGAGAGGCTTGACGACCGAACGGCGCCGCGTGGCCCTGAGACCACCTTAGCCGCAGCTAGAACAGCTCGTCTCGCTCGCCCGCGCCCGCCTCGCCTGTCTCGCCCTCTGCGGCCGTCTCCTCCTCCAAAGCCCCCTCCATCTCATCGGCGAAGTCGTCCCCGGCCTCGTCGCCCATCTCCCTGCCCAGCTTCTTCATCCACTTCATCACGTCTTTGGGGCTGTCGGGATCGAGATGCGACGGCTCCAAGCTGTCGAGCATGGCCTCCTCGGACTTGGGCGAGTGGAAGCGCGAGACCAGGCGCGTGAGCTGCCGACTGCCACAGCGTGGGCAGCGCGGGTCAGTGGAGTCCTTCGTCATCCCATAGAGGAACGAGAACTCACGTCTGCACTTCCTGCACCGATACTCGTAGATGGGCATAGCTCATCACCCAGGCAGCCCTGGCCCCGCTGCTGTTCCTTAGGCGGGTCACATTGAGATATGATCCAGCAGTTGCCGGGAAGCAACGTACCAGTCGACTTCTTGCCGAAGACCCTCCTCCAACGGAACGCGTGGCTCGTACCCCAGCAGCCCACGGGCGCGCGTGATGCTCGCCAGGGTGTGACGGACATCGCCCTTTGCCTGGCTCACATACTCGACCTTCGCTCGCTTCCCCAGGATTTCCTCCAGCGTGCGGATGAGCTCGTTGACGCTGATCAGCGACCCGCCCGCTATGTTCATGACCTCCCCAACGGCCTGTGCTTGCGCGGCTGCCAGGTTGGCGTCCACCACGTCGGAGACGAAGGTGAAATCGCGCGTCTGCTCGCCATCGCCATAGACCACGATTGGCTCATCCTTGAGCATGGCACGAATGAACTTGTGAATGGCCATGTCCGGGCGCTGCCGAGGACCGTATACCGTGAAGTATCTTAGCGAAACCACGGGCACGCCGTAGTTGACCCAGTAAAGCTGGCAAAGCTGCTCCCCGGCGAGCTTGGTTACCCCATAGGGCGAGATCGGCCTCGGGAGCACGTCTTCCGTGATGGGCATTGTGTCCACATCGCCGTAGACGGAGGAAGATGACGCGTAGACGATGCGCTGCACGCTGGTGCCCTTGACGGCCTCCAGCAGGCGCTGGGTGGCCAGAATGTTACTGGCCACGTATACGTCGAACTCTTTGCCCCAACTGGCTCGCACGCCCGCTTGCGCTGCTTGGTGGAAGACCACTTCCACGTCGCAGAGCAGCTTGGCCAAGTCGCAGTCGAGCAGATCGGCCTCCAGGAAGCGGCACTTGGCGGAGGCACGCAGCACGGCGGCGTTGGCCTCTTTGAGGGCGCGTGGGTAGTAGTCGGTGAAGGAGTCTACAGCCACCACTTCGCGGCCCAGCGTCAGCAGCCGCTCGCACAGATGCGAGCCAATGAAGCCGGCTGCTCCAGTCACCAGGCATTTCATCGTGCCGCGACCTCTACGCCGGATGGCCTCGGGAACAGTGCCCGCCGCACCCACTGACCAAACACCCACTCGGGCCCTTCTTTCTTGATTCCCCTGGCCAAGGTTCGACACCATCGGCCCACATTCCTGCAAGCTCTTGCGTGGCGGAACCCCTGCCACGCGGTCACGATAGTGAGGGCATCAGCATCTGCAATGGCCCCATAGGGGCTGGTGCTGAGAGCGCTGCGGTGCCCGATGCGATCGCTCCACAGGCCCGCCCGCACGGCGGCCTGCACTCGCACCCCGCCGTTCCCACCCGAGCAGCAGAACGCTCGCCTCCTTATCTTGGGCGGCTTGGGCTGATTCAGTTGACCAACCGCGAATCGGTGGCTGCTGGTTTGTGGCTGCTGCACTGGTGGCGGGACGTGCCAGGCAAGGGCGCGCAGCCTGCACATCGGCTGCGCGCCCAAGGGCTCGACCAGTTCGGGGTTACCTACCAGCCATTGCCGCTCTGCGGATCAGCAATCACACGCGGTCAGCGCGCCGACGAGCCGCTGCCGTCTTCGTCTTCCTCCTCCGGCTCGCTCGGGGCCTGGAATCTGTAGCCCACGGCGGGGACGGTGATGATGAGCCGCGACCTGTGCGGCCCGCCTTCGATCTTCTTGCGCAGGCGCTGGATGTGCACATCCAGGGTGCGGGTCCGCATGGAGTTGTTGTAGCCCCAGACGTTGTGCATGAGTACCTCGCGGGGAACAACGCGGCCCTCGTTCCTGGCCAGCATGTACAGGAGATCCGACTCCTTGGGCGTGAGCTGCCTCTTCTTGCCGTTGACCACGACCTCGCGGTGAGCCGCATCTATCCTGATGTGGCCGAATTCCAGTACGGTCCCGCTCCGCACAGGTTGAGCGTACTCTCTGCAGCGCCGCAGCTGCGCCCGTACGCGCGACACCAGCTCCCGAGGGCTGAAGGGCTTGGTGACGTAGTCATCCGCTCCCACCTCGAGGCCGACCACACAATCCACCTCACCATCTCGGGCCGTGAGCATGATCACGGGCTTGGTGGTCTGCGCGCGCAGCCGGCGCAGAACCTCGAGCCCATCCATGTCGGGCAGCATGACGTCCAGCAAGATGAGATCGGGGTCGTCGTTCCGGTCACGCAGCAGCGCTTCGTGGCCCGTTCTCGCGGTGAGGCTCTTGTAGCCAGCTTGCTCCAGGACGCGGGCGACCATCTCCAGCACGTCTTCATCGTCGTCTACCACAAGAATCCTTGCGTTCACGTCCCTCATCCCCTTCCTGACTGCAGGCGTAGTTACCATGGTTTATCTTTCTGTGACTCTGTCACGTCGAGCATTCCGCCGTCGGTGGTAGATCCATAGCGCTCGACCACGTGTCTTGTACCGTGCACGTGAATCAGGAAAGCCAACGTGCTGCCTTGAAATCGTAACATTAGAAGCGCGCCGCGTTACGCGCGTTTGGCCGGCCTTTGCACGGGCATTGGCCCGGTCAATCCCGAGGCCGGGGATGACCACGAGCCTGCACAGGCAGATTGTGGGGCCGGGCCTCGCCGGCCCTGGGCCAAGGTCAGAGGTCTGACGCTCGAGCGCGGCTGTCCGAGACATACACCTCGTGTCGCCTGGGGTTTGGCGAGGGGCATCAAGGGCGGGAGAGCTTCAGCCGCTGACGTGAGACGCCGCGAGGAACGCAGCCAGGTGTTTCGGTAACGCAAAGAGGCCTTAGGGTCGGTTCACATGCGTGTGACCTGCGGTATCTCTAACCCTCGCACGCCCGACGGGAATCCCACGATCTGAGGCAATGGACACTGTTAGCCAGTTCACGGGCTCGAAGAGACTCTGCCAGCTGTTGCCTCTCGTGCCTGCCGTGCGTTCTGCTGCCGTTTGAGGCTTACCGCGTCGGAACAGGCCTGGAGCAACCAGCCCGCTACGGGCCGCATCGTGTGCTCCGGCTGCGTGAATCCTACTGTGCCAGCCTGCCAACACCAGAGGGCCAGACGGATCGTGGCTGTAGCAGGGCAGGCCAAGTGGGCCGCTCGTGCCATCTCGCCCACCGCACCAGGCCCGGGCACAGTTGACGCGGGTTACGTATTGTTTACAGCCATACCATTGACACGCCCGGTAGGCAAGTGGTACTGTTCACTCTCGCGGTGGTGGCAGCCGCGAAGCGTGCGGGCCAGAGAGGACGTGCGGGAGGCGTCCGCTACCTGCGAATGGCCTGCTTGGTCCGGCGCATGAGTTCTCATGTGAGCCAAGGGAGGGCCGTAGGGGTTTGGCAGTCAGGTTAGAAAGGGCATAGCCGCCAGCGCGAGAAGAGCCGCAGCGTCCAAGGCAGATCACGACCCGGGTTGCGCCGGAGCCAGCTTCCCCAGGCGCCTCGAACACCGCACGCCGTAGCACAGGCCGCACCACAGCACCTCCACCACCCTTTCTTCACCCCGAGAGCCCTGTCTCTGAACGGAACGGTGTGTGAGTCTGGCACAAGCGTGCTAGTGGCCGGATCGTAGAGGCCGCGGTACACAGTGCCCGGTAGCATTACCGAGCGAGGGGAGGGGGAGCTGAGGCGAGAGGATCCAGGAGCCGACAGGGACCGCAATCTGGCTCCTGGGCAGACACGAATCCCTGGCTTGGGCGAGTCTGCGCCTCCTTTCGTGCCGTGCACATAGTCCAGGCTGCGGTGCACGCCCCCTCCCCACATGATTCTCTCGACGTTCGGGCTTTCGCAAAGGCGCACTTGACGGGGAGGCAGCCCATGGCCATGACAGAAGGCATCGTGAGGGCATGGAGACCGGGGGAGATTCCCCTGGCCGGGCTCGATTCGGCGGCTCGAGGCGAGCCTGGTGCCGAGCGGCCCGAGGTCAGCGTGGTAGTCCCAGCCTTCAACGAGGAAGGGGGCATTCGCGCGCAAGTCCAGGCGATCGCTGACGCACTGGCGGATACTCACTGGGCCTTCGAGGTAGTGGTGGTGGACGATGGCTCGGAGGACGAGACCGCTGATCGAGTTCGCGGGCTGCCCGACGTGACCGTGGTCCAGCACGCGATGAACCGAGGCTATGGCGCGGCGCTCAAGACGGGCATCCGGCGTGCCAGGGGCGAGTACGTCGTCATTATTGACGGTGACGGGACGTATCCGGCTTCGGAGATCCCGAGGCTGTTGGAGCAGCTTGACGGGTGCGATATGGCCGTTGGGGCCCGCACTGGCGAGGAGGTCAAGGTCCCCTTCTTCCGCAAGCCGGCGAAATGGGCGCTCCGCAAGCTGGCCGAGCTCCTGGCGGAAACGAAGATACCGGACCTGAACTCTGGGCTGCGAGTCTTCCGCAAGAGTGAGGTCCTACGCTACCTGCCCATCTTGTGCTCGGGTTTCTCGTTCACGACCACGATCACGCTGGCCATGCTGTGTACCGACCGCATGGTGCGGTACGTGCCCATCAACTATCACGCGCGCAGGGGGCGTTCCAAGATCCGGCCGCTTCGCGACACCTACAACTTCCTGCTGCTGGTGCTGCGGACCATCTGCTACTTCAACCCGCTCAAGGTCTTCATGCCGCCCGCACTGATCTTGTTCGGGCTGGGGTTGGCCAAGCTAGCCTACGACGTAATCGCAACGTCCAATGTCTACGACAGTGAGCTGCTCTTCCTTGTCACTGGCCTCCAACTGGGCGCCCTCGGTCTGATCGCAGACGCTGTGGCCAAATCGCGCGCGCTGCCAAGCGAGGAGCAGGGACCCACGGAGCACCAACGGTAAGGGGCGCATGGGCTCGGGCTAACGAGCCACGTCACAGTTGATGGCGGCGTGGCGGAGAGGCGGCGGGGCGTCGCGGGCGGCCAGGAGGCGGAAGGGAGCCCAGGCAAGACACGCCGCTGCGTAGCAGGCCTGCACGATGAGAATCCTGCACATCGTATACGATCACATAAACAACCCGGCCTTGGGCGGCGGCAGCGCGGTGCGTACGCACGAGGTCTACAAGCGCCTCGTGTCGAGGCACGACGTCACAGTCATCACCGCCAGGTGGCCGCATGGTCCCCGAGAGCAAGTTATCGAGGGTGTGCACTACCGCCACGTAGGAGTTCCGCATCGCGGAGACCCGATGCGCATACTCTTCAGCGGGCCGATGAACTGGTACGCCGCGCGGCGTGACGCGGACTTGGTGGTGGTGGATGTCTCGCCGTACACGCCGTGGTTGCCAGTCGGGCTAGGTCGCCGTGCGGGCATCGCGCTTGTACAGAACTGGCCATCACGGGAGGTGACGAAGCGCAAATACGGCGCTCTCGGGCTAATGGGCCACCATGCGTGGCGCTGGACATTGCGCCACTGCCTGCACTTCATCGCCGTGTCCCCTAGCATTGCGGCGCGTATCCAAGAAACAGTCGCTGGGCTGGTGTCGTTATACGTCATCCCATACGGTGTGGCGGACGAGTACCACTCAGTGCCCAGGCGGCGCCCAAGACACGTACTATACCTAGGCCGCTTGGACCTGCACCAGAAGGGCCTCGACCTGCTGATCGCAGCGTACGCCCGCTACCGACAGCTTGGCGGTGCGTTCGACTTGGTAGTGGCCGGTAGCGGCGCCAGTGAGGAAGTGGTGCGAGCGCTGGCACGTCCGCTCGCTGAGCATGTGCGTTTTGCGGGCCGGGTGCAAGGGCGAACCAAGATCGGGCTGTTGAGCGAGGCCCTGTACCTATGCATGCCCTCGCGCTACGAAGGGTGGGGCATGGTCGCTACAGAAGCGGCGGCGTGCGGCACGCCGACGATCGCCTTTGACGTGGACGGCGTGCGAGACGCCGTGGTGAATGGGGTGACAGGGGTGCTGATTCCGCCGTTCGACCTCGATGCGTACAGCCGGGCGATGCTGCACCTCGAACGCGACGCCGCTTCGCGTACACGCCTCGCAACTGCGGCACGCCAAAGGGCACGCCAGTTCACCTGGGAGAGAACTGCCCACCTCCAGGAGCAAGCCTACAAAGAGGTTGCCGGCATCCCTCGGATAGCCGGCCAAGCCCACGGCGAGCATTGGCCGGCGTCCGGCTAGTCCTGTCTCGCGGATGGAACGTAAGTGAAGGTTGTCCTGGCCCACAAGTACTTCTATCGTGGCGGCGGCACCGCCACGTACCTGTTCGCGCTCATGCCAGAGCTCGAGAAGCGAGGGCATGAGTGCATTCCCTTCACGGTGGCCTATGATCAAACGGTGCCCAGCAAGTACTCGAGGTACTTCGTCTCGCCGGTGGCGGGCTCATCACAGACGCACCTGAAGGACATGAAGAAGACGCCCTGGCTGATGCTAAAGCTTCTGGCCCGCGCGACCTGGTCACTGGAAGCATACCGCAAGGCCCTCCAGCTCTGTGACGAGCTCAAGCCGGACATAGCTTACGTCCACAACCTGTACAGTTACATGTCCCCCAGCCCTATCGCGGCCTTCAAGAAGCGTGGCGTGCCAGTGGTGATGCGAGTCTCCGACACGAGCCTGCTGTGTCCTGGATTGATAGGCTGGCTGCACGGCCAGGTGTGCATCCACTGCGCAAGGAACGGGCCCTGGCGCGCCTTCCGCTATCGCTGCCATAAGGGCTCGCTTAGCTCAACGGCTGCTAGAGCTTTCTCCATGCAAGTGCACCGACGGTTTCGGGTGTACGATGGCGTGGACACATTTGTCACGCCATCGCAGTTCATGGCCGACTTGCTCGCCGACGGCGGCTACGGGCATAAGCCCATCGTCTGCGTACCTAGCTTCTATCCGGCGCCGAAGGATCTCAACGGGCAAGTCGAGGACGACTACATCCTGTACTTCGGTCGCATCGCGCCGGAGAAGGGCTTGGCGACGCTGGTCCAGGCTTTCGCACAGGCAGGGCGGGGATACCGCTTGCTGGTGGCGGGCGCCGACGTTGACGGCGAGACCGACCGCCTCAGACGGCTGGCGGTCAATGCTGGTTCGTGCGCTATCGAGTTCGCCGGGCCTCAAGACCGTGAGGACCTGGACGAACTGGTACGGCGTTGCTTGTTCACAGTGATCCCGTCACAATGGGCCGAGAACTCGCCCATGAGCGTATTGGAAGCCTTTGCTCACGGCAAGCCTGTTATTGGGAGCGACATCGGCGGCATACCAGAGCAGATACAGCACGGAACCGGGTTCCTGTTCCCCCCGGGAGACGCGCAAGCATTGGCAGAAAGGATGAGAGTCCTCTTTGGGGATCCAGAGCTGCGCCGGCAGATGGGACAAGCCGCCCGGCAACGGGCAGGAGCGGAATTCGGCCCCGAGCGCCATTGTGAGCGGCTGGAGCGTGTGTTCGCGAACGCCCCGGGGCGTCGCTAGTACACTTGGATGGCGCGACACCTCTTCCGGCACCGTGAGCGAAACGAAAGCAGACTAACGGTTATGAGCAGGCCGGGAAGAATCTCGTTTCTGATCACCGTAGACACCGAGGCCGACGACGAATGGTCGCGGCCGCCACAGCCCACTTATGAGGGTGTTGCCGCGTTGAGGCGGCTGCAAGAGCTGTGCGAGGAGAACGGCGCACGACCGACATATCTGGTGACATACGACGTGGCGGCCGACCCGGCCAGCCGCGACACGCTGTTGGCGCTGCAGGCTACCGGCAGGTGCGAGATCGGCGCTCATCTGCACGCGTGGCGGACCCCGCCGTTCTTGCATGCACTGGACCAGTTGCATGACAAGCATCCGTATCTTCATGAGTACCCGCCAGAACTCCGTCGAGCGAAGCTCGAACAGATAACAAGCCACCTCGAACGGTGCCTTGGGATGCGGCCGCGCTCCTATCGTGGCGGCAGATGGAGTCTCGACAAGGTCACTGTGGCTCACCTCAAACGGTTGGGTTACGTGGTCGACACGACAGTTACGCCGTATGCCTCATGGGAGCGGCACAAGGGCGGGCGACAGGGCGGCGTCAGTTTCGTCTATGAATCCCCATACCCGCACGTCCTTCGCAGTGGCACGGACCAGCACGGTGAGAACGGCTTGGTCGAGGTGCCCGTCACGATTCGCGTCCGCGGACGGATGTCCACCGGGCAGTACGCACGTCTCGCTGCCTGGGCTCGATGGGCTCGGGTTGGGTCTGCGCTGATAAGAAGGTGCCTACGCCATACGGGTATCGGCCATGCCGTCTGGCTTGACCCAGTGCAGACATGCATGGAAGACATCCGCTGGCTCGTTGATAAGGCCTGCGAGGACAGCCAGCCGGTGCTCAACATGGTGTTTCATTCCAGCGAGCTCGTCCCAGGTGGAGCGCCGCGTGTGAGAACCCGGCGGGCAGCAGAGCGAGTCTGGGAGCGACTGCACGCGACGCTCGCGTACGCGGCCCAGAAACCCGGCATGCGATTCATGACCCTGCGGGAATTCGCCTTGGATTGGCGCGTGCGACATGCGGCCTCTGAGCTTCGGGTGCGACACAGGGTACAGCAGGCAACGGCAAGATGAACGTGCACGGGGACAAGACGTCCGCCTCGCAAAGAGCGGTGAAGGACACGGGCAAGCTGTTTCTGGCCCATCTGGGGGCAGGGGCCTGCTCCATAGCCTTCACTGCCTGGCTGCTGCGGCTGGTGCCGGACTGGGGCCTCGCGTTGTGGCCCGTGTGCATCAGCCTTGGCGGCGCCATATCGGCGTTCGGCTCTCTGGGCATGGGAGACTCCTTCGTCCGGATCGTCCCCGACTTGATTGCGCGGGGTCGCCGCCGGGAGGCAGCCGCCCTGATGCGGACGGGCCTGCTGCTGAACGCCGTGGCTTGCGCGGTGCTCGCGGTCGCCCTGTGGCTCTTCGCGGAACCTATCGCGCGTGTGCTTCTGCATAGCCCCGATATGGCGCTCTACGTTCGGCCGCTCGCCGTTGCTGCCTTTTTCACCGGCTTGCGGGACCGGCTGGGGTGGGGCCTGACGGCGGTGCAAGAGTTTGGCAAGCAGGCCATTCTGCGCTTCGGCATTGACGTGTTGCGCTCGCCGCTAGCGGTGGTGTGCTACAAGTGGGTTGGGGCTCCCGGCCTGTTGCTGGCCCTCACCGTTGTGCCCATGGCTGCCTGCCTTCTTTCGCTTTACTGGCTGCAACCTCACCTGCGGACAGGAGGGACTTGGCAAGCGCCCGGGTCCATCGTCAGGTTCTCGTGGCCCTACTACGGGGTCTCAGTATCCGGGTTCCTCGAGGGACAGGCGCACTACCTAGTGGTCGGTGTGCTCGGCGGCCCCACCATCCTTGCCCCCTACTTCGTCGCCTATCGGCTCGCCGAGTACCTGCGTTCTCTCGACCGGATGGCCGTGACCGCTGTCACCCCCAAGCTGACAGAGCGAGCCGGCGCTCAACCCGAGAAGCGCCCCCGTGTGTTTGCCAAGTGCATGCGCTACCTCTTCGTGGGCATGCTGCCTCTGCACGTGGGGGCCGCAGCCCTGGCCGGGCCGCTGATAGCGCTCTACGGGGGAGCAGGATACGGAGGAGCAGCAAACGTCTTTGCTGTGCTCTGTCTGGGCTTCTTTGTGGAGACCTTCTACGGCGTTCATCGGGCGCACATCCAGGTGTTCGCCCGCCCAGTGCAGCTTCTGCTGCTCGAAGTGGTGGCGGGAGTAGCTACCGTGGGCGGCCTGCTGCTGTTCGTCCCGCCGCTGGGCGCGTTGGGGGCTGCTGTCAGTGCCTTGGTTGTCGCGGTGGGGCTCAGCCTGGCCGGCATCCTACTGCTGCGACACACCATGAGCTTGCGCTACGACACGGCAGCTGCCACTTGGGCGACGGTTGGCAGCCTAGCCGTGGCCGCCATCGCCTGGTCCCTGCAAGAGCTCTTGGGAAACCACGGCCTGGGTGTCATCGGCGCCACTTTCGTTGCCGGCGCACTGGCGTACCTGGCGCTGCTGGTCAGCAAACTGACTGCCGAGGACCTGGACGTCTTCCTGGGCGCCTTGCCGCCCGTGGTCTGGCGAAACGGCGTCGGTCAACGCTTCCAGCGCTTGCTCGGAGCACTTGCCGCTGCCAGGCAAGCGTAGGTACTCTCGAAATGGACCTCACCGTCAACGGCCATCTAGACCAACTCGTACATCGGTCTCGGCAACCTCTTGGCATTGCGGTCGGTGCCGCCGTTCTCCTGTGTCTGGCGCTGGGGGCGATGCTGGCCAGCCCCGATCCGACGGCGGCGGTCGTGTGGGTCCTGGCCGTCGTCTTCGCCTGGGCGGTCTTCCGCCGGCCGCTCCTGCTCTACGCCGCCACGTTGGCGCAGCTTTCCATCATCCCCGCCGAAGGCCACATGTTCGGCTTCTTCGTTCCCAACATGCTCCAGTTCTTTGTGCCGGCCTTGATGATCAGCATCGTATGTGACCGCCTGCGTCGCCGGTCGTGGGGATTGGGCACCCTCAACCCCGTAGACGCGGCGGTCAGCCTGTTCATCCTGCTAGGCTATAGTGGGATCTTGCTCCTGCCCGGCGATCGGCAACTCAAGTACTACACCAACCAAGTGGTCTTCCCTGCCATGCTCTATTTCGCTGCCCGTTGGCTGGAGCTCGACCGCGAGAAGTTCCTCTGGGTTCTGAGGGTGCTTCTCACAGCAGCCTTCGTGATGTTGGCCATAATGGCCTTGACACCGCTCACAGGACGGGACCCCGTCTACTACTGGGAAGCGGGCTACAAGGGGATCGGAGCCGCCGCCCGAGGGCCTATCGGGGCGGTATCTGACACCGCCGCATATGCCTCGCTGTGGGTTCCGTTGTTCCTCTACGCGGCAGCCGTGCCGTTTCGGCACGACCGCACGAAGCGCTGGCTAGCCTTTGGCGGCTGCGCGCTCGCTGCGCTCGCCGCGCTCGGCACGCACGAGCGCAGCTCAGTGCTGGCGGTAGCAGCAGGTGTGCTGTTCTGCCTCGTCTCCAGGGACATGCGTCGCTACGCGATCGGCGCGATGATAGCGTTGTCCCTCCTAGGCATGCTTTGGGTCTCCACGCGAGCCGGGGCGACTCTAGACCAGCGCTTCCGGGAAGAAGACCCCATGGTGCGGCGCAGGCTGTACGTGCAGAAGGCTGTGAACTACATCCGTTCCTCAGAATGGGATCCGTGGCTGGGCACTGGGTTTGCCCGGCTGTCTGAGGTCTCGCTGGCGACCATCCCTGAGACGCTCTACGTCTGGGACGGGAACTGGAAGGAGTGGCGCTCCGCAAGGCCGCTCGCCGCTCGGCCAATCCATTGTGCTCCACTAACCTTGTTTGGTGAGTACGGATTCATGGGCACGGCGTGCCTGCTTGCGGTGGCGGGCTCCCTCTTGCTCGCCGGCGCGAGAATCAACCTCCGCGCCCGCTGCAATGGCGGCAGAACTGACACAGCGCTGCTAGTTGCAGGGACGGCCTGTGCACTAACCGTGGTTGCCAATGGCCTGTTTCACAACACAGACACGGTGCACCAGGTCGCGACGATGTGTTGGGCCTACGCGGGCCTGCTGGTAGGCCATCCGGACGTCTTCACCCTCAAGGTTGGTCGTGGGGCCGCACAAGACGAAGAAGAGGCTGCCAATGATCGCACCGGAACGCAGAGAAGAGCACGAGCGAGCTGAGCTGTGTATCGTCGCTCCCTTGCCGGGCATGCGACATCTGCTGACCGGTGGGGGCCGAAGCAGCACCGGCGGCATTCAGACACAATGGGCAGCACTCCTGCGGTGCTTGCGGGGGCGAGGCTGGCCGCTAACCGTGATCACTGAGTCTGACGGGTCATCAGGTGCTAGCGTGTCCATGGACGGCATGAGAATCCTGTCGGCGGCTCCTCACGCTGGCTCGGTGCGCAGGCTCGCGAGAGCCCTCGAGGCATGGAGATTGCTCAAGGCAGCGGACAGTGACATCTACTTGATGCAGGGGGCGGGGCCGTGGGCCGCCGTGGCGGCTGCCTTCTCCCGGGCGCACAACAGGAGGTTCATCTTCTGGCTTGCCAGCGACACGGACGCCATGTGCCGAGCGTCGGCTGGCTCGCGCCTGCGCAGAGCATGGCGTGTCCTAGCGTGGTGGGGCATCAAGCGCGCTGACGCCGTCATAGTCCAGACTCGGCGCCAGCAGCAACTGGTGCGTCACTACCTGGGTCAGAACGCGACAGTCGTTCCCAATGTGTGCGTGTCCGGTGCGCGCGACGCCACAGACAGCCCTTGCGGCCCGGTGCTTTGGGTGTCGAATATCCGCTGGGAGAAGCGTCCGCTGAGGGCACTGCAGCTAGCTGAAGCCCTGCCGCAAGTGGGGCTGACAATGATCGGAGGCCCGGTCCGTGGCCAGGAAGGCTTGTACGACGAGGTCAAGCGGCAGGCAGCTTGCCTGCCCAACGTCAGCTTCTTGGGGCCACTTCCGTTCAGTCAGGCCGACGGGTACTTCGCGTCCGCGTCACTCCTGCTGAATACTTCGGCTGTCGAGGGGTTCCCGAATACCTTCTTGCAGGCGTGGTGGTGGGGCCTCCCAGTCGTAAGCACCTTCGATCCCGACGAGGTGATATGTCGGCATGGCTTCGGGGTGCACGCCCAAAGCTTGGAGGGCCTTGTTGCGGCTGTCGGCGGGTTGCTCTCCAAGGCGCACGTGCGACAGGCCATGGGGCGTGCCGCCCAAGCACACGTGCGGTCAGTTCATGGCCAGGAGCACGTGCTGCGTCTACTCGAGGGTGTGATCCGGCAAGTGAAGTCCAACCGCGAGGCAGACTGCCCGTGGCGCAGCGAAGGAGTAGCGGCGTGACTGTCGGTGCGAGCAGCGCCCAAGCCCAGTATCGAGTTGCGACACCTACGGATCCCGGGCGACCCAGGGTGTGCTTCGTCTGGACGTCACCGGCCATACTCGATCTGCTCCTGCAATCGAAGACGGAGCACGCAGGCGGTGCCGAAGTTCAACTGTCTATGATTGGCCGGGAACTTGCGGCGCGAGGCTGGGCAGTCAGCTTCGTTGTGTGCGACGAGGGTCAGGGGACAGAGGTGCTGACTCCAGAAGGGGTGCGGGTGCTGAGCGCATACCGCCGGACATCAGGGCCACCACTTCTGGGGTTCTGGTGGCACAAGGTGCCGGGCTTGTGGCGAGCCCTGACGCGAGCAGATGCTGATGTCTACGTCGCGAGGGCGAGATCGTGGCTGGTGAGCGTTACGACCCTCTTCGCCCGCCTAAATGACCGCGCGTCGGTTTTCTGGTGCGCGAGCGCCAATGACGCATTGGCTGGTCGTGTGCGTGGTCGAACGTGTGGCAGTCTGGGCGAGTGCTCGTGGCGGCACGCTGTTCGGCGCTCTACCCTCTTGGTTGTACAAACCAGGGAGCAGCAGCATGGGGCCAGACGCCATCACGGCCGGAGAGCCGCAGTGGTCCGCAACGTCTGGCGGGCATCCAGTAACGCAGCCCCCTCGCGGGACACGGTGCTCTGGGTGGCCGAGATGCGTCCGCGCAAGCGGCCTGAGCTCTGCCTAGAGGTGGCTGAGCGCCTGCGCGCCGTTCAGTTCGTCCTGGTGGGTGGGCGCGATGAGAGTGACTCATCGCTCTTCGAGCGGATACGGCAGCGCGCCGGCAGCCAGGAAAACGTGCACATGACCGGGCATATCCCCTTCGACCAGGTTGCGCAGTACTACGCAAGAGCCCGCCTACTGCTTAGCACCTCCAGGCCTGCCGGTGAGGAGGGATTCCCGAACACGTTTCTGCAGGCCTGGGGCTGCGGGATCCCCGTTGTCTCGACCGTTGACCCCGATGAGGTCATCTGTCGGCACGGCTTGGGCTATCATGGCCGAGACCCAGACGAGTTGGCAGGAGGGATTCGCCGTCTCCTAAGCCGTCCCGCACATCGCGCTGCCATAGGGCAACGCGCCCGCGACTACGTGCGGGCCTACCACGACCCGACAGTAGTGATACCGAAGCTGGAACGGCTGCTGCGCGACGTAACTGAGGCCAGACATGAGGCGGGCAGCACGCCGGCCTCTCCTGTCGAGCCAAAGGACTCACTGGGGCTGGGCACGCAGACGAGCGCGAGCGACGCTCGCGTCGTGTAGGTGTAAGTCGATGCCGACTTCGGCGCCAATCGAGGAGTGTGAACCGCGAACGGCGCAGCCGCTGGAAGCCGCAGCCACTGCCGCAGAGGCCCGGCGCCGCAGGGCCTGCGCTTTGTGGCTGGCAGCTCTGGCTCTGGTCCTTGGCCTGCTGGCGTACGAGGTTCCGCTGGACACCGGCGGCGATCCGGCCGAGTACTGGATGCTGGCGCAGAGCCTGCACAGCGGGCAGGGCTACCGCGTCATCAGTGAACCAGGCGCCCCGGTCGAGACGAAACGACCGCCTGGTTACCCGGCGTTCCTGGGGGCCTGGATGGGCCTTTTTGGCAACAAACTGTGGGTGCTGAAGCTTTCGTCGCTCCTCTGCTTCGCCGTCGCCGCAGCTTTGACATACGCCTGGGTGACGCGTCAGCCGGCCGCGACGGCCCTGCTCGCACTAGCGGCGGCCCTGCTGTTCCTCTGCAACGTGCAGTCGCTGGAACGCGCTACCAGACTCGCATCCGAGATGCTCTTCACCGTCCTCGGTCTCGCAGTCGTGCTGCTAGCAGACTCTATGGCGCGGCGCGATAGGGCGCGGCTTTGGGCAGTTGCCGGGTTGGGAGCACTTATCGTTGGCAGCATTTACGTCAGACCGAATGGCGTTGCCCTCGTGCCAGCGATTGCGCTGTTCCTGCTCACGCGTCGCCGTTGGCAGGCTGCTGGCCTAGTGGTGGCGATCGTGTTGGTCGGAGTTGCACCGTGGGCCTGGCTGGAGCGCCAAGCCATCGCCCAGGGGGAGAGCACGTACTTTGAGACCGCACTGCCCGTGGCTACAGGGCAGGGGCCGCATAGCCCGCCTCCGGCAATCGCCTATGCTGACAGAGCGCTGCACAACATCCCAATCCGAGCTCTCAGTGCCGGACAGCTCGTGCTGGCGAGGCCACTCACACTCAGCCTCCGGGCCCCCAAACCGGGGCACGGCGCACAAGGAGCTGCGGAGGAGAGCGTCGAGTCACTCCATGGCTCGACGACACTCGAGGGAGTCAGCCCCCCGAAGCTCACCCGACGGTCCTCCCGCTATGCTCTGGCATTGCTGATACTGGCGGGCTGCGTCCTGACCTGGCGAGGAGCGGGCAGCGCGGCGCACTGGTACACGCTCTTCACAGCACTCATGCTCCTTGCGGTTACCTACGGGACCGGGCGGTACTGGTTCCCTCTGCTGCCCTTCTTCGGCTGGTTTGTGCTAGCGGCCGTGTACCGGATCGGGTGTCGCCTGGGCGAGGTCATCTGGGCTGGCAAGGGAGCCCGTCTTGGCATGGCGGGTGTCTGGGCTACGTGCGTCCTGTCGAGCGTGTTGGCCCTGATCGGCGTGGCGCAGTCGGTTGATGCCAAGCTTCAGACACGCGGTTTGCCCTGGTGGGCGCCCGAGCGCTACGAGTTCGTGGGCACGGACGTGGCTAACTACGTGCGTGCCAGCCTCTGGATTCGCGACCACACCCCGCCCAATGCGGTAGTTGTCTGCCGCAAGCCCTTCAACGTGTACGAGACATCAGGCCGCAAAGCTAAGTGCCTACTGTGGACCCGCAAGAGCGAGGCGCTTTGGCAGCAGACGACTGCACTCGAACAGTATGGCCCGGTCTACATCATCCAGGATGCGTTCGGCACACGGTACGCCGATGAAGACCTGTCGCAGAAGAACCTGGTTCCCGCCATTGCACGGCACACGTCGGAAGTCATCAAGGTCTGCGAGTTCGGCAGCCCGACCACGATAGTGTGGCAGCTGCGGCAGCTCGGCAGCGACGAGTGAGGATACGCGATGCGCGTACTGACGCTTAGTCACGAGCTTCCGCCCTTGGGAGGCGGCGGCGGGCGGATGTGCTACGACCTCGCGAGGGAAGTCGTGCGCGCGGGTCACACTGTGGACATTGTGACGATGGGGCGCAAGGGCCTGCCCCGACACGAGAAGGCAGCGGGCATCGCCATCTACCGCGTCCGGTGCCTTCGCCGACGCGAGGATGAGTCGTACACGGGCGAGAAGATCACGTACGTGGTGGCAGCACTATCGCACCTGCGCAAGCTTGGCGGTGTCAGGCAGTACGATCTCATCCACTGCCATTTCATACTGCCGGCGGGGCTGGTAGCTTACCTTGCGACGCTCTTCCGACCAACGCCGCTCATAATCACCTGCCACGGTTCCGATGTGCCCGGCTATAACCCCGACGACTTCGCACTCGAGCATAGACTGGCCGGGCCTATATGGCGGCGGGTGTTGGCCCGGACCTCAGTGCTGGTATCGCCATCGGACGCCGTGCGACAGTTGGTTGATCGAGCTTCACACCACAACGGCCTACGCATAGAGCTCATCCCGTACGGCTTCTACGCGGACCGATTCCGCTGCTCGCGGCGAGAACCGAAGATCCTACTGGTGAGCCGTCTTGTCCGGCGCAAAGGTTTCCAGTACTTCCTGCAAGCGCTGCGGGGCCTCGACCTCAGGGGCTACGAGGTGCACATCGTTGGCGACGGCCCTTTCCGTCCGGAGCTAGAGGCACTGGCGCGCGAGGTGGGCGCCCCTGTGCGCTTCTGGGGCTGGGTTGACAACCAGTCGCCGGAGATCGTCGAGCTATTCGAGACCAGCTCCATCTTCGTCCTGCCATCGGAGTCAGAGAACTTCCCGGTGTCGCTGCTGGAGGCTATGACCGCGGGCCTGGCGATCATCACAACCAACGTCAGCGGCTGTCCGGAGGTGGTGGGCGATACCGCGCTGCTCGTGCCGCCGCGCGACCCGATGGCAATCCGCGAAGCCCTTTCGCAATTGGTTGCTGATCCTGAGCTTGTGGCACAACTAGGAGATGCGGCGCGGCGGCGAGTCAAAGCGAAGTTCGACTGGTCTGTCGTGACAAGACAGTATGTGGAAGCCTACGAGGACGCTCTCGGCAAGCGGCGAGAGCCTTCCGGGGAGGAGCCCAGGGCGTGAGCCTGAGCGCCGAGGCTGGGGCTTCGTCCGGCGAATGTACGCGTCACTGTACAGGCAGGTGACATGCGGCGACGCAAGTGCCGTCGGCGGAACCGGGGTCCAGCAGCGAGCGAGGGCTATGCAGTTCGAAATGGCGAGCAGCAAAGCACAGCCAATTGCGTCGGAAGCCGCGGCCATGGTCGGGAGCGTTGGAGGTCCGCTGGAGTGACCATGATCCCGCTTAGCAAGCCATACTTCGATGAGCGTGAGGTGGAGGCGGCGGCACGGGTCATCCGCTCCGGCAAAGTCGGCGGTGGGGGGCTTGTTGGGCGAGAGCTCGAGCAGGAGATGGCTGAACGCTTCGGGGTAAGACACGTACTGACGACGACGTCGTGCACTCACGCCATGGAAGCAGCTCTTATGGCCTGCGGCGTTGGGCGTGGTGATGAGGTGATCTGCCCTAGCTTTACCTTTACGACGACCGCTACCTCAATCGTTCAGCGGGGCGCGCGGCCGGTGTTCGTGGACATAGAGGCCGACACATACAATATTGACCCCCACGAGATCGCCAAGGCCGTCACGCCGCGAACGAAGGGCATTATGCCCGTGCACTACGCGGGGCATGCCTGCGACATGGATGCTATCATGGCCATGGCGGAGAAGCACCGCCTGTTTGTCATCGAGGACGCGGCCCACGCTATCGGCGCGGGTCATAAGGGGCAGCCACTGGGTACTGTTGGGGACATAGGCTGCTTCAGCTTCCACGAGACAAAGAACCTGGTGTGTGGGGAGGGCGGCGCGCTGCTCACGAATGACGACGACCTGGCAGCGAAGCTGGAGACCATTCGCGAGAAGGGCACGAACCGGGCGGCATTTCTGCGGGGGGATGTTGACAAGTATACTTGGGTCTCCGCTGGGAGCAGCTACGTTCTTTCGGACATCCTGGCGGCGATTGCCCTAGAGCAATTGCGCAAGCTCGATGAGATAACGGCGGCCCGCACGGCCATCGCCGAACGATATGTGGAAGAACTTCAAGGTGTGGAAGGGATTGTCCTGCCCGTTGTCAAGCCCTACGCTCAACCCAATTGGCACATCTTCGCCATCCGCGTTCCCGATGGCACGCGCGACGAGTTCATCGCGGCGCTCCGACGCGAGGGCATAGGTGCGACCTTCCATTACGTGCCGCTGCATTCTTCGCCCTTCGGCCGCCAGGTCGGACGTCAGGTAGGCGACCTTGCTGTGACCGATCTCGTCGCCCGAACGCTCGTGAGGCTGCCGCTCTTTCCGGCCATGTCCTTTGTGGACTCCTGTGACGTGATAGAGGCGTCCATTGCAGCGTCGCCACACGCACCTATGATCGAGAGCGTCAGAGGATGCTAACGGCCAAGAGTCGCGAGAAGCCCAAGGGCAAAGATTCGCTCCGAGTCGTCGTCTTCTGCGGCGATAGATCACGATATGGGAGTAGTCATGTGCCGGCACTCCTAGCCACGCAAGCAAGAGTGGAAGCGCTCGTAGTGCCCTCGGCGGGGCGATGGGCGAAGTTTCATGCCAAAGCGACGGGCCAGTCGACGCCCACGCCTAGCATTGGTCTGCGCAGCCGTGTCGCCGAGAGGTTCCCAGTGCTGCACCGCCTCTGGCGGACGCTTCGACAAAGCCGGCAGGCGCGCCGCGGGGAAGCCCCGGGCAATGTGGACGTGCGGCGATTGGCAGCGGAGGCTGCCGTGCCTGTCTTTGAAGTCGAAGATGTGAACGATGAGCACGTCGTCGTCACGATCGAAGGTTGTGCCCCTGACGTATGTGTGTCGTTCGCATATCCGCAGATCTTTCGCGAGAGGTTGATTCGGTGTCCTAGCAACGGTTTCGTGAACTTTCACCCATCGCTATTACCGCGCTGCAGGGGGCGCAATCCCGTCTTTTGGGCTATCGCGAGTGGCGAGGTCGTCACGGGGGTCACCGTGCACCATATCGAGCCAGCAATTGACGCCGGTGGCATCGTTCTCCAAGCGCGGGAGCCAATCAGACCCGACGACACGTATGCGACCTTGTACGCCCGGCTGACCAGGATCAGCGTAGGACTAGTCACTGAACTAGTCGCTTTGGCGAAGCAGGGGCCGCTGCCCTCCAGGCCACAGATGGGCGAGCCTTCGTACTTCTCAGAGAGCCCTGAGGACCGCGACATTGACTGGGCACGGACCGCGAACGACATACGCAACTTGGTGCGCGCGTGCAGTCCCTCGCCAGGCGCAAGAGCCTGGCTCAGCCGCCGCGAGATACGGATACTTGAAGCTATTCCTTGCGACGGTCCGGACCACCCCACTGCCGCGCCCGGTTCTGTGCTCGCAGTCAAGGGGGACGTGCTGTGCGTGGCAACAGGCCGGGGCCGATTACAGATAGTCAAGGCAATCATCGACGGCGCGTCGCCTGCCCCTGCGCGCCGATTGTTGTCCCGCTTCGGGCCCCCGGGCAGCCTACGGTTCGAGGGGCGCGAGGTTGCAGACGCGAGAAGAGGCCGATAGCGCGCCGGAAAAGGAGAGCTCTGTGACGAAATCGTCCCCGCGAACGCAGCAGGAGCGTTGTGGGGAACCGGCAGGTCCAGGTGTCCCTGCCCGCGAGAAGATAGCGCGATGACCAAGGGTCTATCACGACACGGTGTCAGCAGGAGGCTGCGCAGGCTTCGGTCCTGCGAGGGAGGGCACACGCGCCTGCCACGTGAAGACGGCCGCTGGAACGTGCATACCCCGGAAGTGTTCGTCCGCGCCTACGGGGACCGCGACTGGCGTCGGTCAAGTCCCTGCTGGCCGAGTGCATCGCGCATGGGCCCCCCGGGCGGATTCTGGACCTGGGTGCGGGGCTTGGGTATTGTGTGGAGTGCTGCCTGCGCTACGGGATCGAGTGCGTGGGGCTTGAGGGTTCAGCGTGGGCTGTGGCAGAGGCGCGAGCGCGCTACGCCATGGATATCAGGCATCACTATCTCGACGAGCCACTGCCATTCGATGATAGCTCATTTAGCGCCGTCGTGTGCAACGAGCTGCTCGAGCATCTGCTGCCGCATGTAGCAGCCGCAGTCTTACGCGAGAGCTGGCGGGTCCTTCGGCCTGATGGCATCATAGTAGTCCACTCGCCATCGCGCTTCAATAAAGAGCAAGCAGGCGAAGCAACGCACATCAACCTATCAACACCGAGTGAGCTCCAGGAGGCACTCCTGCACGCTGGTTTCGAGGATCTAGTGGGGCTGGATGAACCCCGAATGGTATTCGGAAAAAGCTGGCCGGCCAGGGCCCTGGTCCGCCTCGCATGGCGAGTCTGGCCAATGGACTGGCTCAGCGCCACTGCCAGCTCTATCGGGCGCAAGCCGTCCGATGGGAGCTGAGATGCAGGAAGCACGAGTGCCAGGGGCTAATCCGACAGGGGCGAGCGGCGTCGCCAGCCGGTGCGTCCGGGGAGCCCTCGGAACACACGGACGCCGCAAGGCTCTACGCTGGTTGGCTGGCCGTCGCAACTCCCAGCGCTTCTCAGAGGTGAAGTGGGAGAACTGGCTCGTGCATAGGATAGCGTGGGGGGCTATGGCCGAGGCAGCAGCTTACGCGCAGGGGCTGGTGTTGGACATAGGATGTGGATGGAAGCCTTACCAGCCGCTCTTCAACGGTCGCGCGACGGGGTACTTTGGCCTGGAACACCCAGGAACACAGTCACATAGCTCCGTGGTTGACGTCTATGGCAATGCTTTGGCGCTGCCCTTCGCCTCGGCCTGCGCTGGGACAGTGCTGTGCACTGCCGTCCTGGAGCACGTGCCGGAGCCACTGGCGCTGCTGCGCGAGGCCACGAGGGTGCTGAGACCTGGTGGGCATTTGATCGTGACGGTGCCGCACATGTGGATGCTTCACGAGGAACCGCACGACTACTTCCGCTACACGCGCTACGGCTTACTGCACCTTTGCCAGCAGGCGGGCCTGGAAGTCGTCGAATTGGCACCCCTGGCTGGCTTCTGGGTCACGGTCACGACCCTCATGTGCTACTACGTCATGGAGGTTGCCAGGAAACTGGCGGTAGCGACGTTAGCAGCCCCGGTAGTGGTCGCGCTACAGGGGCTGGGGCTGCTTTGCGAGCGCCTACACAGCCCGAAGCGCTATGCCTGGATGCACCTGCTGGTAGCCAGGAAGCCCGACAAGGAAGGGCGCGATGGAAGCAGCTAGTGTGCCAATAGGTGAGCCCACGGAAGCACCCCAGCCGCCGGACATAGGTGCGTTGGCCCGCGCGGCGGGGAGGGGCGTTCTCTGGCGAAGCTGCGCCAAGGTGGGTGCTCAGGGCCTGGATGCTTTGGCCAAGCTGATCCTCGCGCGGCTGCTGGCCCCGCGCCACTTTGGCCTCGTCGGGATGGCAACCATAGTCACTGGCTTGGTTGGTGTGTTCAGCGAGCTGGGCCTCTCAGCGGCGATCGTCCAGCGCAAAGACCTGGAGGAGCGGCACAGGTCGTCCGGCTTCTGGCTGAATATCGCCACAGGAGTGGTGCTGTGCGGGGTCGGTTTCGCGCTAGCTCCCCTCGCCACCAGGTATTTTCGCGAGCCAGGCGTAGCTGCCATAGTGCAGGTCCTGTCGGTCACGTTCGTCATCTCGTCCACAGCCATCGTGCAGGCGTCGCTTCTACAGCGGGCCTTGCGCTTCCGGGATTTGGCTGTCCGCGATCTCCTGGGTGTCATCGCAGGTGGCGCCACGGCGATAGTGCTGGCGCTGCTGGGCTTTGGCGTGTGGGCGCTGGTCTGGGGATCCGTGGCTGGGCTCACGGTCTCCACCATCGCACTGTGGCTCATCGGCGATTGGTGCCCGCGTCTCTACTTCGATCGAGGCAGCGCTGGCGAACTGTTCAACTTCGGAGGCAAAGTGCTGGGCACTCAGCTTGTCAACTACGCCATCCGCAACTTCGACTACTTCGTGATCGGGCGCGTGCTGGGAGCAGGGGCGCTGGGCCTCTACACGCTGGCCTACAAGATGCTGCTGCTCCCCTTGGATCAGGTGACGCGGGTCGTCTGTGCTGTGCTTTTTCCGGCACTGAGTCAGGTCCAGCGCCACGACTCCCTCGTTAACAGGGCCTACTTGAAGGCGGTTGGCTACATAGCGGCCTTGACCTTGCCGGTGGAGGCCGGCATCTTCGCAGTCGCACCAGAGGCGGTGCGGTCGCTGCTGGGCGCTAAGTGGGAAGGCGCCATTCTGCCGATGCGGATTTTCTGTCTGACTGCTGCATTGCAGTCAATAGGTGCGCCCGTGTGGACTGCCGTGGACGCGAAGGGCCGTCCCGACTTGAGCCTGAAGTGGACGTGCGGCTTCGTTGGCTTCCAGATCGCCGCCATACTCCTTGGGGTGCGCTACGAGATCGTGGGCGTCGCAGTCGGAATCACCGGTCTATCCGTGCTGGCTTTTCCTGTAGCCCAGAGGATCGGCTTTCGGGTCACTGGCACGAGGTGGGGGGAGTTTTGGAGCGCAGTAGCCCCATCGGCGCTCGGTGCCGGGATTATGTTGGCGTCATTGCTTACCCTCAAGCAATGCGTAGCCCCGAGCGTCGTCGGTGGAATTCCACGCCTCGCGATGCTCGTTGTCGTGGGCGTCGCTGTTTACGCAGGATACGCCCGCCTGTCCACAAAGCACCCTGCCAGGGAGATGCTAGAGCTTCTCCGGTCGCTTCGCCACGCGCCGCCCGGCTCGACCGAGGTGGCCCCCGAGGAGGCCAAAGGGGGCGGGGCCAATTGATGGACACAGGCCAGCGACCAACCGTCGCGCACTTCAGAAGCACGTGGCTGGGGCTCACGGAGACATTCATCTATCAGTACGTGAGCCACTTGCGTCGGTTTCGCCCAGTAGTGTTCTGCACCGAGACCGAGAACCTCGGCCAGTTCGCCGTCAACCCACTGGTTGTCTGCCCCAAGCCGAGGCCCGGCTCGCCCCTTTCGGCGGCCTGCGCAGTGGCAAGGCGGACGTTCGGATGGCGCGCGGCCGACGCAGTAGTTCGTCCGCGGCTGGCGGCCGCGATCCGGCAGTACAGCCCTGCCCTCGTTCACGCTCACTTTGCCACCGACGCGGCGGTGGTGCTGCCGATCTGCATTCGGTTGCGGCTGCCGCTCGTCACGAGTTTCTACGGTGTGGATGCCTCCCAGTACGCTGTGCTCAGACGGTACGGCCGACACTACAGACGCTTGTTCGAGGCGGGGGACCTGTTCCTGGTGGAGGGACCAGAGATGAGGGAACGCGTAGCGGCCCTTGGCTGCCCACCCGACAAGATCCGAATGCAGCACATCGCAGTAGACCTGTCCAGGCTCCCGTTCCGGCCACGTCGGCCGCCCCAAGGCGAAGGCGCCGTCCGCGTGCTCTTTGTGGGCCGGTTCGTAGAGAAGAAGGGGGTTCTGGATGCCATCGCGGCATTCGAAGCAGCAGGTCACGGGTCGCCGCCTATGGAACTCCGGGTGATCGGCGATGGCCCGCTGCGGCGACAGGTGGAGGCCCTGATTGCCGAGCTGCGTCTGAGCGAACGCGTTCGCCTCTTGGGCTACGTGCCGTACCACGAGATGCTGAAGGAGCTAGATGAAGCGCACATTCTGCTGGCGCCGAGCAAGACGGCCTCGAACGGGGATACCGAGGGAGGAGCGCCGACAGTTCTGCTCGAAGCTCAAGCCTCTGGGCTGCCAATCGTGTCCACGAGGCATGCCGACATTCCTTATGTGCTGTCGCCGCCCGCGGCCGCGCGCCTCTGCGAAGAGGGAGACGTCTTCGCTGTAGCGAGCGCTCTGGCTGAGTTGGCTGCCCACCCGGATTCGTGGGTCGAACTCGCGGCGAGTGGCCGCGCCCATGTCGAAGAGCGCCATGATATCGCGCGCGCAGCCCCGCAACTGGAACGCGTCTACGACGAAGTGCTGCGCTACCGCCGGGCTGCGATCACCGAAAGCCACGCGTCTCGCCTAGAAGTGGTTTCATAACCCCCGGTGTCTAGGTTTTGGGGGGTCTAGATTTTCCTCGGCTTATGTGTAATAGTAGTGGGCCAGAGGTGATGACCGATGGCCCGCAAGCGCCGGCCGTTGCTGAGTGACGAGCAATGGGCAAAGATCGAGCCGCTGCTGCCGCCGCTGCCGGCCCAGCCCCAGGGCGGCCGTCCCTGGTGCGACCACCGCAGTGTGCTGGAAGGCATCCTGTGGGTGCTCAAGACCGGCGCCCGCTGGCGCGACCTGCCCGACCGGTACCCCAGCGCCAGCACCTGTTGGCGGCGCTTGCAGCAGTGGGAAGAGGAGGGGCTGTGGCTGCAGATGTGGCGCACTTTCCTGGCCCAGCTGGACCAGCAGGGACGCCTGGAGTGGGAAGAGAGCTTCGCCGACGCCAGCTTCGCTCCGGCCAAAAAAGGGGCCCTGCAGTGGGCCCGACCCGCCGGGGGAAAGGCACGAAGTGGCTGGTGGTGGTCGACGGCCAGGGTCTTCCTCTGGG
>Ga0315282_10000276_pt1 | contig 102126 bp, 90 predicted proteins | sample YL17G07_20_MG_FD_203693 | JGI IMG/M metagenome (GOLD analysis project Ga0315282, IMG submission 203693) | Sediment microbial communities from Yellowstone Lake, YNP, Wyoming, USA - YL17G07_20 | ecosystem: Environmental > Aquatic > Freshwater > Lake > Sediment | place: USA: Wyoming | collected...
CAAACGCGGGGACTGTCAGGAACTCTCATAATCATCAACAAGCCCCTTACACCCCCGCCCTTAAATACTAAAACCTATTCTACCACCACAACCCATCACACAACAAGCTCGGAACTACTGACAGTGGCCACAGTCAGTAGTTCCGTGCTTATTTAATAATGGCCTGTCCCGCTATGCGGCATACGTATTGCCCGGGCGAGCGTCGTTTAACACAACGACACAACGACACAACGACTTTTTATAACTCAAGGGGCTTCGCCCCTGAGAGACCCCCACAATATTAATTTAATAACCGAAGCCCTGTCCTTAGCCTTACCCCAATCCAATAAAACGTATCAGGGGGTCTGCGGGGGGGGAAGCCCCCCTTCAGCATTTAAAAGGTCCTCGTGTCATTGTGTCATAGTGTCGTTGTGTTAAACGACACGCCACAGGGCAAACTAATAACACAAGCAATTATAAAACGAGCACGGAACTACTGACTGTGAACCTCCGTGGTGAAAATAAAAGTCCTCCGTGCCCTCCGTGGTTTTTACCAGTCAAGCCGTTCGCCCGTTTTGAGGTAGAATCTCTCGATGGCCCCGGCGGGTAGCTCGATGGCATAGCGGAACAGGGAGCGGGGGAAGGCGGTGCCGACCCACGGCCTGACGTGGGCCTTAACGTCGACGATCTTTTTGTCATCGTCCAGGAACACGACATCGATGGGGAACCTGACGAAGAGCATGTGGATGCCATCATAGGTTAAGCGGCCCATATCAAATATCAGGACACCGTTAAAGCTTTTCCTGAACATCAGGCCAATCACCTGCTTGATAAAACTATCCGCGAATTCCACGTTAGCCGTGATCGCGGTGCCGTCGCTTTTAGTCAGGCTCATCCATGAGCCTATAACCGAAAAACTATATATGAATATCTAACCAGGTATGTAGTCGTGGGTAAATGGACGTCATCGTATTCCTCCTGAGCTTCGCCGTCATCCTGGCCGGGTGCGAGTTCTTCACCAACGGCGTCGAGTGGACGGGAAAGAGGTTCAACCTCTCCGAGGGCGCCGTGGGAAGCGTGCTGGCGGCCGTGGGGACGGCGATGCCCGAAACGCTCGTTCCGCTCATCGCCATCCTCATGCTGGGAGGAGAGACGGGCGAGGAGATAGGCGTAGGCGCCATACTGGGGGCGCCGTTCATGCTGGCCACGCTGGCTTTATTTACTTGCGGCCTGTCGGTCCTCATGTTCGCGAAGCGCCGCAGTACCCGGACTCTCCACATCAACGGCCATCTCATAAGAAGGGACCTCAAGTTTTTCCTGCTGGCATACTCCCTCGCGGCGGCGGCAGCGTTCACGCCGCCTTCACTGGGCCTGTTCAAGACGGCCCTGGGCTTCTCGCTCATACCCCTCTACGCCGTGTATACCGTCTACACGCTCAAGACCGGGGAGACGGGCGGAGGGGAAGACCTGAAGGACCTCTACTTTGACAGGGTGGTCAGGCGGTGCTTGCCCGGAAGGGCCCGGGATAAGGACTGCCCCGTGCCGAAGGAGCCGGCGACTATGGTCATACTGGTGCAGGTCATCGCCGCCCTGGGGGCCATCATCCTTGGCGCCAACCTCTTCGTCGGCCAGATCAACGATATCGCCGCTTTCATCGGTATCAACCCGCTGATCTTATCGCTCGTCATCAGCCCCATCGCTACGGAGCTGCCGGAAAAGTTCAACAGCATGCTGTGGATAAGGGAGCGTAAGGACACTTTCGCCATCGGCAACATCACCGGCGCCATGGTGTTCCAGAGCTGTATCCCGGTGACAATAGGCATCCTCCTCACGGGCTGGCACTTAAACATTGCCGATAAGGTGCAGTTGCTGGAGGCGGTCACCATAGGCATCGCCCTTTTATCCGGCATAATACTGTATTGGCGCTCCAGCCATAAGGAGATCAAGATATCCGGGCTTATGCTGGGCGGCGCGCTCTACGTGCTATTCTTCGTCCTGGTGCTGCTGAGCATATAAGCCTCTAAGTTTTAAGATGCCACTATGAAGCTTATTAAGACTCTAAGGGTTTCACACAAAGCTCGCTAAGACGCGAAGCTCGCGAAGACTTTTTTTATATGCAAGGCTCTAAGTTTTAGAAGCAAAGAAGTCGAAGTAATAGAAGTTAAAACCCCTTGCCGCCTTAATATCCTTCGCCTTCTTACTCTTCAAGCACTTACTATCTTGCATATAAAAAAGACTTCGTGGGCTTCGCGTCTTAGCGAGCTTTGTGTGAAACCCTTCGTGCCTTAATAGACTTCATAGTGCCCTCTTAAGCTTAGGGGCTTCAAGGACGGCCCCGATGTCGACGATGGGCGGCATGTTGCGCTTGTGCTCGTTGTCCCGGACGCGCTCCATGATGCGCGTGAAAGTCGCTTCCCCGACGCCCGTCTCCTCCTGTATCTCGCCACAGGAGAGCCCCAGGTCGAAAACACCGTATAACACCTTATCCAGCGTCTCGTAGTCGATGCCCATCTCGGCCTCGTCGGTCTGGCCCTTCCATAGCCCCGCGGAGGGGGGCTTTTTAATGATGTGCTCCGGCACGCCCACGTGCCGGGCCATCTGCCTCACCCGGGTTTTATATAAATCCCCTATGGGGAGCATGTCGACGCCGCCGTCCCCGTACTTCGTGAAGTAGCCCATGAGCAGCTCGGTCTTGTTCCCCGTGCCCAGAACGATGCGGCCGTCGAGGTTCGAGGCAAAATAGTTCATGACCATGCGGACGCGTGGCTTGACGTTGGCGTAGGCGAGCCTGCATTTTTTCGGCCCTAGCTTCGGCCTGGCGGCGTAGACGGCCTTGACGATCTTACCGATTTCGATGATCTCACAATCGATGCCCAGGCTCTTCGCCAGGTCCAGCGCATCCTGCATATCCTGGGGGTCGCTCGTCGCGGGATCGGGAAGTAAGAGCCCATAGACGTCCACGACCCTGGAGGCGAGCGTGGCCACCAGCGAGGAGTCGATTCCCCCGCTCAGCGCCACGATGGCGCCGTTCAGCTTGCTCATCTCGACGACCCCCACGATGGACTCCTCGATCGCGTTCTCGCACTTCACCAGCTCGTCCTTCGACAGTAGTAGGCCCTTCATAGTCACAATTCAAAGTATGCTGTGGCACATTTAATAGGTTTTTGTCAACTATCCCGCCCTAAAGAGCAGGGCTTACAGTTCAACTTCCGGTTACCTGGCAGACTGCGATAGGCCAGTTGACGGTGGCCCGTAATACTATGTTCTTTGCAGCGTTAACATCGGCGTTTTCTGCGTGACCACATGCCAAGCAGCGGAACTCGGATTGGCTCTTCCGGTTCTTCATATCCGTGTAGCCGCATACCGAGCACTGCCTGCTCGTGTAGCTACCGTCTACCAGCTCAATGATTACTCCGGCTATCTTAGCCTTGTATTCAAGGAATTGTCTTAGCTGGTTGAACGCCCACTTAAAAAACCGCTCACGCTGATCGTGATTAACCGTTACCCGAGAGCGGATGTGCCTTAGGTCTTCCAGCACTATCGCCCTCTTCGTGTCTTTCGCAACTTGAACGATTCTCTTTGATATTATATGGTTGACATTGGTCTTGAACCTTCGTTCCCGACCAGATATTAGCTTTAGGTGTCTCTTGGCAGACTTCGTGCCAGCGCTCTGCAACGCAGCCTTGGTGTTCATGTACCTCTCACGAACCCTGTCGCAGACTTTTCCGCTGTACATCATGCCGTCACTGGTGGAGGCGATGTTGACTATACCGAGGTCCACACCGAGGAATCCACTAGGCTCTGATAACGGTTCCTCAGACTTATTAGTTATGACGCATAGGTAGAAACGCCCGCGGACGCAGATTAGGTCAGCCTCTCCTTCGAGCTTTTTACCTTGGAGAATATTGCCGTTAACGAAAGGTATCGTCATCCTGCCTTTGAGAGTGGTCAGGCCTACTCCTTCTTTATTAATGGTCATTATATGGGGGTCATACACGACGGCTCCATGCTCCCTGAACTCTATCCTTTTAAGGACTTCGACAGGTTCTTTCTTAGCCCTGTGTATCTTGTTACGCTCTCTTATCCCGCTCATGGTGGAACGATAGGAATCGGCGACCTTCGCTATTGCACGGACCGTAAGCTGTGCCGACAGGCCATGCTCATGCCTAACTTCGTAATACGTGAGATGGTGGAGCCTGACCCGGTTGAACGTCATTGTCGAGAACGCCACGCTGGAGATGCCGTTGCACGCGGCATTGAACCTCTCCATCGTGGACTGTAAGGCTTCCTGCTGCTCTTCCGATGGTCTCAGCTTGACCTTAACCGTCAATAGCATATACCCAACAATATAATTCGGTTACTTATACACTCTCCCTGCGCTTGCCGAAAGTATTTTTTTATGTAGAGGACGCGAGGGGTAAATTCCCTCCTGGCCTGTGGCTGGTACCGCTTGAATATGCATCAAGATAATTTTATCGAGATACAAGGTATCCTCGGTCCCATAGCCCGTGAGATGAATATTTTTTATGGGTTGAAGCCATACTTTTATACGGTGAATGGCCGTGGCACGCGCATATCCCATGTTCCTCGCTATCCTGGGAGCCTTCCTGTTCGGGGCCAGCGCGCCCCTGTCTAAAGTGCTTTTAGGCGAGGTGGACCCGGTGATGCTGGCGGGGCTTTTGTACCTGGGCTGCGGCGTGGGCCTGTTATTTTTCAAGGCGCTCCTGCGCCTCTCGGGATCGCGGGGCGGAGAGCCGCTGGCCCGCCCCGACGCGCCGTGGCTGGCGGGGGCGGTCCTTGCCGGGGGAGTGGCCGCGCCCATCCTGCTGATGCTGGGCCTCGGGAGCACCACGGCCGCCACTGCGTCGCTGCTGCTGAACTTCGAGTGCGTGGCGACCACCCTGCTCGCCGCCTTTTTCTTCCAGGAGTACGTGGGGGCGAGGACGTGGATGGCCATCGGCCTAATCACGGGGGCGAGCGCCATACTGACGTTCGACGGCACGCAGTTCGGCCTATCATTGGGAGCGCTGGGCATAATCCTTGCCTGCGTCCTGTGGGGGCTGGATAATAACCTGACCCGGAACATCTCTTCAAAGGACCCCCTGGCCATCGGCATCGTGAAGGGCCTCGTGGCAGGCGCCTTTTCTCTCACGCTGGCCGTGCTGCTGGGCGCCCCCCTCCCGGGCCTGCCCCTCATAGTGGCCATCATGCTCGTCGGCTGCCTGAGCTATGGGCTGAGCATTGCCCTGTTCATCGTGGCCATGCGCCACATCGGCGCCGCCCGGGCCAGCGCCTGGCTGGGCATAGCGCCCTTCGCCGGCGTCGCCATCTCCTTTTTAATATTCAGGAGCTTCCCGGGCGTTACATTTTTGGTATCGCTGCCCTTGATGGCATTGGGCGCCCTGCTGTTGTTCGGGGAAGAGCACGCCCACACGCACATCCACGTGCATGGGACCATCACCCACGAGCACATCCACAGCCATGAGGAGAAGGGGCACGAGCACCATGATGAGCAATAGGAAAAGGATTGTTACTAGAAGTTAAAGGATGGTTAGGCAGTTAAGAAGAATATGGATGGTTAGGCACCACGGCTTCTTTTACTACTGAGACTAAAGGGGGACTCCGCTTCGCTTCGCCCCCTCGTGGACCCCCGATTCTTTGATTGCCTGATGGCAAACGAATAAAAAAACGAACCATAGACGATGCGACCCGAGCCTGAATAAGTAGTAAGGATCGGCGGTCGTCGAGGCGTTTTGGGCATCAGTCCGCATCAGCGGATGCGGAGATGGCGGGGTAATGAGCGTTTTTCTTTAGTAAAACGCTGCTTAGGGCTTGCGAGCTAAGCACGCCGCATCAGCGGCCATGCGAAGCGGGGTGCTACGCCGCGCGGAGCGCTCTTGCTTACCGGCCCCGACACTGCAGCACCCAAAACGCCGAGTAGCCCGGCCATCAGGCCGGGCGTCGACCCGCGAAGAAAAACTCCATATACTTCTAGAAGGAGACCCGCCAAAAAGAAAAAGCTCATATATTTCTAGAAGGAGAACTCTTCCAAGAAAAACTAAGCAGAAATATTATCTTTATAACTTAAACTTGCCCGCCAGGATGTCCTTATTTACTCTCTCTAAATCTTTATGCGTGCCCACATCGCTCCAGTATATGCCCGTGGAGTCGTAGCCGCACAGCTTACCGATAGCGGCGATCTTCGGGAACACGTCCGTCTCGATGGAGCCCACGTCGGGCATGAAGTCGATGACTTCGGGCTCGAGGACGTAGAGCCCCGCGTTCATCTTGTAGGGCAGCACGGGCTTCTCCCTGAACTGCAATATCTTGTTACCGTCGAGGTCGATGATCCCGTAGGGAGAGGGCATGTTGATCATGTTGATGGTGCCCCAGCACTCCATGCCCACGTGAAAGGCGACTATTCCTGCTACATTAGCGTTAGAGACGATGTCGCCGTTCATCACGATGAAGGTGCCGTCGACCTTGTCCTGGGCCGCCTTGATAGGGCCCGCCGTGCCCAGGCGATTTTCGGGGTCCTCATAGGAGTACTCGACGCGCATGCCCAGCCTTTTGCCATCCCCGAAGTAGTCCTCGATGGCCTCGCCGCACCATCCCACAAGGAGGACGGCCTCGTCGATGCCGTGCTTGCTCAAAAGCTCTAGCTGATACTCGAGAATGGGCTTGCCGCCAACCTTCACCATCGGCTTCGGTAAGCAATCCGTCAAAGGCTTAAGACGCTCCCCGCGTCCCCCGCAGAGTATGAACGCCTTCATGTTTTACCTCACGTTATAGTAATCCCTGATGCGCACCGTGTCCTCTAAAAAAGGGGTGGAGACCTCGTGCAGGATAGTGTTCTCGGTGGCCACGATGGTGTGCGGGACGTTGGGCTCGATGCGGACGGTGTCGTTCTTCCCGAAGTGCTCCTTGTGGTCCTCGAACTCGATGTAGCCGACGCCCTCGATGATGTACATGGTCTCGTCCTTGCGCGGGTGCTTATGAAAAGAAGTCTGGTACCCGGCCCGTATGAATAGCTCCTTAGTCAAGTACTTATCGGTGCTGATCAGCACCTTCTCGTAACCCCATGGCTTATCCGTTTTATTCCGGTACTCCTTCCTCACTTCCTCGAGGTCCCTGACCGTATCCACGGTGGCCCAGAACACGCCGTCCTCCATGTAGTAGCCCAAACGATTTATTTCCGCCATCCTGGGGAACAGGGTATGCTCCAGGCTCCCGCCCTCGAACTGCGAGATGGGCGCGTCCCCGTTGATGCAATAAATGCCGCCGTTGATGTAATAGTCCAGCTGCGGCTTTTCCTTATACGACCTCACCTTATCGTCGCCCAGCTCCACTATGCCGTAGGGGCTGCGCATGCGGGTCACGTACATGGTCACCGGGTAGGGGTTGTTCGTATGCTTGAGCATCATCTTCCTGACGTTGACGTCGGCGACCACGTCGCCGTTCCTCACGACGACGTCCTGGCCCTTTGCCAGCTCCATGCCGGCCTTCAGGGCGTTGAGCGTGCCCAGGGGCCTGTCCTCGACGTGGTAGGAGATCCGGACGCCCTTGTACTCTTTACCGTAGCGGGCCTCGATCATGTCGCTTTTATAGCCTGTCAGCAGGATCGCCTCGTTTATTCCGGCCGAGGCGAAGTCGAAGATCTGCTTATCCAGTATGGTGCAATTATCCTTTATCTCGATGAGCGGCGTGGGAGTGTTGTCCGTGTAGGGCTTCAGCCGCTTGCCCGAGCCGCCGCACAGGATCATCCCGATCATCAAAACCACCCGATGTATAACCAGTAATACATTGAACTCTCCCCTACTTAGCTCGCTCCCCTTGTTTAAAACTTTTTTGGCGTCGATTAAAAAAGATTTATGCCGGTATACGCGTTATTTTATCACATGTCCGTTCATCTGGTCCCCTGGGATGCTTCGAATGACCTCCGAGGCCAGGCAGAGCGCCTCTACGAGGCGGCCGGCACGTTCGACTGCGTGGCGGAGGGAGATCTGGTCGCAGTTAAGCTCCACGTGGGCGAGCTCGGCAATCCCTATTATGTTCAGCCCTTCTTCGTCCACCAGGTCATCCAAAAGATAAAAGAAGCTGGTGGCAAGCCCTTCCTCACCGATTCTAACACCTATTACCACGCCCGCCGCAACAACGCGGTCGACCACATGGAAACGGCGGAGATAAACGGCTTCGGCTTCGCCCCGTTCATCGTGGCGGACGGCCTGCGGAGCGAGAACTGGCGCCTGGTGAGGACGAAGGGGATCTTAAAGGAGATCGAGGTGTCCGGCGCCATAGCGGAGGCCGACGCGATGGTCGTGGTCTCGCACGACAAGGGCCACGCGCTCACGGGCTTCGGCGGCGCCGTTAAGAACCTGGGCATGGGCTGCACGGCCAGGGCCGGGAAGCTCCGCCAGCACCGCACCGTGGGGCTGGAGATCGACGAGTCCAAGTGCGCCGGCTGCGGGCTGTGCAGGAGGGTGTGCGAGATGGGCCTGCCGGAGATCGTGGGCAACAAGGCGAAGAACGTCTCTAAGGAGTGCATGCGCTGTCCCGCCTGCACGGAGGCCTGCCCGAAGGGCGCCATCCGGCTCACCGAAAAGGATAACCTGGGCAGGGCGCTGGCGGCTGCCGCCTATGGCGTGCTCTCCACCTTTAAAAAGGGTAAGGTGTCGTACGTAAGCTTCGCGGAGAACATCTCGGAGTTCTGCGATTGCCTGCCCGCCCCAGGACGCATAGTCATGGGCGACGTCGGCATATTCGCCTCGGACTCGCCCGTTTCCACCGACGCCGCATTCCTACAAAAAATAGACTACAAGGTCTTTAACAAGGCTTATGATATCGACTGCATGACACAGGTCAAGGAGCTCAAAGAGCTGGGCATAAAGGGGGAGCTCAAGCCTAAAATCGAGATCGTTAAATAAATACTGGGTATATGCCTATTCAAAACCACGAAAAGTTATAGGATTACTATAGAATAATTATATATACTATCCAGTTCAACTTTTTTCCCAACCAAGCCATTGGTCTTAAATCGATAATACAATGGCTGAATGGGTGTCCTGGAGGGTATATAAATGCGCTATAAGACGTTACTGTCCTTATTAGTTATAGCTTTATTATTTTTTGCGATATATAGTCCTGTAGTGGAAGCCTCGATTATTTTTGGCCCTGAGAAGTTTTCGAGGACTACGGGCTCGCCCAACGTGTATAATCGTAATTTTTCCATTGGCAGTCCTCAAGGTAACTATACCTTGTATGTGAAGAATGGGGACTTGATCATTAACGGCAGTAACGACATCTCTAATGCCAGCAGCAGTTCCGAGGTGTGGTTCAATGGCGAGGGAATTTTCGGGCCCGACGATTTCAAGAAGATGGGCGGCCTCCTGAAAAAGCGAGTATCGGCCGGAACGGCTAACCAGCTTAAGGTGGAGATGAGGAGTAAGCCCGGCAGCCAGGTCTATGTGTGGGTCGAGGATGAGACGCCGGACATTGTGATATTATCTCCCTGGCAAGACACTGTTTCTAACGCACCCATAACAGTCTTTGGATATGTTACCGATCATACCATTAGTAGTGTTACGTTCAACTATAACGGGAATAACTTCGATGTCTCGGTAACGGATGGCAACTTTTCGGCCGAGGTAAACCTTACCCGGGCTAATAATATTACCATTAGTGCCGTCGACAGGACTGGCACGCTCCGGTCTACGACTCTCTTGCTTGATGGGGATTACCTTACCGCGCAGGCGGAACTGGCGATGGGATTCGACCCGTTGGATCCGGACTCGGACTCGAGCCTGACATCGGCGAATGAGGCCGGTAATGGCATTCCTGATGGCTATGAGATCCTCGGCGGCCAGGACGCCAACAATATGAGGCTTCCGGCTTTCATCAAGGCCGAAGTCCATGCAGACCCACTTAAAGATGATAGCGATGGCGACGGCCTATACGATTATTTTGAGGTGATGAAACTAGGCCCGTATGCCGACCCGAGCGAAGCGGACCACGATAACAATAACGTATCCGATGCTCTGGAAGATCCTGATAAGGATAATCTGACGAATATCGACGAGCAATCCTATGGAACAGACCCTCTGCTCGCCGATATGGATAATGATGGCCTGTCGGATGGCTACGAGGTAAAAGACTCGCATACGAACCCGCTATTGAAAGACTCCGATAATGACGGCCTTCAAGATGACAGCGAGCTAAAGCTGGGCACGGACCCGAGCAACCCTGACACTAACAATAACGGGATACTTGATGGTAACGAGTCTTACACTTCAAGTCTTGCTAATGAGACACTCGGCATTAGCATATCAGTTGTTGGGAAGGGAGACCTGGGAAAAGAGCTGACGATCAGGAGGGTGATGTCGGAACACTACACTAATGTTTCTGCTTTGGTTTCGCCATTGGTCGACGTCAGTGTGAACGGGTCCATCGATTACGCGCATATCACCATGGAGTATGATCCTTCCCTTAATCCCGCTAACCTGTCCCTATGTTATTATGATGAGAGCCGTGGGTTGTATGTCCCCGTGGAGTCTCACGTAGATGCTGCGAATTACACAGTCAGCGCCAACGTCACACATTTGAGCGACTGGGGCATTTTCGAGGTCAAGAACCTCATGGCCCTGTATAAGATGGCCAGCGAGTTTAATAATGAGCCGTACAATGGCACGCAGTCCAGCTATCCCCAGCCCGGGGACACCCTATTTGTCCCCTACAATTCCACGCTGATCATGAAATATCTTGGAGGTACGGCGGGCTATAATAATAAGTTTGGATTGTGGAGCCCTATCCGGAAGCAGTATGGGACAGGGCATGGCACCACGCCCGGCACCAGCTTTAACCTGGGTAATTACACCCGTGGGACCGAGCTGGTATTCTACATTGATAACGGTGTCGGGAATACCTGGCTCAGCGGCCCCGGCAGCAGGAATCCGGACGGAGTCGCGCACGCTTATATTAAGCCGATCACTAACGACACGTGGCTGTTGGGCTGGGAAGACCTTTACGGCGGCGGAGACAAGGACTACGACGACGTGGTCCTGAACCTCACGTTCACCCGGTCGGCGATGCTGGACACGGACGGCGACGGCCTTCTCGATGACGTGGAAACCCATGGCTACATGGACGCGATAGGCCGCTATTACGGGCCTACCGATCCAAACAACCCGGACTCGGACAACGATGGCCTGGATGACGGCGAGGAGGTCGGGGAATTAAGTTCCAACGCCCTCTGCGGTAGCTATTATGACCTATACAGCGACCCAAACAACGTTGACACGGATAATGACGGGCTCGGCGACTTCGACGAGATAGCCATTTACGGCTCGGACCCATATGGCGGGGATACAGATCACGATGGGCTGCTGGACGGCCTGGAGGCTAATGATATCGGCTCGGACCCGGCGAGCGGCGATACCGATGGCGATGGCTACCCGGACCTATTCGAGTACGCGTATTCCGATTTGAACCCATCTGTCCCCGGTTTTCTCCCGTCCGAAGTGAAGTTTGACCCCTGCGTCCCCGACATGGCGCCGGAGAAGAGGGCCCTGGAATTTTCAGTTGGAGCCCTGAGCGGCGAATATTATGCGGAGGACCATGGTAACCTGTACTACCTGTCAGGGTGGATGGCCGCGGGATTCATACCCGTCGTCAGCGACGTGGCGGACGTACGGGACTTCTTCGCCTCCGTCATCCTCAAGGAGGACGCGTCGGCGATAGCATTGAACGGCGTCGTCGTGCTCATCGACGCCGCATCATATCTCGGCCTCTTCACCGTCATCGGCGCCATCCCCGGCTACCTGGCCAGCGTCGGGTCCACCGAACTGACCATCGGCCTGAAGTTCCTCGGCCATCATGCCCACCTCTTCGGCGAGGTCTTCGGCATGGTCATGGGCTATGTGAAGCTCGCAAAGGACGTCAAAATCGAAGTGAAGGCGGCTAAAAGCCTGTTAACAAAAGCCGGCGTCGATGCGGAAACACTTTACATAGACCTCCTTGCAAAAGGAGTGAAAGACGACCAATTCGCCGCCTGGGCGGGAAAAATAGCCTCCCGGGACGCCGCCAACAAAGTAAAAGGCTTACTGGACAATGGTAACACAGTACGTGATGTAGACTACGTAATGCAGAAATGCAAAAAGTTCGACGACGTAGAAGTTTTATGGGGCGAGCACAGGCAGTTCTACGGATTCCCCGATGTCGTGTATTGGCTAGAAAAAGGAAATAAAAACTTTGGGGATGTCCATATAGATGTACGACACATATCAGGAACATATCCAGGCTATGGTGTTACAGGTTTCTGGCCCACAGGACATAGTAATGTAAGACCCGGCCATAGCACTCCCGATAAGATGAATATAGAGGATGTCCATCAAATGATAAGCGAAAGTATAGAGCAATCGAGAGATTTTAAAATAGAAGATGGAAAATATGTATTTGAATGGACATTAGAAAATGAACAATTTGGTATTAAGAAAATACGAACAATTGTTGCTCCGGATGGTAAGATAATTACCTCATATCCACTAGACGGTTCAGCCGTATTAATCTACAGCGATAAATATAAAAAAGTAATACATGCAGTGTGAGTGTATAGATATGCCCCAATTTAGTATTAGCTATAAGATTGATGATGCCGAGATAAACCCCGAGGAGGTGACGGATTGGTACGAGATTGGAGGAGGCATGTGTGTAAAATATGGGGATATAATCTTAACAAGATCTAATGCAAAGGACGATGATGGGTATATTGGTAACTGGGTATTTAATGAAATATTGGCATTAATCAGTAGAATACCAAGATTGATGCGAGGAGAAAAATGCATTGTTGACATTGAAGAATTATTTACTGGCTTTAGTATGGAGCCAAAAAATAATCAGATATACTTCTCCGTAATCCCTATGCATCTTGAACCTAAAATAGCAGAAGAAGCTATAAATATGTATCCACGCAGCGCTAAGGCATGCCCTATACCTGCCAAGCTCTTTTATAATGGCGTGATTGACCTAGGGCACCGCTTTTTAAACGATATCAAAAAAATGTATATAAATTTTAATAAAAAGGAAATAGAAAATTATAGAGAATTGTTAAAAGACGCGGAAGAGTTAGTTGATGAATATAATAAGACTCATTAAAATCTAACCCTCTTTGAGCCCGTAATATGCCAGAATTCGTCATCCATTATAAAATCGATGAGGATGTAAACCCTGATGAGGTAATGGATCAGTGGAGCATTGGTGGGAGCATCTGTATAAAATGTAATGATGTGGTATTAACTAAAACGGATTTGGAAGGTGATGACGGGTATATTGGCAATTATTTATTTGATGAGATGCTTGGTTTTATTGAGGCTAGATGCTTGGTTTTATTGAGGCTATTAAATGGTTATTGATGGGCGAGGGGTATATCAACGAAATAATGGAAAGTTCTATTGGTTATTACATGAAGTTTAAGGATGAATAAATATTTTTTTCGGTCAACTTAAGGTATGTATCATTGCTTCACTGGCCTTTCGATTTGATTTTTATCGCTAAGCGCCGTCTCCCAGAGCCAGTCGTAGTCCTGGGGCCTGTTTAAGAAGGCCAGCTTGTCAATGTCCCGAACCAGGCCGTACATCTCCTTGCCTTTGCCTAGGCCGGCCTTCGTGACGTTGGCCGGCTTGAGGGACCGGATATCGGGTATATGGTCACACCGCCCGTTGCGGATGAGGCGGCCGCCGACGAGCTCGAAGTAGGCGGCCCCGCCGCACTTCTTGTAGGGCTCATATAACGAAGCGAAGTCCCGGGAAACCCAGTTGGACATCTTGAGCTCCTGGTTCGACGGGTTAATTGTCACGTGCCCGTAGTTCGGCGGTATGATAGCCTTATCGCCCTCCGTAGCCTCGATCATGACCACGTCCGTGATGCGGCCGCCCTCGCATTTTTGCAGCAGGTAGTGGGCTGTGCCATGTAGCACCTCGTACACCTCGGGGTACGTGTAGCAGGTGCCTTCGATGCACGGGTGGTAGTGGCCCGCGGTCTTGACGTACTCGACGCCCAGTTTATTAGGAGGGATGACAGTTATATCGTAGCGCAGGCCATGGTCCAGGATCAGCGAGCGGTCGTTCTTGCTCATCGCCAGGTCCCGGTACATGTAGTAAAGGTCCATGTCCGGCGCGGTCTTGAGCCAGTCGATGTCGTAGATGACGTCCCGCATGTCGCTGAGCCTGCGCACGTCGGGCTCCACCGTGCCGGGGCCGAATCGGAGCGCTCTTTCCATTGAAGACACCAAGCATATATGCGAGACGTACCTTTATAACATTTGAGGCGGCTATGAGCAGAGGATGGCCGTTTAAGCGAATACTTTATATGCAAAGGAGAGCGTGAACTACACATTATGGAAGACGTGGACCAGAGCAAGGTCTTTTTTATATGCAAGACCTGTAACTTCGTGTTCGAGGCTGACCCCGACTTTTTCCCCATCGTGTGCCCGCAGTGCGGCAGCGAAGACACCATGAGAACGTGAACGTGCCTCGTGCTACGCCAAGCGCATTAAATATTTATGCTTTGGCCCCCTCTAAAATGTCGGCGTAATACCGATGGGCGACTTTATTTCCATGATCCGGGACAGCATAAAAAAGCTGAGCGCCAGCCCGGCCCTGCTGGTGGCGGGCTTCGTAGTGGGCGCGCTTTCGCTATCTAATTTAGCAGGCTACGGCCGGTTCGACGAGGTCACTAAAGCCATCGCCGCCGATTATTCCTTACTTTTGCTCCCTCTGCTCATCATGCCCTTCTTCACGGGCGGCGCCCTGGGCTACGCGGTCGAGGCACGTAAAAATGGCTCCTCGAGCCTGTCCGCCTTCATCGAGTCGGGCGTGAAGAATTACGTCAGGTTGCTCATGGCAGGGGTCATCGCCTTCGTGGCCTTTTACTTTTTTATGACGGGGGTGACGCTGTTCCTGCTTTTAGGGGGCATGGGCGACCCGTTCGTCGGCTCGATACTGGGTTCCCTCACGCTGGCGCTGACGTTCTTATGCCTCATGGCCATAGAGTTCTACGATATCAGCATTATAGCCGAGGGCGCGGGCGTCATCGCGGCGTTCAGGAACAGCGTCGACTTCGTCAAGCGCAACCTGGCGTCGGCCACGGCTTTTTTCATCATAGTCCTCGCCCTCAAGGCGCTACTGCAGATGCCCCTGTCCTTCGGCCTGGCCGGGTCCATGATGGCCAACGAGACCTATTATAGCGCCCTGACGAGCGCGAACGCCTCGCTCAACGTGACCGATATTTTAAGCGCGGGGCCTGTGGCGATGGGCGCGGGCTCGCTGGCCACGGTGGCGGCCTTCCAGGTTATCCTGCAGGGGTTCGTTTTCGCCTTCCTGGCGCTCTATAAGACGGAGTTCTACCTGGCGGTGAAGGCCAGCAAAAAGATCACGGACTTCGACTATGACTTCTCGGATGAGCCGCCCCGGCCCTGAGCTCCGGGCTTTATTAGTTTTATGGCTACGTAGACGGCGATGCCCGCCAGTAACCCGATGGTGGGGTCCACCAGCAGCGTTATGGCGCCCGTGGCGGCCGTGACGAGCGCCATATCGGTGTTGATCGCGTTCATTAAAAGCTCGGCGCCCGCGAAGGCGAGCAGCGCCCCGAGCACGCCGGCCGATACCAGGGAAAGCATGGACGACGTGCTGAAAAATGACAGGGCGACGAACAACAGCCCTATCATGAGGTCGGCGCCCACCGTCCGGGCCCCAAAACGATAGTGGGCGGCGAGCCCGCCTGCGCCGTGGCACATGGGGAACCCGCCCAGGGGGGTCGCGATGCAGTCGACCAGCCCGATGCTCGTGGATAATTTCCTGGAGGACACCTTCTCCTTGAACAGGTCCGACGTCAGCAGGCTCGTGGCGAGCACGGCGTTGGTCAGCGTGAGGGGGATCTGGGCGATGCCCGCCTTGTAGGCGCCCGAAATGAATTCGCCAACGGTGGGCACGTACAGGTCCAGGGGCACGGAGAACTGTATCGCCGGGACGCCCAGCCGGTAAAAACCATAGGCGATTCCCAGGGATAGCACGATGAGCGCCCCGGGCAGATATAATTTACTATGCCGCCGGTTCCACAGGATGGAGATGGCTGCCAGCAGGACGGCCAGCGCGCCCACGTAAAGGTCCTGTAAGACGTAAACGCCGCCCTTATACAGGAGTAAGAGCGCCAGTCCGAGCTGGACGCCCCGGATGAGGCTCAGCGGGAATATTTTTTCCAGATAAACGATAACGCCGGTGACGCCCATGAGCAGGAATAGCAGGCCCACGAAGAGCCCGGCGCCCACGATCTCGCCATGGCTCAGGCCGCCTGCGATGGCGATGGCCCCCACGACCTTGAGCGGCTCCGCGGGCATCGGCAGCTTATAAAGTAAGCCCGAGTAGGCGTAGAACAGGCCGAACGCCAGCAGGATCGGCCCGAGCTTCATGCCCGACGATGTCACCGCTATCAGGATGAAAGGTATGATGGTGCCCAGGTCGGCGAGGGAGCCGGAGAACTCCCGTATGGTAAATTTCGGCTCGGCCATCCAGTGTCGGTGTATGGCTCCATGACTTATAAGTCATTGCATATCCTGTCGCTTCGTGATAATAATCCCTTACCATGTTAATTAAAATGATTACAAAATACACGGCATAGCAATTTTTATATACAACAGTTATGGTATTACTTCATATACCGGTGTTAGCTCCGATGACGATCGACCTATCCCAGACTATGAAGCTAGAGCCCGTCGGCATAGAGCCGGATAAGCGGCAGGCTCTTCCAACGTTTTAATGGCCGTGATGGCGCCCCTGCCTCCGCAGCCCACCCCTGGCTCGGGGCCGCCGGACTCGACGCACTTGACCACTAAAGTATCTTTATGAATTTTGGCGATTAATTTTGGCTTAAAATCGCAAAACGACACCAATATACATAAAAAGTCAGAAAAACGCTTGTTTAAACGTTTTTGAAGATCGGCATTTTTATCGGTTGAGTGATTGTGATAGAAGGTATTTATAAGACGCCATAAGAATTAATCCTCAATGGTTCAGCCCTAGAATGCCTTTAACCATAGTTATTGAAAAATGTCAACAAGGGGTATGAATATGAGTAAGGTCGGAAAAAATACGGTCGCCTCGGTCGCGACCATCATGTGTATGGTATTCGTCTTAAGCATAGTCCTGCCGCTCTCCGGGGCACAGAGTGTAGATCCAAAGCCGGTCACGCACGTTACGGTGGCCGGCACGTTTAACGACCAGACTGGTTGGTATATCTACAACGCCTCTGGCACCTGGGTCACTCTCACGGCCGTTTATAATGGCTCCGGTACAGGCCACACGTATTATAAGATAAATAACACCGGTGCTTCCTATACGACTTATACGTCGAGCTTTGCACTACCCGATGGCAATCATACATTGTATTATTACAGTGTCGACAATGCCGGTTACACCGAGGGTACAAAAAGCACTGTTATCAAGGTGGATAGCAGGCCTCCCGTAGTGAACTTTACGATAAATGGTAATAAGAACGCCACCACCGGGTATTATAATGGCACCAATACTGTGAACCTTACAGCCTCAGATAACTGCTCGGGGGTCTTTAATATATCATATTCCTTCGACAATAATATATGGACGAATTATACTAGTAACATCACCAACCTCCCTGATGGTCAGATTACGCTATACTATAGGAGCTACGACGTGGCCGGAAACGTCAATTTAACTTCGACGCTCATCAACGTCTTTAATCCCGCAATCGACGTGAGCCCGGCAAGCCAATGGTATACAGGGGATGTCTATGTCACATTTAATTACGACTACCCCGGTTCTATCGACCATATTGATTATACCTACGACAAAAAGACCTGGTATCAGAGTTTCACGCATGGTAGCCCATCCATCTACCTTTCCATGGAAGGCAATACTTCGATCTATTACAGGGCCGTTGGTGCAAATGGCATCAGCGATCTTCGCTTCATGTGGTACGGCCTCGATAAATACCCGCCCACGATCGGCATCAGTATCGACGGGGATAAGTCGAGCAGCGGCTGGTACAACGGCGACATCACGGTGCACATAAATGCCAACGATAACGGATCCATTAGCCATACGGAGTGGAGCTGGGACAACTCCAGTTGGAACAACTATGGTGGCCCGTTCAAGGTATCCAGGCAAAGTTCCAAGACGATATATTACCGTACTTTCGATATGTTTAATCGCACGGCCAGCGGAAGCACATGGATATATTTCGCTCCTGGAAGCTATGACCAGGGGTCCATGTCCAACTCCGTCTGGATTAACGGTGTATTGTACGGACCTTCGTCCGGCACTTCCCCGTCCGGGTCCGAGACGCCCATCTCGACCCCGACGCCCACGTACGTGTTCAAGCCGACGCCCGAGCTGGTCCCGTCGCCGACGCCGGCAACGGAGACCACTACGGGGTCGAACAGCCCGCTCGCCCTGGCGGTGCTCATCGGCGTGCTGGCCATCGTAGCCGTGGCGGCCGCGGGAGCATACTTCTTCGTGCTCAAGCCCAAATGAGCACGAAGAAGCATTTTTAATATTTCTAAGAAAAGCTGGCGAGCGAGGGTACGGCAGTCCTGCTTGAATGGTGCCACACACCATTTTGTTTAGGTTCGGTGGCATCTTCCCGCATCCTCGCCCGTGAGACAATCTTCGCCCGTTTTGATTAACCCATGTAAAAAAGAAACGGTAGGGCTTATGTATCCCATGGCGCGCCGGGCAGCTTTTATTGACCCTGCCCCACGGCAGCCACGACTTTTTCGGCGACGCCCCGCGCGGCCGAGACGATGAGCGACTTTCCGTCCGCGGGCAGCTCGTCGACGCCCGCGTTGGACGGGTCGAGGGGTATCTCACCGATGAGCGGCACGCCATACTTCTTCGCCAGCCCCTCCACCTTGCTCTCCCCGAATAGCCGTATCTTCCTGTCACAGTCGGGACACTGCAGGTACGACATGTTCTCCACGATCCCCAGGATGGGCACCTTCAGGTCCCTGGCCATGTTGATGATCTTGGAGACGTCCAGCATGGAGAGGCTCGAGGAGGTGCTTACGATGATCACGCCGTCCAGGGGCATCATCTGCATGACGCTCAGCGGCTCGTCGCCCGTGCCCGGGGGCAGGTCGACCAAAAGGTAGTCCAGCGCGCCCCAGTTGACGTCGGCAACGAACTGGTTGACGAGCGTAGTACGCATCGGGCCGCGCCAGATCATGGGCGTGTCGCTCGACGTTAAGACCAATTCCGAGGATACGACCTTGATGCCGTTGCGCGACACGACCGGCTCGATGCCCCGTTCTGTGCCCGTTAGCTTCCTTCCCTCAAGGCCGAGCAGGTGCGGCATGTTTGGGCCGCTGATGTCCGCGTCCAGCACGCCCACCCTGTAGCCCATCATGGACAGGTTGAGGGCCAGGCTGGCCGTCACGGTGCTCTTGCCCACGCCGCCCTTGCCGCTCACGATTGCGATGCGGTGTTTTATCGTGGAGATGCGCTTCATGATGCGCTCGTCCCACGTGTGCTTCTGTCCCGTCTGCCTCTTCGACGGGCATGAGTCGCACTTGCTGGAGCCCTTCTCTTCCTTGCAGGCCTTGCAGGCTTCCGGCGCTGATTTTTCTTGAGCGTTATCGGTTACATTAGCGGATGACATGTGATTCAACCTAATTTTCACTGAATTGCCGCACTACATTATACAGTCCTGCCTAAATATTTTTTCACAGTAAAGCAACGAGGAGAAAAAGGATGGATACCCGAAGTAAATGGATGGTTAGGCACCACGACTTCTTTTACTAAGGCTAAAGGAGGACTGCGCTTCGTTCTAGAAGAACATGGATGGTTAGGCACCACGACTTCTTTTACTAAGGCTAAAGGGGGACTGCGCTTCGCTTCGCCCCCTCGTGGACCCCCGATTTCTAGATTGCCTGATGGCAAACGGATAAAACCAGAACCATGGGCTCCTTGAAGTTTAACAGTTTCCCGGGCGGGGAGTCTAGAGAGGGGCGGAGCCCCTCTTCGCACTAAACGTTTGCCGGAGCGAAGCGGAGGCAATCAATATTGGGGGTCCACGAGGGGGCGAAGCCCCCTCCCAGTCACAGAAGAAGCACCGTTATTTTATTCTTCTCCTAGAAGCCCCGCTATCAGTCACAGAAGAAGCACCGTTATTTTATTCTTCTCCTAGAAGCCCCGATATCAGACGAACTTGATGGACAGCGGCTTCGTCTTATTTTTAATGGCCAGGTTGATCAAGAGCGGCGTCAGCGACTCCACGAGCTTCGCCTCTTCGAGGCCCCCGCCGTCCAGCGGGCGCACGTCACCCAGGTCCGAGACCAGGCCCATGACCACTTTCTTGGCATCCTCGTCGTCGCCGCATACGATGACGTCGAACCCGAGTAGATCGTCCAGGTCGGCCAGCCTGGGCGCCGGCAGAGTCTGGAATGCGACGACCACCCGCACGCCGGGGGGCAGCACCGAGCATATGTGCCGGGCCGCGCTCCCCTGCTCGGGGGGCGTGTAGGAGCACAGCTTTTGTTTGGACATGGGCACGATGGGCGTCACGACGATCCTGGCGTCCAGCGCCTCCGCAATGGACTGCAGCGTCTGGATGGCGAACTGGTACCTGACCGCCAGGATGACCAGGTCGGCGCTCTTCGTCGCCTCCGGGTTACTCATGCCCCTGACGTCGTCCCTCAACCCTCTACCCTTCAAGATCTTATTATAGTTATCCGCGGCCTCCTTCGCCTTCGCCTCTTCCCTCGAGCCTATAAAGACCTGGTGCTTCTGCGAGAGCCGCAATGCCAGCCCTTCTCCAATGTCCCCCGTGCCTCCGAGAATCGCAATCTTCATGATATCACCAAAATGCTGGTTTAAGCTTATATCCGCTTCATATAATAAAATGTTATGATGGAAAATAATTTAAGCATGGAGCATGATTATGGCTTTAAACAGGCCATGGCAGTGGAGGACGCAGCGTGGAGATAAAGATACCGACAAGAGAGGAAAAGATAGCGAGCCACCTGAGGGGCATCAAGATGACCCTCATACCGGCGGTATTCGGCGTGATCGCGGGGTTCCTGTCGAGCACATACGTGCTGAGCACGCCGCACCAGAGCTTTTCATTCCTGATCCTCGCGGTGGCCATATATGCCCAGAAGTTCGTATTCCCGCCGTGGGGCATCGACTCCGGCAAGTTCGATTGGAAGGCCTGGTTTTACCTGGGTTTCATGACGTTCGCCTACTGGTACGTGAGCTGGGCGATCATCGTCAATGGCATGCCCGTCATCAACGGCATCCCCACGCCGCAGTTCGGGCCGTTTTTTTAAGCATCATTTACGATCATTATGAGGATAGCCATACTGGAGAAGGACCGCTGCCATCCTAAAAAATGTAGCACGGAATGCATAAAGTACTGCCCCAGGGTTCGCACAGGGGATGAGACCGTTAAGCTGGGAGAGGACGGCAAGGCTGTCATCTCGGAGGAGCTGTGCGTGGGCTGCGGGATCTGCGTGAAGAAGTGCCCCACGCAGGCCATCATGATCATCGGGCTGCCCGACAAGCTGGCCGACCAGCTGACGCACCGCTATGGCGAGAACGGGTTCGCCCTGTACGGGTTACCCGTCCCTTCGCAGGGCAGGGTGAGCGGCATACTAGGCGTCAACGGCATCGGCAAGAGCACGGCCGTTAAAATTTTAGCAGGCCAGCTCATGCCCAACCTGGGGAAGCCGGATACTACGTGGGAAGACGTCTACAAGTTCTTCTCGGGCTCGGAGCTACAGGACTACATGAGGCGCGTGTCCGTGAAGGAGATAAAGACCGCCCAGAAGCCCCAGTACGTGGACCTCATCCCCAGGGCCTTCAAAGGCAAGGTAGTCGACCTTTTAAAGAAGACGGACGAGCGCGGCGTGCTCGACGAGACCGTCAAGGGCCTGGACCTGGGCATCATACTGGACAGGGACATCTCGGAGCTCTCGGGGGGCGAGCTGCAGCGGGTCGCCATTGCCGCCTGCGCGATGCGGGACGCCGATTTCTACTTCTTCGACGAGGTAACGCCTTATTTGGACATTTTCCAGAGGATAAGGACGGCCCGCATGATCAAGCGGATGGGAGAGCATAAGAACATCATGGTCGTAGAGCACGACCTGGCGATCCTGGATTTATTGGCCGACGTGGTGCACGTCGCCTATGGCGAGCCCGGCGGCTACGGCGTCATCACCCACCCCAAGGGGGTCCGCGTCGGCATCAACGAGTACTTGAGGGGCTACCTGCCCGAGGAGAACATCCGCATACGCCCGACGCCCATCGAGTTCGAGGTCAAGGCGCCCAGGCCCCAGAAAGAGGTTGAAACGCTGGTCGCATTCCCTTCGTTCACGAAGACCCTGGGGACATTCAGGCTTGACGTCGGGGGCGGCGAGCTACGCAAGCGGGAAGTGGTCGGCGTCGTGGGCCCTAACGGCATAGGCAAGAGTACTTTTGCCCGGCTGCTGGCGGGCGAGCTTGAGCCGGATAAGGGCAATCTGGATTTCAAGGTAAAAATATCCTATAAGCCCCAGTACGTTAAGGGGGACATCGAGATGCCGGTGGGGGCATTCCTCGGCGGCATTAACAAAAGGTTCGACACGAGCTATTATAATAGTGAGATCCTGGTACCGATGCAGATAGAGAGGCTTATGGACTGTAACATTAATGACCTGTCGGGCGGAGAGCTACAGCGGGTCGCGATCGCGGCCTGCCTTGGCAGGGACGCGGAGATGTTCATCCTGGACGAGCCCTCGGCCCACCTGGACGTGGAGCAGCGCACCATGGCGACGAAGGTCATCAAGCGTTTCGCCGAGAACAACGACGTCACCATGCTCGTCATCGACCACGACATCTACATGATAGACCTGCTGTCTGACCGCTTGCTGGTGTTCGACGGCCGGCCGGGCTTCCAGGGCGAGGTGTACGGGCCCTTCGAGATGCGGGAGGGCATGAACCGCTTCCTGTCGAGCCTCGATATAACGTTCAGGCGTGACGAGGAGACGAGGCGGCCCCGCGTCAACAAGCCGGAGTCGAATTTGGATAGGGAGCAAAAACGCATCGGCGAGTATTACTACCTGCCACAGGCTGAGTAACGTTTTTAAATCATTGATGATAGAAGCGGCACCAGGTGGGCGATGAGGCCGCTGATCACTATAGCCAGCAAGAAGGTCAGGCCCGTGATCAGGATAGTGTCTTTTAGCCCCACGACGCGGCTCAGCATGGTCACGGTGGCGATGCAGGGCATGTAGATGGTGGTGAATACCCCGAACACGTACATCTGTAGGGGGGTGAACGCTAAATTGAACTGGGCGGTGCCGGCCAGCACGGCCAGCGTTTCCAGGGCCATCTCCTTTCTAAGGATGCCAAACAGCAGGGCGGTGGCCGTGTAAGGGGGCAGCCCCAGTATCCCCGTGGTGATTGGCGCCAGCAGGGAGTTCACGACCGTAAGTATGCCCGCGTACTCCAGCACGCCGAGCACGGCGCTGCCCACAGTGAGCAGGGGAAAGGCCACGTAGACGAACTCCTTCATGCGCACCCACGTCTTATCGACAATGTCCATGGCCCGCGGGACGCGCAGGGGCGACATCTCCATGACGAAGCCTGTCTCCTCCCCCTTGACGACCCGCCCGAGGATGAACCCGATGAGTATGGTGATGATGAGCATGAGGAGGTAGATGGACAGGGCGGCCCAGATGGACACGAACGTGGCCACCAGCCCCATTATCACGATGCTGCGGGCAGAGCAGGGCACCATGCACACCATGGAAGAGGTGACGATGCGCTCCCTCTTTGTCTGGAGTGCCTTGGTCGACATGATGGCGGGCACGCTGCAGCCGAAGCCGAGGATGAGCGGTATCATGGCCCGGCCGTGGAGCCGGAAGCGGTGCATGACCTCGTCCAGTAAAAACGCCGCCCTGGTCATATAACCGGAATTTTCCAGCAGCGACATGAGCACGTAGAACGTCATTATGTACGGCACAACGATGCCCAGGCCCGCCTGGATGCCGATGAGCGTATACTTGACGATGACCTGGATGAACGGATGGGGCGCCAGGGCCGCCGAGGCCGGCGTTAAGATGAGGCTGCCGAAGGCGTTGACGATCAGGTTCTCCAAAAAGCCCCCCACCAGGAAAACTATGAGAAGCATGCCCAGGATGACGAGCGCCAGAATAACGAAACCCGAGAGGGGGTTTAATAGCAGGTCGTCGATGCGCTCCACCGCCGTCATGTCCGACCGGGGGCGGTGGCGGACCACGCCCTTGGCGATGAGGCCGGCATCCCCGTACCGGTTGCCCGCCAGGATCTCGCCGATGGGAGCGTCGTGGGTCCGCTCGATCTCGCCCCTCATGATGCCGGCGGCGGTCCGCACGCCCTCCGGGCATTCCGCGGGGCCCGCGTTGCCGGAGAGAAGGCGTATGGCATCGTATCTTCGCATGGACAGGCCCATGCCCATGAGCTGGCGGATGAACGCCTCGATGTGCCGGTCATATCGGGTGAGCCTGGGCCTCACGAGCCGTGGATGGGCGAGCTCGTGGATGAGCTCATCCAGCCCGACCCCCTTGAAGGGCGAGGTGGGTATCACGGGCACCCCCAGGATGCGGGATAGGGCGTCCGCGTCGATGTCCATGCCCAGCGCCCTCGCGTCCTCCACCATGTTCAACGATACGACCACAGGCAGGCCGAGCTCGAGCACCTCCAAGGTCAAGTACAGGTTCCTTTCCAGCCTGGTCGAATCCACCACGTTGAGGATGACGTCGGGCTTCTCGTTATGGAGGAACTCGAGCGTCGTCCGCTCCTCCGCGCTCATCGTGTCCAGGGAATATACGCCCGGGAGGTCGGACAGGTCAAGCACCAGGTCATCGTGGGCGATCCTGCCGTGGGCCACTTCCACGGTCGTGCCGGGGTAGTTGGAGATGATGACGCCGATGCCCGTCAGCCGGGAAAAGAGCGTGCTCTTGCCCACGCTCGGGTTGCCGATCAGCGCGACCTTGACGGGCTTCATGCGGCTGCCTTTCTCACGAAGATCTTTTCCGCGATGTCCCTTCCTATGGCGATCTCCGAGCCCTTGATGCGTACCAGGAAGCTATTTGACGGCAGGCGCTTCTTAATGCTCAGGATGACGTCGGGCAGAAACCCCAGGGAGGTCAAATAATCCCGGGTACTTTTATCGGTGCAGACGATCTTTATGGTGGCGGTCTCGCCCTCCTTTAGCTCGGCAAGCGGCATGGACTCCTCGCTCTTCTCGCAGCACTCGCCCCTGGTGATGGGATGGTTATCCGGGCAGAAACGGGGGTGCCCCAGCAGGGCGCAGATCCTGGACACGGTGGAGTCCGAGACGGAGTGCTCCATCTCGCAGGCCTCATCGTGCGCCTTGTCTAATTCTACGCCCAGCGCGTCCACCAGGAACGTTTCGAGCAGCTGGTGCTTGCGCTCCATCTGGATGGCCTCCGCCCTGCCCTTCTCCGTTAAAGAGGCCCCCGCGTACGGCTGGTAGTCGACGTAGCCCTCGTCCTTTAGCTTCATGAGCATCTCGCTCACGCTCGGCGGCTTGATGCCCATGGCCCCGGCTATCTCCTTCGTTTTTGCGGGCCGGCCTTCCCTGGTCAGGTACAAAATAGTCTCGAGGTATTCCTCGGCGATGTTCTTCCTCATGCGTTCGCCCCAATATTATTAGGTATGCCTAAGTTGATTAGGCACGCCTAACATTATATACTTTTCCGATAAAAATATGGAGGATAAGGCGCATTGGGGCCATGATGGATATCTCGGTCATCGTTCCGGCCTTCAACGAGAAGAAGCGCATCCGCGCCTGCCTGGAGTCGATAAGGGCGCAGCGCACGGCGCTCTCCTACGAACTCATCGTCTCGGACTCCGGCAGCACGGACAGCACCGTCTCCATCGCGAGGCAATACGCGGACAGGGTGGTCGTGTGCGCGGAGAGGGGCACGGCGAGGGCGAGGAACGAGGGGGCACGGCTGGCGGGCGGCGACATCCTGGCGTTCATAGACTCGGATACGACGGTGCTGCCGGGGTACCTGGACACGGTCTACAAGGCGCTCTCTAACAAACATACGCTGGCCGTTTCATGCGCCTTTAAGTTCACCCGCCGCAGCCCGAAGCTGCTGGCCGCCGAGCACGTCACCAACGTCTATTATGTTTTGCGGAGTTTATTTGGCGTAGCCACCCTGCCCGGCTTTAATTTTTGCGTCCGCAGGGATGCCTTCGAGCGGCTGGGAGGCTTCAGGCTGTGCCACCTGGAGGACCTGGACATGAGCATCAAGCTCCGGCAGGCCGGGAAGACCGTGTACATCGCGAGGCGTAAGGTCGTCACGTCTTCCAGGCGGCTCGAGGCGGACGGCATATCGGGCGCCCTCAAGTATTACACGGACCTGTTCGAGGCTTCCCAGCACAGGCGGCTCGGGTTCCAGCTTATAAAGTTGAAAGGGAGCGAGTACGACGATTACGTCCGACGTGAATAGACGTGGCTGAACATATGCTTAACCACAAAATTAAATAGGATTACCTCCAAAATCAGATATTACAATCCCATGGAGTTGATCCTATGGTAACAGGGAGCAAGAAGCTAAAGGCCGCCCCTAAAACGGCGCCTAAGAAGGCTTCGAAGGCAAAGACGACGGCTTCCGGGCCTAAGGCCGCGGCGAAGCCCAGGACTGTTGAAAAGGGGAAAACGACTAAGAAAGCGGCCGCGAAGGCCGCCGGGGCGCGAAAGGTGGGCGACATGGTGTATAACGACGAGCTGTTCGAGTCTCTCGCCGAGGCCGTCCTGCTCGCCGAGGCCGAGATGGAAGGGCTGCTACCCGATGTCAAGGGGCAGCTGTTCGACTATGATATTTATCTGGTATCGTTCTTGAGCGATGGCGAGATCGGCGAGATCGCTGAATATATAGCCGGGATTGGCAAGGGCAATTTATCAGAGGATGCGTTAAAGCCCAAGCTGTTGGCCATCAGGGATAACGCCCGGACCTTCGTCCGCATCGCCGAAGAATATAACTCGGTCAAGGCGTTCATCGACCGTATCATCGAGGCGGAAGGCAGGGATAAGCTTAAGAGGACCCTTGTGAGCGGCGAGTTCTGCCTGAAGGGCGTCGGGCCCGAGACCTGCGATAGCTTCCTGTTACTCTTCTGAGCATATTGTAAGCCGGCACAGCCGCTGGCAGTGCTCAAGCAGCGGCAGCCATCACATATTTGTATTTGGATGCACTCTTTTAGATTGAAATGGTCACTACATCAAGTTTATTTTGCCCCAGGTGCGGCAAAGAGACGGAGCGGGAAGGCCTGTGCGAGGCGTGCTTCCAGGAAAAGTACGTCGTGTTCGAGGTGCCCCCGGTCATCGACGTCGTCATCTGCGCCAAGTGCCCGGCCTTTAAGGTCGGCGAGCTCTGGGTATCCAGCAAGCTTAAAACGTACGAGGAGCTGGCCAAAAAGGCCGCATCCAAAAACATCCGCCTGTTATTAAAGATCAATAAGGACGTGAGGGAGCCCGCGGTCTCCTTAGCTTCCGAATTTGTTAACCCGAACATCTTAAAGGCCCGCGTCGCCGTAGAGGGCTCAATCGAGGGCCGCCCCGTCAAGACAGAGGCGGACGTGGAGGCCCGGATAAGAAAGGAGACCTGCGACGTGTGCTCCCGGATCGCGGGGGGCTATTACGAGGCCGTCGTCCAGATACGGGCGAAGGGGAGGCTGCCCACGAAAAGAGAGGCGCAGAGGTGCCTGAAGCTGGCGGATGACGTGATAGCGAAGGCCGAGAGGTCGGGCGACCGGCTCGCCTTCGTGTCGGACATCATGGAGCTTCCTGAGGGCACAGACGTCTACCTGGGCTCCACCGCGGCGGCGAGGCAGATCGCCCGCGCCATCGTCGACGAGATGGGCGGCACCATCATCGAGTCGCCGAAGCTGGTTGGCGCCAAAGAAGGCAAAGGGCTCTATCGTGTGACATTCGCGGTCCGCCTGCCGAGCATCGTCCAGGGAGATATCGTGAAAATGCACGGCAGCCTGGTGCTCGTGGAAAAGGTCGGGCGGCGCATCTCGGGCACGGACCTTGCCACGGGCTTCTCGACGTCCATGCCTGCCGAAGAGGAGCCGGAGAAGGTTGCGAACGCTAGCGAGGCCACGTCCACGGTGCTCGTGTCGGAGGATGCGAGCTCAGTCCAGATCCTGGACCCGGCCACATACGCCCCGCTGACGATAAAGAGGCCCGCCTTCCTGAGCAAAAAGCCCGGGGAGGACGTGCGCGTCATAAAAACGAGGGACGGCGTGTTTTTACTGCCCGGAGGAAGCCGTGGGGAAGAATAACTCCAAGATGCTCAATAAGAATAGGGGCGTCCCCATTCTCCATAACTCCCTTAAGTCTTTTTTAAAGGATGAGCTTACGGCGGAGGAGCTCGGGGCGCTGCCCCGCGGGTGGCAGATCATCGGGGAGGTGGCGCTTGTGCACATCCCTACTGTATTGCAGCCTAAAAAAGCGCTGGTCGCGGGAGCGCTACTACGGATGTACCCGCGGTGCAGGACTGTGCTTGAGACCCGGCGCATATCGGGAGAATACCGGCAGCCCATCGTGGAAAAGATCGCCGGGGACGGCACCGAGACGCTGCATAAGGAGAACTACGTGGTCTACAGGCTGGACGTGGCTAAGGTCATGTTCTCCCAGGGTAACTTTTACGAGCGCCGGCGGATGGGCACCGTGGGCCGGGGCGAGCGGGTGGTCGATATGTTCGCCGGCATCGGCTACTTTTCCCTGCCTATGGCCGTCCACGCGGGACCTAAGAAGATCATTGCCATCGAGTTGAATCCGGAATCATACGGCTATCTTTGCGAGAACGTGCGGCTGAACCATGTGGAGGACATCGTCGAGCCTATTTTGGGGGATTGCCGCGAAAAGGCGCCCGTGGGGTGGGCCGACAGGGCGATCATGGGCTACGTGGGGACGACGCAGGAGTACCTGCCCGGGGGCATCAGGGCGCTCAAGCCCGGCGGCATACTGCACTACCACGAGACGACGCCCGATAAGCTCGTGTTCGGCAGGCCCGTCCGGAACATAATGGAGGCGGCGAAGGAACAGGGCCGGAGTGCCGAGATCTTGAACACCATCAAGGTAAAGAAGTACTCGCCCGGCGTGTGGCACGTCGTCGTCGACGCCCGCATCGGGTAAAAAGCCTAATTATTTCTACTGGATACCGTGAAAAGGATGGCCAATGCTACCAGTGCCACCGCCAGATCAAATCCCGGCGTGGGCTTCGGCGTTGGCGTAGCGCTCTGCTCAGTGGGCAGGGCGGTGGGCGTGGGCGTAGGGTTCAGGCCGTAAAGGCTGTCCGCCCGGAGCCTGGCCAGGTTCCCGGTGCCGCTCTCCAGGATCCATATGAGGTCATTATCGGCCTCGATGAAGGTGGGGTAGACCTTGCTCCCGTTCAGGCTTATGGGCACGAAGGCGTCCTTCGCCGGGTAATACTTAACGACGCGGTCATGGGGCGTGTCGGTGAGCCAGACGTTCCCGTCGCCGTCCACGGCGATGCGCTTGGGGTTAACCTGCGAACCATCCAAAGCCGGCACGTCGAACTCCTTGAACGAGCTCATGCCCGTGTCGAACATGCCCAGCTTATTGGGGCCGCTCTCGATGAACCACAGCCGTCCCTGGGGGTCGATGCCCAGGCACGTGGGCGCGGCATCAGCCGTCGGTATGGGGAAGATCTGCAGCTGGTCATCCAGGCGATAGTATCCGCCGACCTTGCCGGACGAGTATTCGACGAACCACACGTTGCCCGTCCTATCCAGGGCAAGGTCGGCCAGGTTGGCCGTATACTTATCCACGTAATAGTCCTTGAGGAAGTTCGTGTCGATATCCAGGCGGCCGAGCTCCATGTTGCAGGCCACCCACAGGTAATGGTCCTGTGCCACCACGTCGGAAGGGTCGAGCCTGACGGGGAGAGTGAAAGTGTAGAACTTGTTTTTAACGACGTCGTAGCCGTATATTTTCTGGCCCGACTGGTCAGCTATCCATATGTAATCGGTCCCCTCGGCGCTAATGCCCTTGAGCATGGCGTCTTTTTCCGCCGGGATCTCATGCCACTGGAAAGTGCCCGTCGACGGGTCGAACCTGTAGAGCGTGGCCGGCGAGCTCTGGGCAAGCCACACGTTACCGTTGCTGTCCAGGCATATGGCATCGATGGACGTGGCGCCGCCGGGCAGCTTGAACTCGTCTATCGTGGGCGTGCTCTGGGCCGCTGCCAGAGGTAAAAGCATCAGGGCAAGTAATACCAGAGAGGCCAGTGCAGCCATTTTTAACGCGTTCGAGGACATCCACTAAAAAATCGAGCTAATGGTACATAAATGTTGTTTAAAAAGAAAAATGGGGGGCAGTATCACCCGAAGAACGTCTTCGCCACGTCGAAGTATTGAGAGGGCACCGTTTTCAGTGTCTTGACGGCCTCCTCGATGGGCACGGCCTCTATTTTTTCGCCGCGGAGGCTCGACATCATGGCGAACTGCCCGTCTTTAATCATCTCGGCGGCCTTATAGCCCAGCCGCGTGGCCAGGATGCGGTCGTAGGCGATGGGCGAGCCGCCCCGCTGGGTGTGACCGAGCACCACGTGCCGGGTCTCGAAGCCCGTGCGCTTTTCGATCTCCTTGGCCAGCGTCTCCGCCAGGCCCCCCAGCCTAACGTGCCCGAAGGCGTCGGTGGTCTGCGACGCCGCTTTAATATCTAAATCGCTGAACTCGGCCCCCTCGGCCACGGCGATTATCCCATACTTATCGCCTCTCGCATACCGCTCCTTTAGCATCTTACAGCAGTCCTCCACGCTGCCCTTTTCCTCCGGTATGAATATCCAGTGAGCATCGGCTGCCATGCCCGCATCCGTGGTCATCCACCCCGCGTGCCGGCCCATGATCTCGCAAACGAGCACCCTGTCGTGGCTCTTCGCCGTGGTGTGCAGCCGGTCCATCGCATCAGTCGCTATCTGGACCGCCGTCTGATATCCGAATGTATAATCCGTAGCGCCGAGGTCGTTGTCGATGGTCTTGGGCACGCCCACGCACCTTAAACCAGCTTTAGTCAGCTTATTGGCGACGCCCAGCGTATCCTCGCCGCCCACAGCCACCAGGCAGTCGATGTTCATTTTCCGGGCGTTCTGGAGGACCGCGGCCTCGCCGCCCTCGACCTTGTACGGGTTAGTCCTGGAAGTCTTGATGATGGTGCCGCCCAGCGGCAGGATGCCCTCCACATCCTCTTTCTTGAGGGGCACGACATCGGCGTCCAGCATGCCCTTCCAGCCATACTTCACGCCGAGCACTTCCCATCCATAGCCGTTCGCCTTGTATACGACGGCCCTGATGGCCGCGTTCAAACCCGGGCAGTCTCCGCCGCCCGTTAAAATACCTATTCTCTTAATGTCCATATTCATGCCCTCCCCGAGCTGCCGAACAGCCGCATCTTGCCCTTTGCGACCGCTTTCATGGCGTCCTCCGCCGGGCCCAATATTTTCCTCGGGTCGAACTCGTCAGGGTGCTCGGCCAGTACTTCTCGTATGGCGGCGGTCATGGCCAGCCGTATGTCCGTATCAATGTTTATCTTGGCGACGCCCAGGCTTATCGCCCTCTTGATGGCATCGTTCGGGACGCCCGCTGCCCCGGGCAGCTTGGCCCCGTACTTCGCGGCCTTATCGAGCACTTCCCTGGGGACGCCCGAGGCGCCGTGCAAGACTATAGGGATGTTCACCAGCTTCTCGATCTTTTCCAATCGCGGGAAGTCCAGGTTGGCCTCGCCTTTAAATTTGTAGGCGCCGTGAGAAGTGCCGATTGCCACGGCCAGGGCATCCACGCCCGTCCGCTCCACAAAAAGCCTTGCCTCGTCGGGGTTCGTGAATATGGCGTCCTTTTCGGCCACCGAAACGTGGCCCTCGACGCCCGCCAGCTTGCCCAGCTCGGCCTCGACCGATACTCCGGCCGCGTGAGCGATCCTCACGATCTCGGCCGTCTGCCTGATGTTCTCCTCCAAAGGCAATTTGGAGCCGTCGTACATGACCGAGGACCACCCGTGGCGAATACACTTAATGCAGTCCTCGAAGGTAGTGCCGTGGTCGAGGTGGAGCACCGTGGGCACTCCCGACTGGTCTGCGGCCACCCTCGCCAACTCAAATAAATACTCTATTCCTGCGTACTTGATGGCGCTGGGCGAGGTCGCCAGGATGACGGGCGATTTTTCCTCTTTGGCCGCCCCGGCGATGGCCTTGGTGATCTCCATGTCGTTGATGTTGAACGCCCCGACGGCGTACTTACCGGCCCTGGCCCTGTCCAGGACCTCCTTTAAAGTGGCAAATATCATACGGTCGTCACCTAATGCATAATTATCTCTATGGATGTGTCGGCTATTTATCGTTTGTTAAGCAAACAATTTACTACAGGCTATCATGGCCGCTTTTTCGCTATATCTTTAATGATGCCGGAGTTTAAAACTCAACCCACGGTATGCGTGGCCGAAAATCATAATATTATGTAAAATCGCCAGCCGGAGCGGCTATCTGGCGCCATATCATTCAGATGTTTTAGTTGGCGACTATTTAATTTATATGACCCTATACATTCTATTTCTTTTCCAATTTGGCGATGTGGACATAAATTATAAATAATGGCTTATTCCATAAGTTATTGTTATGATATTACAATAAGGTAAGCCCTCTTATAATAGTTTATTGGGGGGAGACAAATGATATGAGATGATATCATGAAGTCTGATAGCTTGCTCACATATGTTACATCCTCAGGTGTGAGAAAGGGACTGGTATTTCAATTATTAGAAGAGCCAAGGTCATTAACAGAGCTAAGAGAACACCTTGGCATATCATCTTCTAATATTATTCCACGAATCAAGGAGCTGGAAAACAAGAATTTAGTAGTTAAGGATAAGGGTAAATACAGCTTAGCTCTTATTGGAGTAATTTTGGCGAAAAAGGTCCAAATGGTGGATAACTTAACCGTGTTGTTAGAGCGTAACGGACAATTTTTAAATGAGCATGATTTGACTTGGACACCGGAAAATTTGTTATGGAGGATTGATGAGTTGACCGACTGTAATCTGGTTAAGAATGTGATCGAGGATACTACGGCTACATACAACGTTGTATTCGGTAATTTAATAAAATCAAAGTCTATCGTTGGCATCTCACCAATATTTAATTCCAATTACCCCGGATTCTTTTTATCGATGGCTCGACAAAATATTCCGGTATCGATTATTTTAACGGATATGATTTTTAAGAAAGTGGAAAAGGACCATCCGGACGCACTTCAAGCATATTTAGAATGCGATAATGCAAAGCTGTACGTTATTAATGATGCCCGGTTGGCTTTGGTAGTAACTGATACCTTTTTAGCGCTCTCCCTCCCCCATAAGAACGGCCAGCTGGATACGCAAACATGCCTGGTAAGCTTTGAAAAATCGGCGTTGAAATGGGGGATGGAACTGTTCGAGTACTACAAGCAAAGGTCAAAGGAGATTAATAGCCGATAAACTTCATTCAAGGCTATTTTTACAAAATTTTATTTTACCGTATAACAGATTATGCTCTAACAGCTATCACCATATGGCATTATGCGCATGGTATAATTTTAGCCCAAAGTTATACGATGCATATAATTTTTGGCCAAAATTATGCGAGGGTAATAATAAATACTTGTATAGTAATCGATTATTCTATAAGCATCTGAATCAATCTACATGAGGCTCAGCCACCAAGTCGAGATAACTGAGCCTCATGGCCATAAAGGCAGGCCAATATACGCTCTAATGTTACTTAAAACATTATGCCATTAATCCAGGGACACTCCGGCTTGCCTCCGAAGATGCATTAAGACCCTAAAACGAGACGAACACGCAAAAGCGTGGAATGATCTTACAGGAGGAAAAGCAATGAAATTGAATAAAATCCTATGCATACCGGTCGCCCTGATGCTATTGTTAGCGGTGACCGTGGTACCGACGATGGCATGCTCACCATATACGCCATGTGGAAGCACGATAACAGGGAATTCTGCCATAAATAATATGAACATTGAAACGCTCAACGGTGATGAAGGTAACCTTGTTATAAAAGATGCAATTAGCAATCAGGATGTACTATCCCTAGGACAACAGATGGAAAAACAAGGGTATCATCAACAGTTAATGCAAGCCTCGCCGACAAAAATAACCTTATCGAATGATACGATGACAACAACCATACAATATGTGGTCATTCCTATCAATACTGGAAAAAAAGACCTGGATGGTAATACAATATATGTAAAAAGCGGCAATAATGTAAATGTGGTTACACAGCTAAATGGCACAGGTAAACACTTCCCGCACATAATGAGCATACTCGCATCAAACGATTCTTATCAAAAAGTTAAAAGCGATATTGAAAAAGAAGGTTACACGGTCAATGAAAATGATGCATTGGTTACAGAAGCGATCGGTGTTAATTCGGATTATGCCCTTGTTACGTTAAAAGCGAATAATGACACCTCATCAAAGTACGCATACGCATTAATTGATGTTAAAAATAATAAGGTAGTTTCAGTATCCGATTTTAACACTTTGTGCGCCCTTTGTATATTCATGGCAGATGCTGTAATGGGAATAGGCAGTGGATTGGCGTGTTTTGCGACGCTAATGGCGCTATGCGTTCCGACAATAGTAGGAGGCCCGCTGGTCGTGGCATGTCTCGGGTTTATCGGTGTAATATGCGCAGGCGTTGGAATATTAACTGGTACTGTAACTGCCGTAGCGTTCTGTAGAGATACAGTCCATGTATGTTGACATGCATCTTTTTCTTTTTTTCTCTGTATGGCCGGAGATGTGATCTTAGTGAGTCCAAAGAGTAAATCCAATATACTAATTCTGTTCCTGGGAATCTCAATAATTTTAATAGCTGTTGCGCTCGGGGTTATTATACAAAAAAAATATTATTCCCAGGATACTCAAGATACGCAACATATTAAATATAGTATAGTTAATAATTCCTTGCATTATAATGTATTGTATTCGATAGATATGCCTAATTATACAATTCCCATACAAGTAAATGTAAATACATCAAGTCATGAAGGGGATATATCCTTAAAAATTACGACTGTAACTGATAATGAGTATAAATCGTTAAACGTGGTGAATACCACACACAATGTTACTATTAATAATAATGGAAAAATTATCGCACTGGAACCTTCCGAGATTATTCCTGAAGTTTGGCCCGAATATCCTGTAAACGTTATTTTACAGGATAAATCGATAAAAAAAGGTGATGCTTGGACTGTCCCGATCAACGAAAAAAGGGCGTATAACCTTTCTCGTTATATTATTAACTACACTATTATGGGTGAGAATAATTATAAATGCACCGATTTCGATAATGTCACGATAAACAATAATACTTTTTACTGCGCAGTTATTAACGCGAACTTGAATTATAATGTGAATATGATTTCACGAGATAACCAGAGTGATGTATACACTTCAATAATATATAAATCTCAAAGTACAAATTGGATTAATGTTGAAAATGGAGTTATAATTAAAATAAAAAATAATATTGCCGAAAAATCATCATATAACTTAAGCGAACCATATAAAAATGCAGGCATATCAACCGGAAATGTACTTCAAACAATATCAACGAAAGAGCAAACGCTATGGGAATTACAACAGGAGGGATAATAAATGGAATTAATGCATGGTAAGATGGAGATAGGATGGTTAATCCTTGGTGCCATGATAGGCGTAATTGGTATAATTATTTTTATATTTCCTATTTTAGAGTTATTGGAGGGCGCTTTATTAAGCCTGTCTGTTATATCAAGAGTATTATTGGGTATGGCGCTATTGGCCTTATCCATCGGGTTAATGTTTAAAAAATACATTAATATTAATTTTATTATTTTTTCAAGTTTAATGTTTCTGGGAATATTACTAATGAGCTTGTCACCGGAAAATACTGGCTATCTAAAAATAGTTCTATATATTGGCTGTATGATCTTTGCATTAGTATTGGCCTTATCATTATATGTATTTCTGAAAAAATTAAAAAGTACTAAGCGTATAATTTTTTAATTTTTAAATAATTGGGATGACGATGAGTACACCTAATGAGAGTAATATGGGAATATTTACTGAAACAGAAATAGATAATCATAGTACAAATCACTTAATTTTTATTTATATTAGCGTGGAATCAAGACGATATCAAGGGACATGATTACATTGCGAGCGGTTGTATATTTAATAGTTTTTATATTATTTTTTATTGTTTTATCATTACCGGTATGTGCTAGCAATGTAAACGTTGAGTATTTCCATATGTCCGGTTGCCGTGATTGTGCTATTACCGACCCTATAATCATGCAAATGGAGCAAGATTATCCTAATGTCACTTTCGAATGGGTGGATGCCAGTACACAGGATGGATTACACCGATGGGAACAATATGAGTTTGCAGAAGTTCCTGCTATAGTAATTAATAATGAAACTAAGATTCCAAAAGAAAATATAACTAGAGAAAATATTAACGCTTCGATTAACGCATATCTTAATGATAAAGTTGATTTAAGCTATAATTCATTTAATAGTGATTGGGATATACCTCTAGCTTTTTCAATGGGAATCTTTTCAGGCTTTTCCCCTTGTCTTATGGCGATTCTTGGTTTTGTTCTAACATATACAGCCGGGATAAGTAGGGGCATGAGGGATGGCATGAGCCGTGCTATGGTATTCGGTATCGGGTTGGTTACGGCCTATATTCTGTTAGGTATTTGTATGCTGGTATTTGGCAAATCCCTGTTGGGCGTCGGTGCCATATCGATAATAGCGGGGGTCATTTCAATTTTAATAGGGTTGAACATGCTTGGTATTTTAAAAATGCCTTTAACGCTTGATGATTATGTTAAAAGATCGGCGAAAAAATACGTTGGAAGCTGGGCGGGCCTGTTCTTTTTAGGCATATCATTTTCAATGGTAAAAGTGCCTTGCGCTGCTCCGTTTCTATTAGTGCTCATCAATGAAATGCTTACCATGACCACGATAAACAGCATATTACTATTATTGGCTTTTGCCTTAGGCGTGTTAACGCCGTTCATACTCATCGGCCTGATAGGAGGATACGCACTTTCAGAACGCGTTCGCTCCTATCGTGTTTATATAAAAACAATAAGCGGAGTGGTGATTATCTTGCTCGGCATATGGATCATGATATAATGCTTAAGACAGAACTGAAAGAGGTATGATATGAGAAGTAGTAGAATTATATCAATATTAGTTGTGGGATTGCTTGCAATCTCAGTTATCTCCACGGGGGTTATCTCCACGGGGTTCGTGCCCGATGGTCATGTGAAGGCCATCGTTGTCTACAAGGATAAAATCCAGGATAGCGATATGAAAAGCTTGGAGGATCAGGGCAGTGTGGTGAAGGCCAAGCTCGAGATCATTAATGGGGTGGCAGTCGAGCTTCCGAAGAGCGCGTTCGATAGGATCGCAGCTGAGCATGGGCAGGGCGAGAAGGTGAAATATATAGTAACAGATGACCAGGTCCATATCCTCGATGGGTCTGGTAAGGCGAAGAAGCCCAGCCCGACGCCTACACCGACCCCGATTCCTACCCCTACGCCATCTCCGCAGACGATCCCATGGGGTATTTCGGACATAAATGTACCGCAAGCATGGTTGACTACTAACGGCTCGGAAGTAAAGATCGCAGTCATAGACACAGGCATAGACTATATGCATCCAGACCTAGCGGGCAAGGTAATCGGCGGGCATAGTTTCGTGTCACACACGAAAGATTATATGGATGATAACGGCCATGGCACGCACGTGGCTGGCATTATCGCTGCTCTAAACAACGATATAGGCGTCGTAGGCGTGGCTCCAGGTGCATCGTTGTACGCGGTCAAAGTGCTCGATTCGACAGGCAATGGATATTTAAGCGACGTCATAGACGGTATTCAATGGTCGGTCAAGAATAACGCACAGGTCATATCCATGAGCCTCGGCTTGAGTACGGATAACCGGGCACTCCACGATGCAGTAGATGCTGCATACAATAGCGGGGTCCTGGTGATCGCAGCAGCCGGCAACACCAATGGAGGCGCAGTGACATACCCGGCGGCCTACAGCTCAGTCATAGCAGTGAGCGCCATAGATATCAATAACAGCATTGCATCGTTCGGCAGCGTAGGCCCGCAGGTTGAATTGGCTGCGCCGGGAGTAAATGTATACTCTACATATCTCGGAGGAGGCTATGCTACTAAGAGCGGGACGAGCATGGCCTGCCCACACGTGAGCGGCACGGTAGTGCTCATACTCGCCACGCCGCCGGGGACATATGACCAGAATGGTAACGGCAAATGGGAGCCTGCAGAGGTCAGGAAAAAGCTCGATGACACCGCGACAGACCTTGGAGCGCCAGGGCTGGACCCATATTATGGATACGGGCTGGTCAACGCGGCCAATGCCACGATTTAAGAATCCATCTCTCCTTTCTTTTTCCATTATCCAGGTAATATTCTATAAATTCTTTAGTTGATGAAAAGGTCAAGACATAAGGTGTCAAAATCTGATTTTATTTTTACCCTATTATGCTTTGCCATGGGTTTAGGAACGCGCATTATGCGCCCATAGGAGCTTTGTGTACGCAGTCCTGTCTGGTGAGCTTTGAAAAATCGGCGCTGCAATGGGGGATGGAGCTGTTCGAGTACTACAAGCAAAAATCAAAGGAGATTAAACGCTGATGAACTTTACTCAAGGCTATTTAGAATTCTCTTTGCTCTATGACCGGTTATGCGCTAATAACCATATAGACTATATATTGCTATATAGGATTATGTGCATCGCATAATTTTTGCCAAATATTATGTGAAGGTAATAATAAATACCAAGAGCAACTACTTATTCTAGAAGCATCTGAATCAATCTACATGAGGCTCAGCCACCAAGCACGAGATAACTGAGCCTCATGGCCATAAAGGCAGGCCAATATACGCTCTAATGTTACTTAAAACAGTATGCCATTAATCCAGGGACACTCCGGCTTGCCTCCGAAGATGCAATAATACTCTAAATGCAGGAGGAAGGTCGATGATACCCAGAATAAATAAAATCCTAAGCATACCGGTCGCCCTAATACTTTTACTAGCGGTGACTATTGTACCGACTGTTGTATATTCTTTATCCCCAACTGATGGAAATAGTAGTAATACATTACCAGTTACTAACACTAAGTTAAGTTATCCAAAACCATTGAATGACCCAGCAAAAGCTGTTGATGATTCTACCCCTTATCTGAACATTGCTAAATCTTCTTACTTAGCCAGTAGGACAAGGGCTTCATTACAAAATATTAGTGGTATTTCACCATTAACAAGTAGTCATAGATCTTATGGTTCATACATAAACTATAATACTGCCATTTCGGGTGTATATGCCGCACATGAAGTAAGAACAGATCTAACGTTCCCTGCCGATTCTAATCTTAATGTACTGTATGCCCCAACATTAAATGCGCCAAATTGGTGCCCAGTAGAATCGGCTACCATGTATGATCATGAACCTGGAGCTGCAACTACGACTCGGTCTTATATTGTATCAGATAATAATTTAGCTACTCATCCAGTAGTAAAACCAATTGATTCGACTTTTATGAGTAAATATGTCCGAACATACCCGGAGGGCCAATTATACTTTACGGAAATATTTAATAATGGACAAAACTGGTATGTGTTCCTATATAACTTTAATACTGCACAGTGGGAACAGCAATACGTTTGTCCAGTTAGTGAAATGGGGACCGACCAACATGGTTGGGAAGTTTGGGAGAGTTATTTACAAAATACAAATCCTACGGTACCAAAAATTGAAATGAACCAACTTCAGGTTGGCATTAACAATAATTGGTATTATGTAGACAGTTCACGCGGTGCCCTATGCGATTCCTTAACAGGTTATAATAAACAAATGGTTTCTCAATATTACCATTGGAAGGTGTGGTCATAACTCTTTTTTTAATTTTTATTGAAAAAGGCTTTATAGGATCGATATAATTTATTTTTGTCAAGGGATTGCTATTACTACCAAGGTCATTAATTCTATCGTATTGATTACGATTATTTCTATTTTAATTGTTTCAGGTTGTACTAGTACAAATGAAACTAATAAAGTAGTAATTGGTTCCAATCTGGTAAAATTAAATAGTGCTTCATGGTATGAATATAGTTTAATAAATTCGGAAATAACTGATGATTCCGGGGTTAATCATTTAACATTGTTAAAGTATGAATCAAAAAACGAAAGTTATAATGGTTTATATGTTCGGCATGTTCGGATAACAAGGGGCTATGGAAATTCAAGTGAATATATAATGGATTTATATTGGAATCTATCGGATAATTGGCTAGTTGATCAAGATGGTATTAAATATAATAACAATAGTTCAAAGCATTATCTTGAAAGTATACCTGTAACGTTCAATGAATGGATCAACCCCATGTTTAGTTGGATGTGGGTTACAAATCTCACGAAAATCGGTTCCGAAGTTTTAATTATTAACGGAACGACATACCATTGTGACAAGTATATAGGAACAAATTCAGGAATCACATATAACGTTTGGATTGATCCAAGCGTACCTGTACCAATTAAGATAATTATGAATGATACGATGATGGAGCTTATTGGTTGGAAATCATAAAAAATGTATACAAACGTGACTTTATAACGCTGTGAATCAGTCTAATGAATCGTTAACAATCTCAGAGACGGTATTTTATTATTCGACCTCGTACCTAACATAAATATAACGGTGTACTTTAATTTAATAATATAACACGAGGCATGGATAATTAACAATGATAGTAAGATAAAGTGGAGGAAGAAGATGTGGAAATTTTTAATTATAAATTTTATATTATATGCATTTCTACTATTGATAGTTGACGTATATGCAATCCAGCCTTCGATAGAATATACTGGCGTTATTACCGGCTCTGTTTTCGATGAGTATCACGTAGATATACCAAATTCAACCGTAACGCTTTGGCAGAACGATGGCTTGGTGGATATACAAAAAAACCCGCAACAGGCTAATCATGGAAATGTTACGACCAGAATATGGATGGATAATAAAACGTATCCATATTATACGAGCCTTTATAGGTTCGACCGCTTGGCACCCGGGCAATATCAGGTAACTGCCGAGATGGAAGGGCATCAGGCATTCACAAACGTTACTTTAGATAATAACACTGTAGTTGTTAATCTAACCATATCCGATTATCTAGGTACGATGTTTGATTTTTCAACTCCAACTGCTTTAGTTACAGCAAAACAAACCCCCGCAATGCCGAATCCAACACCAGCGATATCGGCTTTAATTACCGTTTTAATAATCTGTATAGTGGCGTATTATATCGGTAATAAAAAATGATTGCTATACTTAGATTTTATCCTTTTTACTTGGCAGCGTTAATATTTTGCTGTAATTTCCATTATTGGCCCTGCATCAATAGGATTTTTTTCATGTCGATAAGCTTGTATCCTGTTTTCCACTCTTCCGATCCATTAGCAGTGTAACAGCGAGCCTTAATAACGATGCATCGTTGGAGAAGGCCCCGACTACCTTGCTACGCTGTTTTAGTTTACCATACGAGATCTCCAGCAGGTTTGCGGTCCTTATCCTGATCCAATACGCTTAGGAACGCCTGTTATGCGCCCATAGGAGCTTCGCGGTCTGTATAGGCCGGGCACGCCGTTAAACATTTCGGGCTCCCGTGGACATGCGATAAAATCATCGCCGGCACCTTATAAAAATCCGAGAATTGGAGGCCGAAATCGTCCTCCCGAAACGGTATCGCAAAATATATAACCAAAATGCGGATATGTACCAAAGGTACACAAAAATGAAGGCAGTATTAGGGTTGGAAGACGGCACCTGCGTGCCCGGGGAAGGGTTCGGCCGCGAAGGCACGACGCTCGGCGAACTGGTTTTTGCGACTCCGTACACGGGCTATGAGGAGGCGCTCACCGATCCTTCATACAAGGGCCAGATCCTATTATTCACTTATCCTCTTATAGGCAATTACGGCGTCAACGACGCTAATTTCCAGTCGGACGGCATCAAGGCCGAAGCTCTCGTCGTCCGGGAGAAGTGCGACCACCCCTCTCACCCGCGCTACAGGAGGACGCTGGACGAGTTCCTGGCCGACGAAAAGGTCTCGGGCATCGCCGGGGTCGACACGCGCATGCTCACCATAAAGGCGAGGAGATATGGCACCATGCGCGCCGCCCTCCTGGTCGGGAGTGACGACGGCGAGAGGGCCTGCGAGCTGGCCCGGTCCATGGAAATGGACCACGGGCTCGTCGAGAAGGTCACCTGCCGCAAGCCCTACGAGATCAAGGGGGCAGGGCCCCGCATAGTGGTCATGGACTTCGGCGTCAAGAGGAACATCGTCAACAACCTTGCTAGCCGGAACGTCAACGTGATCGTGGTGCCGGCAAATACCTCGCTGGCGGAAATTAAGGATTACAGGCCCGATGCGATACTGCTCACCAATGGGCCCGGCGACCCCCGGGACGCGAAGAATGGCATCGGCGTGGCGAGGGAACTGGCCGGAGAGTTGCCAGTCTTCGGCATATGCCTGGGCCACCAGATCATCGGGCTGGCCATGGGCGCCAGCACCTACAAGCTCAAGTTCGGCCACAGGGGCGCCAACCAGCCGGTCATTGACCACGTTGACAAAAAGGTCTACATCACCAGCCAGAACCACGGCTACGCCGTCGACCCCGGGAGCGTCGAGGGCACGGGTTTGACGGTTACTCAGACCAACGCGAACGACGGCACGGTTGAGGCGATGAAGGACGATAAGCTGCGCATCATGAGCGTCCAGTACCACCCGGAGGCCAGCCCCGGCCCGAGGGACACCAACTGGTTCTTCGATACCATAGTGAAAAAGGCAGGTGAGTGGTGATGCCGAAGCGCACGGACGTCAAAAAGGTCTTGCTCATAGGAAGCGGCCCCATCATGATCGGCCAGGCCGCTGAGTTCGACTTCTCCGGCAGCCAGGCGTGCCGCTCCCTCAGGGAAGAGGGCATAGAGGTGGTACTAGTCAACTCGAACCCGGCCACCATCATGACCGACCCGGAGATGGCCGACGCCGTCTACATCGAGCCCATCACGCCCGACGTGGTCGCCCAAATAATAGAAAGAGAGCGCCCGGACGGCATACTGGCTGGCCTCGGGGGCCAGACCGGCCTCAACATCACGTCTGAATTAGCGGAGATGGGCGTGCTCGAGAAGTACGGCGTCAAGATCCTGGGCACTCCGCTCAAGGCCATCTATGACACGGAGGACAGGGACCGGTTCAAGCACGCCATGGAGGCCATAGGCGAGAAGGTCCCCAGGTCATATGCCTGCCACACCGTGAACGAGGCCGTCGCCGTCATCGATAAATTAGGCTTACCATTGATTATCAGGTCCGCGTTCACGCTGGGCGGCACGGGCAGCGGCGTGGCCCACACGGTCCAGGAGCTCAAGCACATCGCCGAGCTGGGCCTCAAGCGCTCGCGCATCCACCAGGTCCTCGTAGAGGAGAGCGTTCTGGGGTGGAAGGAGTTCGAGTACGAGGTGATGAGGGACGCCAGCGACACGTGCATAACAATATGCAACATGGAGAACATCGACCCCATGGGCATCCACACAGGCGAGTCCATCGTGGTCACCCCGTCGCAGACGCTCTCCGACGTCGACCACCAGACGCTGCGCTCGGCGGCCATCAAGATCATCCGCGCGCTGGGCATCGAGGGCGGATGTAACATCCAGTTCGCCTGGCTTGACGGGGACTACCGCATCGTCGAGGTAAATCCAAGGGTTTCGAGGTCTTCCGCCCTGGCCAGCAAGGCCACCGGCTACCCCATAGCGCGAATCGCGGCAAAGATCGCCATCGGGCTCAACCTCCACGAGATACAGAACAAGGTCACCATGGAGACGCCCGCCTCCTTCGAGCCCACGATAGACTATGTGGTCGTGAAGATCCCGCGGTGGCCCTTCGACAAGTTCAAGAACGCCGACAGGCACATCACCACCTCTATGAAGTCGACGGGCGAGGTCATGGCGATCGGGCGCACCTACGAGGAGGCCCTCCAGAAGGCGTTGAATTCTCTGGATATTAGCGAGTTCTGGGGCTACGGGAACTGGTCCAAGGCCGAGATGGCCGACCTCCTGAAGAACCCGACGCACGAGCGGATATTCGTCATCTACAAGGCGCTGCAGACCGGCGCCTTCGCCATCGACCAGATCGCGAAGCTCACTAACATCGACCCGTGGTTCATACGCAAGATCAAAAATATCGTGGACATGGCCGACGCCCTAAAGGCCGACGTGGACCCGGACACGCTGCGGAAAGCAAAGCGCATGGGCTTCACGGACGAGTGGATCGCGGGGCTGCACGGCACCACGCCCGAAGAGGTCAGCGACCTGCGGCACCGGCACGGCATCATGCCCACGTTCAAGATGGTCGATACCTGCGCCGCCGAGTTCGCCGCGAAGACGCCTTACTATTATTCTACGTACGAGCAGGAGTGCGAGCTGACGCCCTCCGACCGTAAAAAGGTGCTCATCATAGGGGCCGGGCCGATAAGAATAGGCCAGGGCATCGAGTTTGATTATTGTACGGTCCACGCCGTGGAGGCGCTCAGGGAATCCGGGATCGAGGCCCACATAATCAACAACAACCCGGAGACCGTGTCCACGGACTTCGACGTGTCGGACAAGCTATTCTTTGAGCCCATCACCCTTGAACATGTGATGAACATAATCGAGAAGGAGCGACCATACGGCGTGATGGTCCAGTTCGGCGGCCAGACGTCGGTGAACATGGCCATACCCCTCCAGATGGAGCTCAATCGCCGTAAGGATTTAAACACCATTATCATCGGCACCAGTCCCGATGATATGAACATCGCCGAGGACAGGGACCTGTGGGGCCGGATGATGAAGGACATGGGCATCCTGCAGCCGGAGCACGGCATCGCCTTTTCTACCGAAGATGCCAAGGTCGAGGCGAGGCGGATCGGTTACCCTATCTTAGTCAGGCCGTCGTACGTGCTGGGCGGCAGGGCCATGGAGATCGTCTACGACGAGGCCGACCTGGAGAGGTACATGACTGAGGCCGTGAAAGTCTCCCGCAAGCACCCCGTGCTCATCGACGACTTTTTAGAGAACGCCACCGAGATCGACGTCGACGCCGTGAGCGACGGCACGGACGTCCTCATCGGCGCCATCATGGAGCACATCGAGGAGGCCGGCATCCACTCCGGGGATTCGGCCTGCGTCATCCCCCCGCAGTCGTTATCTAAAGAAGTCCAGGACCAGGTGCGAGAGATCGTCAGGAAGATCGCCCTGGCGCTGCACGTGAAGGGCTGCGTTAACATCCAGATGGCCTACAAGGACGGCCGCGTATACGTCCTTGAGGCAAATCCTCGCTCGTCGCGCACGATACCGTTCGTGAGCAAGGCGACGGGCGTGCCGCTGGCGAAGCTCGCCGCAAAGGCCATCATCGGCTACTCATTAAAGGAGATGGGCTACACGGAAGAGCCGAGGCCCAAATATGTTTCGGTCAAAGAAGTGGTGCTGCCCTTCGACAAGCTGCCTGGAGCCGACCCCCTGCTGGGGCCGGAGATGCGCTCCACTGGCGAGGTCATGGGCATCGACTCGGACTTCGGCAAGGCGTTCTTCAAGGCGGAGCAGAGCGCCTTCAACGCCCTCCCCCTGGAGGGCACCGTTTTTATCTCCGTGAGGGACGAGGATAAGAAGGAGATGGCCCGAATCGCCCGGATATTAGAGTCCAACGGCCTGAGGCTGATAGGCACCTCGGGCACCAAGAAGTACCTGGAGGCCCATGGCCTGCCGGTCACCCTGATCAGCAAGGTTCACGAGGGCAGCCCCAACGTCATCGACCTCATGCGCAGGGGCAAGGTCGGCCTGATCATAAATACTCCTACGTCTAAGATGGCCAGGAGGGACGGCAGCCGAATAAGGAGGGCGGCGGTCGACTTCGAGGTGCCCTACGTGACAACCATCCAGGCGGCCAGGGCATCCGCCGACGCCATCAGCGCCATGGGCAGGAACAAGATGAGCATCCGTTCCCTGAACGAGTACCTCGGCCGCCCCACCACGCCGGCCCAGGTCGTCTCGAAGGTGAGGCAGCCCGCCTCGTGAGCCGCCGAAAATACGAAATCCTCCCCTTTTCTTCGTGTTTAAACTCCTAAAATCAGAAAGAATATGTACTTCCTGCGATAATATATTGGAGGATTAACTGCTTTCCAGGATTTCGTTAGCCATGGACCAGACAAGATTGGAGTTGATGAGAATACCGTTCGCGACCGTGCTCTTTCTATCCTCGGTGTTCCTGCTCCTGACCTACTTCAACGATGCTGATGGCATATTCGGGACCGTCGGCGCCCTGGTCTGCATCTGCATGCTGGTGTACTCCATGGTCCTCTACTCGAACCTGGACATGCCTCTCAACAGGCATTAAGAGTAAAAACAGCGGGATATTGGCTTTTCCATTGTGGGCGGTTAGTCGGTCAGCGTTTTTAGCTAAGCCCGTTTTTAGAGTTTTTGGGAGGTATGATCTATAGCGGACTTGGTTCGTCGTAAGCGTTTTGTTGCTTGCTAAATGATGGGAGGAGGGTTACGGTAAATCGGCAATGCCTATAGCGATTTACTGTGCAAGCGCCTAAGTTCCGTAAGAGTTTGATTCCCCGCCCACGATCCTGGAGCCAATACCTTCACAAAACGTGACCAGGTGCGGGCCGAAAAGGCCTCGCCCTTAGTACGTTCCGTTTTGCGGTATATTTTTGTCTTGAGGATGTCTTGTTTCCCTTTGGTCAATGGATTTTTTCCAAATGGGATGGGTGCAGTGCCCATGCGCCGCATGGGTGAGACACTAAAAGTACGTTTTAATATTTATACCTTTCTGCCGATGCCACATAATGAGGACGCTTATGTCCGTTAATTGAAAAAAAGCTCGGCGAAAAACCACATGTTAATGGATAAACTGCCTTGGCGAGACGAAAATATTTATACCCTATATTTTTTTATAAGTTAAAACCAGCGTCCAGCCCGCAAATAAAAAGGTTTATAATTCCTCAGGACTGTTAAAGCACCCATATGAAAAAAGTCGTACTTGCCTACTCCGGAGGCCTGGACACCTCCGTCTGTATTCCTTTATTAAAGGAGAACTATGGCTTCGATAAGGTGGTCACCGTGACGGTGGACGTCGGCCAGCCCGCCGGGGAGATAGAGGCCGCCTCCGGGAAGGCGAAGCTCATCGCCGATAAGCATTACACCATCGACGCCAAGGGCGAGTTCGTCCGCGACTACATTTTCCCGGCGATAAAGGCCAACGCCACTTACGAGGGCTACGTGATCGGCACGTCCCTGGCACGGCCGCTGATAGCTAAAAAGTGCGTGGACGTGGCCAAAAAAGAGAAGGCCGATGCCCTGGCCCACGGCTGCACCGGGAGGGGCAACGACCAGCTGAGGTTCGAGGCCGTGTTCAGGACGACCGATTTACCTGTTATTGCGCCCATGCGGGACATGAACCTGTCCAGGAGCTGGGAGATCGACTACGCAAAAAAACACAGTATCCCGGTGTCCGTCACGAAGGCCAGGCCCTGGAGCGTGGACGAGAACATCTGGTCCCGCAGCATCGAGGGCGGCAGGCTTGAAGACCCCTCTTTCATCCCGCCCGAGGAGATCTACTCGTGGACCCGGGACCCGCTTAAGGCCCCCGATAAGCCCGAGATCGTGTCCGTCGGCTTCGAGGCCGGCGTGCCCGTCTCGCTGAACGGTAAAAAGATGGGCGGCGTGGATTTAATTTTGAAACTCCAGGACATGGCGGGCAAGCACGGCGTGGGCCGCACCGACATGATGGAGGACCGGGTGCTGGGGCTGAAGGCGAGGGAGAACTACGAGCACCCCGCCGCTACGGTTTTATTGGCGGCGCACAGGGACCTGGAGAAGTTTTGCCTGAGCCGGGCCGAGCTGCGCTTTAAGTCGGCCGTGGATGAGGCGTGGTCGGAGCTGGGCTACATGGGCCTCGTGGACGAGCCGCTGTTTGCGGACCTGAACGCCTTTATAGATAAAACGCAGGAGCGCGTCAACGGCGTCGTGAAGGTGAAGCTCTACAAGGGCGGCTGTATGCCCGTGGGCAGGGAGTCCCCTACCGCGCTGTACAGCGAAGAGCTCGTCTCTTTCGACGGCGATACGATCGACCAGAAGGACGCCGAGGGCTATGCTAAGTTCCACGGGTTCCAGGCGAGGCTTTACAAAAAATTAATTAACCAGTAGCTAATATACGGTGGTCAGCTTTATTAAAGGAGATATTTTATGGTAGAGAGAGTCGAGAATTGCGTTTCATGTGGCGTCCGCCTAGAAGGCTCGGGCGCCGTCAGGTTCAAGTGCCCTAACTGTGGCGTCGAGCTGGGCCGCTGCGGTAAGTGCAGGAAGCAGTCGAACGCGTATGTTTGCCCGTCCTGTGGCTTTAAGGGGCCGTGAGCATGGGAAAGGTAATGGCCGTCATCAAGGTCATGCCGGACAGCGTCGACCGCGACGTGGGTATGGTCATGGATGGGCTTAAGAACGCTTTGCCTAAGGGCGCCGAGCTCAAGGGCATGCAGGTGAAGCCCATCGCCTTTGGCCTGAAGGCGATCTTGTGCGCCGTCGTCGTCAGCGATTCTGAGGGCGGCACTGAGCCCGTCGAGGAAGCGTTTAGAAAAGTCCCTGGCGTCGAGAGCGTCACGGTCGAGAACGTGGACCTGGTTTAATAATAGAGCTTGTTTAAACATATTAAGTAAAAGGATGGTTAAACAACCATTCTTCTTTTTTATTAGGATTAACAAGGATTCCAGAAGTAAATGGATGGTTAGGCAGCCCAGAAGAACATGGATGGTTAGGCACCACGGCTTCTTTTACTGAGACTAAAGGGGGACTCCGCTTCGTTCTAGAAGGAAAAGGATGGTTAGGCACCACGGCTTCTTTTACTGAGACTAAAGGGGGACTCCGCTTCGCTTCGCCCCCTCGTGGACCCCCGATTTATAGATTGCCTGATGGCAAACGGATAAAAAATGGAACCATAGGCGAAGCGATCCGAGCCTAAACAGGGAGTAAATAGCGGCGGTCGTCGAGGCGTTTTGGGCATCAGTCCGCATCAGCGGATGCGGAGATGGCGGGGTAATGAGCGTTTTTCTTTAGTAAAACGCTGCTTAGGGCTTGCGAGCTAAGCACGCCGCATCAGCGGCCGTGCGAGCGGGGTGCTACGCCGCGCGGAGCGCTCTTGCTTACCGGCCCCGACACCGCAGCACCCAAAACGCCGAGTAGCCCGGCCATCAGGCCGGGCGTCGACCCGCCAAAAAGAAAAAGCCCAAATACTTCTAGATTTCCACCATGTAGCGCGAATAATTTATATACTACAAATGCAATTTGAAGTGTACATCGCGGGCTCTTAACTCAGGGGTAGAGTGCTACGTTCGCAACGTAGATGCCGCGGGTTCAATTCCCGCAGGGTCCATTACATTTTTATAAACTTTTATATTTTTATAAACTTTTTTCCGGTACTCCGGTATTCCTTTCCTTACTCATCGTCCTTTTTTTCATAGAAGCCGCACAATTTAAATACGATTGCATTCTTAAGGGATTAGTACATCAGAGGCGCTGGTTCATATGGCAGTGGACAAGGGGAAGAAGAAAGGCGCAAAGGGCGCATCAAAAAAAGATAAGCCCGAGCCCAGGAACTGGGCCAAGATAGGCATACAGCTATTCATCGTGTTCATCATGGTGATGTCCGTATTCGCCTTCACGCTAAACAACAATCGCGGCGGCTCGAACACCGATACATCGAGCTCAGAAAAAAGTTTCAGCGGCATCGCGGACGCGCTCAGGCTCATACCGGCCAACGCCTCGTACGCCCGCTATGCCGACCTCAAAAACGATTCAGTGCTCGCCGATTCAGTCCAGAAGTACTACTGGCTGTTCGGCACGCTGCCATCCGAAACGGTGTTCAACGCCAAACCTCAGCGAGACCTGTTCGCCATATACCCGCAGGGGTATTTCGGCAGCTTTACCGAGCAGTTCGTGTCCCTCACCGACTTCGGCACGGCCAAGGTCAACCAGAGCTACCCGGATTATTATAACATCCAGGGCGTAATTGCCAAGCGGGTCAACAGCAAATACTTCTACACGGGAGCGACGAAGCCCGTGGTCAGCGGGAGGATCGAGAACGTGGCCCCCACGGTCGAGGTGATGCTCGGGTACAACGCGAGCTCCTACGGGAACTACTCGGGCATCTTCGACGAGATCAAATGGAAGCAGGTGCCCACGGACGGCATGACGCTGGAGCTGGTGGGCAGGTCGTGTAACCTCAGCTACGTGGACGGGTATTATGCGGCGGCAGGGCCCGCGGACCTGACGAACAAGTCGCCCGACAGGCTATACAACTACTCGGCCGTCATGCACCTGAACCAGACGCCGTCTGACCGGGACCGCCAGGACCTGGCATTGCTCGAGAGTGCCATGGAGAAGATGGGCTTTAAGAGCTACCGGACCCAGGCCTACGACGATTACATCATCATCGAGGCCGAGGGCAGCCTTGACGCCTGCGTCGACGACATGCTGAACCGGTGGGGGTTCATAAAATACCAGGCCTCGTTATAAAATGATCACTGTTTTACCGTTTTAATGGCCTTGCCGTAGGCGTACCATATCCGGCAGGCGCCCTCCGTGGACACCATGCAGGCGCCCACCGGCTTGAGAGGCGTGCAGGCCCTGCCGAAGAGCTTACAGTCCGTGGGCTCCTTGATGCCCCTTAATAGCTGGTTGCACAGGCAGCCCTTCGTCTCCGCCGATCCCTTCAGGGTGATGCCGTACTTCTTCAGGGCGTCGTACTTCTCGTACTGCGGCTTCAGCTTGAGGCCGCTATCGGGTATGACGGGGAAGCCCCTCCACATGATGTCACACACGTCGAAAACCTCTGCCATCATGTGCTTCGCCCTGACGTTGCCCTCCCGCTTGACGGCGCTCGCGTAGGCGTTCTCCACCTCGGCGCGGCCCTCGACTATTTGCCTGACCAGCATGTAGAGGCCGTACATGACCTGCAGGGGCTCGAAGCCGGCGATGACCTGGGGAACGTGGAATTGCTCGTACTCCCCGATGCCGCTGATCGTGCACACGTGACCCGGCAGTAAAAACCCGGAGAGGTTGGCCTCGCCCTGTTCCATGAGCCACTTCATGGCAGGGGGGACGAGCCTGTGGGAAACCAGGATTGAAAAGTTATCGGGAGGATCAGCGAGTAGAATGGCCGCCGTTGTGGGGGCGGTGGTCTCGAAGCCGACGGCCATGAAGACTACCTCCTTGTCGGGGTGCTCCCGGGCGTAGTCCACTGCCTGGCTAATGCTCTGGACGATGTGGATGTCGCCTACCGAATCATATAGCGACGACTTCGTGCCGGGCACGCGTAAAAGATCGCCATAGGTGCATATCACTTTACCTTGTTCGGCAAGCTCCACGATGGCGTCTATCTCTGCCTGGGGGGTGACGCACACCGGGCACCCCGGGCCCATTACCACTTTGACGTTCTTCGGCAACAGCGAGCGGATGCCGCTCTTCGTTATGGTGTACTCGTGCGTCCCGCACACGTGCATTATCTTGATCTCACGGCCCGCCGCCAGTTTCTCGATCTGGACGGCGAGGCCCCTCGCGACCTGTTCCTCTTGCATTTTACCGGCCCACTTCCAGCATTCTATCCAGTGCTCTTTTCGCCCGGGTACGAATAGTTTCCGGTATCTGTATTTTAGTCTTCATGCCCCTGAGGCTGTCCCTTACCGTCTCGAGCGTGTTCATTTTCATGTTGGGACACATCGTGTAGGGGGATAGCGGGTAGTAGCTGATACCGGGGTTCTCCTTCTTGAGCCGGTGGATGATGCCCGACTCCGTGCCTATGACGAGGTCTTTTTTCGCCTCTCGGGCGTACTTGACCATGCCGTCGGTCGAAAATACCTCGTCGGCCATGTCGACCACCTCTGGCCTGCACTCCGGGTGGACTATGACCACGGCGTCGGGGTGCTCCATTTTTGCCACGAGCACGTCGCCCGCGGTGATGAGGTGGTGCGTAGGGCAGTAGCCGTGCCATGGGCGTATCTTCTTATCGGTGAACTTTTGAGCGTAACAGGCCAGGTTCATGTCGGGCACGAAGATGACCTCGTCTCCCTTGAGCGAGTTCACGACCTTCACGGCGTTCGAGGACGTGCAGCACACGTCGCTCTCCGCCTTTACGGCAGCGCTCGAGTTGACGTAGCAGACCACTTCCGCGCCGGGGTACTGGCCTTTGAGCGTCATTACATCGGCCGTCGTGATCATCCGGGCCATGGGGCAGCCGGCCTCGGGCGCCGGGTTCAGCACTACCTTGTCCGGGTTAAGGATGGCTGCCGACTCGGCCATGAAGTCCACCCCGCAAAAAACGATCACTTCAGCGTGGGACTCCACGGCCTTCTGGCTCAGCCCGAAGGAGTCGCCCACGTAGTCGGCGATGTCCTGCACCTCGCCCCGCTGGTAGTTGTGGGCCAGAATGACGGCCTCCCTGGCTTTTTTAAGCTCCTGTATCTCTTCGATGATATCAGCCATATAGTAACCTTTACAATAACGTTAAGGCATTTTTAACTCGGAAATTACATGTATGTCTTAATAATTAAACTTGTCTATTCTTAAAAAATAGATATCGTTTTCTAAGTAGTGGGATCTGAGCTTGCCTAAATGTGATACATCCTTTTTAAAAATGGCACTGAATATAGTTATTTACCATAATTTAAATGATTCTCGATGATTGTTTTTATATAATCAGGAATGGCAGACATATGAGTTTTTGCCTCTTCTTTAAGCTTTTCATAGATCTCTACGTCTTGTCCTTCCCATAATAAATCAGTACGTCTGACCTCTTTTAAAGCAACATGCTTATAATCACTAGGATTACCCCAATAGCATCTTGTGCAAATATCAGGCACTCTATTCAACCAGTTTCGACAATGTTCGCAGGACCATAATTTTGCCCTATTGCAGGAACCGCATAGCAACATATAATCGTCAACGTTCCACTCGCTTCCATTAGAGCTAGTTTCTCCTGCTATTTCGTATGGTATTTTATGGTCAACCTGTAAATATCTATATTCATAATGGCCTGAACAAACATCACATTTGCCTCCATTATTTTCATAAAGCTCGTCTTTTAACCATTTAGGAAAGGTCGTCCTTCCGTCTAGGCGACCATTTCTGATTTGAGATAGATCTCCAAAAGTATAAGCGCCTATGCTTCTTTTACCGTCAGATGATTTTATTCTAATGGTTTTTAGAGGTATTCCATATTCGCGTACGTCTCTGGCAGCTCTCGGAGGATGGTTATAACCATACGTTTTTTCTAGTTCTTCTGTCGTTATTAGACCATGCTCCAATATATGCTCCACGACGATTCTAGCCCGCTTATTTTTTAATAGATTTTATTAATTCTAAAAATTCCTTTGGATATTGCTCTAAATCCATGTTATACCCTTAGATTGATAGTAATACTTGTTTTGTTCTAGTTTGTAATTTATTAGTGCGATGATATGTATGAATTTCTAATTTTTGGGTTAGTTCAGGTGAAATATAGAGGGATTCGTAAGTTACGTCATTTCCCCCCAATAATGTAGATTGTGACGACCTTCCAGCATTAATTTCTATGCGATATAGCCCTAATTCTTGGGGAATACTTTTACCATATGTTTTTTCTCCTTTTCTTCCGTCATAACTCAAGATAAATAATATATCGCTTTCAACCAGTTTTTCCAATTCACTGACAAAGTCTTTAAAATCGACCTTTTCATAATATCTTGAATCCCTGTTACCACAAACACCCTGATATGGTGGATCCATGTAAATCAAATCATTTTTTTTGTGTTTTTCAATATTTCTTTGTAATCTACGCTTGATACTATTGTTTTACCTTTTAATAATTTAGAAACCCTAAAAATATCATCCCTCATTCGATCAGGACTTCTACCTTTACGCCTATTATCAGGACTTTGATTAAATTCACCAATTGTATTATAACGGATTGCGCCCTTAACGCATCTAGCTAATAAGTATAAGAGGTATTCCGGCTTATTTGTTTTATTAAACTCCTCTCTGATAAATTTGTAATATTCCTTCTCTTTTCCAGCTTGCTCATGCCATAACCTTTCATAATTGTCAGAAATTTTCTGAGGGTTATTTATTATCTCATCTAACAGATTTGCTAATGGTTTATTAATATCATTTATAATGAATTTACTCGCCTTATTTTTATAAGCTGTAGCTATGGAGACTGCAGCTGAGCCGGCGAACGGCTCAATTAGCGTATCGACATGACCAGGAAATAGTCTTAAAATATGTTCGGCAATATTTCTCTTACTTCCTTGATATGGTATGGGGTGTGGAATTTCCAAGATTATTCACCGTTCATAATATCTATTAGATATTTTTGACTTCACAATATCTAACACTAGGTTAATACATGCTTAGATAATAAATTTCCCGATAGTGCACCTTGAACATATTAAAAATAGATTTTTCTTCTGGCTTCAACATAATTGTATTTGTCGTTCGGGCCACTAGTGGGCGCCGAAAAGCAGGTAAAGGATCGGCCCGGTGACGAACGTCTCCACGAAGGCCGCCAGGAAAAGGAGCGGGAATATCCAGATTATGAATATCATGAGGCTTTCCACGAGCTTGTCGACGACGTTCACGTTCTTGCCCAGGATCGCCCTGAGCACGTCCATGCCCAGCTTCAGGCCTATCGCGGCGGAAATGAAGACCATGGGGAGCTCGATGACGCCGTGGGGCACGACGCCGACCAGCACGTAGAGCAGGCTGGTGCTCTTCATGGTCACGCCGATGACTATGCCCAGGATCAGGCCGTTCGCCAGGATGAATATTATGGGCGCGATGCCCAGTGCGAGGCCAAGGACGATGACGAGGAGGCACTTGAAGGCGTTATTGGCGAATATGCCCAGCATCAGGCCGAGGGGAGTAAGCTCCTTGAGCGGGGATACCTCCTGCTTGAAGCCGGACACGACCGTGTTTCCCACGTCGGGCACCGTCATCACGGCCACGTACCCTACGGCGTAGAAGGCGGCGAATATTAAAACGATGGCCAGGATGTAATATTTTAATCCCCAAACGTACTTGAGAAAATAGATCGGACCAGGTATCTTGACGTTCACTGTTATCTCCCCGAAAAGCCAAGCATATAATGTATGTTAATTTATACATTATACTATTATATAATAATTTTCTATTTAAATAGGGGGGCCTGGACGAAGTACGCCAGTATCGCGCCCGTCACGAACGTCTCGATGAAGGCGGCCAGGAACAGTATGGGGACGAGCCAGAAGAGGAATATCAAGAGGCCGTCCTTCAGCTCTGCGGCGACCCTGCCGTCGCCCTTCAGGAGCGTCCTTAGGGCGGCGTAGCCCAGCTTCAGGCCGATGGCCGTCGATATGAGCACCGCCGGCAGCTCGAGTACGCCGTGGGGCAGGATGCCCGCCGCAAAAACGGTCGCCCCGCCTGCGGCGCCCAGCTTTTCTACCACTATTTCCAGCATGATGCCGATGACCATGCCGTTGGACGCCACGAAGAACAGCGGGAACAGCCCGGCGATGAGCCCTAACAGGAGGGCCATCAGCGAGCCGACCGCGTTGTTGGCGAATATGCCCAGCATCATAGCCGGCGGCGACTGGCCGGAGAGCGACTCGGCCTTGTCCTGCAGCCCCGAGAGCAGCGCGCTGGTGGCCTCCGGCGATGCCGCCGGCACCATGTACCCTATTGCGGCCGAGAGGAGGAAGAGCGCCACGACGATGCCGATGAACGCCCTCATGTCATAGAGGTATCGGGCAAACTGCCGGGGGCCCGGTATCTTAGCCATGGATGAACACCAGCTCCAGCGTGTTCCTTATCCCCGGGCCGAAGCCGAGCACCAGGAGCACGAACTTCAGCATATAATACAGGTCCCTGTCCTCGACGAAATACTTCTCTATCAAGTATATTACAGGTATGAACACGGCCAGCTTGAGCCCGTACATGACGAAGGCGGTGTGGAACAAGTCGATGAAGAGAGTGGGCACGACGTGCTTCTCGGCGAACCCCCCCACGATGTCGATGGCCGTGAAGGTCGATGAGGCGTCGAACATGTGGGCGCCCAGTATGGCGACGTTGAGGGGCATCGTGAGGAAGGCCAGCTTGAAGTGCCTCGCCAATAGGTAGATGACGCCGGTGAACGTGAACGCCAGCGAGAAGACCACGAGGGGGGCCCACCAGACGGAGACGGGCTGCTTCAACAAAAGGGTAGCCCACACGAGGACCGTCCCCACGACGCCCGCCCAGAAGAAGGGCTTCGAGTAGTCCTTTATTTTTCCAGAGCGCTCCAGGAAGACGCATATTAAAAGCGCGGCCAGAGTAATGATGAACGCAAGCACGTAGACGAGGGGCGTTATGAACATGTAGCTCAGGGGCGGAGAGAGCAGGTGGACGTCCTCAAGGTTGCGGAGAGACGCTCCCAGGATTATGAAGGGCGCAGTGGCCGTGATAAGGCGCTCATCGATCTTGAGCTTGAGGAACGCCATTAACTTTAATAAGGCAAAGAGGCTTATACCAAGGATAATAGCATAGGTCAGGGTATTGACGACGTTGTAGCCTTCGTTGTATACGATGGGGTCGATATAGTATTTGGCTATGAATGAGCCGATGTCAACCAATGTTTCCACCCAGGGGTGTTTATACGGGCGAACTTGACATAAATGTATCTAAACACAGCGAAAAGTGGATGCAGCTTCCACGGAACGTCATCGCAGGGCCCGGAGCGCTCGAGAGCGTAGGCCCCATATGTAAGTCGATGCGCCTCAAGGGCAGGGCGTTGATAGTTACTGGTAATACGACGAAGCGCATCGCCGGCGATGCAGTAGCCGAAAGCTTGAAAAATAACGGCTACGACGCGGATTTCCTCGTCGTCGAGAACGCGACCATGGAGAACGTGCAGAAGGCCAGGACAGCCGCAAAGGACATGAAGGCCGACTTTTTACTGGGCGTCGGGGGCGGCAAGGCCATCGACATCGCCAAGCTCGCCTCCTCGCAGCTGGACCTGTATTTCATAAGCGTCCCGACGGCGGCGTCCCACGACGGCATCGCCTCCTCCAGGGCGTCCATCATCGAGAACGGCAAATCGGTTTCGAACCAGGCGGAAGCGCCGCTGTGCGTCATCGCCGATACGAGCATAATCATGAAGTCACCGTACAAGCTATTGGCCGCGGGCTGCGGCGACATCATATCGAACTACACGGCGGTACTGGACTGGCGGCTCGGCGCCAGGCTGAGGAACGTCTATATTTCCGAGTACTCGGCGGCGCTTTCGGAGATGACCGCCCGCATCATACTCGACTCGGCCCATCTCATAAAGCCCGGCCTGGAGGAGTCGGTCCGCCTGGTCGTGAAGGCGCTGATCTCCTCGAGCGTGGCCATGAGCATCGCGGGCTCGTCCGCGCCTGCCAGCGGCAGCGAGCACAAGTTCTCGCATATGCTGGATCAAATTGCTCCCAGGCCAGCTTTGCATGGGGAACAGTGTGGCGTGGGGACGATTATGATGTTGTATTTGCACGGTGGTGACTGGCAGAACATAAGGAACGCCCTGAAGGCCATCGGGGCGCCCACCACGTCCAAGGAGCTGGGCATTGATGATAAATACATCATCGAGGCGCTCATGAAGGCCCATAAGATCAGGCCGGAGCGCTACACTATCCTGGGCGATAAGGACCTGCCCTATGAGGCGGCCGTGAATATTGCGAAAACTACAAAGGTCATAGAATAATAAAAGAGCTATGTCTTCTTTCTTTTAGCGGGTCGACGCCTTGCTGATGCAAGGCTACTCGGCGTTTCGGATGCTCCGATGTCGGGGCCGGGCTTGCACCCCGGTGCCGTGGCTCGCTTCGCTCGCAGGCGGCCTCCGCAAGCCCTAAGCAGCGTTTTTACCCTTCGGGATAAAACGCTCATCACCCCGCCATCTTCGCAGCCGCTGATGCGGCCAAGTCCGAAACGCCTCGACGACCGCTGAATTTTTACACCCTAATAAGTTAAAGCGTCGTTACCTCTATGGTTTCTATTTCATTCATTTACTGGAGCGAAGTGTAGGCTATATAGATTGTTGAGATAATCGTTTTACGAGGACACATTTTGAAATTACGTCTGGCTCAATTGCATTAAGGAACCCGAGACCGCTTTCAATCCTCATTTTACGAGGACACATTTTGAAATGCAGGAAGCCGGACGCAGGGGCGGCGCCGCCAACGCAGCTTTCAATCCTCATTTTACGAGGACACATTTTGAAATAAGTTTAGAGCAGGTACAAAGATAAAGTATACACGTTACTTTCAATCCTCATTTTACGAGGACACATTTTGAAATTCATTGATTTTCAATAGCTGCCGTATGTCGTCCTGGGCTTTCAATCCTCATTTTACGAGGACACATTTTGAAATTCAGATAACATCGGCCTACTTTGTGGCCAGGGACATCTTTCAATCCTCATTTTACGAGGACACATTTTGAAATGCGACATCGCGGAGACCACCGGGAGCGCGTGGGACCTTTCAATCCTCATTTTACGAGGACACATTTTGAAATTGTCCGATGGTTCTATATATACACCAGATTTCAGATTCTTTCAATCCTCATTTTACGAGGACACATTTTGAAATTGGGCGCTACAGAATAACGGTATGGATGGGGACGATTCTTTCAATCCTCATTTTACGAGGACACATTTTGAAATCTGTCAAGGAGGTTGTGGGTTTTGACACGGAGACATTCTTTCAATCCTCATTTTACGAGGACACATTTTGAAATGTCCACCGTAGTCGCCGCGTCGCCCTTCATTTCTACTTTCAATCCTCATTTTACGAGGACACATTTTGAAATCGATGAGCAGGCGACAAGCTGAAGGCCGGGTTAGGCTTTCAATCCTCATTTTACGAGGACACATTTTGAAATGCGCAGACGCTCGGCACAGCGACGGAGCTAATAAACACTTTCAATCCTCATTTTACGAGGACACATTTTGAAATAACCCAGCCCAACCATTAGGCAGGCCTGTCAGGTTCTCTTTCAATCCTCATTTTACGAGGACACATTTTGAAATCAATAAAAATTGAGGGAATCGTCAACGTTAAAAACGGCTTTCAATCCTCATTTTACGAGGACACATTTTGAAATCATACCAGGACCTTTATATGAACGGCGCCGAAGTGCTCTTTCAATCCTCATTTTACGAGGACACATTTTGAAATAGTATAGTGAGCGTTTCAGGCTCAACGTCTTAAAACTTTCAATCCTCATTTTACGAGGACACATTTTGAAATCACGTATGGCCAGTCGAGGATCCTGCACTATCCGGACCTTTCAATCCTCATTTTACGAGGACACATTTTGAAATGGAATATACGATGCCAAGGACATCCAGAAGCTCACTTTCAATCCTCATTTTACGAGGACACATTTTGAAATATACGGGTAAGCCGATATCTAATAGTTGGGCTATTATCTTTCAATCCTCATTTTACGAGGACACATTTTGAAATGTCCAGGGCCCTCCCGGTGGGATGGTGCTGGAGTGCCTTTCAATCCTCATTTTACGAGGACACATTTTGAAATGGCGAGCGAGCACACCCATACTCATTGCGCCAGCCCCTTTCAATCCTCATTTTACGAGGACACATTTTGAAATTCGAGGACACGCAGGCGGAACTCGGCACCGGGACGCCTTTCAATCCTCATTTTACGAGGACACATTTTGAAATCTTATAGAAGCCCAGCCAGTCTATTGCTTAGGAATCTTTCAATCCTCATTTTACGAGGACACATTTTGAAATGGGTCCGTGGCCAAGTCAAGGGGCTCCGTGCGGCTGACTTTCAATCCTCATTTTACGAGGACACATTTTGAAATAGTTTAATTCGTGTTGCTATCTATCGGTACAATTTAACTTTCAATCCTCATTTTACGAGGACACATTTTGAAATCACGATATGTCTAACGAAATTAATCAAGAACCGTTCTTTCAATCCTCATTTTACGAGGACACATTTTGAAATGAAATGCCGCCAATTCCAACGATAAGTGTGTTCATGTCTTTCAATCCTCATTTTACGAGGACACATTTTGAAATTTTACCCAATCATGGTACGTTAAGTATTTTCTTGCTTTCAATCCTCATTTTACGAGGACACATTTTGAAATCGGGTAAAGGTCGGTACAATCGACATTGAGCCAACTTGCTTTCAATCCTCATTTTACGAGGACACATTTTGAAATGTATTTTTCGGGAGGAACTATGATGCTGATTCTACCCTTTCAATCCTCATTTTACGAGGACACATTTTGAAATACGAGTTCAGTAACCTATTTCCAGGGATGAGCGATTCCTTTCAATCCTCATTTTACGAGGACACATTTTGAAATTTGAGAGCGGGAGAGCGAGTGGCCCCTGAGGCGTTCTTTCAATCCTCATTTTACGAGGACACATTTTGAAATCATCGCGCCCGGGGAATACCAGGTCGTCTTTGTTGGCTTTCAATCCTCATTTTACGAGGACACATTTTGAAATTTTTTCTTTCTTTGTACGCGCGTCAAAGGGAGATATCTTTCAATCCTCATTTTACGAGGACACATTTTGAAATGACAGAAGAGCATAAGCCTCGCCAGCGTCGGCATCGTCACTTTCAATCCTCATTTTACGAGGACACATTTTGAAATTTCTATCCGCCGAGATCTCAACCGATTGGTTTAAAGTCTTTCAATCCTCATTTTACGAGGACACATTTTGAAATCATCAAGAATGCCGTCGATCGGGATAAAATGAACACTTTCAATCCTCATTTTACGAGGACACATTTTGAAATTCTTCCTCTACACCGGCGTCCGGAACAAAGAAGCCCTTTCAATCCTCATTTTACGAGGACACATTTTGAAATGTATTATAAAAATGCTGCCAGATGAGCAGTTTGCCCCTTTCAATCCTCATTTTACGAGGACACATTTTGAAATTTTTATAGCTAAGGTGGGCACATACCTCCGGAAAGACTTTCAATCCTCATTTTACGAGGACACATTTTGAAATATCCCCGACTTCACCCAGAGCACGTTTGGACTTCTGCTTTCAATCCTCATTTTACGAGGACACATTTTGAAATGCGTCAATAGTGCACGAGGTAGCAAAAACACAAAACCTTTCAATCCTCATTTTACGAGGACACATTTTGAAATCCCCAAGCCGACCAATACGGCTATTGCAGCCTCACCTTTCAATCCTCATTTTACGAGGACACATTTTGAAATGGCCTGGGCTACCGGCGACAGAACATGCTCAACGACTACCTTTCAATCCTCATTTTACGAGGACACATTTTGAAATAAATGGGCTACGACCAGGACGAGTTTGACCGCGCCGTCTTTCAATCCTCATTTTACGAGGACACATTTTGAAATTTTGTTAATGGTGCTGTATGCGTTGAGCGTGTTTTCTTTCAATCCTCATTTTACGAGGACACATTTTGAAATGCAAGAATGAAGAGGTGCTAGGCGGTTTTACCTTGACTTTCAATCCTCATTTTACGAGGACACATTTTGAAATTGCCACGTATCATACGCGGTGGCGGGATTGCCCGCGCTTTCAATCCTCATTTTACGAGGACACATTTTGAAATTTATTACCGAGGGTACTTGGAAAGAGGCATGGTTCTTTCAATCCTCATTTTACGAGGACACATTTTGAAATCATCAAAGCCGACAATAACCCCTGGATTGCGGACCACTTTCAATCCTCATTTTACGAGGACACATTTTGAAATGTCGTGTCTGCCAGCAACCAGTCCAGCAGGGAAGTGCTTTCAATCCTCATTTTACGAGGACACATTTTGAAATGTTATCAAACGATAATGGTCTTTGACGAGATCCAGGCTTTCAATCCTCATTTTACGAGGACACATTTTGAAATTCATGGCCGCCAACCTACGCCAAAAAGAGATCGACACTTTCAATCCTCATTTTACGAGGACACATTTTGAAATTATGATAACCGTTATCTTTCCACGCCAAATTTATTCCTTTCAATCCTCATTTTACGAGGACACATTTTGAAATCATATCATAGAACAAAGGCTCGTAGTCCTTAAAAACAACTTTCAATCCTCATTTTACGAGGACACATTTTGAAATCGACTCTCAGCGAGTAAATGTAGCCGTCCCCAGGGTCTTTCAATCCTCATTTTACGAGGACACATTTTGAAATTCTTTGAAAATCTTATTTCAACTTCCGTCATACGTATCTTTCAATCCTCATTTTACGAGGACACATTTTGAAATTATAGAGGACTTGACATGTACAAAAGCGCAGACGCTTTCAATCCTCATTTTACGAGGACACATTTTGAAATGTCGGATTGAGAAACGCCTATTTGACGGTTCGCGATGTCTTTCAATCCTCATTTTACGAGGACACATTTTGAAATGGCATGAGACCGCATATCATGAAACCGCATATAATCTTTCAATCCTCATTTTACGAGGACACATTTTGAAATAATCAATAGGGGAATGTCTCAATGCCGTTGGAAGACTTTCAATCCTCATTTTACGAGGACACATTTTGAAATTCGCGGACATCTGTTTTGGCGCGACAGGAAGAGGCCGCTTTCAATCCTCATTTTACGAGGACACATTTTGAAATCGTGGAGAGGCGCCATCGGAGGAGGCGGGGTCGTTTCTTTCAATCCTCATTTTACGAGGACACATTTTGAAATTCGTTTAGTCTGGCAAAGGCCTGTCTAACTGTCCGCTTTCAATCCTCATTTTACGAGGACACATTTTGAAATCTTGTGAAGGAGACGCTCCGCCACAAGGAGGCTTTCTTTCAATCCTCATTTTACGAGGACACATTTTGAAATGCTATCACCGTGATGGGCGGCCACGATCCAGGATATCTTTCAATCCTCATTTTACGAGGACACATTTTGAAATCCCCACCCCCTCCAACGGTGAATACCTGGGGCCAGACTTTCAATCCTCATTTTACGAGGACACATTTTGAAATTGGCCGCCCGCGCGGTGGGCGCCCATGTGGTGGATATCTTTCAATCCTCATTTTACGAGGACACATTTTGAAATCAGGTTATACCGGGATAAACATAAAGAACGAGATACTTTCAATCCTCATTTTACGAGGACACATTTTGAAATATGACCAATGAAAAGCTCCTGGCCATCGTGGATGAACTTTCAATCCTCATTTTACGAGGACACATTTTGAAATCTGGACCCTCCAGTCCGCCAGGTGGGTGAACACGGGCTTTCAATCCTCATTTTACGAGGACACATTTTGAAATCAGGATTATGACCGCGCAGCTCGCCGAGGAGATGCTCCGCTTTCAATCCTCATTTTACGAGGACACATTTTGAAATTAGATGATCCAGAACAAAGAGCCTATTATCACCCGCTTTCAATCCTCATTTTACGAGGACACATTTTGAAATGCGATGCTTACTGGGACATGGTGTCCGAGCTGCCGCCCTTTCAATCCTCATTTTACGAGGACACATTTTGAAATACTGAAATAATGGCAATGATAACAGGCTGCGAAGGCCTTTCAATCCTCATTTTACGAGGACACATTTTGAAATTATAAGTATAGTATTGGTGAATTACGGTTAAAGATTATCTTTCAATCCTCATTTTACGAGGACACATTTTGAAATTCATAATGTGTAAAGGACTTGCTATCGTCGTCGAGACTTTCAATCCTCATTTTACGAGGACACATTTTGAAATCTGTCCGTGAGATGGGTGGGAAGGGTGGTAGTACGACTTTCAATCCTCATTTTACGAGGACACATTTTGAAATAGCCCTTAAAACATAGCTTTTTTACCCTTTAAAACTTTGTATAATCTCCAATTTACATGCTCGTTGTGAAGATTAAAAAATCGCTAAGGTATTCATTAAGATCTTCACAAATCCTAAATACAAAATTTTTTCATCTCACAATAATTACACTGGCTACCTTTAGAGACATTTGGCATTTTTTCGCTATTGATCAATTCTTCAATCTTCCTTATATCTTGTTTAACGATCTCCTTTGACTCATTATTGATATCGATCTGCATTTGTTTCCGTTGTGTGGGCAGGTAAATCATGCCTCTTTTTACGATTGTATAAAAGTGAGATTCCAATAATAGAGAATAGGCAATTAATTGCTTTTTCCAGTTTATCTTTACAGAGGTTGCATTCGAATACTTAACATCTATCGGTATTATTTCACCATTTTTCAATATAACTGTCGTGTCTATAATGCCATATATGCCAAGTTTTGGGTCCTCGAGCATTAGGTCGTGAATAACTTTAGAGACTTCCTCTTCTGAAAATCCGTATATTGTTTTTCTCTCCTTTACTCGCCTGTGCTCTTTCTCGTGCTCTTCTTTACCCATGTCCATCTTTGGGCGTGACTTGATCTTTAGCCCAAGTGTCTTCATAAAATAAATTTTTCTTGGGCAATAAAAGTACTGGGTTATGTCGCTTACTTGTATCGTAGTTACTACCACCTTAGCCAAAACCCGTTATAGGTTCTTGATTCCCCGCGAAGATACTGGGCGACGCCTCGAGCCTGGCTAAGGATGAGGTCGGTCCATTTAACGTTCTTGTCTTCATATCTTATCTGGTCTTCGAGCTTATTCAAAAGCTCGTTTAATATTAGTTTTCGGGCGTTGTCGGCCATCATGCAAACGCCGTTCTCTACTGTAAAGTCCGATGGCTTTACCTGTCCGAGAGAAAATATCTTTATGACAGACCTGTCCACGACCTGTTGCCTGAACTCTTCCATCATGTCGTATACCAAACTTGCCTTCCCGGGGCGGTCGACGTGTAAAAAGCCGCCGTATGGGTCGAGGCCGGCGTAATGTATCGCCCGCCAGCATTCGCCCTCTAAAATGCCATAACCATAGTTTAACATAGCATTAAAAGGATCAGGTGCATACCTACCGCTTCGTTCCTTAAACCCAAAGTCTGCCGGAATAATATCTAATATCGAATGCCAGTATGACGCAGACGCGTTCCCTTCTATACCCATGAGCGTATCTCTGACATCGCTACATGTCCTCTTCTTAATATCTAAATCTTCTAATCGTTGCACCATCAGGTTTACGTCGTCTCTTGATTTCTTCAGTGACTCGGCCGATTCAGGGAACGTATCCTTTCTTGATTTTGCCAGAGTCCCAAGCGTAGCTGATGTATTCTTGAGCTTGGCATAAATGAACTCTTTAGCTAATATGGCTCCCATTGGCGTATCGAACGCGCGATATTGTTCCCTTCTTGTATTCACCGTCCTCATCTGTGGCGGAGATACGTAAGCGGTTACCTGTCCTCGCCAGTTAATGAGGACTATATCGACGCCGTTTTCAGCTAGAAGCTCTATTGCATCTGTGCTGATGCTGCCTTTACCAGAGATGACGACTTGCCGCAAGTCGCTTGGTATACAACTATGTACAACAGTGCTTGAACCGTTCTTTCGTTCCCTGACGACTATTTGTTCGTGGTCTATTCCTACGTATTTTCCCCATCCATCAACGACCAGGCGATCCATGCAACATCACTTTATTCATTTAAATAATGATCATGTTTTACACAATGCCCCATACATGCAGCGCCCCTCGCATTGAGCGATCCCGGGGTCTTTCTCTTCATATACCATCTCCGATTTTTTATCCCGCTCCTCTATCCACCAGCTTCGCAAGTCATCATTGATGTGGAACAGGTCTCTTTCGACGAGCAGGCGATCGTCCTTAAAGTTCAAAAAGACGGTGCCGCCGATATCGACCGGAACCTCATAGACGCTCTCGAAGACAAGGGCGTATCCAGTAGCATAAAGCCTGTAAAAGTTAAAATCGCCCTTTTTAACTCCGGTCTTGATGTCAAAGATGATATTATGAAGGTAGTCATAGCAATCCACGCTGAGTATACCGCTGCATCCGATCAGGTTGCCGCTGATCTTGTGCTCGATCATGAAAGGTGCGGCGGTCATGATCATATCCTCCTCAACAGAGTATGGCTGGCTACTGATTGCTTCCCTAAACCGGGACTCGGCATTGGCGAGTACGTACTCCCAGACTATCCGGGCGTATTTCTTTATTAGCTCTGGATTAACCTGGGGCTTAAATCCCTGGGCATCATACCATTTTTCAAAATCAGGGTTGAAGTTCATAGAGCGTACATATTTATACGCCCCATTTACTGTCGAGTGGACGATCGCTCCCAACGATATTGGGTATGTAACTTCGCCAGGTTTCTTTAGTACGTGTCGCAGGTACACGTCCCTCGACGTAGGACAATACTTACCGCATATGGAATACATCGGGAGGCTGACGTCATGGTAAGGCTTAAGTGGCGAGCGGTCCCAGCTCCAGCCCCTGAGCTCCTCCGTTACACCTATGGTCCTGGTTAAGGGCCTGATTTTCTTTTCGAGCATCTTGCGCTCGATATCGCTTAGATAGTAAACCATAACCTTAAACGATCTGCACCCTGGATTCTTTTACCAGGGTTGCGCCGACCTTGCTTATGACCTGCGCCGTGCCAGTGCAGCGGTCGCACAACGGGATTATAAAGATGCTGTCATCGTCATCTTCGACGAACTGGTTAACCTTTTTGGCGAGGACCATCCTGTCGTTGGAGTTTAGCTCGCCCCTGAAGGCGCTGTACTGGATACGGGCCAGGCCGAACGTCTTAAGCATCATTGCTAATTTATTTCTGCGCTTATCGTCCGTTATATCGTAGATCACAAGGCACATCATATGATAGCGATCCTGCCTGCCCCCGAGATCTTAAAGCCGTTATCCTCGACGACATAACCAAGGGCTTTTAATTCCCTGAGATGGCCATAGGCCATGCCTTTTGAAATTCCTAAATTTTTCGCTATATTGCTAACCGATGACTCGCCTTTATCGAGTTGTTCGAGTACCGACCGTTTTGTGTCCGAGATACCGAAGCCCAGGAGGGGGAACTCGACAACGAACTGGTCTTCCTCGGTGACATATACGACTTTTTCGACCATCTCCTTCCTCGCATAAGCCCCGAAGAGGGCGCCGAATGCTTGCGGCTTTCTGCCCCCGGAAACGTTCACCATGACCCGCTGGCCTTTAGCGTTCTCTTCCTCGACGATGGCCGCTACGTCACGAGCTACCTGCACCGTATCGTAAAGGCTCGTGAACCGCTTCTCGACTTTCAATACCGAGCCAAAGGTATCCTCAATCAACTTCTCAGAGCGCGATTTTTCTTCGGGCGCGCCCTCCTCCGTCAGCATGACGATCCTGGAGGGCGAGAACCTGGTTGCACAAACGATGACCGGCTCAATCTTATAGACGGTCGAAATAAGCGTTAGGTTAGTGGTCATTGGATAAACTTAGGGATTAAAGGGATATATGCTTTACTGAATAGTGAAGGTTCAATCATTTAGAATGTTAATTATTTATTTTATTTCCTATGTATTGACATGGCAATAATATGTACAAGTTAATGATAATTAGAAAAAAATAAGTATTAATAGTTCGTAGCTTAATTAATTGCAAAGGAATGCATACATGATGATTCAACGTGGGGTTGCAGATTTAATTAGTAAGGGAGAATCTGAGCATACGGAATTCAAAGAAAGCTTTGACAAAGATTCAATCGAGACCGCAGTAGCGTTTGCCAATACGAAAGGCGGCACTATTCTCATTGGTTATGCCGACAACGGCAAAGTAAAAGGTGTCCAGATTGGAAAGGAGTCGATGAATGACTGGGCAAACCAAATTTCTCAGGCTACCGAGCCTCGTATAATTCCAGAAATTGAAGAGGGAAAAATTGAGGGTAAGAATATTGTTATTATCCGGATCAAAGAATTTCCCATTAAACCCGTATCTGTCAGGGGCAGGTGTTTTAAAAGGGTAGGAGCCGGCAATCACATGATGACGCCTCAGGAGATAGCTGAGATGCACATGCATTCCATGGGAGCAAGTTGGGATGCGTTTCCTTCGGAAAATAAGACCATAGATGACATAGATTTGAAGAAAGTTGAGATGTACATAAGAAAAGCAAATGCTACTGGAAGGAGGAAGATTGAGGGAAGCCCGGGTGAAGCCCTGGAAAAATTGGAGTTGATTAAAGACATGAAGGCTACATGGGCCGCTATTCTTACACTGGGTAAAGAACCTCATAGACCCCTTCTTCAATCGGCTGTACATTGCGGTAGGTTCAAAATGGATAAAACCCAGATCATCGATGACCTGATGGTCGAGACTGATTTGATCGGCCAGGTAGACGAGGACATGAAGTTCGTCGCCAGGAGCATTAGCGTAAAATATGAGTTTGATGGAGAGCCTAGCAGGAAAGAGACCTGGGAATATCCCCTGGAGGCATTGAGGGAGGCGATTATTAACGCTATCGTCCATAGAGATTACACCGCACCATCGAATGTCCAGGTAGAGATTTACGATGACAGGATAGAAATATGGAATCCCGGAAGGCTGATGCCCGGGATAACGATCGGTGACTTGTATAAGAAAGAGCACAGATCAGTGGCCAGGAATAAGCTGATCGCCCAGATATTCTATGATATTGGGTTAATAGAAAAATATGGAAGCGGCACAATTAAGATCATCGACCTCTGTAAACGGCATGGGATGCTTTTGCCAGAATTTAAAGAAGTTTCCGGCGGGTTTTTAGCTGCCTTCAGAAAATACGTTTACGTGGAAGAGAATCTACAAGATCTGGGCTTGAACGCAAGACAAATTAAAGCATTGATGCATGTGAAGGAGAAGGGGAGTATTAATCTTTCGGCTTTTAAGACCATAGTCCCTGCCGTTTCTGAGAAGACGCTGTACCGTGATTTGCAAGAACTTGTAAGCAAAGGATTGTTGAAAGAACACGGTAAGAAAAAATGGAGAAGGTACGAATTGGTGTGATGAAGATTTATCGGACATATATCGGACATATATCGGACATATATCGGACATATATCGGAGTCATATACTAGTAGATTTTAACAATTATCCATCACCGCAAAGCGAAATAAAAAGTGGCCGTTAATTGACATAACGGACAATATTTGATTGAACGGGCAATATGGGAGGAGGGTCGAGATCATATGAAAAGGCCGTATAAAGAAGAAGCCTTGCGGTGGCTCACGCATGCAAAGGATGAATTCGAGGATGCGGACGAGCTTAGGAAAAGAGGGCGATTCTATCTTGCCCTTTTCCACTTTCAGCAAGCTGCAGAAAAGGCGCTCAAGGCATATCTTTACCTGAGAGCCGAGCCTGCCCAAGTATTATATACTCATTCAGTAAGCGATCTCCTAAAGATGATACTTGTTATAGACATGGATTTCACGGAAGCGAAAGATGCTAAAAAGCTGGATGAATACTATTATATTACGCTATATCCAAATTGGTTACCGGGTGACGTGCCATCGAGATTCTTCGATGACCCAGATGAGGCCGAGGAGGCGATGTGCCTCGCTAAAAGCGTCGTCGAGCTAGTTGAAAGGAAGATAAAAGCAGCAACGTGATGGCCGATATGTCAATGAAAGAGAAAGATTCTACAATAGAAGATGATTATTCTTTTGAAGATGATGAGCCGGAATACGATCTGGATGAGCTCGAAGAAGCGGTCCGGCTGAATCCCGGGGATTACAAGGCCCGGCTGAGGCTTGGCGTCGCATACAATGAGATGGGCATGTATGAAGAGGCGGTCCCCGAGCTTGAGGAAGCTCGCCGCATCAAGCCCCAGGAGTATTATCCGCTAGCTATACTTGGCCAATCATATCATAAGATGGGGGACCTTGAGAAATCCATAGCATTGGTAAAGGATGCGCTAAAGCTTGGCCCTGATCAAGTGGAACTTTATATGTTACTTGGCCATCTCCTCGCAGAAAATGGCCAGGTGGAAGACGGCGTGGCAATACATAAGACGGCAATTGGGAAAAGCCCTCGTAATGCCAGGCTGCATATATCGCTGGGAGATTTGTTGTATGATGCCGGTAAAGAAGACGAGGCGATAGCCGAGTACCTGGAAGCGGAAAAAACCAGCCCGGACGATTACGAAATAAAGCTGAATGTCGGGTGCCGGCTGGGGGATGAGGACGACCTGGAGGGGGCGATAAAAAGGTTCCGGGAGGCTATTAAGATCGATAAGACCGCCCCGGAGGGGTACGCGCTTCTGGGCGCCGTGCTGGCAAAACAAGAAAATTTTGAGGGTGCCGTCGACGCGTTCAGGCGGGCTTTAAGGGTCGACCCGAAGAATGCTGAAATATATGCGAAGCTGGGAGAGGCTTACGATGATTGGGGGAAGCCTAAAGACGCCATCCGGGCGCTCCTGCGGGCCCATAAGCTCGAACCGGATAATTACGATTATTTGAATTTGCTGTCTTACCTTTTTATTGAAGATGACCGCGAAGACGAGGCGATCAGGCTGTTCCGGCAGGCGGTCGATAAGGATGCGGAGAATTCTATGTTACGTCTGGAGTTCGCCGAGCTGCTGTTCGAGGCCGGCCGGGAGGAAGAGGGATTAGGCCAGTACAGGGAGGCTATCCGCCTTGATCCTGATTACCTTTTCTGGCGGGCGATGTACGCGCAGCGGCTTAATGATACGGGAAGGGTGGATGAAGCGCTGCTTGAGATCGGGGAGGTAGTTAAGCTTGCCCCGGATTCGGCGATGTTTCGCAATATTCTGGGCCATTGCCTGCTGGCGAAAGGCGATGTCGATGGCGCAATCCGCGAGTACCGGGAGTCGATCAGGTTGTCCCCTCATAGCCCGGGGGTACACCGCGAGATCGCCGGGGCGTATGAAGCTAAGGGGATGATCGATGAGGCCAAGGCAGAGAAAGAGACGGCGGAACGGATAATTAAAAGCGAGAAAGAGGGCGAGTTGTCCGAGGAAGTCATACGCGGTATTACCGAGGAGTTCAGGGCGGCGCTGAGCAGGAGAAAGCCGGAGTAATGAGACGCCGAAATAGCCACGAAGCCATATCGCTTATATGCGAGGCATCAAAACCCTGATCATCCACGTCAACCGATTTATCACCCGTAATTGCCGGTCCTGCACGGTTTCGCCGCTTTTCACCGTTTTATGGAACTTCTCGGAAAGCGCAATTCCCAGCGATTCCTTCTTATCAGAACCGGATACCCCGTTTTCGTCGGTTTTTGCAGCTTTATCACTCATACCAACAAAAACAGCACGTGAGAAAATAATATTATAAAAAAACGTCACATGACCCATTTTTTATGTTTACGCGACTGCCTCGATTATGATCTTGCCATCCCTCACTTTCATCTGGAATGCTGACCCTTTTTTAAGCTTTGCCTTTTCGGCGACCTTTTTTGGAATTCTCACCGCAAGGCTATTACCGCTCATGAACGTCTTGCTATAAAACGCCTTATATATCGCCTCATGCTGCTTTAGTGTTAGATACGACTCATCACACTTAGGGCAAACCATCACATCGGCATATATACCCTTCTCCATCTCCCTGGTCTTCTTCTTCAACCGGGTCTTACACAACGGGCAAATTGTTATCATATTTTTTATCCTTCCTCCACAGTTATTACAACCAGACACTTCTCCGAGATCGTGCACACGAACACTATCTTTTTATCCCCAAGATTACACCTGAGCTTACCGATACTTCCATCCTTACCGAAAGGAACAACGACCTTAGCACTACGTATATAATACTTTATCTCATCATCATCGACCAACTGGAACCTTCGGCCAAGCCTCTTGGACGCATGATTCGAGATTACTATAGGATACCCGTGCATATCCTTCAAACACACATCACGCGTATATACACGTATATACAAGCATATATAACTAACTATCCCAAAATCAAAACAAAAACAATAATTTTTTATTAGATTGAACATGCCCGATTTTACCTTTACCCACATCGACCAGTTAATAGAGATTCAAGAGCTGGCAATAAAACGCAACTACAATGAAGTCTCTGATGCCGGTTGCGAGGGTGTCGTTCGAGATGGTGCCATGGGGTGGCTTGAAAGCATCATCGAACGCCCATATTGGGAGCCGGAGCTTAAAGCTGATGTGATAAAATATTCTGCGTAAGTACTTCATACGATTGCAACGCGCCACCCCTTTGGCCAGGCAAATAAGAGAACCGCATTTGCCGCCGCCGAAAATTGCTTGCTATTGTGCGGCTTTCGAGTGGACGCTGGAGAGGTAGAACTCGAAGATTTCATGCTTGAGGTTTCGAATGAAATGTGCACCATCGAGGGAGTAGAAGGTTGGCTATTGAAGCATGTTGTAAAATGGGAAGATTAGCGTTTGCTAAGCCGGTCGAATGCCGCCTTATGGCGCCGTAGGGTATCTTCAACTAAAGCCCTGCGGGTACTAGAGAGGCCGTGTTCTCTCTTCCCGATATTTTTTATATTTGATGAATTCGGATGTCCCATCTTTTAAACACGCTCTTTTATGTTGAGTGATTTAAAATCACATGGAATACTTGACGTCAAGCGTAAATAATGAATTATCTGTATAAATATTTATTCTGACCATCTTAAGGTAAAGGGCATGCGAGAGACGAATGAAGTCTGCCCGTCTCGATCCTGATTACTATTTAGTATGGGCGAGGTATGGACAGCGGCATGTGGTAGCTATCAAAAAATCGGGTGCAGATTAGACCTAGATCTCTTGCTTATCCTTGTATCGGCCCCATCGTTGATATCGATCCCATCCCATTCCCCGATGCCTCTTCCGTAAACCTCCACAATGCAATCGTTTCCTCCTAAGCCATTCTTTTTTCATATCGCGCTTGATTGCGGCTAGCACTGCATCCTCCTCGCCCGGCTCCGGGATGTAATTGAAGCATACCTTGTATTCCCTGCCCTTATGACGATATATTGCGTCGACGATCATATTCATTAGTTCGTTCCAGTCCTTACCATTGACGGATAATCCGTGAAGCGTGTCTGAGGCGCAGAGTATATTTTCTCCTATCGTTTCTCCGCCCAGCGTAACCGCGAAGGAAAATTCCTCCATAACGACTGTGGCCACCAACGGGTGCTCCCTGCTCAAACTCGAACTCAAATCTTTTTCTCTCCCTCGCTGTTAGTATATTCAAGCGGCCATATATTTTATGAGCACTAACTCTTCAGTCTTCCCTGACTTTCGACAGCCATTCTATCAGCTTTTAAAGCGATGGTCCCCGCCGTTTCCGAGAGGACGCTGTACCGTGATTTGCAGGAGCTCGTAAGCAGAGGTTTATTGAAAGAACAGGGCGAGAAGAGAGGGAGAAGGTACGAACGTGTATAATGAATATTTATCGGACATATCGGACATATATCGGACATATATCGGACATCATTGAAGCCAAATACTGGCAGATTTTAACAAACATGCATCGCCATATAGTGAAAATAAAAAATGATAGCTTAGATGTATAACAGACACGAACGAGATCAATGCGCTAATGGGACGAAGGCCGGTGTTGTAAGAAAGGCCAGATGAATGAAAGGCATATTACGGCGGTGGCGTACATCAGTAAATCCAGGGATAGTTCATGCGTGCAAATGATAAATTCGAAAATACGGATTTTCTCCGATCAGTTAGGCGATGGTTTATATTTTATGAACTTTATACATATCAATTAAATAGGGGCCTATCGATATGTCAAAAAGATCAGCGAGCCATAAGGCCGGCGTAGATGAATATTCTTTTCATAAAGGCGATCTGGATAAGCTGGAAGAAGCCATCCGGAGGAACCCATGGGACTATAAGGCCAGGCTGGGCCTTGGCGTCATATATAATGAGCTGGGCATGTACGACAAGTCGATCCCGGAGCTTGAAGAAGCCCGCCGGCTCATGCCTAAAGAGCACTATCCTCTAACCATACTTGCCCAATCGTATTACAAGATGGGGCAAATTGAAAAAGCCATAACACTGTTAAGGGATTCGATAAAGCTCGACCCGAACGCGTTAGATCTGTATATGCTTCTAGGGCATATCCTTGCTGAAAATGGACAAGTGGAAGAAGGCGTAGCATTGCACAAAGAGGCCATGGCGAAAGACCCCTGGAATGCCAAACTACACTTATCGCTGGGGGACCTGCTGAAAAAAGCTGGAAAAAAAGACGAGGCGACTGCCGAATTCCTGGAAGCGGAAAAAATTAGTCCGGATGACTTTGAGGTTAAGGTAAACGTAGGGTCCAGGCTGGCGGATTTCGGGGAATCGGATGCTGCGATAAAGAGGTGTAAGGAAGCCATAACGATCGATAAAACGTCGCCGGAGGGCTATGCAATCCTCGGCGCCATACTGGCAAAACTAAAAGACTATGAAGGGGCGGTGAACGCGCTAAAGAGCGCGTTAAGGGTCTCCCCGAAGAATGCGGCCATCCACGCTAAGCTGGGACAGGTCTATAAACAGTGGGGGAAGCCGAAAGACGCCATACGCTCGCTCGTGCGTGCCCATAAGCTTAGCCCTGATGAGCTCGATATATTGAATTCGCTGGCTTACCTTCTCATCGAAAACGGCCAGGGCGAGGACGCAATCAGGTTGTTCCGGAAGGCGGTCGACATGGATTCGGGTAATCCATTTTTACGCGTGGCGTTCGCCGAAGCCCTGTTCGAGGCCGGCCAGAGGGATGAAGCGCTGGATGAATACGGGAATGCCATAATGCTTGACCCTGATTACCCCTTTTTTAAAGCGATGTATGGACAGCGGCTCTGTGATGTGGGTATGGCGGACTCGGCGCTACCGGAGCTCAGGGAAGCAGTCGAGGGCCGCCCGGACTCGGCGCTGTTTCGGGCCCTGCTTGGCCGCTGCCTGCTGGCCCTGGGAAAAGCCGATGAGGCGATCGGCGAGCTCCGGGAAGCAATACGATTGTCTCCTCATGCACCGGCGGCACATCGCCAGATGGCCCTGGCATGTGAAGCAAAAGGCATGAAGGACGAGGCCCGGGAAGAGGAAGAAACGGCGAAGCGGCTTGCGATAGACGAAGAGGACGAGATCCCTGAAGAGATCTTACGCAGCATGTCGAAAGAATCTAAGGTGGCACTCGCCAGGAGACAGCCGCCGGAGAGACGATAGATGGTATCTTACGGGACCATTCATACATTGAAGCTTCGAACGTGAATTGTTCCTATTACCTTGTGCCGAGGCCTTCGTACATGCCGTCTGCCTCTTGTGACTTTACGCCGAATCCGACTAAATCCATATCTGTAAAGAAGTAACCATAAGTTATTTAACCAATAAAGGATTACTTATTTTCAATAATTTGTAATTTAGTTTGTGGTATGGTATGTTGAAGTTGCCAGGATCGGAGGATAACGCTCTTTCGGAGCTGCAGGGCTCCCTGGTGTTGCTGGCCGTTCTTATCATAGCCGCCCTAGTGGTTAAGAGCGCCGTCGGGGATGGGATTGTTTCTGCCGCCCTCGACTTTGGCCGCTTTAAAGTGTGGGGGGCGCATAATGAGGTTTCGTACCCTGAAGGCGTTCCTGGCGTGACGATTATCAACCCACCTGATGGCAGCCGGTTCTACGCAGACCTTTATACGAGTATTTCTGGTTCTGTTAGGTTTGCCCCCGACCGGTCTGCCAGCCTGGTGTATTACCGGCTCAACAGCGGGCCCTGGATCAAGGCGACGCTGGATCATGATAATTGGACCAGCCCCGCCCGGCGATACCCGACAGGAAGCTACCATGTCGAGGCTGTCGCCTACGATAGTACGGGCATGGAGTCGCCAAAGGCTTCGAGCGCGTTTGAGACGCTATGGAGGCCTTACCCGGACGCCGCCTACGTGAGCGACGATATTCCCACGGTGATGACGGCTGGCGACCCTTATGATATTCACATTAATTACTCTAATACGGGCTATCTAGTGTGGAACGATACGGGAGGATACAGGCTGGCGCCGAGTAGTTCTACCATGACGCTGGCGCCCATCGGGCTTAACGGAGCGCAGGTCGAGCCACAGGGGAATCATACCTTCGGCACGATACTCGTCGCTCCCCAGGCGGGCGACTATACGATAGGCTATAGGATGTGGTGTAGCGACTTTGGGTGGTTCGGCGACGAGTTCACCAAGGCTGTCCGGGTCGTGGAATCTTACCACGATGCCCGGGTGGTCGCCATGAATATGCCCACGGAGATGGCGCCCGGTGAGATCCGTAACGTGAATATTACCATGAAGAATACCGGGACCGCCGCGTGGTTTGCGCAAGGTAATGGCACTGCCTATCTCTGGATGGTAGACGGCGCCTCCGGCGCAGCCTATAAGTTTAATGGCAGTAGCGACCGGATACGGATGGCCCCGGGCAGCGTCGTGAGGAACGGCGATAATTATACGTTCCAGTTTACGATTAAGGCGCCGTCGGCCGGGAGCTACTATACCCAGTATCGGATGATGTGGGAGGGACACTATGCCTTCGGACAAATAGCCGGATGCACCATTAATGTGAGGGCGATACCTAGCCCTACGCCCACAGCGACACCGGGACCAGGGCCGGGGCCGAATCCTACAGTGACGCCCACGCCGGTGCCACAATACAATGCGCATGGGAAGATGATATTAAAATTTTATAATGGAGCACCTGATTATACAGGTCCTCTACGCTATTATTATGATGGACCGCTAGGTAGGCACTTCGAAAGGTCTAGTCGTGGTGCAAGTAGTGATAGTGATCCCACATGGGATTGGGATATAGGAGGACCAAATGGACATTATAGCATTTATAATGATGTCAACGGTTACTCTGGAGGTCTCCAATTTGAAATGAATAATGGAGGAAATAAAGGAAGAGTGATATTCTATAGATAAAGTAATTACTTTATCCATAGAAAAAGGTAAATTTGTATATTAGGGTATGCTTATGAAAATAGGTTTTATAATATTATTATTTGCATCATTGCTCATATTAATAATTAGTTTATTAATATTAACAAATAATTATTTTATTATATATAATAATCAATCTATTAATACTTCATTAAATACAAATAGCTCCAGTAATATAGCTAATATAAGCCCAACTCCAATTATAGATTTTAATAAATCTTTAATTATACCACCTAACGATTATGTAATCAATCATATTAATTGGTCTTCAAATCCAAACCTAGAAACTGGATATATTTATTTAGCACAAGTGTGCGAACCAAATGATATTGTACCTCATAAATTTATTGCCATACAGATTCTAACAGAGGTCAAAGGTACAAATGATAAAACGATTATTAAAGAACAATTAGGTAATGTGGCTATAGAAGCAAGACGATTATATGGGCCTAATAGTGCAATTTGTATTTTAGGTACAGATCATGGTGTTGTAGCATGGACGGTAACTATGCGAGTATATGATGACAAAATATACTATTAAATAGCATAATATCTGTTATTGGTGTATTGATATATGAAGGCCGGCGAGACAACCTTTTTAAAATTTCTCGAAGGAAAAAACCAATTTATAATACCTATCTTCCAAAGAACATACAATTGGAGAGATAAGCATTGCCGTCAACTTTGGGAAGATATATTGCGCATTTCCGAGGATGATTCCGGTCTCGGGCACTTCATAGGTTCTATCGTATATGTCCAAGAAGGCACACTTATGATAGGAGGTGTGCCGCAACTACTTGTCATCGATGGCCAACAAAGACTCACGACTATCATGCTATTGCTTGCTGCTCTCGGTAATCATATAAAAGAAGGTGGTGATTCTTCTGAAATAACACGAGACAAAATCAATGATTATTATCTTTTCAATAGCCATGAAAAGGGTGAAATGCGTTATAAGTTGATCTTGACACAGACTGATAAAAATACCTTAAATCGTCTATTGGATGGTAAAGAACTCCTAGATGATAGTTCAATCAGGATAACAGTGAATTATGAATTTTTTAAAAGTCATATCAAGAAATGCGGGTTAAATAGCGATTCTATATTTAGAGGTATTGAAAGATTGTTCATCGTTGAAATCTCTCTCGATAGGACTTCTGATGACCCTCAACTTATTTTCGAAAGTTTAAATTCAACTGGAATGGATTTATCTCAGGCAGACCTCATACGTAATTATATACTCATGGGACTAAAAAAGGAAGAACAGGAAGTGTTATATAACGATTATTGGTATCCGATGGAGCAGATACTTGCTTCAAATGAGTATGATAATCTACTCGATATGTTTATACGTGATTATGTAACTGCTAAAATAGGCAGGATTCCCAATATTAACGAGATTTATTTTGCGTTTAAAACGTATGTCACCAAACAAAATCTCTCGATTAAAGAGATAATTTCCGACGTCTACAAGTTCTCGAAATATTATGCTCGAATGGCTTTATTGAAAGAAGAAGATAAGGATATCAGGAATGTGATAGAGGACATCAACGAGCTTGAAATGTACGTTAGCTATCCATTTCTTCTATCCGTATATGACGATTATTCAAACGGCGTTATATCAAAGGACAATTTTCTCGATATATTAAAAATGATCGAAAGCTATGTCTTCCGCAGATATGTTTGTGGGATACCTACGAATTCGCTTAACAAAACCTTCGCCACACTATATCGAGAAATAGATAAAAACAATTATATGGAAAGCCTGAAGTTTGAATTACTCAGTAAAGACTCGTATAGAAGATTCCCGCGAGACGAGGAATTTTCCAAAGAGTATCTTGTTAAAGACATATATCATACGAGGAATTGTGGGTATATCTTACGAAAACTCGAAAATTTCAATCATAAAGAAAAAATTACCTTATCTGACTATACAATTGAGCATGTCATGCCTCAAAACAAGGATTTATCTGAAGAATGGCAGAGAGAGCTCGGGCAAAATTGGAAGGATATTCAAGCGAAATATCTTCACACGATAGGAAACTTGACTCTAACTCGATATAATCCTGAACTCAGTGATAGCCCATTCATTAAAAAGCGTGATATGGAGGGCGGTTTTAATAAAAGCCATCTTATACTTAATCATAAGCTCGCAGAACTGGACCATTGGGATGAGAAAGAAATCCTTGAAAGAGCTAATGAATTGCTAAACATAGCCTTAGATGTTTGGAAACTTCCAATAGTAAATCGAACGGTATCTGCAATAGAAGATGTAAAATTATTAGATATAGATGTTAATAATGTTGTACAACAAGTATTTCCTTTAGAGGAAGATTATATCGCAGCACAATCGCTTATCAGGGACATCTTTATAATTATTGATCATGAGAAAGTAAAGCATATTTTAACAATATCCTACAATGGTTATAATAAGATATCTATAGACTTAGGTCAATGGCTTATTCTTCAATTTGTTAGATATTCTGACTCTATACATGCCGGTTTCTGCATCAATTTCGATATTTATGATGAAGACACGATAGAATTTTTAAGTACCTATGATTTTTCCAGTAAATATAGTGGTAATAAAAAAATAAAAAATGTTTGGATCCCTTGGTCGCATAAAACCGCCTTGCCCCAGAAGTTTGTTGAAGCATGGCACGATGCAATACTAGTAGCATATCAAAAATTTAAAGACTGGGAATCTTCGCCATATCGAAAGTATAACCAACCGGCGTTAGTAGAGGCATTAATTAAAAATGATAAGACTTAACAATGAGAGTTCATCTATAAATGTTATTAATTTTATAGATTATTGCATACATTATGTATAAAAGTACATATAAAACGCTCACATGTTTATGATAAATCCAAAAGACTAAATAGTAATAGCACGTAGTTCAACCAATAGATAGCTAAAATGCAATTGATACTGAGCGTTTAAAGTATTGATTGTGTGGGTGTTTTATAAATGTCGGAGTTATACGACCATCAAAAAGATATGAATGATCCAATGAGAAATAGAGAGAATGCTCTTTTACTCGCCCCTTGTGGTAGCGGAAAAACGTTAGCTATCATTTATAATTGGTTAAAAGAGCGCCCCACCAAGCATTTAATTTATGTCCTTCCTACCACCACTCTCTTAAAAAGCATTAAGCAGGATATTATAGAACTAATTGAAGGCAAGGAAGGAAAACCAGATGCTGTTAAAAGCTTGGGTTACAAGATCGTTAAACTCGAAGATACAAAGTTCACCGATCCTAAGTTAATTAGTATTGCGACAGATTATGGAGAAGAAAGGGAATCCAAGCTTTATGCTCATGATATTATTATTACGACTTTAGACAGCTACATCGCTCGTCTTTATAGAAGCTCGTTAACGCCAAGAAGATACAGGGATTTGCCTATCGCCCGTATTTTTAACTCCACTACGATTTTTGATGAGGCGCATATGTATGATAATTATACTCATACTTTAGCACGATATACGCTAGAACTGCTTCGTGAGGGGGGCACTCATCATATCGTCATGTCGGCAACGCTTAGCGAAGACATGATTAATTTTCTAGGCTTATCTAGTTATAAAAGAATACAAGTGCCTGATGATCAATGGATGAGCTTTACCGGTAAAAAGCAGATTATAGAAGCTATAGATACCGGTGATTTTTCATCAAAAGTTGAAGAACTTATAAAAGAGCATGATATTTTAAGTGCGTTAATCGTCTGTAATACCGTCAATAAGGCTCAAGATTTACATAAAAGATTGAATAATGGCTCACGTAACATTCTTTTGCTGCATGGCCGGTTTAAACCTGAAGATAGGGAAAAGAAAGAAAGCTTGATTCGAGAACATTTGATAAATAAAGACTCATTCATCATAGCTACGCAAGTAGTCGAGGCAGGCATAGACATTAGCGCTCCATGCTTGATAACTGAGGTTGCGACAGGCGACTCTCTGGTACAGCGCATAGGACGATGCGCTAGGAGAAAAAGCGAAGAAGGCAAAATATTCGTGCTATATTCAAGTAATGATAAACCCTGGCCGTACAGTAAATCAGAAGTAGAGCCGGTGGTTAAACTATTAAACGAACATTCAGGTCAATATGACCTTGCGCTTGAAAGAGATTTAGTGAAAAGTGTCGTCCCACCATCATTAATGGGTAATTCGGAGGCAAAAGCCAGGGGCATAATTTTAAGCGCATTTACATCGCTATCGGCGTTTGGCGACGCGTGGATAAACGTTCCGACGAGGGACTCAACGCCGGTTTACATATACGTTGGTAAAAACTTCAATAAAGATCTAAGAGTAATAGATAATTGCGTTCGCGTTGACATACGCTTTTTATATGGATTGCTGGGAGAATCTTCTTTAAAATTTAAGTATTACGAGAGCAGTTACGATAGAGACGATAAAAAATTGATTTTTAGAGAGAGAAAAACGCCGGCAGCCTGGTGTATTGCAGTTTCAAAAGGGATTAACTACGATCCAATTTTAGGGGTGATTAAATGATTAACGACGATATATACAAATTATTACCCCAGGATAGTTGTTACTCAAAGACACATGGTAATGACTTTCTTGAATCGTATAATAGCCATGTTAATCTTTGCCTGGCATTTGCAGAGCCCGTCTTAAAAGGGCTAAAATACAACGGGTCTATTAAGGATATATTAACAATGGTAAAATACCATGATATTGGTAAGCTTAGCCCTGAATTTCAGGATATGCTTATAAGCGACAGAAGAGTGCCACAATATATCCATCATTCAGAACTTGCATTTATCAAATGGCTCAATAAAGATGAAGGGATAAAAGAGTTACAATTGCCGTATATTCTTGCAATTCTTGCGCATCATCGGACTTTAATTGATGATGATGCTGCAATTTACATAGAACGATATATATCAAACCATGAAAATTGGATGGGATTGTCTCGTGAATGGTTAAGCATAATTAAGAGGCCTATGGATAATAGGATTGATAAGGGATTCCTATCAGCTCTACCATTAATTGATATTTTACGAACCGTTGATATTTTAGCCAGTTATACAAGTGAGACGATTTATAAAAAGTATACAAAGAACTCGGAGGTCCCCATCTCTCTTTATGATGCCGGTATGACGGATGTGAGTACAGAGCTTTCCAGCATAAATATCAGATCTGATGAATTATCCTATGAGATAGTGTCCGATGATAAAAAATCAGTTAATATAAAGCTAATTTTACCTGTTGAGTCGACGATTGAATTAATAAGGAGAAGCGCATTATGAAGCTAATATTTCCCAACTTGCAAAACGATGAAGGGAAAACCATTTGCCAGTTATTTGCCGTCGATTATTTAAAATTTTTAAGAGAGCGTAAGGTGGTTATTAAAAATGTAGATTTAAATAACATGACATCTGAGATCGAGGGCTCGATAGACCTGGATAAGAGCTTTAACGATTACTTGGACTTAGTTTTCACAGAAGGGCTGTCATATTACCATTATACCAGTAAGTTAATCGGACGCGGAAAGGTTGATATTGCTAAGAAAGTCAGCAATCCTAAAAAGGTAAGCGATTTTACTAAAAAAATTTTTGAACCGTCAGGGACAGCCGCCTTCGGAGACATGGGCGAAAGATTATTCGCCGGGCATATTGAAGCGCTTAATGAAATCAGAAAGGATATTAAATCAAATAGATGTGTCCAGAGCGAAGACGAAAAAGGCAACGTTTGTAACGTTTGTGGGCTCGTAGAAGGAAAAAGGGAACTTTTAACTGAACGTATAAGCCTCGTGGGGGATAAATGTTGGAAGCCCCAAAGCATATCTTATAATAATCTTGAAGCATGCAAGCGATGCGGCTCAATACTTGGCCTTATTAGTAACATGCGATTTTTATGGAGAATAAACGTAAGTGGAAAAGGCGGCAACGTTCGATATTCAATAGTACCGATGTATAAAATCGATACAACCGATCCTTCAATAATATACAAGATCACATATTATAACACATTCTTCGGGTTATTTAGGACAAAAACATCCGGAACAACGTCATATGACTATTTATTAAATTCATTACGGTCACAGCCGATATTAGCTAAAATAATCGCTGATAATGAAATTAGTCTATTAGTGTTTATTCAATCAGCTACAGGCCAGGGGGGCTTCGTCACAGAAAACGTGATAAGCCCGCAAAAGCTCAGGAAGCTTGCCGAATTTACAGTCTTCCTAAACTCATATTTTCCAAAGCTGCCTTCGGCAGATGGCGGCTCGTCGTTTGAAATTTCTAAGCTTATCAGTAAAGCCGCTTATACATATGCAACAAAGGGTAAAAATGCAGCAATGTTAGTGTTCTTTGAAGACGTTAATTCCGACTTTGATACCGTCAAAGAGATTTTGGGAGGAGGCAGAATGAAAGTTGAATATTTTAAAGATAAGGAAGCCATACGAAGTATGGATGAGTATGAATGGGATAACCCACTCGTTAGGGTAAGTACGTTTTTTGTAGCCGAGAGAGCGAATCAGGCGAAACGGAATGAGAAAAAACCAGAACAGGCTATCAATTCACCGATGGCTCTTTTTAATTCCATACCGGAAAAAGATAAAACAAAGATTGTGCGAAAATATATCGATCAAATCACCAATGGTGGAAAAAGCACTATTCTAAACAGGATTGATCGCCCTGAAGAGTTCCTTTCGGAGTTTAGCAGAGCGCTAAATGAATGTAGCCCTGAGAAGCTTAAAGAAATAGCCCGATTTATGCGTATATTCGCAAATATGTACCAATATAAAAAATCGGAAGACAAAGACACGATTGTAACTGACACTCTTAAGGAATTGGGATATTCGCTTAAGCCATGGGAGGTAAAGGCATGAGCTTGATAAAACAGAAAAGCAACAAAGAGTTCGATGTAAAGCGGATTGGGGTCACGTACCTCATGAAGCTAGAAAATGAAGCGCCATTAAACGAAAACATGGTAGAGGAAACCGGTAATATCCATAAGCGGATTACGTTATATGATGGCGTCGAGAAGGCAAAAAGAAGCGGAAATAGCATAAAGGCTCAGCATCGGAGATCGCTCGCCGATTTATTGGGGAATGACGAGACACAATGCAACTCGACGGATAATCCATGTGGAGCGTGCTTAGCCTGTGCACTTCATGGTTTTGCCATGGTACATGGTAATAATAGTATGCATAGTTCTATGGTGAGCTTTAGCGATACGGTCAGCGTCGAGACTTCAGATGATTGTATCACCGGTTTAACTGAAACAATGCTAAAATCGCCGATCCAAAGCGCCGACGTAAGCCCTCAGCCATTCTCGTATGAACGAGTGAAAGCCGGTACTCATCTTGTAGGTACAGCATATCTAACCCTTACCGGAAGAAAAACTGACTGGGAATTTATCTTTGAAGACGAAAATCAAATTATAGATGCATTCTGGTATGGGCTCAGGTCGGTTTTAACAAACCAGACTTATCAGCAGACAGTGATGGCGGCCCGCCACGATGCCAGATTTACTCCTGAATTGCTTATTATTTCTGAAGTAAGAAAATTGCCCGCGGATTTAATGGTTAGTCCTAATCTGATAATGACTGATGCGCAAAAGGTAAAAGAGGACTTAAAAGCCAAAGCAAATACATTAAAGTTGCTATTAAAACAAGGCGACGGAAACGTAATTGACATAGTAGAAGGAAGTGACGTGATGAAATATCTCAGTAATAAGGGACACGTCACTTCAAAATCAGTAAAGTCCGCCTGTAAAGCAAAAAATAAAAAAGCCAAGGAAAAGCCTGAGGATGCCGGAGAAAGTGGCGAATGAGAGCTATTAAAATACAGCTTGATCCTGCGGTAGGTTGGCATATCCGTAACCCTGCCACTTATCGGATTGAAAGGACATATCCAGTTGTGCCTCCTACAGTCCTTTTCGGTATTATCCAGAACCTATTGAACACCAGCTCACACAAAACAACCTTTAAAAAAATAATACCATTAGGAGGCTTTCCGGTAAGTGATGTAGGATTAAGTCTTGAGATGCAGCGTATCGTCAAAATAAAAGGTAAAGACGAAATAGTAGGCGATAGGCACGAAATCGAAATAGCGCATACGGGATTTATTAATTCGTACATTCTTGTTCCCGATGATTGCTTTGAGGAATATTTTCCCTGTCTTAAACAACGAGAAGGAGACATTGTAAATCTTACGACGAATCAATTCCCGGTATCTATCCGGAAAATTACTGAGCATGAGGCTATTAACACGAAGAGTAAACAATTATTATTTTCATTAGCTCGTGATGGCGTAGGGTTGCCTTTTGTCCTTCCTATGCGATATGAGTTCCGTAAGACGGAGGATTATCGCACGCAACAGTATTGGAGAGTATTACTTCCTTTTATGCCAGTGGTATCCGATAGATCAATAAAAAAAGCAAATATCGAGCTATATAACGAAATCGATACGATATCAATTGACGGTGCTAACTTTGATGCTGAACTGGTAAAGCTATGCGAAAACAAGTGGGATAAAAGTATAACGCCATTAGTAGGCACGATTTAATCTAAAAGGAAATGTCATGCTCCCCCTCGCTAAGCTCCGTGCCCGCTTACAATTCCCCGGCCCTGTGTCTTTTCCTTACTGGATGGGCAACACTTTTAGGGGTGGTACGGGCGTGCACTTAAGACGGGCTTGCTGCCCAAGCCTGGATAGGGATTGTTACTCATGTGACATCAGTAACGAGTGCATATTTTATTTTACGCACATGAAGAAGGGCTCTGTGGTAGGCTACGCCGATCCGCCAAAACCCGTAGTTCTCATCCCCCCGTTCTTCGGTAAAAGCTTCACGGTAGAGGAGGGCGGCCACCTGGACGTCGACATTTTACTCTTTGGAAAATTCATCAAATATCTCCCCCATGTCACGCTGGGCCTGAGCATGTTGGGCCAAAGCGGCATAGGCTCCGAGCGCAGGTACGACGTCAACAAGTTCAACGTGGCCGAAATAACATGCGCCCTCTCCGGCCAGCGAGTCTATGATGGCAATACCATCAACGTCGAAGCCATGAAAGTCATCGACATAATGGACTACGCAAACGACTACACCCTCCCAAACAACTACCTCTCCGTCGGCTTCGACAAGCCCATGGTACTGAAGACCGGCACCTTCCCGCCGTCGCTCGACAAGTTAATCGACATGGCCCGCCAGCGCCTGATCCTCTACGTCAACGAGTACGGCGATGGCTCGAAGATCCCGGACTTCCAGTGCACGGCATGGACTAAATCCTCCAGCATGCACTTCCACAAGCTCAAGCGGGCCTCGCAGCGGGCGGGAAAAGGCGAGATCCACGCGTACACGGGCACGGCCCAATATACTATAGGCAGTATCGACGACCAGGCAAAAAAATTATTAAAGATCGGGGAGCTCATCGGCGCGGGCCCCAAGCCTTCCTTCGGCCTGGGATTCTACAAAATGATCAACAACACCAGCCCAAGTATGGCTTCCACAAATCAAAATACATAAACACGCTATCTTCATTTCTTCGATAGTCCCCGTGGAGAATTTCTTCGACCTTATTGTAATCCTTTTTCCGCGGCTTAAACCCAAAACGTGTATAAAACTTTATTGCTCGCAAATCCACCTTTACATCTACGGTGATAAATCTACAGCCTACATGATCCGATAGCTTATAGGCTATGCCCATGCCTCTCTCTAGCATCTTAATACCGATGCCCTGGCGCTGATAATCTTTATGAACGGCCAATCTTGCTATCATCAATGCGGGGTATGAAGGGTAACGTCTTATATTGGAATAGTCACGATCGTCTAAATTCTTATTTACGATAGACGAATTAGCCAGAGAGAAATATCCCACCAATAAATTATGGTAGCATGCCAGTCTGGTCACGCTAAGCCGGTCATATTGTTCTTGAAGGGCATGCGTCCGGATGAATTCGTTTAAATCCGACTGAGAGCAATCGAATTGGCTAACGTGCCCATCATACGCAGTTGATAGCTTAACAAACCTAAGCTCAGCTAGATCTATGATAGACAATACACGGCACCCTCCGATAATAAGTTTAAATGAATTCTCTGGAAAAACAGTTAAAGCTCGTCGAGGCTCATTTTCTTAGCATCTTCATGAGCCTTCCTTAGCAATTCTCTGCCTTCTGGCGTGATATCGTCAGGATCATTCATATACCTCTCAAATTCGATGGCGTCTTCTCCATCGAGTTCAAGGCATAAGTTCACGGGTTTATAAACCATGTAGATTACCTTCAAATTGTTATTTTCATTTAAGAATCTTAAGTATAAATAACTAAGCGTAGAGCACTGCGTAAATAATATTCAATTTTTTGTGAAAAAGTCGAAGAAGGTTACACGGTTATTTCGACGTACGTCGCTTGTGTCATAAGCTCTGGGATTTCCATTTAATACTCTTTCATGAGCTCAAAGTGCGCCTTTAGGGCGTCCGCCATTAGGGCGATGGTCTCCTCCACTGTGTCGGCGGCGGCCACGCACCCGGGCACGTCGGGGCAATATGCCGAATAGTTATTCCCCGCTTTCTCAATGATCACCGCGTATCTCGCCATCCATGTCCTCCGGGGTCTTTTTAGCCGTCTCCGCGTTCATCAGCCCGTACAAGTCTTTTTTTATGTGGCTTCCTTATATCCAGATGCGGGGAGCACCAGGGGCGGTCCATGCAATCTTTGTTGCACTTCACGTACTTGTACGGATGGTCCCTGCACCATATATCGATCCCGCGCCCCTTCCGGCATACGCTCTTCACACCGTATCCTAGACTGATGTTCTTATAACACAACTTCTTGATACCATTTCTCGTCCGGTTGTACTTCCTTATGGTGTGGGTCATACTTGATATTATGGAATGGAGCCCTCAACATAATCATCTTTTTCCTCTGTAAACGTCTGAATAAAAGTGTACAATTTTAAAATTATATTCGTAAATAACGAATACTTTTAGAGAAAATCCCCCTTTACTAGGATATCTTTTGTAAAAACGTCGTTATTCCTCATTTAAACGTACTCAGCCACTTGTCGTATTCCTTGTGGTATTCGAAGCACCTCATGACGATTATCGTATCCTTGACGATCAAAACGGGAATGCGGCCCTGGCCGACGTTTTCCGTGAAGAATGGTAATCCATGCTTCGCATGTTTTCTAGGCGGTTGGGTAACGATCTTGTCAAGGTGCTTTCTAAACTGGATATATAATGAGTTGTCCATCCTGTCAAGGTCCGCATCGGCCTCCGCAGTAAGCTTAATAATCATTTAAGGCCCCGCTTCCTGTTCTGGCGCTCCCTAACCTCGTCCCAGCTATACGTCTTCATCCGTCCGCTCTCGATATCGGCCATCATACTCTCGCAGGCCCTTCCCAATAGTATAGTCTCCTCATCCTCGAGCTGCCGCTCGTACGCCTTTAGGGCGTGCCTGATCGCCTCGGTGCGATTCCCGGCATAGCCCCGCCTTATCAGCATGTCGATGATCGCCTCATACGGCTGCCCCAGATTAACAGTGTATCCCATAATTTTCACCAACAAGGAATAACGTATAATGGATATATAACCATTATGCATTTTACGTTTCACCCTGGCAGCTCCCGGGTGACATCGCTAGACGGGTAAAAAGATATGAACAAAGGTACTTAACCTTTTATTATGCCCGGGTTCACTGATGACGACCTGGTCGCCATGTTTGGCGACCGCACGTATGAGCGAGGCCTTGACTATTACCAGAGCGGCAACGTGTCCGACCCGATGGTACTCGACGGCGTCCTTTACGCGGAGGTCTGGGGCAGCGCGGAGGAGCCATACGAGACGAGCGTGACCATCGAGGACGGGGACGTTTTTTCGGATTGCACCTGCCCAGTCGGCGACATGTGCAAGCATGGCGTGGCCGTCCTCCTGACGTGGATGAAGGACCCGTCGACCTTTACGGACGGCGACAAAGCCCTTAAATCGCTCGAGGGCAGGAGCAAGGAAGAGCTTTTGGAGCTCATAAAAAAGCTCCTGTCCCGCCACCGCGGCCTCATCGGGGAGATCGGGGTACCTAAAGCTGACGCAAAGAGCGCGAATGTCTCCGCCTTGATGAAAAAGATTGAGCACACGGTCAGTTCAGGGTGCGAGTACCATGATGGATATAGGCTCGTCCGAAAGCTCGAAGCCATCGCAGACGAGGCCGATGCGCTGTCTGAAAACGGTCGCCCCGAAGATGCCGCTCGAATATATTTGAAGCTGGTCGAATCCTGCCTTGAGGTATATGAGGAATACTGTCATGAAAGCGATGATGAGTTTGGCAGTTTCGTCGTCGGGTGCTCCGAAGCGTTCGCCGGTATTGCATCGGACCTAGACGATGAATTCAAAGACGGGCAGATCGACGCCGTACTTGCCCTGGTCTGGCGGGACGACTGGTCCATAGGCCTGGAGAATATGCTGTCCGCTATTATCACCAGTAAAAACATCGAATCCGTCCGGCAGCGCGTGGTAAGAGACATAAAAGCGGATCGGAACGGCCACCTTGGCCGGATGCAAAAAGATATAGTCATCGATCTCCTGAGCAACATTAATAAAAGCTATGGGAAGCCCGGAGAGAAAGTACGCATTGCCGAGGAGTGCCTGGTTGAAAAGGATGACTACGTAAGGTATGCTAGAGCTGTCCTGGATACCGGTGACCTGGAGGGAGCGTTCGCCATTGTGTTACGCGGGCTTGCCGTAAAAAATGATACTTCGCCCTCGATCCGATTGAACGAGCTGTACTTCGAGCTCGCGTCCCGTCTCGTCGAGCGGAAGCCCGAGCTGATCGATTATAGGGCATCGCTAATCCCTGCGCTCAGCATCACATCAGCATGGTTCAAGCCGGACGAATACGCCCTGGTCTCGGGCGTTTTCCGGCGAATAGGCAGGCTTGACGACCTCCACGATTTCTTAATCAGGCACAGCAAGAATCGCGATACTGTAGCCATGGCGCTGATCTACGACGGCAACGTCAAAGCTGCGGTCAAGCTGGCGGCCCAGGCGCCGAACATGCACCCGGACGTGTTATTCAAGGTCGCCCGGGCCGCAAAGGAAAAGGGCATGCCGGACGAGTCGGCCTCGCTCCTCCGTACGTTCTCCACCGGGGTCAAGCGGTTCTGGGAACATATCCCGCCGGATGACCTCATTGACCTGATGGTAAATCGTTCTGGCACTCCATCATTAAAAGATGTCTGTGATAACATAGTAAAAAACGGGCTGTCGGGCTTCGGGGCAAAAATGATTCCTGCGCTGGCGAAAAAGTCGCCCGACCTTGCCGCCCGCCTCCTGAAGGAATTTTATTACGACATGCCGGCCGGGGCGGTCGCCGATGCCTCGCGGGCTATCTCTGTCAAATTACCGGAGCAGATGATGGCGATCTGCATGGGCAGGGTCAACCATGACTGTTTGAGATCTCACGTCCATTATGATGATGCGCTACTACTGCTGAAAGCCCTCCGGGACATTTATGGGCTAAGCGGGAAAAAGCCGGAGTGGCCGGGCGCCATCAGGCAATTCGCAACGGATAATAAAGGAAAAAAGAAGCTGATCGGCAAGCTTGAGGCGGCCTTCGGCGCCGATTTACGTTAAGAGTCCTTGGCTTAAATTCAGGGGAGGGGCCCTTCCGGCTCTTCTTTTCTCGCTTCGCCCTCTACGACCTCGACCGCCACCTCGTTCTTGTCCATGTCGATGAACTTCCACCTGCCGTCCTCCTCGATGAGGTTCAGCCCCGGGCCCAGCGCCTTATCGTTCTTCGTGATGACCTTGCCGTACCGGTGGACGCCCATCGGCATGATGTAGCGCAGCTTGGTCATCGACCAATCCGCCGAGTCAAAACACGGGACGACCATGACGTCGGTGACGACGCCCTTATCCCCGATCAACAGAAGAGGCATTTCCGATTCGCCGCCGGCGGCGGTGGCCATTTCGTACGCTTCCCGCTCGATCTTCATCTCACGGGGCCTCGAACACCCTGACCTGATTCATCCGGTCGCCCTGCTTTATTTTTAATACGACGTCCATGCCCTTTTCCACCTGGCCGAAGACGGTGTGCTTCCCGTCCAGGTGGGGCTGGGGAGAGTGGGTGATGAAGAACTGGCTGCCGCCGGTGTCCTTGCCCGCGTGGGCCATGGAGAGGGCGCCCTTACCGTGCTTATGAGGATTGGCCCTGGGATCGGTTTCGCACTTGATGGTCCAGCCGGGCCCCCCGGTGCCGTCTCCCTTGGGGCAGCCGCCCTGTACGACGAAATCGGGGATGACACGGTGAAACTTCAGCCCGTTATAAAAGCCCGAGCTCGCGAGCTTCTCAAAGTTCTTGACCGTGTTCGGGGCCTCCTTATCAAACAAGACAAGCTCGATGCTGCCCTTATCAGTTTCGATGATAGCCTTTTTCATATTATCAAAAGGGAAAAGTAAAACTCATACTATATAAAATTAGCATGAGCATCGGGGTTGATTGCAGAAGGGTTTTAAGCTCATAAGGTGTATGGGAACGAGGTGGAGCATGAAGGGAAGGGCATCGCCTTTACTGGTTATTCTATTATTGCTCGCGCTGTCGGCCCCGGCCCTGGCCCAGTCGTCCGGGGACGCCACCGTCCCGGCATCGGCGTTCTCCCACGATGGCCTCGAGGCCTACGTCGGCCCGACCAACTTCACCTTCGGCGCCTCCCACGCCAATAATACGCTCTCCATAGAGGTCAAGAACCCCACGGACAGCGACATGGACGTGTACATTGCATTATACCGCAACCAGAAGTGGAGCGTTGTGAAAAAGCTCGGGAACGTCGAGGCCGGGGCCCTTAAGAACTTCACCTATCCGGTCGAGTTCACGTACAGCGGGAAGACCGTCGAGGTGGACAGGTTCGGCGTCGTGGGCAAGACCTACGACGGCTACCTGGGGGCGGCATTCTCCGTCACCGAGAACTGGTCGAAGTACGAGGACGCCCTCAAGTCGTCCCTGTCCTTCTTCGGCGTGCTCTCCGCGGCCGCGCTGCTGGGCGTGCTGGTAATAATAATGGCCGGGGTGCTATCAATGGCGCTGAACATGAGGCACGGCAGCGAATACACTCTGAGGACCCTATTCTTTCCCATCACTAAAATGCGGCCCTGGGCAGAGCGCATCGCGAACATCATCATCAATCCTTTTTTTTGGGCCTTCGAGCTGGCGCTGGGCGCCATCCTGGTCATCTTGATCCTGTGGTTCGCCCTGCACGACATCCGCCCCGACATAGGGTGGCTCGTATTTATCGTCGGCGGCGTGGCGGCCGTCTTCATGCCAGTCATATTCCTCGTCATCGGGTGGCTGGCCGATTACTATGAGCGCGAGCCCTTCAGGTTCATCGTGGGCATGTTCATGTGGGGGGTCATGGCCACTTTCTTCGCGTTTTTCATCAACACCACTTTCTCGCTCGTGGCGGGCCTTGCCATGAGCTCGGGCGCCGCCGGCCTGCTGATCGCCGTCCTCGTGGCGCCGGTCGTCGAAGAGACGGCGAAGGGAACCGGCTTATTGATATTGTCGGGCCACCACGAGTACGACCACGTGTTCGACGGCATCATCTTCGGCTTTGCGATAGGAATGGGCTTCGCCTTCGTCGAGAACTGGCTGTACTTCGCCACGAACGCCAGCCCCGTCGTGGTGGGCGGCCTCGGCGAGTGGACCTATAACATTTTATACAGGTCCTTCCTGTGCTCGCTAGCCCACGGCTGCTTCACAGGGGCCACTGGGGCCGCCATAGGGTACTTCAAGGCCCGGCGAAAAACGCCGGGGTTCGGCGCGCTGGGCTTTTTCCTGGGGCTGCCCGTCGCCATCTTCCTGCACGGCGCATTCAACTTCACGGCCGTCATCGACTCCATCATGCAGACGGCCTTCGGCGTCCCGGTGCCCATCTTCGATCCTTTATTAACCATCATGGTCACCGTAATATACATATGCCTTGGCGCTTATCTCCAGTTAAAAATGAAGAAAACGGTTAAAAGTAATAGTTAGGTGTGATGATAAGGATGCCGACGAGTAAGAAGCAGATGGAGAAGCTGAGGAAAGAGAAGAAGGCGAAGGCCGAGGAGCTGGCCAGGCAGGCCGCCTCGGGCAGCGCTTCGGCCAGGAAGAAGCTGAAGAAGCTCGAGAAAAAATTGAAGTGATCCTTTTTAATTCTTTTTTCTATAGGTGCATAAAGCATATTACTATAGCGTCGCGTACGTTTAATAGGACGAGCATGTTGCCCGCATTATCAGAAGAAAATCGAAGGGCCATCAAGGGCACCACGCCGAAGCAGGTGATGCGTGACTTAGAAGAGGTCGTAGGCAAGGCAGCCGGGGAGGAAGCAGAGGGGGCTACGGTTACCAGGCGCCTCATCACAATCGAGGAGCGCAATAAGCTGGAGCTGAAGCTGCACAGGATGCTGGTCTGGGTGGGCGTGCTGATGCCCTTCGAGTTCGAGCTGGGAGGCAAAAAGGTGCCGCTGCACGATATCGTGTGGGACTTATTGGCGAAGGACTGCCTAACGGAGGATGAGAAGGAGTACGTGCGCAAGCTCATCTATAAGCTGCAGAAACACGAGAAGGTGGACGAGGAAGTCCTGCATAATAACGAGCTTACTGTTGGTGAGGCCGACCAGATCTTCCGGGAGGCCTCGGGGCTGATGAGGGCCATTTTAAGCTTAAAGTCGCTGGTGGGCAGGAAGGACGTGTGCTCCGTCAAGACCAGAACGAATAAGCGCAGGCTGGAAGAAGCAAAATATTGGCTGAACTTTTTAAAACAGATAACCTGATACGAGACCTAGGCCTCGTGCTTGACCTCGTCTTTCTTGAGCACTTCGTCGGGGTGGGCGTGCACGTCGCCCGTCATGAACGTCATGGTGGCGCCCTCCTTGGTCTTCATGACCAGCGCGCCGTCCTCGCTGATATCCACTGAGTAGCCCTCGTATAGCTTGTCCTGGTCCTTTACGATGATGTGGCCGCCCAGCGGGTAGGTCAACTGCTTATATTCGTCTAATATCACCGAATATTGTCCTTCATTGAAGTTATGGTACTGCCGCTCGAACTCCACTAAAAGAGAATCGATGAAGTCCTTGCGGGACACGGTCCTTCCCAATTCCTCCTTGATGGAGGTGGCGGTTTTTTGTATTTTCTGGGGGAATGACAGCCGCTCGACGTTCACGTTGACGCCGAAGCCCAGCACTATGTATTTAATGTTGTTGACGTCCATGGCCATGTCCGTGAGGATGCCGCAGACCTTTCGGCCGCCTATCAGGATGTCGTTGGGCCAGTTTATCTTGGCATCCAGCCCGTAGAGGTCCCTGATGGTCTTGCAGACGGCCGAGGCCGCCGCAAGCGTGATCTTGGTGGCGTGGCGGGGCTGAGCCTTAGGCCTGAGCACCAGGGAAAAGCAAACGCCCCCAAACGGGGAGATCCACTCCCGGCCAATGCGCCCCTTCGCCCCGCCGCTCTGCGTCTCGGCCAGGACCATCGTCCCCTCCTCGGCGCCTGCGGCGGCCATCTCCTTGGCAATACGATTAGTCGAAGCCACCTCATCAAAATAATGGATCTTAGTGCCGAGCACCTTAGTCTTCAAGCCCTTCCTGATCTCCTTGGGGATCAGCTTATCCTCGTTCAGGATGTTCTTGGTGATGAAGCTCGTGCTATAGTCGCCCTTGCGGAAGTAGGCGTTGAACAGGATCATCTTGTGGAACGGGATAGTGGTCTTCACGCCCTCCACGACGTACTCGTCCAGCGCCCGCCGCATTCGATTAATGGCGCCCATCCTGGTAGGGTCCCATACGATGAGCTTGGCCACCATCGAATCATAGTAGGGAGGTATCTCGTAGCCCGCATAAGAACAGCCATCGATGCGGACGCCGGGGCCTCCGGGCACCATGTAATTAGTAATTTTGCCCGGCGACGGGAAGAAGTTCTCCTGCGGGTCCTCGGCGTTGATGCGGCACTCGATTGCGTGGCCGTTTATCTTTATGTCGCTCTGTTTGTACTGTAATTCCTCGCCCGCCGCTATTTTTAACTGCTCCTTGACCAGGTCCGTGCCGGTGACCAGCTCGGTGACCGGGTGCTCGACCTGGATGCGGGTGTTGACCTCCATGAAATAAAAGTTACCGTACTTGTCCAGTAAAAACTCGACCGTGCCCGCGTTTTCATATTTTACTGCCTTGGCGCCCTGCACGGCGGCGTTGCCCATGGTCTCGCGGAGCACGGGCGTCATCCGCGGGGACGGTGCCTCCTCGAGCAGCTTCTGGTGTCTTCTTTGGATTGAGCAGTCCCTCTCGCCCAGGTGGATTACGTTGCCGCTCTTGTCCGCCAGTATCTGGAACTCGATGTGCCGGGGATCTTCCAGGTACTTCTCGATGTACACGTCGGGATTACTAAAAAACGCCTCAGCCTCGCGCCTGGCGCTCTGCAATGCGTCAGGGATTTCGGCGTCAGAAAACACCACACGCATGCCCCTGCCGCCGCCTCCGCCCGAGGCCTTGATGATGCAGGGATAGCCGAAGCGGTTGGCAAGCTCGATGGCCTCGTCGTCTCTTCTAATGGCTCCGGTCGATCCGGGTATTAGCGGCAATCCGGCCTTCTTCATGCTGTTGCGGGCCACGGTCTTTTCGCCCAGCTTCTTGATGATGGAAGGCGTGGGGCCGATGAACGACAGGCCCGCCTTTCGCACAGCCTCGGCGAAGGGAGCGTTCTCGGATAAAAAGCCATAGCCGGGATGGATAGCGTCGCTCCCGGAGTCCTGGGCCGCCTCCAGCAGGGCCTCTACGTTGAGGTAGCTGCTCTTGGCCGGCGGGGGCCCGATGCAGTAGGCCTCGTCGGCATACTTAACATGTAAGGATCTGGCATCGGCCTCCGAGTAGACGGCGACGGTGCCGATCCCCAGCTCCTTGCATGCCCTGATGACCCGGAGCGCGATCTCGCCCCGGTTCGCGATCATGACCTTGTTGAACATTTTTTCACTCTATGATGGCCAGCACGGCGTTAGCATCCACGTTCTTGCCCTTCTGGGCATAAACGGCCTTCACGGTGCCCGAGCTGTGGGCCACGATGTCGTTCTCCATCTTCATGGCCTCCAGCACGGCTATGACGTCGCCCCTCTTCACGCTGTCGCCCACCTTGACGTTTACTTTTAATATGGTGCCCTGCATGGGGCTCGTAACGGAGCCGTTCGTCATGGCGGCCTCCTCGACGGGCGCCTTCTCTATGGGCGTGACCTCCAGCAACGGGGCGGACGGCGCGTCCAGCGCCTCTATTTTTATTTCCTTGACCTGGCCGTCCATCTCTATTAAAAAGCGACGGGCGTTGGGGCCAAGCTTAGACCTGGATGGGGCCGCGGATTTAGGGGCCAGTATTTCGGCCACGATCTCGCCCTTGAGGAACTTCTCGGCGACCGGCGGGTAGAGCGCATACGTCACATAGTCCTCCTCTTTCACGCCCTTGAGGCCCATCTCGTTTACCCTGGCGATGACCTCGGGCATCTCGGGCTTCAGCAGGTCGGCGGGCCTGACGGTGATGGGCGGCTCGTCGCCGATGACCTTCTTCTGGATCTCGGGATCGATGGGCGCCGGCGTCCTGCCGTAGAAGCCTTTCACGTAGTCCTTTACTTCCTTGGGAATGACCTTGTAGCGTTCGCCCATGACCACGTTGAACACGGCCTGGGTGCCCACGATCTGGGAGGTCGGGGTCACCAGGGGCGGATATCCCAGCTCACGGCGTACGACGGGCACCTCTTTGAGTACCTGGTCGTATAGCTCCATCTTGTCCTGCTGCTTTAATTGTGATACTAGGTTGGAGAGCATGCCGCCCGGTATCTGGTAGATGAGCACGTTGACGTCGATGCGCTCCAGGATAGGGTCGATGATGCCCTCGTACTTTTCCCTCACCTTTAAAAAGTACTCGGCGATCTCGGCCAGTAATTTCAAGTCCAGGCCCGTGTCGTAGGGCGTCCCCTGCAGGGCGCCGACTACCGATTCCGTGGCCGGCTGCGAGGTACCGAAGCTGAAGGGGGACATCGCCGTGTCCAGGATGTCCGCCCCCGCCAGCGCCGCCGCGTAATAACTCATCGGGGCGATGCCGTTGGTGCAGTGGCAGTGCAGGTCCACGGGCAGCCCGACCTCCTTCTTAAGCCTCGAGACGAGTTCGTGCGCCGGCTCCGGCATTATGAGCCCAGCCATGTCCTTCAAACAAATGGAATCGCAGTCGAGGGCGGCGAGCTCTTTGGCCATCCCGACGAAGGCGTCGTTCGTGTGCACCGGGCTGATGGTATAGCAGATGGTACCCTGGACGTGGGAGCCGCACTTTTTGGCGACGCGAATGGGCTTCTCCATGTTCCTCACGTCGTTGACCGCGTCGAATATGCGGAAGATGTCGACACCGTTCTTCGCGGCGAGGGTAACGAACTTCTCCACGACGTCGTCGGAGTAATGCCTGTAACCGACTAAATTCTGGCCCCTGAGGAGCATCTGGATGGGAGTGGCCTTCGCGGCCTTTTTAATTAATCGTAGCCGTTCCCACGGGTCCTCGTTAAGGAACCGTATGCACGTGTCGAAGGTCGCGCCTCCCCACGCCTCTAGCGAGAAAAAGCCCACCTGGTCAAGCTTCTCGATGATGGGGAGCATGTCCCCTGTCCTCATCCTCGTCGCCGCCAGGGACTGGTGGGCATCCCTCAGGACCGTATCCGTAATCTTTACCATGCCCATATCCTCACGGGTTAAGCTAAAAGTCTCGATAATACCATAATATTATGAACGCGTTACGGTAATTTAAGGTTATAAGATATAACCTTAACGCCTCCCGTTGAATGCAGTATGGCGGCAATGCTCTAAGCCATGCAGGTATGCGATATGACGAAGATTACCAAAATAAGGAAGAGGGACGGAAGGGTCGTCGATTTCGACCAGAACAGGATCCTGGGCGCCATTTATAGGGCTCTCACGGCTGCGGGGTCGGGCGGGAGGCCCGAGGCCCGAAGGGTCTCCAGGGCGGTCACGGACCGCCTGGTCGAGAGATATGCGGGCCGTGCCCCCTCGGTAGAGGAGATCCAGGACACCGTGGTGGAGGCCCTTAAAAAAGGCGGCTTCGAGAAGGTGGCCGAAGAGTACGAGAGCTACCGGAGAAAAAAGGAGGAGATCCGGGGCATTACGAAGGAGCTGGGGATCGAGGAGGAGCCGAAGCTGACGGTCAACGCCCTGGAGGTGCTGAGGAAGAGATACCTCCTGAGAGATGAAGAGGGCAACGTCGTGGAGACCCCGGTAGCGATGTTCAAGCGCGTGGCCCGCGCCATAGCCGCGGCCGACCAGAGGCACGCCGGCGATGCCCGAAAAACCGAGGAGGAATTTTTCGGGGTCATGAGCAGGCTGGAGTTCCTGCCGAACTCGCCGACGCTTTTCAACGCCGGTGCGGGGACCGGGCTGGCCATGTCCGCCTGCTACGTCATTCCCGTGAAGGACTCGCTGAAGGGTATTTTCACCGCGGTGAGGAACATGGCCCTTATAGAGCAGAGCGGCGGGGGCGTGGGCTTCGACTTCTCGAGGCTGAGGCCGAAGGGCGACATCGTCCGGTCGACGAAAGGCGTGGCGTCCGGCCCCGTGAGCTTCATGAGGGTCTTCGACGTGGCCACGGACGTGATAAAGTCGGGAGGTAAGAGGAGGGGGGCAATGATGGCCATACTCCGTGTAGACCACCCCGATATCCTGGAGTTTATCGCTTCCAAGGCGGGGCCGGGCGTGCTCACTAACTTTAACATTTCCGTCGCCGCCACGGACGATTTCATGAGGGCGGTCGAGAATGGAGAGGAGTATGACCTGGTGAACCCCAGGACAGGAAAGAGCGCCGGGAAGCTCAACGCCCGGCACGTCTGGGACCTGATGGCCGAGAACGCCTGGAAGGGCGGCGACCCGGGTGTTATCTTCATCGACGAGATCAACCGGCACAACCCGACGCCGCAGGCGGGGCGCATCGAGGCCACGAACCCCTGTGGCGAGCAGCCGCTGCTTCCGTACGAGTCGTGTAACCTGGGCAGCATAAACCTCTCGAGGATGCTTAAAAATGGAAAGGTGGACTGGGAGAAGATCCGCGACACCATACGGATAGGCGTCCACTTTTTAGATAACGTCATAGACGTTAACCCCTATCCCCTCGAGGAGATCGACGCCATGACTAAAGCTAACCGGAAGATCGGGCTGGGCGTCATGGGATTCTCCGAGCTGCTCATCATGCTGGGCGTGCCCTATGACTCGAAAGAGGCGCTGGAGCTCGGCGAGAGGATAGCCCGCTTCCTGGAGGACGAGGCAGTGAAGGCGTCCGGGGAGCTTGCCAGGAGGCGCGGGCCTTTCCCCAACTTCCCCGGCAGCATCTGGAGCTCGCCGAGAAGGAACGCCACGGTGACTACGATAGCCCCTACGGGGACCATCAGCATCATTGCCGGCTGCTCGTCGGGCATCGAGCCGCTCTTTGCGGTTGCCTTCATGAGGCATGTGCTCGGCGGCGAGAGGCTGTTCGAGATTAATCCCCTATTCGAGAGGATTGCCAAGAACAGGGGCTTCTACAGCGGAGAGCTGCTCGATGAGGTCGCCAGGCGCGGTACCGTTAAGGACGTAGTCGAGGTACCCAAAGACGTGAGGAGACTTTTCGTCACGGCCCACGATCTGGCGCCGGAGTGGCACGTGAGGATGCAGGCCGCTTTCCAGAAGTGTATCGAGAACGCCGTCTCAAAGACCGTCAACCTGCCCCGGAACGCGACCCCTGAGGATATAGAGAAGGTTTATTGGCTGGCATATAAGCTGAAGTGTAAAGGCGTCACTGTCTACAGGTATGGGAGCAAGGGCGAGCAGGTGCTCAACATAGGAACGGGCAAAGAGAAGGTGGAGGAGCAGGTGACCGTCCCCGAGGAATATGCGGGGGGTAAGCCGTCTACCACCTGCGAGGTCTGCGGGTAGGAGGTGATAACATGGGGCACGTTTATCTATATTATGGCACAGGAGGAGGGAAGACGGCCAGCGCCCTCGGCCTCGCCCTCAGATCGGTCGGCCACGATAGGATGGTGATCATCGTCCAGTTCCTGAAGTGGTGGACTGAGACGGGCGAGTATAAAATAAGGGAGCGGCTGAGGCCATACTATGAGATTCGCCAGTTCGGGAGGCCCGGCTGGATATGCCAGGGCGCGACCGGGGGCGAGGTCAGCATAGGCGGCGTGAGCCTGAAGGTAAGGGAAATAGACGAGCCGGATAAAGAGATGGCCAGGAGAGGCATGGAGTTCGCCCGTCAGGCGCTCACTGAGAGGCCCGACCTGCTGGTGCTTGACGAGATCTGCCTCGCCGCCCACATGGGGCTCATTACCGTTGAGAACGTCCTTAGCCTTCTGAGTGATATACCGGAGGGGACCGACGTCGTATTGACGGGAAGGTTCGCCCCGAAGGAGCTTATGGAGAGGGCGGACTTCGTTAACGAGATAGTATCAAAGAAAGCTCCGGAGAAGTTCGTGACTACACGGGGGATCCAGTTCTAGTCTAGTTGCCTCGACGGCCCATGAGCGCATATGCAGCGGCCATGGCGGCGATAGCAATGAGCCAGCTCAGGCCCGGAGTCGTATATCCGAGCGCTCCGTGCGGCGTAGGCGTCGGAGTAGGCGTAGGCGTATTTATTGGCTTTTGGGTCGGCGTGGGCGTTGGCCATGGCTCGGGCGTAGCCGTCGGCGTGGCGCATGGCTCGGGCGTAGGCGAGGGCGCCGAGCCCGCCACGATGTAGTTGCTTCGTATCAGCGTGTCCTCGCCGTGCATGTTCCTCACGGCCAGGCTGACCGTATAGGAGCCGACGTTTTTGTATACGTGGGGCGGGCTCTGCAGGTCCGACGTGCTGCCGTCGCCGAAGTCCCAGTGCCACGAGACCGGGTACCCTCGAGTGGCGTCCGCGAACTGCACCGGCAGGGGAGCCGCGCCCAACGTGCTGTCTGACGTGAAGTCGGCCATCGGCCTGTCCGGGGGCGCCTCGACGAGCGGGCTATAGTCGCCGTTATTCTCCGCCAGCATCACGGACGCGTCGATAACGCCGTCGCCGTCGGCATCGGCGCCCCGCTGGTCGCCCCAGTAGTTGCCAAGGCATTTAGAGAACTGCCTCCCGCCATAGCCGTAGGTGAAAGGTATCGAGGAGTTCCAGCGGTTAAATAGCCCATTTGACAGGCCGTTGGCGCCCGCGTTATCCTTGAGGGCGTTCATGTAGACCGTGTTGGAAGCGCTGGAGCCCGTGAGGGCGATGCCGTACTGGTTTCCGGTGACCTTGTTCAGGTAGAGGGCGATGCCGCTCGAATCCGCCAGGTATATGCCCACGTTATGGCTGCCGGTGACCGTGTTATTCATTATGATCCCGCCGTGTGCCCCCGTGAGCTTGATGCCATACCCATTGCCCACCAGGATGCAGTCCATGATCCTGGCGTTGCCGCAGTCCCGAACGTCTATGCCCGTGGCTGCGCCTGCAACGCGGAATGCCTGTACTATGGCGTTATCGGCGGAGACCTCTATGGCGTCTACCGCCGGCAGCCCGGAGCCCGTGTCCCTGCCGAGCAGCGTCAGCCCCTTATTAACGGCCGGGCGCTCGAGGTATTTGCCGCCGTCCACCACGATGGTGTCGCCGGCGCTGGCGTTGGCGATGGCTTCTGAAATAGTCGCGTAATTACCGGGCACTGAATACGTAGCTGCCAGTGCTGTAGGCGGTAAAAGGAATAACGTGGCTACTGTCATTATGGCGATTACAGTGTAAATCGTCGTTCGAGCGAGCATAGTCTCTTTACATTCATAGGCCGCCTGCGATATAAGCGTTATTGGAATCAAGAAGAAAAATGATGGTTAGGCAGCCAAGAAGTAAATGGATGGTTAGGCAGCCAAGAAGTAAATGGATGGTTAGGCAGCCAAGAAGTAAATGGATGGTTAGGCAGCCAAGAAGTAAATGGATGGTTAGGCACCATGTCTTCTATTACTGAGACTGAAGGGGGACTCCGCTTCGTTCCAGAAGTAAATGGATGGTTAGGCACCACGTCTTCTTTTACTGAGACTGAAGGGGGACTCCGCTTCGCTTCGCCCCCTCGTGGACCCCCGATTATTAGATTG